>Ga0315280_10000683_pt1 | contig 62214 bp, 43 predicted proteins | sample YL17G06_40_MG_FD_203697 | JGI IMG/M metagenome (GOLD analysis project Ga0315280, IMG submission 203697) | Sediment microbial communities from Yellowstone Lake, YNP, Wyoming, USA - YL17G06_40 | ecosystem: Environmental > Aquatic > Freshwater > Lake > Sediment | place: USA: Wyoming | collected... | reverse complement strand
TCAGATATTGGTTTCGTGCTCGCATGTCCATCCCCTCATTGTAACCCGTCTCCTTTTGAGCTTCGGTTACCTTTTTCGTGATTCAATCGATCCTCGCTCGGTTACATATTAGATGATTCAATGCGCGCTCTTGCTTTTTTCCTCGACTAGGTATATTATTGATATGGCATCAGGAGAGGCTCTTATAAGAGCCCGGCAACCTGGGACGGACACCTAAGGTGCCAACTCGCCAGAGGCGAGGATGCGGCCGCTGAGAGAGGCGGCAACGAAATGTCCGAGCGAATGAACCCGCTCACCTGATGCAAGGTGGAGCGGGTTTTTTTTGCTCATCCTTCCGCAATCCTCCTCGGCTTGCCCCCGACAGTGCCGTCCTGAAGACCGAAATCAAGCATTTCCTGGCTGAGATAGCTGGGAAGGAGGAGGAACGCATGAAAGAACGTCCAAATCAAAATGGATTCCCGGAGACAGCCTGCCCCATCGGACCTGCCAGCGAGTTCGAGAAGGACTCCCGATCCTTCTATTTCGCTGCGCTCTTTAGGCGACCGTATCAGGGCCGATACAAACCCGCTTGGGCTAGGTCGCGGGGCTTGCAAGAAGTAAAAAGACTTAGCCGTGACAGGCTTGAGTTCTCCGGCAAACGCTATCGCCGTATTTCTGGGCCAGCGGTCGTCTGGCACCGGGCTAAGGACGACGGAAAGTACCTTTCCCAGAAGCCAGGAGACATGCTCCCCATCAAGCCCCGCCATTTTCACGCGGATTTCGAGTTCCGGAAGAGGCATGTCCACGTTGATTTTCTCAAATTCATCCGGTGGGGTCCCTTGTCCGGGGTCCTCGAACTCCTTTTTTTCTCCGATGGTCGCTTCATCACTTGGGGAGGACATTGGGGCATGCCGCCAGTCAGCGGGAGTTTCAACTGGCCCCTGGCAGCTCCAATTGAGAAAAGCCTCATCACCCTCGAGGGACCCCTGGGACTGACCGGCATGACGCTAACCATCCCCCGTATGAAGTTCTGGATACCTGCCAAATAGGGGGATAGGAAATACTCCAATCTCCCATAAGGAGGGGGGGTATTTTTCAATGCCCACAAGGGATTAATTTTCCACGCCCATTGACACGACAGGAACACCAGCGCCCCGACGATGACGAGGAACATGAGGAGGGGCCCGATAACCCAGTTGAGGAGGAGCGAAAGCGACAGGACCTTGACGTCGCGGAAAACGTCCCCCAGTTCCTCGTATTTGACCTTGGCCAGGGGCGGGTACATCATCAGGATGAGGCCGACCGCGATCGGGATGTTCGTCGTCCCGGACTGGAACTTGTTGATGAAACCGACAACGGCCGGAACGAGATATCCGAGCCCGACGCCTAAGGCCATGGCCAGGAAGATCCAGAGCGTCAGGTAACGGTCCAGGAACTTGAGTCTCGCGTTTCCGGGGATCATGCGAATCTCCTTTCCTTCAATTTAGGGGCACGTCTATCCCGTTTCGGGCGTGGCGGCAAAATATTCTGTCCAAAAGACTCATCCCGCGTCACCGCGTCAGGGCAGGACGAGGGGGCCGGCTCGCCGGGGGCACTCACGGCCCCTTCCCCTTGATGAACGTCTCCTCTACCCAGGCCCGGATTTCGTCTCGGCTGCGACGGAAGCAGGCTAGGACTTCCTCGTCCGATCCCCGACAAGCCGCCGGGTCCTCGAAAGCGTGGTGGATGTAGTTCTTGCCGCCGGGGAAAAACGGGCAATCCGCCTGGGAATCGTCGCAAACCATTACGACATAATCGAACCGCTGGTCCATGAACTCATCGATGCTCTTCGATCGATGGGCGGAAATGTCGATTCCGATCTCGGTCATGGCCTTGATCGCCGCGGGATGGACTCTCGTAGCCATCGTCCCGCCACTCAAGGCCTGGAACCTGTGCCCATAAAGGGCGTTGACCAGGCCCTCGGCGATCTGGGACCGGGCCGAGTTGTGGACACAGATAAAGAGGATTCGTTTTTTCTCCTTGTCCATGTCATAGCTCCTTCATATTTTTGCTTATGATGACCCTGAGGTCAGGTCCGGGAACGCTTCAGCGACCCGTCCCCTTATCCTTCTCTGCTCCTTTATTTCGAGGGAATTGTCAAGGCGGCCAGGCAAGAAGGACCGAAGTGGGCGTGGGCCTCACTTATAAGCCCGGTAAACCAGGGCCGCGAGCCGGCCGATCACCCTCTTGGCGATCACGGCGCCCGTATCCCCCTCGGTAAGGACACAGATCAGGACATCGCCGTGAGCGGTGAACAGGATCCCGGCGTCGTGAACGACCTTGTTCTCGAGGCCCGTCTTGTGGGCCACGGCGATCGTCCGGGGCAGATACCGCGGAATCCGGTCATTCACCTTCTGACCCTTCAGGATCGCCATACCCATCTCGCAGGCCCGGGGGCTGACGCAGGTCCCCCGGTAGGTTTTTTCGAGGATTTCCGCCATGTCCCGGGCGGTCGTATAATTCTCGACCCCTCGCCAGCGGGCCCGGAAATCCATCATCTTCCGCGATAAGTTTGTATGGTCCAGCCCGAATTCCTTGAACGAGGTATTGATATATTCGAACCCAAGGAGGTCGATGAGCAGATTGGCCGCCGTATTGTCGCTGTCGGTGATCATGAGCTCGATGAGCTTTTCCACAGTGACCGGCGTCCCGGCCGGCGAGGCGCGAAGGACGCCCGAACCGCGCGTCCTGTCGGCCGCCCTCAACATAATGACGTCCTGGAGCGACACCCGGCCGTCCTCAACGGCCTTGAAGCAGGCGGCCATGATCGGGATCTTGACCATGCTCGCCGAAGGGAAGGGTTTGTCCGGGTTCCGCTGGATGGTCCGGCCGGTCTCGAGGTCCTTGATAATGAGTCCGACTTCTGCCCGAAAATCGCCGAGGTATCGCTGGATGCTCTTCTCGAGCGTAACCCACCTGGCCTGCTTGATGTCGGCCGCGGACCGGGCGGGGACAGGGGTCTGCGTTCGCGGGGGCGGGGCGGGGCGGCGGGCCGGATCACTCGGGACTTGGGAGGCCGGAATCGCCGAAGCGGACCCGGTGCCCAGGGCGAGCAGGAGGCATAGCACGAGGCGCATCATGATCATCGGCCTAAAGGTCTTCTATTTTACCAGCCGGGCAATTAAATTTAAAGGACGTTTCGCGGTTTTAGGCGAAAGCCCCGGATGCGGGCGGCTGGGGCCCATCGGCTGCGACCGCTTGTTTTTCCAGTATCCGGATCCCCCAGATCCAAATGACGAGGATGAGAAGCGCTGAGAGGATCCTTAAGGGGTGGGAAAAGGTCAGGAAGTTGAATAGGCCGTGCGCCAGGCCCGCCAAGGCGATGCCGACGATGGACGGGATGATGATCCGGCCGGCCGGCCTCCTTCGCGGCTTCTTCGTGTTGTCGAATTTTTTGTTTGATTTTTTTGACATTTTTTGGTTAAATTCTTCTTAAGAAGTGCCTCGTAAAGCATGAAAAAATACTTTTCTATCCCTTTTGTCCTATTATCTCTCTCCGTTTCATCCCGGATCGGGCAAGCTCAGACAACCGTCAACCCCGACCTCAGCTTTATCGGAGATATGCGGATGGTTGGCCATCGCCGGGCTCCGGCCGACGTCAGCGACAACAAATTGAAGTTCGATTTTCATGAGCTGGAGATTGTGGCCGTAGGCTATTTGAATCCCTATGCCCGCGCCGACGTGACGCTGGGCCTGACGAAGGGAGGAATCGACATTGAGGAGGCGTATGCCACACTCCTCAAGGGGCTGCCCTGGAATCTTCAAATCAAGGCCGGTCAGTACCTCGTAGACGTCGGAAAAATAAATACGCAGCATACCCATCAGTGGTCCTGGATCGAACGGCCCTTGATGTTCAAACGATTCTTTGGCGAAGAAGGCCTGAAGGCTGTCGGCCTGAATGTTTCCAGCCTCGTTCCGGCCGGCCCCAACGCCATCACGATCTCCGGCAATGTTTTCACGGGGGGTTCTTATTGGGGAGAAAGCGGGGATGGCGCCGATACCGGTTTGACCGGGAGCGCCAGAATTTCATTCTTTGCCTCCCTGACGGATCATGCCTCTTTAGAGCTGGGATGTTCGGGGCTCAGCCGCCGCGGCGACTCAGAGAAGAAAACCAGGATGACTTTGGGCGATTTCGATTTCAAGTATAAATGGCGGCCTGATATGTATCAATCGCTTGTCATCGTCGCCGAAGCCATGTTTGGTTCGAGAGAGCTGAGCGAAGCTGATCCGGCGATTGAAGCGCCCAAAAAGATAACGCCATCCGGCGCTTTTGCCGCCATCGACTATCAATTTAAACGACAATATAATGCCGGTGGGTTTATCGATTACAGCCGGGATCCTTCCCGGGAGAATGGCCACCAATTGGGCTTCGGGCTTTTCGGAGGGTTCTCTTTGGTTGAAGAAACCTACCGGGTCGGAGTCATTCTGAGGCAGGATCAGGGGAGCGCTCTCGGCAGGCCGTATCAAACGATCATGATTCAGCTCCTCTGGTCGTTGGGTCCCCATAAGCCGCATCAGTTTTGATAAAGGATACGATGAAAAACTTTCTAGCCGGGCTATTGACTTTATTGATGCTCGCCGCCGTGTGCTCCGGGGCGAAGATCAATGTCGTCGCCTCGACATCGGATTTGAAATCGATTGCCGAATATCTCGGGGGCGAGCACGTCGCCGTGAAAGCCATTAACAACGGCAAGGACAACCCCCATTTTGTCGAGGTCCTTCCCAATTATATGGTCCTTGTGTCAAAGGCCGATCTATACTTAAAGATCGGGCTGGGGCTTGATTTTTGGGCACAGCCAATTATCGACGGCTCTCGCAATGGCAGGCTGGCGATCGTGGATTGTTCGGAGGGCGTCGACGTTCTGGAAAAGCCGGCCGGGAAAGTCGACGCCTCCATGGGCGACGTCCATCCTCAAGGGAATCCCCATTATTGGCTGAACCCCGCGAACGGCCTGATTATGGCGAAAAACATCGCCAGAGGATTGGTCCGGGTCGATCCGGGCAACGCCAATGATTATGACGCCGCTCTCAAGAGATTCGAGAGCGAGCTTCAGTTGAGGATTGAAGGCTGGCAAGAAAAAGCGGACGCGCTGAAGGGGATGGAAATCGTCACCTACCATAATTCCTGGCCTTATTTCTGCCAGGCCTTCGGGATCAAAGTCGCCGGGTTTGTGGAACCGAAGCCGGGAATCGAGCCGACGGCATCCCATATCGCCGAAGTGATCAATGTCATGAAAACCAGGGGCGTCAAGATTATCGGCAAAGAGCCGTACTTTTCCGATAAAGCACCCAAGGTGATCGCGGCTTCGACGGGGGCGAGGATAGTCAACCTTCCGCCCTCGGTGGGAGAGGTCGAGGGAACCGACGCTTATTTCTCTTTATTCGACACATTGTTATCTGTCTTAATTGCAGCGGCAAGGAGCGCTCTTTGATCCATCTGTTTTCTTATCCCTTTGTCCAAATAGCCCTGCTGGCGGCGCTGGTGCTGGCAGGCATCCATTCCTACTTGGGCTTTCATGTCGTCAGCCGCGGAGTGATCTTTGTCGATATCTCGATGGCCCAGGCGGCAGCCTTCGGAGCGGTTGTGGCGATGATCCTGGGATATGAGCAGCACTCCTGGGCCGCCTATTTTGTGAGCCTCTTTTTCACGCTGAGCGGGGCGGCGATCATATCCGTCTCTCGAACCCGCGACAATCGCATCCCGCAGGAAGCGTTTATCGGAATCATTTATGCGGGATTCTCCGCGGGGGTTATACTTCTTCTGGCGGGGCATGCCGGCGGGACCGAAGAGCTGGAGGAGGTCCTGGCCGGGTCGCTCTTGACGGTGCCGATCCATGATTTGATCTCAACGGCAATTCTCTACGCAGCAATCGGGGCGTTTCATTGGCTTCTCCGAGGACATTTTTTCCGTTTATCACAGGACCGGGCCGGAGCGATCAAAGACGGCTGGAAGGTCGGGTGGTGGGATTTTCTGTTTTATGCATCCTTTGGGCTCGTCGTGACCTCCTCTGTGCATGTCGCCGGAGTCCTGCTCGTGTTTTCATTTTTGGTCATTCCGCCGGTGATTGCTCTCCTCTTCACGAAGAAAAAAGGATTTCGGTTGGCCGTGGGCTGGTTGGTGGCTTTTGGAGGAAGTGTGCTCGGAATCGCGATTTCCGTCTCGCTAAACCTCCCGGCAGGCCCTTCGATCGTTGGCTCGCTCGTTCTGATCTTGGTCTTATCAGTGTTGATCCGACAACTCGTCCTTATTTTTAAACCCTTTTGAATCTCCGCTCCAACAGGAGCAGTAAAAACAATTTTAACAATACAGCATAAAAATAGCGGCCGGAGTGGGCGAGGTCAGCGCGAGGAAGAGAGACGAGGACAGCGGTTTTTTTCTCATATTTCTCATGGATGGCCTCCTCTATTTCAGCGCGGACTGGAGGATAGCCGTCGCCTGACGGATTTCCCGGGAATAAGCCTCCAGCGTGTTCGCGACCACGATTATCTGCTGATCGGCTTCGTCCCATTGTCTCTGTTCGATCGCCTCCCGGACGCTCGGAAGTGTCTTCACGCCGTAGCCCGTGTATAGACCCGGCGCGTAGATTTCGTGGATAAACCAGGGACGTCCTTTCAATCCCTCAGGCTTTGTGAGCGCCCGCTCGGTCCTGAAGATGATCTCGTTCAGACGCAACAGCTTGTCGCCGGCTATTTTCCTTCCACTTTCCTCTAGATCATACCTCGCTTTCTGATATTCCTCTGCGCTTTTTCGGAGGGTGCTGACGGCATTCTCAAGCGGCGCGAAATTCAAGTATGGAACCGGGTCCTGGGCTTTGGGCGCCCGATAGGTTTTGGTCGGATCGGCAACCTCGGCGAACACATTGTCCTGGAGCTCCCGGTCCAATTCGAGCGTCTCTTCCCTCATGTTCTGAGTCAGGGCCTTGATCTGGCTTAAATACCCGGACACGGTTTCCGCAAAATCCGAGAAGTTGAAGGGAAGAATATCGGCATCCGCCAGACGCATGACCGCATGGCCGCCCGTCTGGGCGAGAGCCACCTCGTAGGCGAACGTCGGATCTCCGAAGCGGATAAAATGATCGAAAGAATCGTAAATGGAATGGTAGGCGCCTCCTTCACTTTCACCGCCATAGCCAATATTAAGGGACGCAATGCCAATGTGTTGAAGGAAAGGAGTGTAATCGGAACCGGATCCCAGGGCGCTGATTTTCAAATCTTTCCCGGATCGGATATCCTTTTTCTCCGAGGGAGGGCTGGCCAGAAGCCTTGCGGCCCTCGCCCTCTGCCAGACGCTGATATTCTTTTCGGGATCAAGGACGTCCCGGGCGACGTCGTTGATGAAATGCTGGAGCGTATGCGATCCTTCTATAACGATAAACCCTCGCCCGTTGGAATCGGAATTGATGTAGGCAACCGCCTTTTGCCGCAATTCGTCGGCGTGAGTTTCCACCCATTCCGTGGAGCCGATCAATCCCGGTTCTTCTCCGTCCCAGGCGCAAAGGACGATGGTTCGTTTCGGCCTCCAGCCGATTTTTGCCAGCTCGCCAAGCGCCTTGCCCTCCTCCATCGTCGCCACCTGTCCGCTGAGAGGATCTTCCGCCCCGTTCACCCACCCGTCATGGTGATTTCCCCTGATGATCCATTGATCCGGGTAAACGCTCCCCTTGATCATGGCGATGACATCGTAGATCGGCTTGATATCCCAGTTGAACTCCAGTTTCAGATGAACCTTGGCTGGTCCCGGCCCGACATGATAGGTCACGGGCAGAGCCCCTTTCCAATGGTCCGGCGCAACCGGCCCAGTCAAGGATTGGAGCAGGGGAAGAGCGTCATGATAGGAGATCGGAAGAACCGGTATTTTCGTCAGGACCTTGATCTCTTTGACGGGAAAATGCTTCACGCCCGGCGTCGCCCCGACAAAAGGCGTCGACGGATCGCCGGGGTAGACGGGCATATCCGCGACCGATCCTCTCTGAACGCCGAATTCGTTCCTCCAGGCGCCTTTGGGATAGACATCGCCGACGTAGAAACCGTCGTCTTTCGGATCGGAATAGATGAGACAACCGATCGCCCCGTGCTTTGCGGCCACCTTTGGCTTGATCCCTCTCCAGGATCCGCCGTAACGGGTGATGACGATTTTGCCCCGAACATCGATCCCCATCCTCTCGAGCTCATCGTAGTCGGAGAGGACTCCGTAATTCACGTAGATGAGGTCACCGGTCACATCGCCGTCAATGGAGTAGGCGTTGTAAGTCGCCAGCTGTTCGGCAACCTCGTCCGAGGTCCTGTCTTCCTTCAGCGGCGGCTCTTTCAAGACCGCCGTGTACTTGACGGGAGAGATCATCTCCAGCAGGCGCATCTTGGGAGTCGGAAACAAGGTGCTGAACTCTTCTATGCGGGCATCGAATCCCCACGTTTTGTACTGGGAAAGAATGAACTCGGCGTTTTCCTTATCATAAGGAGAACCGACATGGTGAGGACGCGCGCTGAGTCGCTCTAGTCTGGCCTTGATATCCGCCGAAGAGAGATGGGAATCAAACTGCTTTTCCAGGGACCGATCCGGCGGGGCATTTTGAGCTTGCGCCGCGCTGCAAAGAAACCAGGGAATAAGGGCCATCATCCAAATCCATCTTGAAAGATCCTTCATGGGGCGTCTTCCTTTCAACGGAAAAAGCCGACGGGATTTAACCGATCGGCCGATCTCGTTCAATTAAAGGATTTTCCTTTTTCCGCGGCGTGGCGAATTCCCGCTCCGGCCGTTGAATCCTTCCTCTTGATCACGCTAAGATTGTATCGTCGACTCATGCGATCGTCAAGGATAAGGGGAAAGCGACCTCAGCAGCTATGATCTCGATTTAAACCAGCAGAACAAGTTCTTTCACGACCCTGTCATTGCCACAGCTATCCTCTCACTCTCTTTGAAGACGATCAACATCCCGGGAAAGTCGGAGAGGGGGAGGGGAAAGACGCCGACTCCGGCCTCCCCGAAGTCGAGGATGCCAGGAAGAGGCTGGCGGGGCTGAAGAATTATTGAGGCGAACGGAGGCCGGATAGCCGAGCTTTCCAAGGCATAAGTTTCGCTAGTTAGCGAATGATCGGCTCGCGGGGATAGACAAGGGAAATTCTTAAGATCATAACTAAGAAAATCAGCGAAATCATTACAATCTATTGACGGCGTGCATTCTTGTGTCAGATGATAAACGTAAAGAAAGCCCTTTTATAAGTTAACGTAAAGTTTTATTTTGATAGGGTTATTGGAAGGAGGCTTTTCCAGGATGCCGTCAGCAGCAAAAGCTAATCGACAGTATTTCCGCAAGGCTTATAGCACAGGCAAGCATGGATGGGCAGTGGAAGGTCCGTTGCCTTATGCAGTAGAGTTCCTCAATCGGCTGAAGCGGATGGTCCCTGGCGGGAGACTCTTGGATATCGGTTGTGGCGAAGGACGCCATGCTATTGTTGCGTCCAGGCTGGGTTTCAAAGTGACTGCAGTTGATTATGAGCTTTTAGCACTTAAACAGGCCCAACGATTTGCCAAGGCAAAGGGAGCTAAGGGAATCGTCTTTCGATTAGCAAATGTACTCTCTCTACCGCCTCCTGACACGCTATTTGATGTTGTTTTTGACTATGGGTGCCTCCATCACCAGAAAAAGTCGGATTGGCCCGCCTATAAGGCCAGCATTCTGAGAGTCCTGTCTCCCAATGGCTTCTACATCCTTTCCGTCTTCAGCCCTAAGTTCCCGCTTTTCCGCGGCAGTCGCAGACCCTGGCATATCGCACAAGGGGCCTACCGGCGATATTTCACGCGCGGCGATATCCTGGAGCTGTTCGGCCGTTACTTCGAGGTGCTTGAAATGATCGAAGAGAATGGCGGTCAACACGGCTTTTGGCATGTACTGTTTAGACGTCGAACGTAACCTATATTCAATAGGAGTTGAGATGAATAATAAATTCGGCCAATCGAGGATAATAGACGTATCCAAGCTGGTCCATGAAAATCTAGAGAAATGGGTCAACATAAACCTCACTGACGTGAATGATTCAATCGTTCGTCTTGGCATATTTGAAGGGGAGTTCCATTGGCATAAACACAATTTGGAAGATGAACTCTTCTTTGTATTGGAGGGGAAGCTACTCCTCGACCTGGAAGGAGAAACAATTGAACTCATGCCCAGACAAGGATACACGGTCCCAAGGCAGGTAATCCATAGAACAAGGGCTGAAGAAAAAACCGTGGTGCTCATGGTGGAGGGGAACACGGTGAATCCCAGGGGTGATGCCTAGAATTAAGGATAGCAATAAGAAGAGAGCAGAGGTGAAGCACTCTGAGACCCGCAGTGCATTAATATAAGGATATGAAAATAGATAGTAAGAGTAAGGGGGATTTGCATGAACTACAAACTAAGCCCATCAGATTTGACCTTTTTATATGACGGCTGTAAGAGATGTTTTTATCTGAAAGCCAAGCATGGGATTTCGCAACCTTCGATTCCGCTTCCCTCGATATTTACCAAGATCGCCGGGCTTCTAAAGGAATATTACGACGGCAAGCGGACAGAAGAGCTCCACTCAGGGTTACCGCCAGGAATCGTAAAGTATGGAGAAAAACATATTGAATCAAAAATATTTATATTCGAGAATCATAAAGACACCTGCTACATAAAGGGGCGATTTGATGTCGTCCTCGAGTTTGATGACGGGACCTATGGTGTCATCGATTACAAGACGGGTAATCCTGAAGGCGGGGCGTCAAAACTATATGGCCGTCAGCTCCATTCCTATGCTTATGCTTTAGAAAATCCGGCCCCAGGCTCGTTGAATTTAGCCCCGATATCCATGCTAGGGCTGTTGTATTTTCATCCAACGTCAGTAAGCCAGAAGGATACAAAATCGCTTTCTTTTGACTCCAATATCCATCTTATTCCTGTTGAGAGAAATAATGAGGATTACCTTAAGTTTATCGACGATACATTAAAGCTGATCGAGTCGCCGCAACCGCCAGCTTATGGCTCTGATTGCCCGTGGTGCGATTATTTGAAAAAATTCAAACAGACCTAATATTGTCTGACCAACACTTGCCCTTGCAGCAAGTGTCAACTCAACCTGATTCTTGAAAACGATGGTCTGACCTAAACTCGGCTTGACAAGTGCTGTCAAATGAAGCAAAACAATACCATCAAGATCAAGAAGGGGTAAAAACCTAAGAAGTATTTTTAGAAGGTTGATTATGGTTAATGGTTTTGATTCTAGAAAGAGGAGGAAAGTTATTATTAATTCCTTTTCTTACTCTCAGCAATTGCCGTTTCAAAAAACAAATGAAAATGAATGGGTTTTCAAAGAGAAAACATTTGATGAAGTATGGAGTGCTGTTACAAAAGCTTTGATGCAGATAAAATATACGATTACTTCGTCAGATAAAAACGGCGGGCTTATTTCAGCGACAAAGAAGAAAGGCCTCCTCGATGGAGGATATTCAAAAGATGAGTTGCCTAGTTTTCAGATTTTCATTGAAAAAACCGATGATGGCATAAAAGTTAATAGTCAATTCACAAAATATTCTGGTCAGTTAATTGGCGGTGATAAGTCCAAGGACCTCTTCGAAAAGATCGCTGAGAATCTTTATGGAAAACTAAAAAAATAAGAAAAACTAAAAAATCTAAGCATCAAGGGCGGAATTCAGGTTTTTTCCTTCAATGATGTACTAAAGCAATTAATGCACTTGACTAATTAGCAGCTCAATTCAACTCCGGGATATATGAATCTCTTCAAGACTTTTGATAGTATAAAACACTTGGGCGATAAATTGGAGATTTGATGAAGGGGAAGCCAGGGGCCGCATAGTCATGGCTTCCCAGTGATCTAGATGACGCTCTGAGCGAAAAATCGCCTCAATAGGAAAGACGAATCAGGGCCGTAAGGATTCTCATTCCTTTGGTTTCTGGCTCACATCCAAACCTTGCTGCCACCCTTTTTTTCGTTTTCCCCTGATTTTGAAGGATTCTTGAGGCTCTCCTGTTTTCAATTCTAGAGCCATAGTTTCAGCGTTTTTCAATCGATTTTGTCACATAATTGGCACAAAATTTCTGCCTATCAATTCTGAAGTGTTATCCAGATAGCGGCGGGGGTTCAGCTACCAAACTGGGGTACAAATCCCCGGGGCCATACCATCTGAGGACGACTGATTTATCAGGGTTTATGCCTTTTGCAGGTATTTGGAGCGGAGCTCCTCCCGTCATTGACAGCGCCGCGCGGCCGGCGATATATTACTGGCGGGAATTCGCCCTGCCATGAAAAAAGCAGAATTCAATCTTTTATCGGAGGACCGCATGAAAAAGATCGGAGCCTTTTTGTTGGTCATGCTTCTCCTGCCTGCGATCGTCGTCTCCCAGGAGAAGAAGAAGGACAAGGGGATATTCGTCGAGCCCAAGAACGCATTCTGGGACGAGATCCAGAAAGCGACCGAGGCATTCGGAAAAAACAAGCCCGCGCCGGGGAAGGCCTTCGTTGTCGATCTGGGCGCTTTCGACGCGCCCAAGAGCTTGGAGGGGTTCTCTGCCGTCTGGCACAACCCGCCGACCTCGCAGGGCGCCACCAACACCTGCTGGTGCTTCTCGACGATCTCCTTCTTTGAATCGGAGGTCTACAGGCTCTACGGGAAGAAGGTCCGTCTCTCGGAGGCGTATACGGCCTACGGCGAGTACCTGGAGCGGGCCAAGCGGTTCGTCCGCGAAAGGGGGGATTCGGCCGTCGCCGAAGGCTCCGAGGCCAACGCGGTGACGCGGGATTGGAAGCTTTATGGCTGCATGCCGTGGGACGCTTATTCCGGATTGAAGCCCGGCCAGAAGTTCCCCGACCACGCGAAGCTGATCGCCGAGGTCTCCTCCTACCTCGCCCATCTCAAGAGCGCGAACGCCTGGAACGAGGACGAGGCGGTCGTGACGGTCCGGGCGATTCTGAACCACCATCTGGGCCTGCCCCCGGAGCGATTCACGGTCGAGGGGAAGGAATACACGCCCCAGACCTATCTCCGGGATTACCTGAGGATCGATCCCAACGATTATGTCGACGTCCTGTCCTACATGCAGCAGCCCTTCGGCGGGCAGGTCGAATACGAGGTGCCGGACAACTGGTGGCACAGCAAGGACTACTACAACGTTCCCCTTGATACTTACATGAAGATCATCAAGACCGCCCTGCGCCGCGGCTATTCGGTGAGTCTCGGCGGGGACGTCTCCGAGCCGGGGAAGAACGCCCAGAAGAAGGTCTTCATGATCCCGACCTTCGACATTCCCTCGGATTACATCGACGACAACGCCCGCCAGTATCGGTTCAGCAACGGATCGACGACCGATGACCACGGGGTCCATCTCATCGGGTACAAGGAAGCGAACAGCAAGGACTGGTTCCTGATCAAGGATTCCGGTTCGAGCGCCTTCAACGCGGACCCGAAGGGATATTACTTCCTGACGGAAGACTACGTGAAGCTGAAGATGATGGACTTCATGGTCCACAAGGACGCCGTCACGGGGTTCATTGACGTGAAATGAGGCGAAGGGGGGCGCTGGGAAAAATTTCTTCTGGCATATAGCCCGGCCGTGCTGTGCACCACCTTGCGCTACGCTATTGAACGTTTCCCCGAACCCAGACGCCGGGAATTACTGAAAAAAACCAGAACAACATGAACTGAGGCCAGCGGGCAAACGCAGGCCTTGCAAGGAAAAGCGCCTCACATTTCGATCTTCATCTGGACGATATGTTCCCGGACGCGAGTGCCCAGGTGGTACTTGCTCTCAGCGATACGCAAGGCTTCGGGTTCGGCCAGAGGAGGCAACTTCTCCGCCTGCCTTTTCTCGTTGATCACCTGGATAGCGGCGGCCTCAGCGGCGACGGGATCCATGGACACGATAATCCCACCCCAATACCAGGGCACGCCGCGACGATAGCTCCCGCGCAGCCCGTCGCAAGAGTTGAGAATAGTCTTGTTTTTATGGAAGGCCGGGATGAGACTTCAGCGAGGAAATCGGGATCATTATGGCATTTGGCCATGTCTTCCGGGAGCAACGAACCGATGTGGTTTTTTAAAAACAGGCTGGCCGCCATCAAGGCGACTTGTTCGAAGACATGGGAGGGCGGCGGCTTCTCGGCAACGAACATCAACTTCAGATGGTCAATGATCCGGTCCACGACGCGATGCTCGGAACCGCGATCTGTTTTTGCTCGCTGGGTAAGTTGAATGTCGAGTTCAAATGGAGCCATAATATGCAGAGGTGAGTCATGAAAGCAACCGTCTTCATCATTTCGACATTGGTCCTGTTTTTGGCCGCTTTCTCCACGACCCCCAACTACTCAATTGAGGCGATCCGCTACGGCACCATCCCACAGTTTCCGGTATCCGGACTCGTCGTGGGCGCGCCGGAAAACGAGAAAATGGACATCGCCATGGTCTTTTGGCTGATTCGGGGTGAAGATCGCAACATTCTGCTCGATACCGGCTTTCACAGAGAACGGTGGTTCGAGAGTTTCAAGGTCACAGATTTTTTAAGGCCGGACGAAGCCGTCCGACAGGCCGGGGTCGATCCCGCTCAGATCACCGACGTAATTCTCAGCCATGCCCATTGGGATCATATGGGAGGCATTGACCTATTCCCGCAGGCGACGATCTGGATCCAAAAGGACGAATATGCCTATTACATGGGGCCTGCCTGGCAGGAAGGGGGAAAACATGGCGGCATTGATCCGGATGACCTCTCCAATCTCCTGCTCAGGAATACGCAGGGAAAGTTGAGACTCATCGACGGTGACAATCGCGAGATCATCCCGGGTATCCGCGTCTTCGTTGGCGCGCGGCACACGTTTGCTTCGCAATATATCCGGGTGGAGGGAAACCCGGTGTTTGTCCTGGCCTCGGATAATTGTTATCTCTATCGAAACCTCGAAACCCGGATGGCGATTCCGACCTTTGATCCTGCTGATGCCGACGGCAACGTAAAAGCTCTTGACCGGATGCTGAGTCTGGCCGGCGCGCCAGAGCGCGTCGTGCCTGGCCATGATCCGCTCATGTTCAAGCGCTTCCCCACGAAGGGCCGCATCGCAAAGATGAAATGAAAATATGAGGATAGTCAACCCGGCGGCTGCCCCATGATCGGGGATGATAAATCGCAACATGATCGGGTGTCAAATCGTGCCCCTCACTGGGGACAGATCATCGAGTCAACTTCATAAAGCTTACGGATCATGGCCGCCTAGCCCGAGTTTAAGGATGCCAGGAAGAGGCTGGCTGGATTAAAAAGTTGCTTCTTTTACTCATAAAATGCTTTGTTAGCTTCGTTAGAAATTGTGACTATGAACAGAAAAGCGCGAACTCGGGAGGAACTTATCGAGGCGGCAAATCATCTTCACTACGAAATCTGGATGTTTAAAAGTCTAGCGACGGCTCTTGGTACAGGCGCATTCAGGAATAGCGTTATCAACAATGCCCTCCTCGAATCCTTCACTGTCCATGCGAGAATTTTGCTGGACTTCCTATTTGCAAACAAGCCCAAAGAGGATGATGTCATTGCTGAGGATTTCTTCAAAGATCCGGATGAATGGCGAATTGCCCGTCAGTCGAAATCAGAAACTCTGCAGAAAGTACATAAGCGCGTTGGAAAGGAAGTGGCACATCTTACATACGCAAGACAAAAAGTCACGTCGCAGACAAAGCCTTGGCCGTTTATGGAAATAGCCAAGGATACCTCGGAGGTTTTTTCGCTGTTTCTTTCTATAGTGCTTCGAAATTTGCTTGGACCTAGATGGAATGGCCACAAAGAACACGAATCGGACGAGAAAGATAGATTATAGATAGCCTGATTGGACCAGAGAAGCTAGTTCTGGCAAGGCATGCTCGCAAGTAAGGGAGAAAAAGTGACAGCTAATGCTTGAGATTTTTTCCTTAATTTTAATATTAGCTAACGAGTTTTGTGACAGGGAGAAAGGTCCAATAGATTCCGGCAGCTAGGCAGTTTGACATACTCTCTCATCATAATTTATTATCATTATCGATAGGGAAAGAAGGAAACTGCGGCGATACAACGCATTGGGCCTTACTACGCGAAACTGCAATCCCATCAGGCACATTGGGTTTTAGGTTATTTTCCTCAAAGCACTAGCTACATATAAGGTTTGAATATACCGCTTAAGGGATTACATGAAATGAAGCCACCAGAGGTTAGTCAGCTTGCCGTTGTCCGTCGGCGCGGACGCTTATCTTCAGCTGGCGGACGAAATAATCCGAAGGAAAGGAAGGACGTCATGAAATCAAGGCTCGGAAAAAAGGACGGTATCTTTTCCCGGAAGGAAGGAAAGAAGGGGGACGCGCCGAAGGTCCCATCCATCCGGCCGCCGGCGTCTGTACCTGTTGGACGAAAATGGCACAGCTCGCGTCGCGGTGGCCGTGTTCAAAGATAGCCCGGTTCTATTTCTGTCTGACGAAAAGGGCAAGGCCCGTTTCGTGGCGGGAAAGACAATCGCTTATCCTGAATCTTCTCTGATTCTATTCGGGCCTGACGGCAAGTAAAAGCGGGCTTAGCATGGCACTTAAAGAAGCACTCCTCAGATCCAATTTTAGGTAGGGCGGAAGATCAAGCAAGAAAACAAAAAATAGGCCTCTGGTCAATGCCAAATCCTATTCCGCCATGGGAATATCGGAGGAAGCAGGGGAGGCGATTGGGGCAGGGGGGGTGTGGGGTCCCGGGCGCTTTTGGTTCAAGAATACACGATCCGCTCCTCGGCACAGCCCTTTGCCCTTCTCGGATATCCCACTCCAGAGACAGGTTCTCCCCGCAAGGGATGACCCTTATCCAAGAAAAAATCACCCCTAGAATCCCCTGTAACGAGGGTTTCCTTTTCGGAAAAACACACTAATATCAAAATCGAGGAGCTTGGCCCGCGCGATGCCGGAATTCCGGCTTCCGACGGGCAAAGTCTATTAAAGGCACAGCTTTGAAAGAAACATCCTTTGCCCCCAAAAAGATGATATCCTCCGAGTCTAGTCAAGGTAGGGCGAAACGTTCCTCCAAAAATCCCTCCAGCGAAAAAAAGGAAAGCACAAAAGCCGGAGTCCGGTTTCGCGGGGATGTCACCGAATTGAAACTCCTGGCAGAATCCCTCCGAGAAAGCGAGGCCTTGATAAGAGCGTTCCTCAACGCCGTCCCCGAGCCCGCTCTGCTCATCACTCCCCAAGGAACAATCATCGCGGTCAATGAAATCATGGCCCGGAGTCTGGGCCAGAAGGTCAGCGCCCTGATCGGAGGCTGCACCTATGACTTCATTGAGCCGGATGCCGCCCGGCAAAGGAAGACGATGATTGACAAAGTCGCCCGGACCGGAACACCTATCCGGTTTGAAGATAGCCGCGCCGGCCGATATTTTGTCAACTTCCTCTGTCCTGCCCTCAATGAAAAGGGAGTCGTCACGAAGATCGCCATTTTCGTCCTCGATATCACAGACCGGAAACGGGTCGAGGCCGAACTCAAATACCGGATCGAATTAGAGGAGATCATCTCCAAGATTTCCACGCAATTTATCACTCTCCCCACAGAAAAAATCGATGAGGCCTTCCAGCAGTCGCTGGCGGAAATCGGCACATTCGCCGGCGTCGACCGCTGTTATATTTTTCTTTCTCGCGAGGGCGGTGAGTTGGCGGATAATACCCACGAATGGTGCGCACAAGGAATCGTCCCCCAAAAGCCCTTTTTGCAGGGACTGACATCGGCTTCTTTTTCCTGGTGGCTGGGGAAACTCAAGAACCTCGAGCCCATCCACATTCCCCGGGTTTCAGCCCTTCCTCCGGAAGCCCGGGCGGAAAAAGAATTCATTCGAGCCAGGGGCACTCAGTCTCTCATCGTGGTCCCGCTGGCCTTGGGTCAGGAGCCCATCGGGTTTCTCGGCTTCGACTCGATTCGACAAGAAAAAACGTGGTCGGATGAGATCATCTCCCTTCTTCAGATCGTCGGCGAGATCTTTGTCAACGCCCTCGAACGGCGAAAAAATGAGGAGGCCCTAAAAAAAAGGACGGAGCAAATCATTCGCCATCAGGTTGCTCTGCTGGAGCTGGCAAAAACGAATTATTCCGATATGGATTCCGCCTTGAACAAAGTCACCGAAGTGGATGCCAGGACGATGGGTGTCGAGCGTGTCAGCATCTGGTTTTTCAATGAAGACCACTCGGAAATTGTGTGTCGAGACCTCTACCAAATCAACAACGACTTTCATGAAAATGGATTGCGCCTTCAAGCCAAAGCCTATGCTCGCTATTTCAAAGCTCTTGAGGAAAGCCGGGTGCTGGCCGCCAACGACGCGCTGACCGACCCACGGACGGAGGAGTTCGCCGAAGGCTATTTGAAGCCCTTCGGTATCACTTCGATGATGGACGTCCCCTTTCGCCTTTACGGGGAACTGGCGGGCATCGTTTGTCATGAGCATACGGGACCGAGACGGGAATGGGCGCTGGAGGAGCAACAATTTGCCGTTTCCATCGGAGATCTGGTCTCCTTGACGCTCGAATCTCTAGAGCGGAAGCGGATGGAAAAACTGAAGAATTCCATCTTCGAGATCTCCGAGGCGGCCATCTCGTCAGAGAGCCTCGAGGAACTCTTCCGTTTCATCCATCGCATCATCGGCGAATTGATGCCGGCCAAGAATTTTTATATCGCTCTCTACGATCCCGCTAGCTCCATCCTCAGCTTTCCCTATTTTGTCGACGAATTCGACCCGACGCCGTCGCCCAAACCGTTGGGCAAAGGCCTGACCGAATATGTCCTCCGGACAAAAGAACCGCTGTTAGCCTTGCCGGAAGTCTTCGACAGTCTGGTGAAAATGGGCGAGGTGGAATCCATCGGCGCTCCTTCGATTGACTGGCTTGGCGTTCCCTTGAAAATCGACGGTCAAACGATCGGCGTGCTCGTCGTTCAAAGCTATACGGAAGGCGTTCGGTATCGGGAGGAAGACAAGAATATTCTGAGGTTTGTCTCCGACCAGGTGGCCATGGTCATCCACCGGAAACAAGCCGAGGCGGCCTTGCGGGCCTCCCTCCGGGAGAAGGAGGTCCTTCTCCGGGAGATTCATCACCGCGTCAAGAATAACATGCAGGTCATCTCCTCGCTGCTCAACCTCCAGGCCCGACACATCGAGGATCCCGTGGTCCTCGAGATGTTCCAAGAAAGTCAGCGCCGGATCCGCTCCATGGCCCTTGTTCACGAGAAATTGTATCTGTCCAAGGACTTGTCCAATATTGAATTTTCTCAGTATATCCAAAGCCTGGCTCTTCATTTGTTCCATTTCTATCAGGTCGATTCGAATCTCATCAAGCTCACGATGGATATGGAAAAGATCTTTTTGAATATCAACGCGGCCATTCCCTGCGGATTGATCGTGAACGAGCTCATCTCCAACGCGCTCAAGCATGCCTTTCCCAATGGACGGGGGGGAGAGATTTTGATCGAGCTCCGCCGGGCGGAGGGCAACAAATTTCTCCTGATCGTCAGCGATACCGGTATCGGGTTTCCGGATGGCTTAGATTTTCGCAACACGGCGACCCTGGGGATGCAGATCATTACGATGTTGGTCGAGCAACTGGATGGCCGGATTGAGCTCTCCAGGCAAAATGGGTCATCCTTCAAGATTATGTTTGAAGAATCAATATATAAGCCAGGCCTTTAGTCGGTCTCTCCTTAAGTTCAGGAGCTTGATTTTTATTTTTGATGGAGCGGCCGGCACCCAGAAATCAAAGAGCTGAATCAGGGTTCAGCGGCCTTATGTTCCCGAGGATGAGGTCGGAGAAGACAATCCCAAGGTGTACGACATGACTGTCATCACGCATTACGAGATCAAATAGTTCAAGCAGCGAAAGCCATCGTTGTGCTTGTGGCAGATGACCAGCGGCATAACGGAGTCAATCGGGAGAAAAACTAGATTTCTCTTTGCGGCGAGCGGCAGTCCCCGACTTGGGTCTCAGACCCGAAAAGCCGGATGACCCGCTTTCGCTCATTCGGAATGTCTTCCGATTCTTTATAGAGAATTCCCCACTCGGCGAAGCGGAGCTTGTTGGCCGTAAAGCCGTGGAAATTCACTGTCGCGGGTGGTGGGCAGCCGGCTAGATATTGGAGCTGTCGCTTCAGTCTCCACGTTCCTATGGATTGTCCTGTCAAATAGGCACAGGAGACCATGAAGATATTGAGGGCCAGTGCGACAGCCAGGAGTCTCGATATATAAATAAGAGCCTTTTTCTTCGATCCATAGAGTCCCATGAGGCTTGCGCCGACGGGAATCATCCACAGCTGGGGAGCATACCGTGCCCACCAGGATTCAGGGTTAGCCAAGACGGACAGAGCTAAAAAAAATATCATTCCCAGCAACGTGGCGGAGATGGGATCGGCCTGGCGGACAACTATCCGGGGCAGGCCGGTCAAGATAATAATAATGGACAATAAAAATGCGCCACCGAACCAGGGGCCGAACCCGGCGATCCTGGAATCGGGCGTCGTCAGCGCTGCGAGCTCGGGGATGTCGAGGGAAAAAGGCCATTTCCATTTCGTCGTTTCCCGGCGAGACACGTTCTCGGTCTGGGAGAATATCGAAGTCAATAGTTTTTTAAAGCGGCCGGCATGCTGAAAATTCTCGGGTTCTTGATGGATGATGACATTGGCCGATTTCGGGCCGGCGAGAGGATAAAAAGGATGGCCTTTCCTGAGGACGTTCGTCACATAGGGATTATAGCCAACGAAAAATAAGGCAAGGACGTAACTCGTAAGAATGATGCCGCCGAATCTAAACACGTCTTTGCGTCTTTTCATTAAGAACCAGGTTGCCAGTGCCGCATGAAACACGACGGCATAGACAATGCCGGTGAATTTTGTGTTGATCAGCATAACCGTGCAGGAGATAAAAATAAGAACAGCCGGCGGGTCGGGGTCCCGGAATAACAAGTAGGACAGCGCCGCGAGAGCCGGCAGGAGGGACGCCAGCTGTCCGTCCACATAGAAGCTGAGGGATTGATAAACGCAAACCGGATTGAGGGAGACCAACAGGCTAAAGAGGAGCGCCCGGTTTCGTCTCGTCCGGTCAAACCTCAGGAAAGCGGCCAGCGATAAAAAGAAAGCGGCAAACATCAGCAAAGTGTTGGCCGATTTTGCCTGCTCCATGCGGCCCGTAATTTTATAGAGCTGCGCGGCGTAGATCCAAGGCGCTTTTGGATAATGATTAATCCAGATCCCATACTCATTTTGGAGCGGGGGGTCCCGGACGGGATTCCAGCCATGATTCAACCGGCTGACCGCTTCTTGATGATACGTCTGACCGTCATAAGAGACGTCATAGAACAGGCCGCTTATTAAAATCGAAGCGATCAAGATGCTCAGAAAGACCGATACGATCATTCCCATGGTTAGAAGACGCTTTTGATCGAAATATTTTCTTGTGCCCCAATCAATGAACGAGACGGTCGATCCAAGGGCGACAACGAACCCCAAGGGCGAGATGGGAAAACAAAGGGCAAAAAGGGCTGAATTCAGAAGCAAGGCGGAGGCCAGAAAAACGAGGATCGCGGAGCCAAGCAAAAAGCTGATGCGATCCAAGCGCTTGTCCATGACGCCGGCCTTCCCAACCTCCATTTCTTTAGCACCCCGTCCCATGAAAATCAAATGAATCTTTTTAGAAATGGTTGATGAATTGCCCGAAGCAGACTAGAATATCAACAATGTCCCTTGAGAACGCGATGACACTGACCTCCCGTCGGACCTTTTTGAAATGGGCGGGGTTGTCTGGGGCAGGACTGCTTTGGCGGCCGCGCTTCCACGGCTCTTCTCCCGGGCAAAATCGGGCGTCTTTCCTTGATCAGATCGGCGTTTGTACGTCCCTGGCCAATCGGGATATCCCGCCGGTCGCGGGATGCTCCTATATCGAAGAGAGTGTCCGGAGTTTCTTGATGCCTGGACAGCCGGAAGAAAATTTTCAAGCCAATCTCCAGGCATTGAAGGATTCAAAAATTCCGGTCCGGGCCTGTAACGGTTTTCTTCCCGGCTCATTGAAAGCGGTAGGCCCTGAAGCGAGGCATCCAGAGATTCTCGAATATGCCGAAACGGCTTTCCGAAGGGCCGCCCAGGCCGGGATCGGGACGATTGTTTGGGGCAGCGGCGAATCGCGAAAGATCCCCGACGGCTTCAGCCGGGCCCAAGCCGAGGAGCAGTTCATTGACCTGGCCAAACAAGCGGCCGCCCTCGCCAAACGCTATAGGGTGCTCATTTGCCTTGAGCCGCTGAACAGCGGTGAGGTCAATTTCATCAACAGCCTCAGCGAGGGATCGGCGATTGTCGAGGCGGTCGGCCATCCGAGCTTCAAGCTGCTGGCGGACATCTACCATCTCCTGAGAGAAGGGGAGACGCCCGAAGCGATCGAGACGCACGGCACACACATCCGCCACTGCCATATTGCAGAAAAAGAGCAACGAACGCCGCCGGGGACCGCCGGCGATGATTTCAAGCCCTTTTTGAGGGCTTTAAAAAAGATCGACTACAGAGGCGGGATATCCATCGAATGCCGTTGGGAGAATATGAAGGAACAGCTCCCGGCGGCCATGGTCTGTTTGAAAAAGCAGATCGCCGATGTTTCTGAGTCATGAACAAAGGAACACGAGCCAATCCATAAGGAGGTCGATATGGGCATTTCCCGGAGGAATTTCATAAAGATGGCGGCCGTGGGCTCGGCCGGCTTTACCGTCAACCGCGCCGGCCGAGGATTGACGGCCAAGAGCCTGGGTAGAATTCGCGGCGCCAGCGATAGGGTGAGGGTGGGGATCGTGGGGTTCTCGGACCGGGCGAAAAGCTCGTTGATTCCGCCTTTTGTCCAATATGCCCGCGAGCTGAATTTTGAGTTCGTCGCGGTCTCTGAGCTTTGGAGCCGCCGCCGCGAGGAAGGCGTGGCGTTTATCAAGGGGCTGACCGGCCAGACGATCACGGCCGCCCGCAACAACGATGAATTATGGGAAAAAATCCGGCCGGACGCCGTGATCATCAGCACGGCCGATTTTCAGCACGCCCTGCATACGGCGGATGCCGTGAAGGCGGGTTGTGATGTCTATGTCGAAAAACCTTTTGCCGAGACGATGGAGGACAATCGGGCTGCCCTCAAAGCCGTTCAGGAGAGCGGAAGAATCGTCCAAGTCGGATCGCAGAGACGGAGCGGAGCGAACTATATCGCCGCCTGTGAGTACATCCAATCGGGGAAGTTCGGCCCGATCACCATGGTCGAGATGACTTGGAACGTCAACCAGCCGGGTCGGTGGAGGCGGCCGGACCTCGTCGCGGCAATCAGGGAAGAAGATACGGATTGGAAACGATATCTTTTGAATCGGCCTTACGAAGCTTGGAATCCGAGAAAATATCTTGAGTACCGCCTCTTCTGGCCGTATTCGTCGGGCATCCCCGGGCAGTGGATGTGCCATCAGATCGATACTGTCCATTGGTTCACCGACCTCCCTCATCCCCGAAACGTCGCGGCCAACGGCGGCATCTATGTCTGGAAGGACGGCCGGGAAAACGCCGATACCATGACCGCCGTTTTGGATTACGGCCCGCTCGACGACCCTAAAACGGGCTTTCAGGTCGTCTATTCGTCCCGGATGCATAATTCCGCGGGAGGGGTGAAAGAATATTATTATTCCAACGGCGGGAAATTGGACCTGGACAGGAATATCGTGACGCCGGAGGGAGGACTGACACAAAGCGCCGCCTCAGCCATGGGCATGAAAGCCAACCTTCTGGCCGAATTCAAACTCCCCACGGAAACCGCGGAGACCGCCGCCAATACGGGATCCGACCCGATGACGTCGAATCACATGCGAAATTGGATGGAATGCGTCCGCGCCCGCAAAACGCCCCACGCCGATGTTGTCGCCGGGTATCGCCACGCCATTGCCGTCATCATGACCACGGCGGCGCTGCACACCGGACAACGGGTGACGTTTGACGAGACGACCCAGGAGGTCATGGCCGGCGGAAAAGCCTTTCAGTATTGAGAAGGATTTCGAGCGATGGAGGATGAAGAGCCATGCCGAACCTGCATGTTGAATCCAAACATAAACCCGTTTTGGATCAGGATTTTTGTCCCGCCGTCCTTTGGAACCGGGAATTTCAGAAACTCGTTCGGCAATCCGGCCGGGCCGTTCCGGTATCCATCGCCTTGGTCCGCAAGGACGAGACCGTGTCCATCTTCCAGACGGCGGTCCTGCCCCACAAAGGTGAATCTGCCGAGCTGAACGGACGGTATGTCGAACGGCTGATCAAATTCCTGCTCTGGCAGAAGGGTGGGTACAAGATCTGGATCAGCGGAGATCCCCGCCTGACGGACCTTATGGCCGGCGTCTACGGACCGGGCGGGAAACGCGCCTTCGATTTCCATTTCATGGGAGAGAGAGTGTACGACCATCCTATGGAGATCAAATATTGTCCGGCCCAAGACATGCCGGCGCCGAGAGAGATGGCCCGCGCCCTGGGGCGCCATTTCAACGGCTGTCGCGTCGGCTTCGATCTCGGCGGAAGCGACCGGAAATCGGCCGCTCTCGTCGAGGGCCAGGTCGTTTTCTCAGAGGAGGTACCCTGGGATCCGTCCTTTGAGAAAGACCCCTCCTACCATATCCAAGGCATTAACGACTCCATCCGACGCGCCGCCGAGAAACTGCCGAGAGTCGATGCCATCGGTGGAAGCGCGGCGGGCATCTATATCAATAATGAGGTCCGGGTGGCGTCTCTCTTCCGCGGGGTCAGCGAAGACAATTTCCGAAAGCATATCCGCGGGATCTTTTTCGAGCTGAAAAAGCGTTGGAACAACGTTCCGTTCGAAGTGATCAATGACGGCGAAGTGACCGCCCTGGCCGGCTCGATGGCCATGAACGATAATGCCGTCTTGGGCATATCCATGGGATCCAGCCAAGCCGCCGGGTACGTCACGCCGGACGGCACGATCACGCCCTGGTTGAACGAGCTGGCCTTTGTGCCTGTGGATTACCGTCCGGACGCTCCGGCCGATGAATGGTCGGGCGATATCGGCTGCGGCGTCCAGTACTTCTCCCAGCAGGCCGTGGCCCGCCTCGCTCCCAAGGCCGGCATCGACTTCCCCGCCGGGATGCTTTTACCGGAGCGCTTGGCCGAGGTCCAATCGCTGATGAAATCCGGGGATGCCCGAGCCGGCAAGATCTTTGGGACGATCGGCGCTTATTTCGGCTATGCCGTGGCCCATTATGCGGATTTTTATGAGTTCCGGAACCTGCTGGTCCTCGGCCGGGTGACGAGCGGTCAAGGCGGCGAGATCATTATCGAAAAAGCCAAAGAGGTTTTGCGAGACGAATTCCCCGGATTGTCTGAGAAAATTCATGTGCGGACGCCCGATGAACGGGACAAACGTCTCGGCCAGGCGGTGGCCGCCGCCTCGCTGCCGGTGCTATAATAGGATAAAAATCGGGGGCCATATATCGATTTTTTGGATTTGGTCCATGGACCCCAAGTTTTTGAAAGAGGGAGATGTCCCATGAAATTCGCAAATTCAAACGCCGATATTTTTGTCCCTGACGGAATGGATGTCGAGAAGGCCTTGAAGCGCACGACGCACCTGGCCGTCGGCGCCCACCAGGATGATCTCGAAATCCTCGCCTACCACGGGATTGCCGAATGTTTCGGCCGGACAGACCGCTGGTTTACCGGGGTCGTCCTGACAAACGGCGCCGGCAGCCCGCGAACGGGCATCTATAGCGGCTATACCGACAAAGACATGCAGGAAATACGGCGGCTCGAACAGCGCAAGGCTGCCTATCTTGGCGAATATGCCTGCCAGATCCAGCTCATGCATACCAGCGCGGCCGTCAAGGATGCGGCGAATAAAAGTGCCGTCCGAGACCTTCAATCGATCCTGGAGATCGCCGGGCCGGAGGTGGTCTATCTTCACAATCCGGCCGATAAACATGATACGCATGTGGCCACGCTGCTCAGGTCCCTCGAAGCCATCCGGGCTCTCCCCGTCGAGGCGCGTCCGAAGAAGGCCTGCGGGGTGGAAGTCTGGCGCGATCTTGACTGGCTTGCCGACGAAGACAAGCTTGTCCTTCCCGTCGATAAGTATCCGAACCTGTCCGCGGCGCTGCTCGGGCTTTTTGATTCCCAGATCAGCGGCGGGAAGCGCTACGATCTGGCCAGCGCCGGGCGGCGCATCGCCAACGCCACGTATTACGCGACCCACGAAACAGACATCTGTTCCGCGATAACGTATGCCCTTGACCTGACGCCGCTCATCCAAAATGAGAGGCTGACGGTCAAAGAGTTCATCCGGGGAAAAATCGGAACGTTTCAGGCAGAAGTCGATTCGCGCCTGGAACGACTGGGCTGAGACGTCTCCTGGATGAGCTCGGCATTCAGCGTTCCTGATGCCATCAAACTTTAGAGGCGCGCTCGAGCTTGTTCATGATGGAGAACATGAACGCAGCCGAGAGCAGGCAGGCCGCGACCAGGATCAGCCATACCGACCACAGCGGGACCCGCATCCACAGCCAGCCGGCGACGAAGACCAGATTGATGCCGATGGCAGTGGCGGCAAACCAGCAGCCCTGCATGAGGCCCTTGTACTTGGGCGGGGAGACGCGGGACACGAAGGAAATGCCGATGGGGCTGAGAAAAAGCTCGGCGATCGTCGTCAGGAAGTAGGTTGAAATCAGCCAATAAACCGACACCTGAGACTCTGGCGGTGCGACCAGGCCGCCCAGTTGTTTGGGCGAGGGGAGGCCGAGCGAGCCGATGACGAGGATGGCGAACGCGGCCGCCGTGATCAGCATCCCGATCCCGATCTTGCGGGGAGCACTCGGCTCTTTCCCTCTTTTATGGAGCGTGCTGAAAAGGCCGATCACGACAGGCGTCAGGGCGACGATGAAGAATGGATTGAAATGCTGGAACCGCTGGGGCTGGAACGGATTGACTTCAGGGTAGCCGCGGAATCTCAAATAGGCAAGCACGGCGAAAATGATAAAGGCGGCGCCTCCCACTGCGCGAGCAACGGTGCCCGACCTTTTTTTGACCAGGAAAACAAGTCCGATGACGGCTAGAAATATCGAGAGCAGTCCCGATAAGTCGAACCAGAGATTTGTCAGCTTGCCCACGCTGGGGACTGTGTAATCGCGAGCGAAGAACGTCTGCGTGACGGGGCTCTGCTGGAAGGCCATCCAAAAGAAAATGACGATCAAGAAAACGAGGCCGAGCGCCACCAGCCGCTCCTTGGTCTGTTGAGGCGTGAGCTCGACCATCTGCGACTTGAGGGCCTCGGATTTTGATTTCTGTTTTTCTGAGATATCGGCGTGTTTGTAATATTTCCTGAAACTCCAGAAGACCATCATGGAAAAGACCAGGCTGACCAGCGCGACGCCGAATCCAAAGTGATAGGATTTGCTGAGGGCGTTGATATATCGCTCGGAAAAGGACTTCAGGGTTTCGAGGCTCACGCTTACATCCTGGGCTTGGGCGAGGCCCAGGTATTGGCCCGCATCAGCCAACCGGCCCCGGATGAAGTCGTTGGCCAGGGCGGGAATTCTCGCGTCATAGCTGAAGCGGAACGAGGCGAGGATCCAGTTGCTCACTTTTTCCGAGGCGGTCGGGGCGAACATGGCTCCTATGTTGATGCCCATATAAAAAATATTGAAGGCGCGGTCGCGGAGCCCGTCGTATTTCGGATCGTCATACAGGTTGCCGACCAGGGCCTGAAGATTGCCCTTGAAGAAGCCGGTGCCGATGGCAATGACGGCCAGCGCGGCGATGACCAGGGCGAATCCGGTCTCCATTTTGGTCGGAATCGTGAGCAGGGCGTAGCCCAGAAACATGATGATCATCCCCAGCCTGATCGTCCGTCCGTAGCCTAAAACCCTGTCGGCCAGCCAGCCGCCTAAGAGCGGAAAGAAGTAAACGCAGGACGCGAAGACGGTGTAGACAAGGCTCGACTGGGCCGCCGTCAGCCCGTACTTGGCCTGCATGAAGAGGACAAAGATGCTGACCATGGTGTAGAAGCCGAAGCGCTCGCCCATGTTGGCGAAGAAGGCCACGAACAGTCCTTTGGGATGACCTTTAAACATAAGGAGCCCTCCTGGCGGATATTTCCACTCCCCTTTTATATCGAAGGTGAAAAATAGATGTCAAACGGATTCTGCTTTAGGGAGAGGGGTGCGCTGCGGGAATTTTGCGGCTGGCCCGGCAAAATCGGAGCATTATGCGGATCACACGCCGGCAGGATTCGGCCGAGCCGTCCTGCCGGGCGAAGGCCTCCACGAACTCCAGAAGCTCCGGCGCGGGAGGCCGTTTTCCATAATCGTGGATGACATTGACGATCGCCGCGTCCAGGCCGTATTCCTGCGCTTTCGCCAAATAGGCCCGGCAGACGCCCGTCCTGCGGCCGGGCAGGTCCCGGACGGCGTTGGTGATGCCCAGCGATAGGTGCACGCCCTTCATGGCCGGGTCGCGCTTGATCCTGCGGATGGTTTCGAACGTCCGGTATGTATATCCCGGGGCATCGTGCGTCATGGGGATATCAATGGACAGCGGAAAAACCGTCGAATCGAAGAAGATATCCTGCGGCCGGAAACCATATTTTTCGGTCGCCGCCCGGAAGATCCTTTGGGCCATATCGTAGAGCTCGCCGACGCCATAATACGAGCCTTCCGAGCCCGTGGTTTGAATGTCCACCAGCAGCCCGATAAATTTGAAAGGATAACGACTTCGCAGGGGCAGGATCTCGTCCATCGTATAAGTTTTGATCGAATTCAACAGGGGAGCGGCGATGGTGGACGGCGCGCCTTTATACCATTCGTCAAGGCCTGCCTTTAGGACGTCCGGCGAGCCGCTGTCCACGCAAACCGGAACTCCCCGGCTGTGTTTGCGGATCAACCGCACATAATCCCGCATCATGTTCATCCGCAGCTCCAGGTTGCTGTCTCCGAAGGCGTCCACATTGACGTCAATATACGCGGCTCCGTGTTTGACCTGGGCTTGAATGAGGGAGATGATGTAGTCGAGCGGGCCGCTCGGCCGGACAAAGGCTTCCGGTCCCATAGCCAGGAGCTCTTTCATCGCTGCAGCCGGCCTGGCGATGCTGGCATGGAGGTTCTCTCCGATCAGGGTCAAAGCCATTTTTTTGGCATGGTCTTTTTCGAACAGGTAATTGAGGACGGATGCGGTCCCCTCGAGGGCCGGATTGCGGCTTGGGTTAATTGCAGTTTCCAATTTCTTCAATCCCGGGAGCCCTTCGCCGGCTGCCGCATCATAAATCATCTCGCCGACGCAGCGTCGTTCCGCATGATGGGGGCAGGATCCGTCGGGGGCGGCGTCGCCGCATGGCGGATTGGGCAGTCCTTTTTCGCATTTCCCCAGCGTGCACAAGCCGAAATTTTCGACCAGGAAACAATCGCCGCATTCCTCGCAGTCGAAGAGGAGCGTTTTCAAGGCTTTCTCCCAGGCAAAAAACATCTTGTAGAGAACCCCTTTCCCTTGCCGCGCCGATCGGCTGCTTCTCAGGACCGTTTTGAGGAGAGGATCCAGGCCTCGGCCGGGAGTCATCAGGGTGCTGTGGAGAATATCAAAAGTTTTCTTGTTTAAAGAGGCTTTTGGCTTTGCGGTAGATTTCCGTTGGCCGCTCTCATCATAAAGATAGAATCCCGGCCTCCCGTCCGGAAGGGTCCGTATTCCGAATTCAAGGTTCGCCTGGAATCGGCGCCAATCCCGGCCGATCGAATTCGCCCGGTCCAGGATTGTGACCAGCATGTCGAAATCCAAGAGACCTCCGATATCGACGCCGACCGCGCCCAGGTCTCGATACATGGCCACCTGCTGGGCTGCCCGTTCGATGTGATCCGGCAGGCTCTCTTGGCAGACCTTTTCATAGAGCTCTTTTGTCAACGAGCAACCGGGGAGTTTTCCCTCGAACATCAAGCGCGGGGCGGGTGTCGCTGTAGATAAGAAATAGACATTTCCGAAGATAGGAACCCATAATTTCTTTTCTTGGAGATACCAAAAAAGTTCTTGGCTTTTGCGCCAGTCCCAGCCCATTTGCGTGATCAGGCCATCCGCTCCACTGCGGATTTTTTTCTCCATTTTGAAGTATTGTTGCATCTGGGAGGCTTCCGTGTATTTGAAGGGCGAAACGGCGGCCAATATGGAGAATTGATGGACACTGTCGAAATGGCCGGGCACGGCGCGGCTGAATGAGTCATCGTTCAATTCTTGGACCAGCTCGATGAGCCCGAGGGAATCGACCTCAAAAACTCCCTTGCCCGAGCACGGCTTGTCCCCCGTGAGTGCCAACACGGATTTGATCCCGAGTTTTTGGAGGCCGATCAAATACGTTTTGATCGCTTCCGTATTGTGGTCCTTGGCGGTCACATGGGGAATGACATCGAGGTCGGCCCAAAGATCCTTCATCCGGAGAAGAGAATAGATGTCGGCGGGGCTGATCGAGGCAACGCCGTTGGGACTTTGGGGAATGGTGATCGCGGCCAGTCGGACATCTTCGGGCAGAGCATTTTTCTTTTCGGCGTAGTCCTTGAGGAATTTCTCGAAGTTGCTCAAGTCGTGGCCGGGGAGTGGCACAAGTTCGGCGAGGGCAAGAAACGGCCGTTCCCCGGGCGGGAGCTTGATGAGCGTCCAGAGCAAGTCTTTCTCGTTTCTCATCATGATGGAAAGTGTCTCAACATTCTTTACATATGGGCCCCGCGATGAATTCATCATCAGATGCTCCGTGGAAAGGAGGCAGAGAGCGAAGCGATCGTTGGAGGGAAACCCAGCTACGGGTTTCCCTCCAAGAGTATCTGTCACGCCTCATCGGGCCTCGTCTTTTTTCACCAGACCGTCTTGATCGTCTCCTCCCAGTTCTCCGTCCGCAGATGGCGCAGGAAATATTCCATGGTCAACTTGGCCAGGTGCTGGGCATTATAGCCGCCGATGCCGTGGCGGTTCTCGGGATAGTACATCATGTCGAAATTCTTTCCTTCCTTCTGCAGGGCATCCAGGAGGTGGATCGTGTTCCCGGGATGGACGTTGTTGTCGATCGTGCCGTGCGCGAGCAGCAGCTTCCCCTTGAGGTTCTTGGCGTAGGTCAGGGCCGAACCTTTTTCGTACCCTTCCTTGTTGGCTTGGGGGGTGCGCATATAGCGTTCGGTGTAGATCGAGTCATAGCTGCGCCAATCCGTGACCGAGGAGCGGGCGACCCCAACCGAATAGACATCCGGATACCGAAGAATGGACATGCACGTCATATATCCGCCATAGGACCCGCCGGTCATGCCGACCCGCGAGCCGTCGATGTAGGGGCGCTTGCGAAGCTGCTTGACGCCGGCGGCCTGGTCATCGACATCCACTTGGCCGAACTTGAGATAGGTCTCGGTCAGGAATTTTTTTCCGCGGCGCGTCGTGCCCCGACCATCGAGCTCCCAGACGATGTACACGAGCTGGGCCAGCTGGGCTTTGGGGCCGGCGGTCTGGTAAGAGTTGCTGTTCCGGTGCGAAGGCCCGCCGTAGACTTGAACGTAAAGCGGATATTTTTTATTGGGATCGAAATCCGCCGGCTTGAAAAGAATGCCGTAGACATTGGTCTTGCCGTCGGCCGCTTGCAAGGTCACGATTTCCGGATCCTGCAGGCCGATCTCTTTCACCTTGTCGGCATTGGTCGTGGCCGTTGTCCGGATGAGCTTTCCATCCGATTGAAAGAGATTGGCCGTCGGCGGCACGGTCAGCGAGGAGAAATTGTCGAGGTAATACTTGCCGGCCGGGTCGATGGAAACAATATGGGTGCCGGGCTCGGTCGTGAGACGTGTCAGCTTTGTGCCGTCGAATTTGGCACGCCCGAATTGGGTGTCCAGGCCGACATTGTCCGCCATTGTGAAATAGATCCACTGGTTCTTTTCGTCGATCAGGGAGATCCCCCCGACTTCCCAATCGCCCTTGGTCAGCGTGCTGATCAGTTTTCCTGCGTAGTCGTAGAGATAGAGATGCTTCCAGCCCGTCCTCTCCGAGTTCCAGGTGAAAACTTTATTGTCGCTGAGCTGGCGGAAGTCGTTGTTAAGGTTGATAAAGCATTCTTCCTCTTCGACGAGCACGACCCGCACCTCTCCCGTCGCCGGGTTGGCGGCCATAAGCTCCAAGCGGTTTTGAAAGCGGTTCAGCCGTTGGAAGAAGAGCTCGGTCCCGTCGTTGCGCCAGACGATGCGCGTGAGATACACCTCGGGCGAGCTTTCAGTTTTAATCTCCACGGTCTTCTTGGAGGCAACGTCGATGACGAAAAGCTTGACCGTCGGATTGGGCTGGCCGGCCTTGGGATACCGCTCGAGCTCCAGGCTGGTTTCAAAGGCAGGCTTCCGGTCCTGAGTCAGCTCATGGATAATCGGAAAATTATAGACCGTGCGCTCGTCGAACTGGAGGTAGGCGATTTTTTGGCTGTCCGGAGACCACCAGAAGGCGTCCCTTTGGCTCAGCTCTTCCGGATAGACCCAGTCGGTCTTGCCGTTCATCAGCTCTTCCGAGCCGCTGCTGGTCAAGGGCTCCTCCGTTTTTGTCGCAAGATCGTAGATCCAGATGTCGTAGCCTTTGTTATACGCAAATTTCTTGAAATCCGGTGAGTAGCCGGGCATCGCGATGAGTTGGCCGCCTCCCATGAAGCGCATGGTCTGGGGAGGCATGGCCTGGACGGAAGATGCCTGGCCGGGCGGCCGGTCCAGCTTCCAGAAGGTTTTTTCTTTGAAGAAGTAGACATACTCATCCGCCCGGCCGACGGTGAAACGGATACCCCGGAGGCCGGGGATATAGGTGAAGCTTTGGAACGGCAATCCGATGACATTTTTATCGGCGAGGCTGTTGTAAGAAGCGATGATGCTTTTTTCGGACTCGGCATCAAAGAGGCGGGCTTTTTTCTGGGTTTTGGGGTCTACGCTGTAGAAGACAGTCCCCCCGGTCGCTTTGTCAGTCTCCGATTCGAGATAGCCTTGGCCATCGGGAAGCCAGGTGAGCCTGGTCGTGCCCGTCGTCTTGACGATCTCGAGCTTGGCCCACTCGTCATACAATTTTTTCCCTCGCAGCTGCGGGGAGGCGATCGCGGGCATGACGATGAAGACCGAAATGGTCAGTATGACCGCCCCATAGAGAATGCGTTTCATGGTCCGTCCTCCTTAAAAAAACGTACTTTTCTTATAACAAAGGGGAAAAGCGTTGTCAAAGATAAGGTCAAAAAATGGCCGTTGAATAATTTCGTTCGTTTTTTATATAATTTGGCCGACAGATGTTTCACTTTAGGAAGGAGGAGAGAAATGGCATCGAATGTTAAAAGGGCGTTCCGCGTCTTGGTCATGATGTGGCTCGTGCTCGGCTTGTCGCATCTGTTTTTTTCCCAAAGCACGGATCCAAGCTTGATCAAAGACCTCAAATGGCGAAATGTCGGCCCGGCCAATATGGTCGGCCGCATCTCGGCCTTTGAGGCCCTGGATAATGACTTCACCCAGGTGCTTTGCGCCGGAGCTTCCGGAGGTGTCTGGAAGTCGGCCAACGCCGGGACGACTTGGCAGCCGATCTTCGACAAGTATGGGTCCGCTTCCATCGGCGATGTGGCGTTTTTCCAAAAAGATCCGAATCTCATTTGGGTGGGCACCGGCGAGGAATGCGTCCGGAACAGCGTGGCCTGGGGTGACGGCATTTATAAATCCACCGACGGTGGAAAAACATTTGCTCGGATGGGCCTGGAAACGACCCAAACCATCGGCAAGGTCGTCACCCATCCCAAGGATCCCAACATTGTTTATGTGGCCGCCAGCGGCCATCCTTGGGGATACACAGGGGACCGTGGTCTGTTCAAGACGGAGGACGGCGGCAAAACATGGCAGAAACTCGCGGGCGGGCTGCCGAATGACGGAAAGACCGGCGCCATTGGCCTTGTCATGGACCCGGCCGACTCGGACACCTTGTTCGTCACCTTCTGGCAGCGGCTGCGCCAGCCCTGGCGTTTTGATTCCGGCGGACCGAACGGAGGCATTTTTAAGACGACGGACGGCGGGAAAACGTGGACAAAGCTGACCAAGGGGTTGCCGGCCGGGGACGTCGGACGAATCGGGATTGCTCTATCCCGGAGCAATCCGAAAGTCCTGATGGCTGTTGTGGAGCACGGCTATCAGCCGCCCCGGATGATCGGTACGGCCCCCAACCAAAAGGAGAATCCTGACTACAAGGATATGGCCAAGCTGGGAACCGGCATCTACCGCTCGGAAGACGGGGGCGGGACATGGATGTACATGAACCGCACAAACAGCCGGCCTTTCTATTACAGCCATATCTATCTCAACCCCCTCGATGACAAGCTCGTTTATTTCTTGGCCACCAGTCTGCAGTACTCCGAGGACGGGGGCAAGACCTTCAAGACAATGGGCGGTCTGCACCCTGATTTCCACACGATGTGGCTCGACCCAACGAACAAAAATCGCTTTTATGTCGGCCAGGACGGCGGCGCGTCCCTGACTTATGACCATGGCAAGACATGGGTCTTCTTCGACAATCTCTGCATGTCTCAGTTTTATGGAGTGAGCGCCGATATGCGGGATCCCTATTATGTCTATGGAGGCCTGCAGGACAATGGAACTTGGGGCGGGCCCTCGATGAGCCGCGAAGGGATGATCCTCACCGATTTCTGGTTCAACATCGGCGGCGGCGACGGCTTTCACACACAGAACGACCCTACGGACTGGAGGACGGCTTACTGTGAAAGCCAGGGCGGGTCGGCCCAGCGCGTGAATGTCGAGACGCGGGAGTCGAGACGGATCACCCCCACCACGATGAATGTCGTCAATTTCAAAGAATTCTACCCCGTCTGGCCTCCGCCCGGGCAGGCTCAAGCGGCGGGCCAGCGCGGACAGGCGCCGGCTCAGCAAGCTCAGCCTCAGGCGCCGCAGAGAGCCCAGCCGGCCGGGCAGCAGGTCGCGCAGCAGCCTGAAACCCCGATGGGACAGTTCGGCGGCCCGGGAGTGCGATCTCCTTTCCGTTTCAACTGGAGCACGCCGATCGTCATCTCTCCGCACAATCCGCGGACGATCTATATGGGCGGCCAGCATCTTTTCCGGTCCATGGACCGCGGCGACAACTGGATGATCATCAGCCCCGACCTGACCACGAACGATAAAAACAAGTTTGGCAGTCGGGACGGCGGCGTCGACAAACCGACAGGAGGGATCACGGCCGACGTGACCGGCGCCGAAACCCACTGCACGATTATCACTATTTCCGAGTCGCCCAAGACCCCCGGCCTCATCTGGGTGGGAACCGATGACGGCAATGTCCAGCTAACCCGCAACGGCGGTGTCACCTGGACCAACCTGCGGAACACTGTGCCGGGCGTTCCCAAGGGAATCTGGGTCAGCCGGGTCGAGGCCTCGCATTTCGACGGGGGCACGTGCTACCTGACCTTCGATGGACACCGGAGCGATGACTTTAAGCCGTATGTGTTCAGGACCACCGATTACGGAAAGACCTGGACGAACATTGCCGGCAACATTCCCGATGGACAATCGGTGTATGTCGTTCGCGAAGACATGAAAAACAAGAACCTTCTCTTTGTCGGGACCGAATTCGCCTGTTTCTTCTCGATCAACGGCGGCAAGACTTGGACGAACCTGACCCTCAACATGCCGACGGTGGCCTTCCATGACCTGTTGATCCATCCCCGGGACAATGACCTGATCGCCGCGACACACGGCCGCGGCATCTGGATCATGGATAACATCTCGGCGCTCCAACAGGCGACAGACACCGTCCTGTCTTCGGAGGCGTATCTGTTTGAGAACAACCGTCCGGCCACGCGGTGGCTGCGAATCTCGCGGGGCGGTTATGGACGCGGCAGTCTTTTCTTTAGGGGAGAAAATCCGCCGACGGGGGCGATGATCAACTACTATATCAAAGACAAACCCGCCGGACCCGTGACGATCGAGATCACCGATGTCACCGGCCTCAGCAAGACGACCTTTACGATCGACAATGCCGCCTCCGGGATCAACCGGCTGATGTGGGACCTCCGTTTTGATCCGGCGCCGCAGCAAGTCCAGGCGGCGATTGCCAATGTCAAGCGGCAGCTCGAGACGATCGCCGGCCGGGGCGAATTGACGGACGAGCAGAAGGCGGCCGTCCAAGATGCCCTTAAGCAGGTCGATGCCGCCGGCACCAACTACAGGAAAGTGATGGACGTTCAGCGCAGTGCCATGCAGGCGATCACGGGGGGTGAATTCGGCGGCATGGGCTTTGGAGGCGGATTTGGCGGCCGAGGAGCCGGCGGTGCAGGCGGTACCGTGGCCGAGCCGGGGACCTATGCCGTGAAGATGACGGTCAACGGCAAGACCTTCGCGGGCAAGATCATCGTACGCCAGGATCCTATGCTGGAGACGAGCGGAAACTAAGATTTAGGGGAGAGGCTGCCGCTCACGGGCCGGCGGCGCCAGAAGCTGGCCAGGATCGAACCGGAGATGTTCTGCCACGGCCCGAAGATGGCGGGGGCCAGCGCGGCGCTCGTGCTCTTGAGGACGTCGACGGCGATCCCCGAGGCCAGTCCGCCGTTCTGCATCCCGACTTCCATGGCCACGGCGCGGCAGGCGCTTTCCTCGAGCCTAGCCAGCCGCGCCACCCAGTAGCCGAGGAAATATCCCGTCCCGTTGTGAAGGATCGACGCCAAGATCAATAGCAGCCCGACCGACAGGAGCTGGTTTCTGGACTGGGCGGTGATCACGGCGATAATCAGGCAAATGCCGGCCATGGACACGACGGGGAGGGCTTTATCCATCCAGTTTTCCGGCCCTTTGAGCAAGACGTTGATGACAAGTTTCGCCAGTGTCACCACGCCGACCAGAAGGAGGCCGAGGATGATGCCGCTCTTGAGCGGCGCAAGCGGGCCGAAGAATTCTGCCCGGATAAAAATCGTGATGACGGCCAGAGAGATCGTTACCGCGGAAATGGTCGCCAACGATCCGGCTTTTCCAGCCCATTTTTTCTGGGCGTAAAGGATTTTATTGGCGATCAACCCCGCGATGATGGGCACGATGATCATGTTTAAAATCGAGAGCATCATGGAGACGAAAGGGACCTGGATGAACCGGCCGGCAAGAGTCTTCATCAGGAAAGGCGTCATCAATGGCGAGAGAAGCGTCGTCGAGGATGTGATCGTTACCGAGAGCGGCACGTTTCCGCCGGCCAGATAGGTCATGACGTTGGAAGCGACGCCGCTCGGAGCGGAGCCGATGAGGATGACGCCGGCGGCAATTTCCGCTTCAAAGCCGAAGATCATGGCGATGCTGAAGCCCACCAGCGGCATGATCGTGAATTGGAGGACGATGCCGATGAACACCGGCCAGGGCATGGTCAGCACCCGCTCGAAATTTTTGAGGTTCAGCGTTGTGCCCATCCCGAACGTGATGATCTGGATGAGAGGAACGATGAGGATTTTCAAGTCTTGTCCAAACCATGACCGGAACGCCCCGGGATAGAACATCGAGGCTGCCACAAAAGCAAACACCCAGACGGTGAAGGCGAAGTTCTTCAGCCGGGGACGTCTTGTAAAAAAGACGGCGAGGGCCGCCAAGGCGATGATCATGAGCGGAGCGGCCGCCGTCATAATTTATACAGCTCCGCCATCTTCTCGTTAGGCTTGTATTTGCAAATGCACTGGTCGAATGGCGTTCCCAGCAACTGGATTTTCTCGCCGTCTCCCTGCCCCATGCCGGCCTCGGCCATGGCGGCCAAATAATTGATGGTCTTGGGATCGAATCCCATGACCCGCGTGGCCGTGATGTCGGCGGCCAGTGGGTCCAGGCTGGCCAGCGCCACCTTCGATGCAATCGGAGTGCCCCAGGCAGGGCCGTTTCCTTCCATTCCTTCAAAGCCATCGATGACCGCCAGCTCCGGATAGACCTCCTGGGCGAGCTGAAACATGTTGTAGTGGCAAAGATCATTCTTGGCCGGAGGCGCCGTATGCATCAGCCCCTTGTCGTTCTGCTTGGCGTCCTTAACCGGGGCCGCCAGAAGGACGTTTTTAAGCGAGAGGGTCACGAAGACGTAATTGTGCGTTTTCATCCGGGCCACGGAGATCATGTAGATCTTCGGGTCGAGAAACGTGTTGATGATCCGGATCGGGATCGGCCGGTTGTCCTTGTTGATCACATACCGGTATTGATAGGATTCCTGGTTGAGGTCGACGATTTTGACGTTGTATTCTTTTTCGAGCTGGAAATATCCGTTATTTTTGTAGCCGTCCATGGTGTTGTGGTGGCCGGCTTCTCCGATGATGATTTGTTTTTTATAATGAGGTGTCAGAAAATCCAAGACGGCGCGCACGGCGTCGGTGTGGGTCACGCTCAAGGGATTGTCCATCAGGACGACATTGGGCTTGAGCAGGATCGTCTTGTCCTGGATCGAGGCCAGAACATCGTCCTCGATCATCTTCAGAGATCGATAGACGATCTCGCGCCGGTCGTTGCCCTTGACCAGGCTGACTCGCGCCGGAGGAGCGGGCTTTTTGTAAAGCTGGCCGGCGCCGAAATGATGGGCCGGCTTTTCTGCCTGGGAATTAGCTGGGAGAGAGGGTTTGGCGCCAAGAGTGGTTGCGCCCGCCGCGCCGGCCAATCCCAATCCCATATTTTTCAAAAAATCGCGTCGTTTCAAACCATGGTCTTTTTTTTCCATAATCGGCTCCTCGCTTCGGGGTCAAAGCTACTCATTACGCAGATTTCTCCCCATATGAGTGCGTAATGTGCAGCTTTGACCCCAATGATTCATTTTGGCCCGTACTTCAAGCCTTTGACGTTCGTCCGGATCTTGTAAACCTTGTCGTAGCTCGCGATGAAGAGCGTCTTCATGTCATCACCGCCAAAGCAGCAGCTTACAGGATACGTCGGCGTATTGATGATCCCCAGGAATTCGCCTTTTGGGTTGAAGACCTGGACGCCCATATAGGTTGCGACATAGAGTCCGCCCTTTTCGTCGATCGTCATCCCGTCCGCGCCGCTGGACCGTCCTTTCCGATCGAGCACCTCGGGGGTGAGAAATAGCCTTGCGAATTTCCGGCCGTTCTTGACCGTGCCGTCGTCGTTTGCGTCATAAGCCCAGACCCAGTTGTCCTTATCGCTGTCCGCATTCCAGAACGATTCGTTGTCGTAGGTGTTATTGACAAAGAGTGTTTTTTGGTCGGGGCTGAGGAGGATGCCGTTGGGCATGGCGAATTCGTTAAAGCCGATGACCTGCACGACTTTTCCCTGGGGTGTGATGTAGTAGACGGCCCGGCCCGGCTGATTTTTTTTGAGGTCGGGAGTGAACTGGGGGTCGCTGAAATAGACCCCGCCCTTGGCGTCGGTGACGAGGTCGTTGGGTCCGTCGATGGGTTTTCCTTCGTAGGAGCCTGCCAGCGTTTTTACGACTCGTCCTTTTGTCGTCATCTCGATGATGCGGTGCCCGAACATATCGCACACGGCAAGGTTTCCATTCGCCAGCGGCATGGTGCCGTTGGTCTGCATCAGGGCGTGTGAGATATACCGGTATGTGCCGTCCGGGTCCATCTCGACGGTCGCACTCTTTTTTGGATCGCCGTTCCATTTCGCGTCGAAATACATGCTCGAGACATAGAGCTTGCCCTTGAGCCACTTCGGCCCTTCGGTGAAGGTCAGCCCGGGGCCTTGTTTGGCGCCGTCGGCCAGGAGTCCGACCTGGGCGTCCTCGGGAATGACCGCGTAGTAGGAATCGAGTTGTTTGACCCTCTTATCATCATAGTCCGTGCGCGGGGGCCAGAAGACATCGAGGACATCGCAGCCGAGATCGCCGATCGTGCCGCCGTGGACCATGTCGGCCGGGAGAAGAAGGACATCGCCTTGTTGCATGCGGGTTTTGCCGTCCAGGATGATCTCATCGATCGCGCCGCGCAGGACGATCATGAGCTGCTCTTCCGGATGGAGGTGATGGGCAAAGGTCGAGCCGGGGTCCATCCGGAGAAAACTGAGCTGAGCGCCGCGCCCGGAGACAAGCCGAGAATGGGCGCCGGGAACCAGCTCGGTCAATTGAACGTCGTTGAGGTCATAGACCCTGTTCGGTTCTACGGTGGGATTCAAAGGAAAATCCGCACCGGGGATTTTGGAGGAAAGCTTAGCGGCCCCTGCTTTTTTCAGGTAATCCAGCCGGGGAGGAGAATAAACTTCAAGAACCTCGGCCCCATCATCTCCCGCTTCAAGGGCGTTTTGAGCACCCTTTTCGACGTAGACAAAATCATTTCTCGGGGTGCGCCCGTGTCTGCCGTCGGGCTCGTCGCGACCGAGGGCCTGCATGCGGACATATGTTCGGTTGATGAGCTGCCTCACCGAACCTTTCATGACGAACATGAGGCGCTCGCTGGGAAGCGTTTCTTCCGCGATCGCGCTCCCGGGTTTCAAGGTCATCCAGTTGATCAGCACTCCCCGGCCCCAATATATCTTGGCTGTTGCGCCGGGGGCGATTTCTGTGTCGGCCAATTTGCTGATGTTCGTGACCACGCCCTGCTCGAGGTTTGAAACCACTTTGGTTTTCGGAATATCGGTTCGCCGGCGCACCGGGAGGTTTTTCTCCTTGATGAGCCGATCGTTCTTGGCTTTCCACTCCGCTTTGGGGGCGCAAGCGCCCAAGGCAAAAATTGCAGTGATCAGAACGAGCCCAATCGTCTTATGATTTCTTAGCGTTTTTCCCATGACAAACTCCTGGATTCAAACTTCCTACCCTCTTGACCGATCAAGGGGAATTCCAAAGGTCGACGGGCGGGGATCGACGATAACAGGACCCACACAGATGGCTGTTCTCGACATAGCATTCTATTTCCCCGGCCGATCGTGCCGATTCCCCATATAAAGCCAGAGCATGGGCTCATCCGTGTGATTGATCGAGCCATGGGGAACTTTGCCATTGGGGGGAATGAGGAACGCTTCGCCGGGCTCCTGCCAGAACAGACGGTTTCCGAACAATAACAGGCTCTTTCCTTTTAGTTGGCACCAGATCTCTTCGCAGCCGGGGCCATGGACATGGGGCTGGGCGATATCGAATTTGTCGATGGAAACGATGGCGAACCCGACGGGGTTGGCGAATTTCGGGGGGACATCATAGTTAAACCCGCGGCCGATATGGGCCCAGTGCATGCCGACACTCGGCGGGGAGTCGTGGTAGCTTCCCATGGACATTTCTTTATTCGGCACGAATCCCGGGGTGATTTCTTCGGTGACCATGATCAATTCCAGGGTCGCTTCGGTTGGGTTGGTAAAATGGTATTCGAGTCCCGCGGGGATGACGACGGCCGTACCCTCCTCGAGCGAACCTTTTTTACCTCCGGCCAGAATGTTTCCCGTCCCGGACATGACATAATAAAAAACCTGCTCTGTGTTATGTTTGAACGGCCGGGTGTTTGTGCGGGGCTCCAAGGCGGCGCGTTTATAGCCGGTCATATATTTCAAGACCGAGCCTTTCTTGGGCGGGCGGAGAGGATCGCCGGGCGTCAAGATGTCGCGCTCGATCAACCCGCCGTGGCCTGCATAGGGCAAAGAGTTCCGCCAATGGTTGATGTAAAGAAAGACATCCGTATCGACTTCGGGATGGCGATGGTTGGAGACGGCATCCTCGCGGAAGGACGGATCGGGCTCAACGGTCAGCTTTTGCTGGGCCATGAGCGCCGAAATCCCGACCGAGATGATGACAAAAAAAGTCATCAACGACGAACAAATCACAGTCCTCATTTTTTCCTCCCAAATCCCTTCATTTTGTCGCGGGAGCGGTCGTCCGCGTCCAATCCCAGCTGGAAATGCCGCGGCTGTTGACGGCCTTGACCGAGACGGCCAATTTTTCGCCGCGATCGAGATGGAATCCTTGAAGCCTGGCATGCGGTTCGGTGACCGTCTGGTTCGAAGCCGACGGATTTTTCTCCGGCCCGTATTCGATGATGTAAGAAGCGATGCCCTGTTCAGGGCTTGGCGTCCATGTGATTTCGGCGATATCGCCTTTCAATCGGATAACCTTGAGGTCCTGGACCGGCTTCGGGCTCGAAGCTAGCATCATGATCGAAGCGATATTGAATTTCGCGGCTTCGACCAAGAGCTGATGATTGACGGTCTCCAGCAGGTCGGTCGGCTGATGGTAGTAGGGATTGCCGAGCAGCGGATAGGAGCCCAGCCCGCCGATGATATCTCCATAGGCCTCGAAAAAGGAAGCGGCATCCGTGGCTTTGACGTAGCGGGTGTCATAGGTCACCATCCGGGAAAAGAGGAACGCGGCCGCATGCTGGATGTCCCGGATGCCCGCGCTGGCATGCCGGATTGTATCGTCCAGCCGATAGTCGTTCGTCCAACCGATCATGTCGTTATTGAGGTCGGCGGCGATTTGCCATTTTTTCTCCCTGGCCTGCCTGACGAACTCCCGGCTTCCCAGGAGGCCTGCTTCCTCGCCCGTGAAGGCGGCAAAGAGGATCGTCGCCGGCATGGGTGTCTTGGCCAAGACGCGAGCCGTCTCGAGCAAAACGGCGGTCGCCGAAGAGTTGTCGTCCGCCCCCGGGCCGCGCTGGTTGGAATCGTAATGGCCGCTCACGACGTAGATCAGCCCGGGGTTTTCGGCCCCGGGAAGCCTGGCCAGGATGTTGGCGGTTTTGGTCCCCCGCGACTCAAACCACTGATACTCGGGCTGGTAGCCGACGGACTTGAAGACATTAAAAATATAATCGCCGGCCGGCTTGTTGCCCGGCATGGTGATGTGTTTCGAGTCGAAATTGAAAAGCGTCTCCTCGTATTCATAGATTTTCGTGATGGAGACTCTATCGACGGACTTTTGAACAAGGTCATGAATCGGCCGGAAAGTCCTTTCCCCTTGGGCGCGCAGGGCTTTTTCCGCCGTCCGCTGGCTCTCGATCCGCGCCAGAAGTTCATCCATGGAAATTGTCTTGGTGAGATCGACGAGATAAACGCCGCGTTCGCGAGAAATCGTGTCGCCGTCGCGCTCGGCGCCGATGAGGAGACGCGTTCCCGCCGGGTTGGCGACCCATTCATATTCAGGGGCCAGCGTCCGGAGCGTGTTGTTATGGAACAGCCGAAAATTCGACAAAGTCTTGAGGTCATAGATATAAACCCGGCTGTCGCGCGGCTCGCCTTTTACAGCGAGGACCTGGTTCTGGTTCAAAAAACGGGGAGCGCGGTCGGGCTCGATCTCTCGGCTCAAGCGGACCTCGCCTTTCCCGTCGCTCTTGACATAAAAGATCTCCGCATTTCTTGTATAGGTCATGTCAAACACGACGCCCGATCCGTCCGGCGCCGGAGATGCGGAGCCGATCCGTTCCGTCGTTTTTTTGAGGACTGCGGGCGTGAACGGCTCGCTGAGCCTGACGAGATTCAGAGTCGTGTCGGCCCCGGCCATGGTGAGAAAGACGAGCGTGGACCCGTCTGCGGAAACGGCCGGCCCCGAGGCGCTGTTGAACAGCGTCGATTTTCTGTCCGCGAGGTTCAGCACGGCAAGCTGCCTGGAACCCCCGGGCCGGAATTGTCCCTCGGCCGGAGGCCGAGCCGGCCTCTGCGCTTGATCGCCCCCTCCCGCAGGAGGCGCGCCTGCGGCGGGGCGCGCCGCGGGCTCAGGGGAGGCGGGTTTTGGAAATGGCGTTTGTGGGGGAATCGCATAGACAAGATATTTCCCCCCGGGGACGGCGAGAGGATTGGTTTTAAATCCGGTCCCCGAGGTCAACGGCCTGGGCCCCGCCGCCTGCGAGACGGCATAGATCTCGTTCGATGCCGTATCCGTTTCTTTGGCGCCGACAAAATAGACCTCGCGGCCGTCGGCGCTCGAGGCGAGCGCGCCTTTCAGCAGGTCTTCGGTTTTAAGGATCTTTTCCTTTTTCGTGGCGATATCCAGAAGGATGATAGTCGCGTTTTTCGACTCCAGCCAGGTCAATTGCCTCTGCTTGTTCATCAGAGCTTGTCTATCCGGCGATGGCTGAGCGGTGATCTGTTCGATCTCCTTGCGGAGGTTGGTGATTTCAGGAGTCCCCGCCACGCGCAAAAAAGCAGCGGTATTCGGGACCGCCGAAAAAACAAGGCTTTTTCCTCGGACTTCAACACTCGTTCTCGTTGGATCGTTCATGGTGAAGATCCGGGTGAGAGGAGTGGTGCGTGTCCCCGCATCATAGGCGACGTATTTTCCATCCGGGCTGATGCGGATCGTCCTGCCGTCCCGCGTGATTTCTCTAGCTGGATACAATTCCCCGGTGATCAGGGCGATCGGCTCGAAAAATCGGCTGCCGTCCGGGCTTTTCAAAATGGACTCGAATTCATCCAGTGCGCGGAGGTAATCGCCGGTATCCCAGGCCAGGCGGGCGAGGTCGAAACGGTCCTCGGGCCGGTCCTGGGGAAGAGAAATCCCAAGGCATAAAAGGAGCAAAATGATTGTTGAAAGCCATATTCTCGTTTTCATATATCCCTTCCTGAAAAAATCATCGGTGGTTCTTCTTTTTTCTTTATATACCAGGAAATGATGAGAGTCAATTTGGAGGGGAAGACCCAAAATTGCCGATAGAAACGCCCGACGGGTCCTGTCGCGGTTCACCCCCGGCGCCCCTCGCGGTCTGCCGTGTTGATTCTTAAGCAGAAAGTCAGCCACATCAAACGCTCGGGGCGGCGGGGGGCCCCCGAACCACGCCACCCGTCGGGTATCCGGGCTTTCTTTAAATTTGACGGAGCGCTCTGAGTTTTTAGCGGATTAGCAGCTCCATCGTAAACTTTGGGGGAAGATCCCTTGTCCTTGAAGTCGAATGACGTCTTACAGCTTATAGATTTCCGCGGTCTTCTCATCGACTTTGAAATGATAGAGGCATTGGTCGAGGGGCGTGCCGAGGACTTTGATCTTTTCGAGATCGCCCTGGCCCATGCCGGCTTCCTTCATGGCCGATAAGTAGTTGATCTTCTGCGGGTCGAATCCCATGACTTTTGTGGCCAGGGTATCGGCGGCGACGGCGTCGCGGCCGGCGATAGCCAGGCGCGCGTCGAAAGGCGTTCCCCAGGCCGGGCCTTTGCCCTCCATGGCTTCGAATCCATCGATAACGGCCAGGTCCGGGAAGATTTCCTGGGCGATGTGAAACATGTTGAAATGGCAGATGTCGTTGGCCGTGGTGTTGGGGTTGGTGTGCATCAGGCTCTTGTCGTTCTTTTTGTAGTCGTTCAGCGGAGCGCCCAGGAGGATGTTCTTGAGCGACAGGGTCACGAGCACGATGTTGTGCGTTTTCATCCGCGCCGCGGAAATAAGATATAGGTCCGGCTCCAGGTATTTTGAGACGATCCGGATCGGGATGGGCTTGTTGTCCTTATTGATGACATAGTGGTATTCGTAGGGGGTCAGGTTGAGGTCGACCAGCTTCACGTTATATTCTTTTTCCAGAGCGAAATAGCCGTAGTTCTTGTAGCCCTCCATGGTATTGATGGTCGCCGCCTCTCCGATGATGATCCGGCTTTTATAATGAGGGGTCAGAAAATCCAGGATGGCCCTCACGGCATCCACATGGAGCGAGCCCAGCGGGTTGATAGGAGTCACGACGTTAGGCTTGATCATGATCTTTTTGTCGCCGATCGAGGCGAGGATTTCATCTTCGATAAGCTTCAAGGATTGGACCACGATCTCGCGCCGGTCATTGCCCTTGACCAGGCTGACTCGGGCCGGTTCGGAGATTTTCTGGAAAAGCTGCCCGCCGCCGAGCTGCGGCTCGGCTGGTTCGGACTGAAACGGGGGATGTGCAAAAACTTTCCCGCCAAGAGCCGCATAGCCCATAACTCCCATGCCGACCCCTTTCAGAAAATCGCGACGGTTCCAACGGTTTTTATTTTCCGCCATGGACATCTCCTTCAACAGGATTCGGAGTCAAACCTCAACTTTCAACAGATTTGGTGAAAGTTGAGGTTTGACCCCGTCCTATTCATTGAGGTTTTCCTTGGCAGCATCTTCAGGATGCCTGCAGCCCATGAAGAGCCAGAGCATAGGCTCTTCCGTATGATTGATCGAGCTATGGGGGACTTTGTTATTCGGCGGGACGAGGAAGGCTTCTCCTGGCTCCTGCCAGAGAAGGCTTTTCCCTTTAAGCTGGCACCAAATCTCCTTGGTCCCTGGGCCATGGGTGTGCGGTTGAGCGATGTCGAATTTATCGATCGAGACGACGATAAACCCCATGGGGTTCGAGAATTTTGGGGGAACGTCATAATTGAAGCCGCGGGCGATATGGGCCCAGTGATGTCCGACTGCCGGCTCGACGCCGTGATAGCTTCCGACAGATATTTTTTTGTTCGGGACAAAACCGGCAGCCGCTTCTTCGATCACAACGATCATTTCCAAAGGGACTGCGGCCGGATTAAAAAAACGATACTCCAGGCCGGCTGGCATAAACACGGCCGAGCCCTCTTCCAGATCGGACTTCTTGCCGCCCGCCTCGACACGTCCTGTTCCAGACATGACGTATAAAAAAAACCTGCTCTTTCTCATTTTTGACGGGCTTGGTGGATGTCCGGGGCTGGAGGACGCCTCGTCGAAAAGCTTTGATATATTTTAAAACAGCGCCTTTTTTTGGAGGATGAAGAGGATCGCCCGGGGTGAGGATATTGCGCTCGATCAGCCCGCCGTGGGCTTCGACGGGCAGAGAATTCCGCCAGTGATTGATGTAGAGAAAAACATTGGTATCGACTTCCGGATGGCGACGGACGGAGACGGCATCCTCGCGATAGGACGGATCAGGCTCTGTTTTGAGCTTCTCTTGAGCCGTGAGGGCCGGGCAGCCGGACAAGAGAACTCCCGAGACAAGGGCAGACAGGATGAAGATTTTCTTCATGCGCGCTTCCTCTTCTTACGCACATGGCTTTTCGTTTTTTTCATACCTCTTCTTAAAGAGAAAATAGGCTGGGACGCCCACGACAACAGTCAGGATGGCAATGGAGGAAGGACCGGGGCTCCGGAGAAATCCCAAAATGAGGATCATGATGGCCGCCAGAATATAGATGATAGGGACGATCGGGAAGCCCGGCATTTTGTAAGGACTCATGCCGGTGCGCCTCACCTTAAAAACTCCGGCGACCGCCAGAATGGGGAAGATGCCGAGAGAAAAGCCCATGTAGGTCAGGATCTGGTCGAATGATCCTGAGATCAAAATGATGATGGCGATCAGGCCCTGGAGCAGCACGGATTTCGCCGGCACTTTATGGACGGGGTGGATATCCGAAACGAATTTGAAGAAACACTTGTCCCTCGCCATCGAGTAGTAGACTCGCGGCCCAAGGATGATAAAGGCGCTCAGGGAGGAGAACAAGGCAAAAGAAATCATGACGGAGAGGATGTTCTCAAAGGATTTTCCAAAGAGGTTACCGACCGCCAGGCCCCCGATCGAGATCACACCGCTCATGTCGGCCGGAGGGATAGCATAGATGTAAAACAAATTTAAACCCATATAGAGCAGGATCACGATTCCCGTTCCCAGAATGAGCGAACGCGGCAGGTTCCTGGACGGGTTCTTAACTTCGGAGCCGATATAGGCGGAGGCGTTCCAGCCGCTGTAAGCGAACATGATCCACATCAGCGACAGGCCCGCGGTTTTCCATCCGCCGAAATTGAACCGGTAGCTTTCCCCCTGGAACAAATGGCTGAGCGTCCCTTTGCCCGATAGGAAAGCAGCGGCGACGAGCCCCACGATCAAGCCGACCTTGAGGACCGTCAGCAGATTCTGGACTTTTGACCCGAACTCGATGCCTCTCATGTGGATCAAGGTGAAGGTGATGATGATCAGGCTGGCATAGATTTTCTTAAGGATGATCGCTTCCGAGCCCCCTCCAAAAAGCCCCAGGTGGAGGAGCCCGGGAAAAGCCCGCGTGAAATATTCAGAAAAGCCGATGGCCGAAGCGGCGATCGGCGCCGAAAAACCGACAAAAAATGAGACCCACCCGCTCAGAAAGCCGGCGATGGGATGGTAGAGCTTCGAAAGAAAAATATATTCGCCCCCGGCGTGAGGGATGGCGGCGCCGAGCTCGCCATAGCTGAGCGCGCCGCATAGGGCGATGGCACCGCCCAAGATCCACAGGCCCAGCATGAGCAGAGGATTGCCCAGGTCTTTCATCAGGAGTCCGGACGTCGTGAAAATCCCGGCGCCGATCATGTTGGCGACGACAATGTTGGTGAGGGGAAACAATCCAAGCCTTCTCTCCAGCCCGTGGGCAGGTTTTGTCTCCGGTGCCATAACCTCTCCTTCGCAAGGTTTCAAGATGAGTGGTATTAAAACATTAAAGGATGAGTTTTTGCAAGAATGTCCGGGAATTGACCGTCCTTTTTGCCTATGATATAAGCGACAATAGATGCAAACAATTCTTTGGGAAAGGGGACTCTGGTGAATTTTTCCGGGGCATTAGGCCTTTCTCGAGATGTTACCGGTCTCATGGCCGTTTTTTTATTATTAAACTTAGTGGCAGGTCCACCGCTTGTTTCTCAAGTGAAATCGCGGGCGGAAACGCTTCCCTTGCTGATCGCCGATGATTTCAAAGACGGAAAAGCGGGCGCCTGGATGCCCAATCATCCCGAGCACTGGCAGGTGGCTAAGGAGGAAGGCTCGTTCGTCTATCGGCTCACGGCTCCCGGCGAACAGGGCAAGGTCCGGGCCCCGACCGCCTGGTCGCTGCTCAAGGATTTCGATGTCACGAGCTTTGTTTTCACGGGCCGGACCAAATGCTATACCGATCCTGCCGTCAATCAGCGGGACATGTGCATTATCTTTCATTTTCAGGATGCAACCCATTTCGATTATGTCCATTTTAGCGCGTCGAGCGACGAGGCGCACAATGTCATCGCCATTGTCAACGGCAAGGACCGGGTGAAAATCAACCGCGAACCGCCCGGAAAGTCCATCTACCGCCTGACAGACCTCAAATTCCACGATTTCAAGGTGACCCATGATGCCGCGACGGGTGAGATCAAGGCCTACCTGGATGATCTGTCTAAGCCCATTCTGACGGCGGCAGATAAAACTCTTGGCCATGGGCTTGTGGGCGTCGGGTCGTTTGATGATACGGGGAGTTTTTCGGAGATCAAGCTTTGGGGAAGCACTTTCAAGAAATGAGGGGAGTTCTATGAAAAACAAAGGCATGAATCGGCGCGATTTTCTGAAGACGTGCGCCGCCTCCACGGTTGCGCTCGGGGCGCTTGGCTCCTCCTGTGAGTTGTTGTCCGCGGAAAAAATCATCCATGATGCCAAGGGGCTTCCGACGGTTACCTTGGGAAAGACAGGCATTGTCGTCCCCCGCATCGGCATCGGCTGCGGCAGCCGATTCTGCGCGGTCCAGGATCCGGGAAAAAGCGTTGAGATTTTGACATACGCCCTCGACCATGGATTTTATTACTGGGATACCGCGCATGATTACGGCACCGATAAGGTCGTAAGCGAAGAACGGCTCGGACTGGTTTTAAAAGCCAGACGGAAAGAAGTCATCCTGTCGACAAAAATCCAGAAGCGGACCTATGACGAAGGCCTGCGCCACCTCGAAGAAAGCCTGAAGCGGCTGCAGACCGATAAGCTCGACCTCCTCAAGATCCATAACATCTCGACCATGGACGAAGTGGAGAGGATCGGCGCGAAGGACGGTGTCCTGAAAGTCCTGCTCAAAGCGCGCGACGAAAAAACCGCTCGATTCATCGGATTCTCCGGGCACATGTCGGCCGAAGTCATGAAAGCCATGGTCAACCGGTATGATTTCGACACGATGCTCATCGCCTTGAATCATTATGCCGAGCGCAAAGGGGACATGGAGCAGGACGCCATCCCCGCCGCGGCCGGGAAAAAAATGGGCATCATGATCATCAAAGCCATCCGGCCCAGAGAGACTGTCAAAAGTGTGACGCCCGACGAGCTCATCCGCTACGCTTTGAGCCTGCCGTTTGTCCACGCCGCTGTCATCGGAACAGACAGCGTGGATGTCGTCAAGAAAAATATCGAGATCCTGAAGAATTTCAAGGCGATGGACGCCGGGGAGATGAAGAAAATCAGGGCCGACCTCGGTCCCTTCTTCGAGCACAAAAACCTTCCTTGGATGCAGCCCGGCTACATGGACGGCGGGCTGGCCTGAGGTCTGGATAAAGGCCAATCGGGCCGTGGAGGAGGACGAGGATAAAGAAACGACCGTTTCTGACGGCTTGTTTTTCGCTGAGCCGTTTTTAAGATTTCGAAAATTTTGGAGGTCGACATGAACCATGACATCAAACGGAGAGATTTTCTCCAGCTGGCCCTGGCCGGAAGCGCTCTTTATTTTTTCCCGCCCGCCCTTCGGGCTTTTGAAGTGGCCCCGGGGAAAACGAAGCTGATCAGTCCCGGCTGCCGGCGCTCGAAAGTCAAGGTGGCCAGGCTTTACATGGGGTCCCCTCAAGGGCGTTGGCCTAAACCAAACCTGGACCTCAAAAAGGAAATCGCCGTTTATGAAAACGCTTTCGCCCAAATGAAGGACGAACTGGCCGATGTGGAGTTTGCCGTTGACGCGCTGGTCACGTCTCCGGAGCAGGTCCGAGGGCTTGGGGAGAGGCTTCTTGGCGTGGATGGCATTCTGGTCATTCATCTCAATATTGAAATCTGGTCCGTTCTCCAGGAAATCCTCCGAGCGGCGAAGCCGACCATGGTTTTTGCCATTCCCTATTCTGGGCATGAATGGACCGAGTTCGGCGACCTGCGCAAGCAGCCGCTGGGCGCCAGGATGGAATGCATTCTGAGCAGCGATTTAAAACAGCTGGCCGTGGCCATCCGGCCTTTCCGGGCCATCCATCACTTCCGGGAAGCCAAGGTCCTGAACCTCACGACGAACAACTTCGCCGATTATGCCGAAAAAGTCAGACAGAAATTCGGAGCAGAGATCAAGCCGGTGAGCCTGGCCCAGATGGTCGATGTGTATAACGGCATCAGCGACAAGGAAGCAAAGGACGAGACCGAACGCTGGATTCAACAGGCGGAGAAGGTTGTCGAACCTCCAAAGGACGATATTTTCAGGTCCTGCAAGTTGGCACTGGCCTTTGAAAAAATGTTGGATGCGGAAGATGCGACCGTCATGACCGTGGACTGCTACGGGAGCATGTGGGACAAGACCATCAAGCTTCCGGCCTATCCCTGCCTCGGATTCGCCAGGCTCAACAACCTGGGATGGGGCGGCATTTGCGAATCGGATTTGCGCTGCGCCATGACTCATATCTTGTTCCAGGGGCTGGCCGGAAGGCCGGGGTTCGTCAGCGACCCAACCATGGACGAATCCAAAAACAGTATCATTCTCGCCCATTGCATGGGGACGCCGAGAATGGACGGCCCGAAGGGGCCGGCTGCCTCCTATAAGCTGCGCACAGTCATGGAGAGGCAGGAAGGGGTCGTCCCCCAGGTCAAGATGCGCATCGGAGAAAAAGTCACCCAAGCCGTTTTGATCGGGATGGACCAGCTGCGCTATTTTACGGGCTCGATCATCGAAACTCCGGTCGCCCTCTCGGATGACAGGGGCTGCCGAACGAAAATCACCGTCAAGCTGGACGGTGATGCGGACAGGCTTTGGAAAAACTGGACGAGCGGGCTCCACCGGCTGACCTGCTACGGAAATATCGCCAAGGAATTAGGCTATTTCTGCAGGTTCAAAGAGATCCAGATGATCAATGAAGCCGTTTAGAAAATCTCTTTGGACGAGCGGTTCACATGCCCCGCGGCTTGCCGCGGGGAACCGCTCGAGAGGGTTCCAAGGGGGAGTCGCCCCCTTGGTCGCAGGGCGGGGTTGCATGCCCCGCCCAAGAAGGGGAGGCAGGGCGGCCGGGTCTTCCCGGCGCCCGTTGGAAGGGGTCTTCCCCTCCAAATTGACTTCGTCTCTTGACATAACGGCTTTAAGAAACGATCTCTTAAATCGTACGAAGAATTCATGCGGGGAAGGACTTTCATGAGTTGGTCCACCGCTATTTTTTAAGAACTGACGAAACCCGGTCAAGCGAAAGGAGTTCGTCTCGGCTCAGCTCGAACGTCAGGGCTCCGGTGTTCTCTTGAGCTTGGCGCACTTTGGTCGCCCCGGGAATGGCCACCACGGTCTCTCCGTGGAAATGGATCAGCCAGTTCAACGCGATTTGGGCGGGGGTGACTTTAAATTTATCGGCCAGTTCTTTGAGCGCTTGGATCACGGAACGGCTTTTATCAAGCCCTTTTTGTTTAAAGCCGCCCATATATTTCCTGTAGCCAGGCGTGCGGCGGACCAAGCCTGGATCTTCATGAAATTTTCCGGTGAGCAGTCCCTGGGCCAAGGGCGAATAGGCAATGATGGCCATGCCGAGTTCCTTGGCGGTATCCAGGATGCCGTTTGTCTCAATTGTCCGGTCAAGCAAATTGTAGCGGACTTGATTGGAGACGAGCCGGACGCCGAGATCGGCCAGCATGTTGTGGGCCCTGCGCATTTTTTTTGCAGAAAAATTACTCACCCCGATGAAGCGGATTTTGTGGTCTTCCGCGAGACGGGCCATGGCTTTCATTTGTGCTTTCGTTGAGGCCAGGGAGAAGGGATGGTGGATTTGATAAAGGTCGATGCGAAACCCGGCCAGATTGTCCGTTCTCCGGCTGATCGTTTTCAGGATCGATCGGGCCGTCCTGAAAAACGGCATCCATTTTGTAGCGATCAGGATGTCCCCGGACGTTTTTCCCAGGTCTTTCAAGGCGCGGGCCAGGAGCTGCTCCGACCGACCCCCGCCGTAGGATTCGGCCGTGTCAAACCAGTTGATTCCGCCTTGGAGCGAAGCCCGGACGATATCCCGGATTTCTTCGTCGGAAAGGACCGACCAATATCCGCCACCGAGGCCTCGTCCCTGGCTGAACTGCCAGCAGCCGAGGCCGATGGGGGAAACCATCAAATCCGAAGGGCCGAGCCGTCTTAAAAATGGATCATGAGTCATGGTCTTAGTCCTTTGTTCAAAATCGATATTATAAAAGAAAAGCCATTCGGCATCCATAAACCTTTTTGTCTTTTTTTTCGTCTTAGCTATTGAGAAGAATCCAAACGTTTGTCATGTTTCAAATCGGATGGCAGCCATGAAAAAACTTTCCCTTCTTGCGATTTTTGTGAAGATCGCTCCCCTGGTTTCGTCCGCCCAGGAGGTGGGAACCGCAGCGGACACGTCCTCTTTTTCCCTGCAGCTCTCCTATGAGCACCTGTCCAGGGATTTCAGCCTGGCGGGAGTCAGGCAGGAGATCAAGCGGGACATCTACAAAGCGACCGTCGGTTTCAGGCCGTCGGATTATGTCTTTCTCTACGGTTTTCTGGGCTCTTCGAATTTTCCCAATTCTTATGTCCGGGACGGCAGCCGCCTCTATTTCGGCGGCGGGCTGAAGTGGATGATGGTCGGCGAGGTGGACATCGCCGAGGAAGACGGTCGCTCCATCAATGTCCGGGGCGGCATCGGCCTGGATTTCCAAGTGGCCCGTCTCCAATCCTCGCAAAAAGAAGATTATGAGAAATTCGGCCTGACCAGGTACCAGGGAAGCCTGGATTTCGGGTTGCGGGTTTTCCAGTTTGCCGGCTACTTAGGCTTCAAATTCAGCAGAATGTCCGGCACGTTCCAACCGCTTGCCCTTGATCAGGAAATCGAAGCCAAAGGAAAGGGCCTGTTCAGCATGATGCTCGGCTTCAATTGGCATCTCAGCCGGCGCCTGGCCTTGGTGTCGGAGTTTTCCTTTTTCACCGAAAGCTACTGGGGACTGGGCTTGAGGCTAGATTTGTAGGACTTATTTTTCAACCCGCACCGTCACAATTCCGAATGGAAGAATCGGCACCGGCCCCCGGATTCGTTCCAGGCGGTCTTCATAATCCATTTCGCATACCCATGGGGGCTGGCCCCTATGCCCCTCCGGCCTCGTAGGCCTCTGGCGGAAAAGGCCAGGCGTAGCAGAAGCTATAAGGCCAGAAAACTCTATTCTTGGCTCGATCAGTTTTAGGATGAGGCTCCGGCGAGGCTCCAAGGCTTGAAAATTTCATTTCACAGGTGGTACATTAAGCGGGGAAGGTCAAAATCCCTGCCGCATAATAAATAGTCCGGCGGCAAGCCGCGGGGGATAATGCAAAGGATTGCTTAGAGGAAGGGAAAATGAAAAATAAACTATTTCCAATTAAACTGCTGATACTCATAAATTCTATAATGATCTTTAACGGATACGTTTTGAGCGGTATCGCCCATCGACCCAATAATAGCAAAATTGTTGCCAAGCCCATCAGAGCTGAACTCATATTAAAAATCGGCTCAGATAAGGCGAACGAAGATTTTTATAAGCTTCCCGCCTTTGCCGTGGGCAAGAATGCCCAAATTTACATCTTAGATTCCGGGAATAGCAGGATTCAGTGCTTTTCCAAAGAAGGAAAATTTCTGTTTGGCTTCGGAAGACGAGGGCAGGGCCCAGGCGAACTCTCGAATAACGCGTGTAAAATTAAAATCCTGTCGGATGGAAATATTTATGTGATTGATAATTCACAACGGAGAATAAATGTCTATAACCAAGAGGGAAAGTTTTTATATTTGGCAAAAACGCCGGCTTGGTACAATGATATTGTGTTATTAAATAACACTTATTATCTATCGAACATCGTTCTTGAAGAAAACCATAAGCCCATTCATATTTCACGCTCGTTGGGAAAAATCGATAGCGATTTCGGAATCTTTGTTGAACCGGCCGTCGGGATCTTAAAGCAAATTAGCCAGCTTCCTATGCCTATGCCCTGGCGCTATTATTATGGCGACGTTAATTTTACTAAGTTAGTTGTAACAAACAAGAGCGAACTAATATTTTCGCAAGGTTATCCGTATCGGCTCATCAAGTATGATGCCAAAGGAAAGGTATTGAAAGACATTATGGGCGATGTCGACTTTGATACGTATCATCATGTTAAATATACTCACGATAGCTTTGGAGTTGGTATTATTACTAGCCCCCCAGATGCGGCGTGGGTCGTATTTGATATGAGCATTAAAAATGATAATCAAGTGGTTGTCCCGTATTTAAATCCTGAGAAAAGTATTTTTTATATTGATATCTATGATTTGGATTTGAATTTGATCTCTAGATATAAATTGTTAAATATAATTGCGGATATTAGAAAGAGGAACTATGCATACCAGATCGTGGTTGATAATGATAATAATTTATATGCTATGGTGATATCTAAAGAAGATTATCCTCAACTTGTTAAATACAAACTCATTTTTGATTGAGCCCGAAACGAAAATCTCACCTTTGATGTAGTAGACTGACTAGGTAGGACTTTCTTAACGCAAGGAGAAAATTTAGATGAAAAAATTTCCGCTGCTCCTACCCATATTTCTTATTTGCGTGAGCACTAGTAGCCTATCGTTACAAAAAGTCACAACAAAGGTCAAAGTCTACGATGACATTTTTTTTACAGACTCAGGCCTTATCCCTCTTCCGGAAAATGCGACCGAATTGGCGCGTGAATTTACAATAAAATCAGAACAATTCCAGTCTCCGATAAAGCTGGCTGCCGATCCAAAAGGAAATATATATGCTTCCGCAATGAGCAACAGGATTGTGCTGAAATTTAACGCCGCAGGAGAATTTTTACTCCCGATAGGCAAAAAAGGAAATGGAAAACCGTTTTTCCAAGCTCCCTACGATGTTCATGCGGCCAAAGATTATCTCGTCATTCATGATATAGGCAAGAAAAGCCTTGAATTCATGGATTTCCAGGGCACTTATATCCGAAGTCAAAAAATATCCGAATTCAACGATTTTGCCATCGACGAAAATGGCCGCCTTTATGTTGCCCATTATGTTCAAGACAAAGGTTCTCCTCTCATCACAGTTTACCTCCCGGACGGGAAAGAGTTCGCTTTTGGGAAACCTCTCTCTTTTCTTCATAGCATGCCGATATTGAATTCAAGATCGTTGGCCTTAAATGAAAAAGGCGAACTCTATGTTGCTTTTACCTATTTTCCGATCATTCGCAAATATTCTTTCGGGGGCGAGCTCCTCGCCGAATCCAGGATCGAAAGCCCCGTGATGAAGGCAAAAGAAGACTATAATCTGAATATCGCCGGGGAAGGCATTGCCGATATAACCCGGCGTGTCGGCTATAAACCTTTGATCATCAGCATGAAGGCCTTTGGGGGCAAAATTTATCTGTTGAGTCACTTCCCTCGTCTGGAAATAACAGAAATGGATGACGGAGGAAATTGCACCGCGACGTACTGGATAGATTTCAAAGAGGTCTATGAAACTAACGATTTTGCGATCCAGGAGCCCAATGGAGAAAAGAGGTTTTATGTTTCCCATTCGTCTGCCCCCCACTTTGATATCGATGTTTTCAAAAAGAAGAAGATTCGCGGAGGAGGGCTGAAAGCAGAGATTGAAGAGCTGACTGACGAGATCGAATCATATCCGGACAATTATCTTTCTCACAATAACAGGGGGGTCGCAGAACATCGATTGGGGGATTATCTCGCAGCCATCAAAGATTTTTCCAAAGCCATTGAATTGGCTCCGGATTCTGCTCTTGCTTATAACAACCGTGGGCTGTCTCGAGTTAAAGTGGAAGACCTTGATGGAGCCATAAGCGATTTCACAAAGGCTACAGAACTGAATCCCAGTGAATCAGGGGTCTTTTATAATCGTGGGATTGCGCTTGCTCATAAAAAAGATTATGAGAAAGCCATCAGAGATTTCGAGAAAGCGGCAATTCTGGATCCAAAGATTGAAGCCAAGGCTCGGCAACAAATCGACTATTGTAGAAGCCACTTGAAGAACAGCGCAAAAAAGATAATTTAGTGTTTATGTGCCATCTTGGTTCAGATTCCAAGGCCATGAGGGATAGGACTTTCTTTTTTTCCGGCGAAGGATCTTCCCTTCAGCTGAGCTCGGAATCGGCATCGCCCTTCACGACAAAACAATATTTCAGGCTGCGGATCGAATTCAAGAACAGAAAAATAGGGCTTATTTTTCAATGCGCAGCGTCACAATTCCGAAGGGAAGAATGGGCACCGGCCCCCGGATTCCTTCTAAGCGGTCTTCATAAGGGTTGCTCAGATACACCGAGCCTTCGCGGCAGATCGCTCCTCGGAGGACGACGTTTTCCGGACGGCCGGAAGCGTTCGACAACCGCACGATCCAGCCTTTCTTGTCAGAGCTGGGCCGGAGCGAAGTGACGATCACTCCCGGCGGCTCGACCTCCAGCAGGGATGGCCTGAGCGGAGTGCCTCCCTCGGCAGCCGCCGCGATGAGCGGCTGGCTCCTCTCCAGGCCGAACTTTTTTATCGCCGCCGCTTCAAAACCCTTATGGGGTCGGAGCGCATACCGCAGCGGGACGACGCCTTCCTGGCTGGCCTTATAATTGGTGTGCCAATAGTTGTTCATGGCATAGGAATAGATTGTCTGGGAAGGCTCGATGGTTGTCCGCCAAGCCCGGACGCCTTTTTCCATCGCTGCTTCGTCGGTTATTTTGCCGATTTCAATCAAAGGAGCATCCAGGCTGATCCAACTCAGCCCATAATCCTGGTTGGAGATGTCCACGGAGTTCTGGACGCAGAAGAAGTCTTTGCACGATCCGGGAATTTGGTCGGATTCAGGCCGAATGATCGCCCATCCCAAATCCAAGTGGACTGTGCCCCCGGGAATACCGAACGGGAAGGCGAAATGAACGCTCTCTTTTTCTCGGACCCGGGCTTTATCCAGAAGGTTGATGATTTCGAGATAATCTGAGCCATCATATATTCTCAACTCGCTTTTCAGGCTGCGGCAGCCGGGCGCATCGGATTCAACGAGTAGCGAAGCGACAAGCGGCCCGGGCTCTTTGATGAAAATCTTGACCCGGCCCGCGCCCTGTGCCTTTTCAGGGTTTTTCCCGGGCACGTAAATGTATTCATTCAAACCGGCGCCTTTGGACGTGTCGACGAATTCAATGTCTTTGTCGGTCTTCCACTTGAAACTGGAAAGGGCGCCTGTCTTCGGGTCGACCGAGACGGAGATCTCATTATTTTCCAGCCTGGACGATCCCGCCCGGGCTGATCCTTTTTGTGTCGGCTTTCCCTTTTCAATGATGTAACGCTTGGCGCCAAACGCGGGGATATGGCTGACGAATATAGCCAACTCACCGCTCAACAACCTTTGGCAGGAAACGGGATTGCCGCTTTCATCTTTGACGAGGTCGCCGGATGAGCTGAGGCCTTTTGGAATGAGCACGACGTCCGTCCTGGGCCAAGAACTCGTGTTGAAAATATCGATGGCCTGGCGGGTCGATCTTTTTGACGCGGGCAGCCCCGGCTTTTTAAGCGTGGCATCCCGCAGAGCGAGGGACCGTTTTTCCGCTTCCAGGGCGAAGGCCTTTTTGTAAGCCCACTGAGTTTTGGCGTTTTCACCGTCGGGATTGCTGACGCTGTCCGCCGCCCCCCAGGTATGTTCATCGAATAAAATAACCTGGCGCCAGGCCTCGTAGAATTCCTCGGTCGGAAAATGCTCGGGATCGATCATGGCCCACAGCGCCTCCGCCTGCAGGAGGCGGGCGGCACTGGTTCTGTTCATCGCCGTCTCCAGCGCCGTTGACGCCGCCCCATCTTCCCAGTAGGGCGTGAAATCGCCTCGGACGAAGGGAATTTTTTCGGCGTAACGGCGCTCGAATTCCTCAAACATTTCCTGGGACGTGGCGATTACGAACTTGGGCGATTCATACTCTTCGTTCCATTTTTTCACTAGGTCGCAGAGGTCCGGGTCGGGCGGGCCGTTGTCCCCGCCGACTGTATAGCGCACCTGGACCATGGCATAGGGGTAGCCGGTTTCCTCGAGTTCGCGAAGATAATCAAAGATCGGCTGCTTTTTTTCAAAGCTGAGGTTCCCCATGTTCAGGCCATGGAACCAGGAATAGCCCCTGCCCCCCATCCAGAACAGGACCTTTTCCGTGCCCGAAGGGGAAACCCAATAAAAAGGATGGTCTCCCCACGTCTTGAGCGCCTTCCCGATCCGGTCCCCGCCGTCAGGCAAGTTGGACATATAATTGGGGCCGCTGGAAAAATATCGAATGCCGCTCTGGGCCAACGCCGGGAGGAGGCTCCAGGTGTAGCTGGGAATGTCCGTGATCATGGCCGAGTTGACGGTGAGGTCGAAGCGTCTTGAAAGCCGGCGGGCGAATTCCGTCAGATGGAACAATTCTTCAGGATGGCAGAGGCCCGTCAATTCATTAGCCAGCAGCCCCTGAAGCCCGATCCAGCCCTTTTTTGCGGCATCAAGGAACGCCTCCTGCTTTTCGGGCGAGGCCTGCCTCAAATAGGTTTCAGCAGCCCAGAGGACTTCGACATTCCACTTGAACCTTGCTCCGGGCGGGTAATCCGCCGTTTTTTGGGCGAGTTCGATGGCCTGCTCAAAGTATTTCCAATGGTTCTTTTCAACAACGACCTGGAGATCCGAGTAACCGATATCGACGTGGGAATGGGGGAGAAGATAGAGCTCGCGTCTCTGGACGGGCTTAAGCCGGACTAAGACTTTATCGGCCGGTCGGCCATCGATCTTCACGGATACGCCGAGGTCTTTTTCCTTGGCGACGGCTTCGACCGGAAGGTTGATGGCGTTGTAACCCGTTTTGAGCCGGGCCTGGATTTCTTGACCGGAGTCGGTGGAAATGACAGCCTCGCTCGGAGGCGCGATGTGGCTGATGTCCACCCTGACCTGCTGAAAGAGCTTCCCGTCTTTTCGGACGAGCGCCTGCTCGCCGACGGCGTTGATGTTAGAGCTAAGGTCATACTGGAACACCATAAACCAGTCGGTGCTTTTTCCATCCTCTCCAACCACTTTGATTCGGACCGGCTGGCCGGGTTTTAACAATGATTTCGGAAGCTTGAGGAACATGAATCCGAACAGCTCCTGGAATTGGTCCACCATCGTCGCTTCAAAGGCCAGCGAAGCCTCCTCCCGGCCCGGGAATTCCCAGGATTTTTCCGAGCTGTCCTTGGCCGTGTTGAACGTGAAGAGCGGCTCGCCGTTCACGGTCAGGAAGAATTTGTGGGCGCCCTTCTGCGTGGCCAGCCCCGCCATCCAGATGAACGTCGCAAACGGCTCCTTGAAATCGGCCGGGACGGGCTCGGTCTCCCATTCGATCGACATCGTTCCGTCCGTGGCCCTGACCAGCAGAGCGGACGTCGCATCCGGATAGGGCGAGTGATAGCCGATCGCCTCGCCGGCGATGGTCTTTTGGTAGCCTTTGAGCCAGGTTTTTTCGGCCGCGCATCCTTGTATTGCCAGGGCGCCTACGAACCACATGAACAATCCTCCTGTTAAAAAAGAAAAAAGCCCACGTTTATTTTTCCAAAAAAACTTATTTTGCTTCTTTTGTTTTTCCTTCATGTCCTCTCCGTTCAATTCGGGAAGCATTTCTAAAATTTGTTATTGGGTTCTCTTCCATTTCACCGGGGTCGAAAAGGGTAACGATCCGGAGACAGCCGAAGCGACCATGGAGGGTTTAGAGACAATTTTTCGCCGCACGAAATGGAAGAGATCACGTTATTTTGAACGTCCAGGCATGCCGGCAGGGAGGATTTTGAACGGCTGCAGCGGGGACATGAATCAAGACCCCTTTTCCGACTTTCTCCCATTTCAAAAATCCTTTGACGCCGAGCATCCGGACCTTGGCATCTTTTTCTGGAGTATGAGAATACAGGAGGATCTTGGAGGGTGGAGATGTCTCGTCCTCATCGGCCAGATAGATGGCGTAAAGTGTCTTGTCCACCTTGGACGTCAGGCAAATTTTGGCCTCCTTGTAAGGGGCGACGGGGCGTGTTTCGTAGATTGCTTCGCTATTCACCTTCATCCAGTCGCCGATCTCCTGCAGCCTCTTCAGCGATTCCGGGGGGAGCTCACCCTCGGCATTCGGCCCGATGTTCAAGAGAAAATTCCCGCCCTTGGATACGATGTCGACTAGCAGATGAATCAGCCTGTTCGCGGATTTATACTTGTCGTTCGGGACATAGGACCAGGAGTTGCCCATGGTCATGCAGGTCTCCCAGACGTAATCCAGCGGCTTCTCCGGCACTTCCTGCTCGGGCGTGCGGTAATTCTCATAACGGCCGGTGACGGTGCGGTCCACGATGATCAACCCGGGCTGATTCTTTCTAGCCATGGAGGCCAGGCGCGGCATGTTGATGTCCTGGTTGAACGGTCTTTTCATGAGTCCTCTCATTTCTTTATCAAGCGGCGGATAGGGCCTGACCCAGCCTCCGTCGAGCCAGAGGATGTCCACCCGGCCGCAGCCTGTCATTAGCTCCTCGATCTGGTTGTAGGTAAACTCGCAGAATTTCTGCCAGCGCTCCGGGTATTTTTCCGTGTCATAATTGACGTTGCGGTCCGGCGTCGCCCAATCGGGCGCCCAATAATCCGACGAATGCCAATCCGGCTTGGAAAAATAGGCGCCGATGCCGAAGCCTTCTTTCCGGAAGGCCTCGAAGATCTCCTTGATGATATTGGCTTTGGGGTTCTTGGAAAACGGACAGTCGGGCGATGTGATTCTGTAGTCTGTCTGCTTGGTGTCGAACATACAGAACCCATCATGGTGCTTGGTCGTGTGGACAACGTAGCGCATTCCGGCATATTTGGCGGCCCGGGCCCATTTCTGCGGGTCGAACTTGACCGGGTCGAACGTTTTCTTCAGTTCTTCGTATCGTCGTTTGTATTCCACATAATCGTTCAGGCTGCGGCGGCACCAGGGCTCGTCCTCCGAGCAGATGCTCCAGGATTCTACGACGCCCCACTGGCTGTACGGGCCCCAGTGCATCATCAGCCCGAATTTCATGTCCTGAAACCATTCGAGCTTCTTCAGGACCAGGGGATCGGTTTCCTTTTCAGCCGCCTGAGAGGCGGCTGCGCCCGAAACGACCGCCGCGCTCATTAGAAAAAGTCCGATGATCAAAAAACAAAAGGATTTGTCGCTTCGCATGAGTCCGCCTTTCCTTTTTTCAAGATGCCTGTGATTTTAGCCCGATTCGGGCTCGTTCGCCAAGTGATTTTGACGAAGGATGCCATTTCCCCTTAAGAATGATTTGAAAGATTTTCGCAAAAGGGGCTTGACATCTTCGCAATCCGGAATTAAATTATATATCGATATATCTAGTTATA
>Ga0315280_10000681_pt1 | contig 62341 bp, 54 predicted proteins | sample YL17G06_40_MG_FD_203697 | JGI IMG/M metagenome (GOLD analysis project Ga0315280, IMG submission 203697) | Sediment microbial communities from Yellowstone Lake, YNP, Wyoming, USA - YL17G06_40 | ecosystem: Environmental > Aquatic > Freshwater > Lake > Sediment | place: USA: Wyoming | collected... | reverse complement strand
TCTTGCATTGTCTCAGATGCTTCACTGATTATGAGATTTCTTGCTGCTTCAATTCCAAGGATGTTCGAAACTTCGTGTATGTCATTAGTAATTGTCTTGTGTTTGTTCACTTCTTTTATATTTAGGATTTCTTCCAAGTTGCTTCCAATGGTAGTGATAATCCAATTTTCACCTTCTCGTCTCACAACCGCATTGTTTATTCCTTTAATTCCGGAAAAATGCAGTTTCAATATTTTTTCTCTCATCTTTTGCAGTTCTTTTATCTCAATTTTGTTCTTCATCGAAACTGTAACTTTTTTCGACTTCACTTTTATATTCACGTCCTTGAAGTTCTCCTTAACAGCTTTTATTATTGTTCCAATCCTCTTCAAATCTGTTGGTTCCAATTCAAGCGAGCTTTCATTCAAGTTCAACGAAACTTTTTTAATAACATCATCAATGGTCTTTTCAACGATTTCCTCTGCTATCTTTCTCGCAGTTTCTCTGCTGTCAAATTGTTTTTCCAAATAGATTGTCATAACAGGAGTTTCAAGTTCTTTTTTCGCATCAAAAATTTCAATCAATCTAGGCAAACCATAAGTGATCTTAATTCCAGCAGAACCAGCAAAATGGTAAGTTCTCATTGTCATCTGTGTTGCAGGTTCAGAAATACTTTGGGCAGCAAGAATGCCAACAGTTTCTCCAGGTTCAAACTTGTTATTCCAGCAAACTCGTTTAACTTCTTGTTCAAGTTTCTCTCTCTGTTCTTTGTTCAATTTCATACTTTTGACTACTCTTTCTATTTCTTCTTCCAAATCCTTTGAAATCTCAAAAGTATTAGAAGAGTTTTTCGGCAATTCTTCTGACATTGATACCTCCTCTTTCAACTTTTGATGGATCCAAACCATCTTCTCCCGGGACAAATTGAACAATTCTTTCTGCTGAATCTCTAACTGTTCCGTCGTATTCAACTTTCAAATCTTGTAAAGCTCCAACAAGTCTTCTTTCCATATAACCAGAATGCCTTGTTTTCAATGACTTGTCCATCAGGCTTTCTCGTGAATTGATTGAATCGAAGAAGAATTCAAATGGCGTTAATCCATCTTTGAATCCTCTTGCAACAAAACCCTTTGCCTCCAGGCTTATATCCCCTCGCCTAAAGTGCGGGAATGTTCTTTCATAATAACCTCTTTCCATTCTTTCTCCCATGATCATTTCTTGCCCGATAATTGCTGCAGTCTGAACAAGATTAACCAAACTTCCTCTTGCACCACTTTTGACCATCGTGAGTGTATAATTATCTTTTAAATGTTTCACCAAAATTTCTTCAACATTTTCCAAAGTTTTCCTGAGTTTAATTTTTATCAGATGCTCAAGACTTTGTTTTGGTGTTCTTCCGATTAAAACTTTTAACTCACCCTTCTCATAAGTCTTGATTAATTCATTAACTTCTTTTCTCACATTTTCTATCGTCTCTTTGATATCATTTTTTGCTTTCTCTGGCAGGTCTTGATCTGATATGCTTATGGAAAAACCAAGTCTTCTCAGATATTCAGTGGAAAGCCTTGTTACATTATGCAAGAATTTTTTGGTGGTTTCGACTCCGTATTCAGAGAAAATCTTGTCGAGTACTTTTCCTTCTTCAGCTCCAACTGCAGCTTTATCTATAGTTCCGGATGTTAATTTTCCATTCTCAATAACAACATTGTCTCCTGCTCTTGATCTATGTTCAATGGAAAAACTTTTTGGCAAGAAGAGACTAAATATTTCTTTTCCTGTCATACTTTGTTTATCTGGAATTTCAATATCAGGATTTATAGCTCTAATTAGGCCAACAAATTCCTCTCTATTGAATCTCTTTTCTCCTGATGTCAACAAATACAATCCACTTATCTGGTCAGTTCTCGCACCAATTATCGGGCCTGAAAATCTAGGGCTTCGAATGTGCTTAGGGACTGCCATAAGTATTGAAGCTTCAGCTTGAGCTTCTTCTGTTTGTGGAATATGCAAGTTCATTTCATCTCCATCAAAATCTGCATTGTATGGTGGAGCAACACATAGGTTTAATCTAAAAGTTTTGAATGGCATAACTCTTACTTTATGCGCCATTATGCTCATCCTATGGAGACTTGGTTGCCTGTTGAACAGAGCAACATCACCATTTTGCAAATGTCTTTCAATAAGATATCCAGGAGTTATTTCTTTAGCAATCTCTTCTTTATTAGTTTCAGTAATCTTTTTTCTTCTTCCGTCAGGTCTGATTACATAATTTGCACCAGGCCAATGTTCAGACCCATTCAAAACAATCTTTCTCAATTCTTCTACATTTTTTTCGTTGACCCTAATTGGAATTGTTAATTCTTTTGCAATCTGTATAGGAACACCAACTTCATCAATATCAATCATTGAATCTGGCGAGATTACAGTTCTCGCAGAAAAGTTAACTCTTTTCCCTGCAAGGTTCCCTCTAAACCTCCCTTCCTTTGTCTTCAATCTTTGCGACAACGTTTTCAAAATTCTTCCACTTCTATGCCTTGCTGGTGGTACTCCAGAAATTTCATTATCAAAATATGTTCCAATGTGATACTGTAGCAATTCCCACAAGTCCTCAATGATAAAATCTGGAGCCCCAAGATCAATGTTTTCTTTCAACCTCTCATTTATTCTAACAATGTCAACCAATTTGTGAGTGAGATCATCTTCAGATCTCTCTCCAGTTTCTAGAGTAATCGATGGCCTAACGGTAACTGGTGGAATAGGCAATAATGTCAAGATCAGCCATTCAGGTCTTAGTTTCCTCAAGCCTATTGCTTCCAAATCTTCTGTCGGTATTTTTTCCATTCTCTCTCTTATTTTTACAGGATTCAAAACATCATTGTCTTCGGTAAAGCTGTAAGGTTTGATGAATTTCAATTTGCCTTGCTCGCTTGCACAATAAGGACATTTTTTCTTTGTCATCTTGACTAGTTCTTTGAAAGTCAGTCTCCTTTCTTTTATTTTTTCCATATCTTTTGGATCAATCAAGACTCGACTACATTTTCTGCAGAACAGTTTCAACAACGTGAATATGAACTTTGAATAATGAACATGAGTGATTGATCTTGTTAATTCAAGAATACCAAAATGTCCTTGACATTCACCAATCGAACCACCACAAGTTCTGCATCTCACACCAGGATCAACAACACCAAGTCTTGGATCCATGAGTCCTCCTTCAATTGGATAACCTTCTTGATCATACAACTCTGTTTTTGTAATTTTTGCTACAGAAAGTTCTTTTATCAGCTCAGGGCTTATGACACCAAATTCAATTTTATTTATTAACATTTTCTATTCCTCTTTCAAAATTATCTTCGGATATATCAACATGCTCTTAAGCTCATCGAGCATGAGTTTGAACGCATAACTCATATCAACATCTATAACTTTTGACTCTTTGCAAACAGGGCAGTATTTTGTGTTTTTTACTCTGTCCCAAACCGCAGCCAAACCACATTCATTGCATATAGGAACTGTTGTCTTGTCTGAGTCAAATCTTTCTTTCAAAACCAAAGCCGCTCCATGAGAAATTAAAACATCCTTTTCCATTTCCCCTAATCTCAACCCACCCTCTTTGCTTCTACCTTCTGTTGGTTGTCTAGTCAACAAAGTAACAGGACCTCTTGATCTAGCATGGATTTTATTCGAAACTAGGTGATCAAGTTTCTGATAGAATCCAGAACCAATAAACAGTTCGCCATCAAATTTCTTGCCAGTTCTTCCATCATACATAACTTCTTTTCCATCATCTTTGAATCCATGAGATGCAAGCATGCTACGAATTTCTTTTTCTGGTGTTGGATTGAAAGCTGGAGAATAAATGTATTTTCCTGACAATGCTGCAACCTTTCCTGCTATCAATTCAAGTAACTGTCCCATTGTCATTCTGGATGGAATACCGTGAGGATTGAAAACTATGTCAGGAACAATTCCATCTTCTGTGAACGGCATATCTTCCTGTGGAACAATTAATCCGATAACACCCTTTTGTCCATGTCTTGAGGCAAACTTATCTCCTATCTCAGGAATTTTTAAATCTCTGATTAAGACTTTGATTAATCTCGTTCCGTCAATAGTCTCTGAAATAAAAACTCTGTCAACAATTCCTTCATCTCCGTGCCTCAATCTTATTGAAGTCTCACGAATATTTTCGATTCCAGTTATAAACTGATCCATTGTTCCAAGGAATCTTAATGGAGAAACTCTTCCGATTAAAACATTATCTGAAGTAACTTTTATTTCCGGATTTGTGATTCCATCTTCTGGTAGATTTTTGTAAGCAGCTTCACCTGCATAACCTCTAACTCCGGGTTCAGGAATTCCAATTATATCTTCTTGGCCTCCCATGTATCTCTTTTGCTCGGCCTCATAACTTCTAAACATATAGCTCCAGAACAGGCCTCTTTGAATTGAACTAGCATTGATTACAATTGCATCTTCTGTATTGAATCCATCAAAACAAGCGACAGCTACTATGACATTCGTCCCATTCGGATGCTTTCCATAATTAATTATTTTATGAGCATGAGTTTGTACAAGCGGAGTTTGCAAATATGTCAGGACATTTGATTTTGTGTCAACTCTGTTTAGATAATTTGTTGCAAACAGACCGATGCTTTGGCCAATCATCTTTGCTCCATAGTTGACTCTGTCTCCTCTGTTAAATTCTGGATATGGAATGAATGATGCTGATAACCCAAGAATCACAGAAGGATCAAGTTCAAGATGAGTGTGTTCTGATGTAACATTCTCAGGTCTTAAAGCTATGAATGTGTTTTCTTCTTCCTCTGCGTCAAGATATTCAATAATTCCATTTTTGAGTAGATCATCCCAAGTTATTTCACCTTTCTTCAATCTTTCTACTGTTTCTTCTGTTAATTTTGGTTTTCCATTCTCAACTATAATTACTGGTCTTCTTACTCTTCCAGAATCTGTCAAAACTTTTACTTCATCAAGATGTTTATGATAAGCAATATTGATCTGATTTGATATCAACCCGCTCCTTCTTTTTTGTTTTATTTCAGCTACAAGTTTCTCAGGCTCTTTGGTTGTTCCTATAAATTTGCCATCAATAAAAACATCAATCATATTTCCACCATCTTTTGGATTGAATTTATTAGAGCTTTATTTTCTTTTTCGGGCATGCCTTTACTAATCTCAGCCATTATTGCAAGATATTTTCTCAATCCGATTGTTGCCCCTTCTGGTGTCTCACTGGTGCAGAGCTTGCCCCAGTGTGTCGGATGAAGTTCTCTTGCTTCAAAATGCTCTTGAGTTGATGTCAATGGCGATAAAACGTTTCTCATATGAGAGATTGTTTTTATGAAACTGCCTCTTTCTAATCTTTGGCTGACTCCAGTTCTTCCACCGACCCAACTGCCGATTGCAAGAGCTGAGACGAGTTGATTCGTCAGGACATTCGATTCAACAATTGCTTGAAGAGGTGGAAGTCTTCCTCTTTTTGTAAGTTTCTGATAGTTGTAAGTTATTCTTGTTATCAATCCCCATTTACCAAGAAGAATTGATCTCAAAAGTATTTCCAGCAAATCTCCTGAAAGCCTCAATCTCTTGTTTGAATAATGATCCAAATCATCTTCTTCTATTTTTCCAACATGCAACTTGAGTAATTTTGCTATGGCCTTCGTCAAGAATAGAGCTTTCTCAATTCTATTCTCCGGACTTTGTCCAAGATGCGGAAGCAAATATCTGTCAACCAGTTTTACTGCTCTGTCGATTCTGTATTCTTTTTGTGGGATTTTTATGTGTTTCCCGATTTCATCAAGGCCTTCATGCTTTGTTGATGCTTCGACCTCATATAAGTTGGCATAAAATTCTTCCTGTATCTCAGGATCAACTGATATAGCATTAATTATATCTTTGTCTGACTCTAATCCAAGAGCTTTTAGTAAAATAGCAACAGGAAGCTTGTTAACATTGGCAAAACTAATTGTTATAGTTCCATCAATCTTTCTCTCAAGAAGATGTCTTTGAATATAGCCATCTTTTTCTGAATGTATCCTTGCAACTTCAGTTATATTTCCAGTGTTCACTTTTGCTGTGATGACTCTGTTTGGAGCAATTTCTTCAACCAAAACAAGAATCCTTTCAGTTCCATTAATGATGAAATATCCACCTGGATCATCAGGGTCTTCACCCGCCTCAATTAATTCTTGATCAGTCATTGTCGCGAGAGAACAAATTTTAGATTTTACCATTACTGGCAGATCTCCAAAATTGACAACAATTGTATCACTTTCGATGTTGTTTAGAACAGGTGTCATCTCAATAAACATTGGCGCTGAATATGTGAGGCTTCTTGTTCTCGCCTCCAAAGGAAGTATGCTTCTTACAGAGCCATCTGCTTCCTTCACAGACGGTTCGCCTATTTTGAATTCACCAAGTTTTATTTTAAACTCGCCTAATTCTGGAACTTCAGGTTTTATAACACCAATTTCATTCAAAACTTTTGGAATCCTTCTTGTAATAAAATCATTATACGAATCAATCTGGAACCTGACTAAACCTTTTTCTTTTTGATACGTGTTTAGCAATGTCAAAAACATGTCATTCATGATATCAACCTTTTATCACAACTCTGTAATACACAGTTTCACCAGCAGTAGGGCTTTTTCTAACGATTTTTATAACATCTCCAGGCTTTGTATTAAAAAGTTTGATTGCTGGATCTGTGGCTAGCATTCTTGGTAACTGCCTTAAAGATATTCCATACTGCTTAAGGACTTCTTCTTTTTCCTGATCATTTAGCAATATATGCTTTGGCACTAACTCATGATCTTGAATATCGAACTTACTCAATTATTCACCTTTGTGGCATATAGAGAAGTGTCGACAATTTTAATAATTGCCAAATCGACACCAGCTACAGTATCACTAATCTATAATTTGTAACTTAAAAAGTTTATCCTTTTGCCTATGAAATAGGAAAAGCGCCCAAGACGGGATTTGAACCCGTGTTTCCTGCCAATCATCAGATTGGTCGCAGGCGTGACAGGCTTGCATCCTAGGCCGCTAGACGACTTGGGCTTGCTTTCTATTAACACCTTTATTATATAAATAATTAAAATGTTCCGGTTTTATTATTTTAATGAGTTTCTCAAAATCTTTCCATACAACTATCCTTGTAATTGGTTTTCTATTTTTTCTTTTATCCGTTTGGATATATTTTCTATAGTTTATCTTAAGTTTTCTCAATGATAATTCAACATTCTTTGATAGGTTGCTTGAGATAGTTGAAAATTTCGCAGTACCTCTCTTATCTATATAACCATCAGTATCAATCAGTCCTCTGAGAAATCCGATTAAAAATGATTTCTTATAACCATTGAGAGGCTTTCTTAAATGCACTGTCTCAGTTTTTCTTTTATTCCATTTCAAATATTTGGTTATAAAATTATACAGTTCTACAGAGATAATTCTTATTACTGCAACATTTTCTGATTTTCTGTAATAAATTGAAGGTTTTTTATTGCAGATGAAGGTAAAAAGGTCAGCGACATGTTGAATGTAAAGTGAATCTCTAGCAGTCAAAAATATTCTTATTTGATGGTGATATCTTCTATCAACGGTATAATTTCCATCTCCAGCAAATACACCAACAAATTCTCCAATTTTTTCTTGAGAACTAGTATTGAATTCCATAATGTTTAATTGTCTTCTAGCTGTAAATACTTGACACGGGTATATCAAGATTACAATAAAATTTATTTTAAAAGTTTTTTTGGCAAGAATAAGGAAGCATTCTATGTTTCAGCATGAATGCGTGAAGAATGCGTGATTAATGAATATACTCATTTATTCCGCGTTTTTCACGCATTTCTTTTTTTAGCTGTAAAAATCATGCGGGAGGTGGGATTTGAACTAAAAGAAATAAATGTGGTTGGCAACGCACTGAAGTTCCCGTGCTTTCGCATAGTACAACTCAGCACGCTGGAAGGCTTAATTACCGAGTTCGGGATGGGATCGGATGTTTCCCTTCCGCTTTGGTCGCCAACCGATTATTATAATGAATGTTTCTTCTTTTAAACTTTTGCAAAGTCCCCTGAGGGAGAGTTGAACTCCCAACCTTACGCTTGCTATACGAGCAGATCCTACTAAAAAGCACGAATGTGCTCTTCTACAGGCGTCTGCTCTACCATTGAGCTATCAGGGGTAATAAACAATAACATTTTGTCAGAGTATAAAAATCTTTCTATTCCGACTTTATGACTATGTTCTTAGAAACTTTCTTTTTCAGTTCTTTCTTCTTGTCCAAGAACTTCATATAAGCTTTAGGTAACTTCAAAGTTCCCATGATTTCCAGACGTGGTTTTATTTTGTATGTGATTACTCTCTCTTCTCCTGGTCTCAGATAATCCAATCTCCAAATCAATTCCGTCCCGCCTGGAATCTTCCTTAAAGTTGGCCTTAGTGTATCGAACTTTTCAACAACTGTTGTTAGTGATGGAACAAAATCTCTGACAATAATGTCTTTAATTTCATGCCTAGAGTGATTCTTTACTTCAAGTAAAATTGGGATTTCTTTTTCTTTTGTCAAAGCGCCAACATGTCGATGCTTTTTAGTGATCTTTAGTGTGAAAACATATTTGAAACTGACATAGACAATAGCACCTATTACTATGACCAATATCCACGCATTCCAAACACTCACATCATAAATTATATCCCTTTCTTCTCCAGGATCCAATTTTGGAATAATCCAAGTATACACAATTCTGTTATCTTTAACTTCTTCCAAGTCTGGTTCAGTTCTTGGAAAGAAAAATGGTCTCATGAATTTTACTATAGACTCACTAACCGGATAATCAAAAATAGGTGTGTTGCCTTCATTTTTAACCGTAACCATGATAGTTTGAGCTAACAAACCATACTTCAAACTTCTGTTTGTAGTCACTGTTTCAACAGAGCTTATTCTGAAAGGTTTTGTTAACCTGTTAATCTCTTTGCCGTTCTCATCTCTTAACACAACCTCGGCTAAATAAGAACCTGCTTTTGCATATTTGTCGAATGTATATGTATTTTTTACACTTTTTGTTGTCTTCCCATCAATGGTTTCAATTCTGTTAACAAATGACTGTACAGTTTGACCTTCTTCATTTTTTATAGTTGCTTCGAGTGTCAATGGCAAAGATGCAGATTCAGTGGGATTTGTTATCGATGTTATTATCGAAACACTTTCACCAGGAGAAATGACTTGAGAGCTTAGTTTCAAATCAGAAAGGCAAATGTAAAATTTTCTCATCACACTCAAGATGACTGAAGATGAAGCTTGAACTGTTTCATCAGTTATTGATTTGGCTGTTACAAAAAAGAATGGCGTAGCTTCTTCAGCGCATTCTGGAATGATAAAGGTTAGCTGAATTGTCTGCTTAGAATTTGGAGCCATATTTAATACACTTTCACTTAAACTAGCCGAGATTTTAAAGGCATAAGGTGGAAAAATTGTCATTGAGTAAGTATCAGAAACATTACGATTATTTTCTATTGTTGCATTAATGCTTTGAGTAGTTCCAGAATATGCTGTTAATGATTTCTGAGAAATTTTAACATCAAGTTCAGCAAGAGTAACAACTGGAATAAATAGCAAAATGCTTACAGCCAAACTTACAAGGAGATTCTGCCTGTTCACCCTTACCATCTATTTATAATTTAGCTTTTTTACGTTTTAAACTTAGACTGGCTCATTTTTCTTTCTAAATAGATTAGATATCTTCAACTTTTCTTTCAAACCAGACTTCTTTTTCTTTATTTCATCTTGGATGATATTTCCAATTGGTTTGATTCCAGATTCGTCTCTAATGCCAGGTTGAGTGGCAAACGAAATTTGATATTTTTTCCCATAATTTTCAACATGAGTTATATCTTCGAACGATATTCTTCTTTCTTTTTCTTGTTCAAGTGGATAACCAATTGGAATTATCCCGACTGGTCTTACTGTTTCCGGAAGTAGAAGAATGTCTTTAACTCTTTCTTCATCAAAAGCTCTTACCCACTCAGATCCTAGCCCTAAAGCAGTTGCAGTGAGCAAAATTATTTCAGCCGCTGCCGCTGTGTCTTGGATAGAATAGACTAATTCCCCCCTCTTCCCATATTTCAAACTTGCTCTCTCCAGATTCGCACATACGATAATGTCAACAGGAGCATCTTTTACTAGTTCTTGATGTAGAGCAGCAATCGCAAGTTTTTCTTTTAATTTTTCATCCCTTACAACAACAAATTCCCAGCATTGTATGTTGCCAGCTGAACTTGCATTAATAGCCATATGTAGCAATACACCTATCATCCTGTCATCGATAGGATCAGGTTTAAACTTTCTAGTTGACTTCCAAGATTCTATTGCATCAAAAATATTCATCTTTACCTAATAAAAGTTTCTTTTTGTAGTTTAAAGTTTTTTTGTTGCTCCACATTTAGGGCAGACTTGCATCTCTTCGTAAATGTTAGAGCTAGTAGAATAAACAAACTCTTTGATCATCTTCACTTCTTCATGTGCGTTTTTGAGGCATGCCTCGCATAAACCGAAGTTCCATGTCCTTCTTCTGATCATCTTATCTCAACTGTATTTCTCTTGTGGCTTAAAGCGAATTGTGAAACGCTTTTCTGAATTTCTGTTTCACTTTTTTCCTTTTATTAAATTTTAATCTATATATACTTAAAATTAATTTGATTGTATGGATTATTTGGTTCTTGTTGAAACTTATGAGAGGCTAGAAGAAGTTTCATCAAAATTGAAAAAAACTGATATTCTAGCAGAATTGTTTTCAAAAACACCAACTGGAGATTTGGAAAAGGTTGTTCTACTTGTTACCGGAAGAGTTTTCCCAATTTATTCTCAGAATGAACTAGGAATTGCAACACAAATGATGTTGAGAGCAATATCAAAGGCATCTGGCTTCAGGGCAGAAGAAATTGAACAAAAGTTTAAAAAAACTGGAGATTTGGGTCTAACAGCCGAGGAATGTATAAAATCTAAAAAACAAGCAACACTTTTTAAAAAGAGACTTGAGATTGATTTTGTTTTTGATAATTTACAAAAATTAGCTTTTGTTACAGGTGCTGGTTCTCAAGATAGAAAATTGAATCTGATTGCTGAACTGCTTGCTTCTTCTAAACCAAAGGAAGCTCGATACATAGTTAGAACAATTTTGGAAGAACTGAGAGTTGGAGCAGCTGAAGGTTTGATTAGAGATGCAATCGTTCAAGCATTTTTGTTAAATCCCCATATGCGCAAAGAGGAAAAGGAAGAGCTAACTGCAGTAGTTGATTATGCTTGGAATATACTTTCAGATTTTGGAGAGATTGCTAAGATCGCAAAGCAAAAAGGATTGAGTGGGTTGAAGAAAGTTAGGGTGGAATTAGGAAAGCCCATACAAGTCATGCTTGCAGAAAAAGCTGAAAACATGAAAGATGTTTTTGATGAATTCAAAAAACTTGCTGTTGAGTGGAAGTATGATGGGATGCGGGCCCAAATACATAAAAAAGGAAATCAGATTTGGGTTTACACAAGAAGACTTGAAGATGTTACAAAACAGTTTCCTGATTTGGTTGATTTATGCAAGCAGGGATTGAAATCAAAAGAATGCATAGTTGAAGGTGAAGTTCTCGGAATCAGTAGCAAAACAAAACTGCCGTTACCATTTCAAGTTTTGTCTCAAAGAATTCATAGAAAGTATGAAATTGAGGAAATGATCAAGCAAATTCCTATTCAAATCAATTTGTTTGATGTCATTTATGTCGAAGGTAAGATGTGTGTTGCTTCTCCTTTAACTGAGAGAAGAAAACTTTTGGAGAAAGTTGTTAAATCAATTCCTGGGAAATTCCAACTTGCAGAACAATTCATAACTGATGATTTGAAAAAAGCAGAAAAATTTTATAAAGTAGCTCTTGATGCTAAACAAGAGGGAGTCATGCTCAAAGTTTTAGATTCTAATTATATTTTCGGAAGACATGTTGGTGGCTGGTATAAAATTAAGCCTATCATGGAGACACTCGATTTAGTTATCATTGGTGCGACATGGGGCGAAGGTAAAAGAGTTAAATGGTTGAGTTCTTATGTTCTTGGTTGCAGAGATCCTAACACTGGAGAATTCTTGGAATGTGGGATGATGAGTACAGGATTGACAGAAGAAGAATATGAAAACATGACGAATGTATTGAAGCCATTAATTGAATTTGAAAAAGGAAGAGATGTAAAAATAAAACCAAAAGTTGTCATTGAAGTTGGCTATCAAGAGATACAAAAGTCACCAAATTACAAATCAGGATTTGCATTGAGGTTTCCAAGATTAGTTAGAATCAGACAAGATAGAAGCACTGATGATGCTGACACTATTGAAAGACTAGAATCACTGTTCAAAACACAAGGACGAGCTGGTTAGCGCTTCTATTTGAGTATCTAATACAAATGAGTCAATTCATTCCGAGTAAACAGAAAAAAATTTTATTGATGAGGTGAATAGAAAAATTTTATAAAATTTTAATGTATCACTGAGAAGATATAAAAGCTTATATAGTAAATTACTACTTAGTTAAAACATAGAGGAAATTTTATGTTGGTCTCGGTAAAAGTCATGGATGCACTGAGAGGGCTAGGATTAAATCTTTATGAAAGAAGATTGTGGGTTGCACTTCTTGCAAGAGGAACTTCAACTGCTGGTGAGCTTTCTGAAATTGCAAATGTGCCTAGATCAAGAGCGTATGATGTTTTACAAAGTCTAGCAGACAAAGGATTTTTGATTGTTCAAACTGCTAAACCGATAAGATATGTTGCAATTCCCCCTGTTGAAGCATTGGAAAGAGCAAAGAAAAAATTAGAAGAGAATTTGGAAGAGACGATGCAAAGAATTACTGAATTAAAAGAATCTCACATAATGAAAGAATTGAATGAAGTTTATTCACAAGGATTGAAGATTATATCTCCTGAGGAAATAACCGGATCTCTGAGAGGAAAATATTCTTTCCATCAGCAGCTAGGAACAATGTTTAGAGATGCAACAAAAAATATAAATATCGTAACAACACCTGAGGGTTTGAACGAACTTTACAATAATCATTTTGATGTTTTGAAAAAAGCAAAGGATAAAGGAGTGAACATAAAAATTCTAGCAACTGGAAAAGAAGGAGCTTCCGAATCTGTAAAGGCAATGGGTTCTTTGGCAGAAGTGAGACTTCTTGATGACAAGGAAATTGACATGACTGGAAGATTTGCAATTATTGACAGCAAACAATTTGTTTTTTCTTTGACAGATGCCAAAGCTCATTCAACGCAGGACATGGCATTTTGGTCCAAATCAGAACATGCTGCTGGAGATGTTCTCGCACCACTTTTCAAGTTAGTTTGGACTCGTTCTAAATCCGTAAGCTAAATTTAGCCAACAAAACTTGGTCTTTGAGATAATTTCTTTGGAAGACTTGATTCTTTGAACGGCTTTTCTTCAATTTGTTTTTTAATTTTTTTCACCAAAGCATCAAGAGTTGAGGACTTAACTTTTCCACTTTCTCTTTCACGAACAGAAAGTTTCTTAGATTTGATTTCTTTTTCGCCGATAACAAGTGAATAAGGTATCCATTCCAATTCAGCATCTCTTATCTTTTTCTCAACTGTCTCCCTTCTGTCGTCAATATCAACTCTTATTCTATGACCTTCTATTTCTTCAGCAATTTTTTCAGCATACTTGTTGAATTTTTCTGAGAGCGGAATGATTCTTACTTGAGTTGGTGAAAGCCACAAAGGAAAAGAAGCAACTTTTTTATTTTTCTGTTGTTCATATGCCTTTTCTAATAACGCATATATCAACCTTTCAATCGCACCAGAAGGCGAACAATGCAAAATTATTGGATATTTTCTTTCTCCTTTTTCATCAATATAAGTTATGCCAAATCTTTCTCCATTTTCAACATCAATTTGATCTGTTGAAAGTGCTGCAGCTTTATCAAGATTATCAACAAAATTGAACTCATATTTCAAAATAAAGTAAAAGAACCTTTCATCCCACATTTCAACTAAAGCAGGTTTTCCATGCATCTTTATTAGTGAAATGATAAATTCTTTGTTCTTTTCATAGAAATCTTTAGTGAATCTTATCCCAAGTTCATAATCATCTTTATTCAATCCAACTCCTTCCAAAACATCTTGAGATAGTTTGAATCGAACAACAAATTCTTTCATTCCCTGCTCTATATCAGCACACAAAGCATGAACATCAGGCATTGTGAATGCTCGTAATCTTCTCAAACCTGCAAGCTCCCCACTCTGCTCTCTTCTGAAACTGTACCTAGTCAATTCGTAAATCTTATAAGGAAGATTTTTGTAAGATATTTGTGAATCATGTGCAATCAAAAATTGTCCGAAGCATGCTGAGAATCGAAGGAAAAACTCTCTATTTTCTGATTTTATGGAATATTGTCTTGCTGGGAATCTATTCAAATATTTGACAAGAGATGGATGTTGAAAATCATACATGATTGGTGTCTCGACTTCCATTCCTCCGTATTCAATAACTTTTTTTGTGACAAACATTTCGAGCAAAGATTTAATCAATCTTCCTTTTGGATAATATCTTAAATTTCCAGGATCACTTCCCGGTTCATTATCAGCAATTTCTAATTTTTTCATCAAAATTACATGCGGTGGAATTTGCTGAACTGCTCTAGACTTGTTAATTTCGTAATTTTTAAACTTTTCCAACTTTTTGAATTTCGAAAAACCAAATTTTTCTACAGAAATCAAATTTCCTTTCAAATCTATTATGAACCAATGAGGTTTCAAAGTTTTCTCAGCTTTCAACGCCTCAGGTACTTCTTCTGGCTTTTCTGCAGAAGTAAAAACCTTCGATTGCTCTGCCAGAGGATGCCCCTTCACTTTTATGTTCAGAGCCTTGGTCCAACCAAATGGTGCACGATAAACATCTATTCCAACTTCTTTTGCATATTTTTGCATCGCTTTTACAATTCTCAGAGCATCAGATGGTTTGGCTAAATCACTGCTCAGGTGCGCGAATGGGTAGATGAGTAATTTGTTTGCCTTCAAATTTTCCATGAATGCTCTCACTTCATCTATGGCCTTCTTTCCAATATTTTCATTATCTTTATCTTCAACAGCAGTAAAAATAACAAGAACATCATCAAATCTATAAACTTTTTTCTCAGCTTCTTCTGCCAGAGGAATTTCTTTTTTTATTGGTTCGAATTCAACGTAGTCAGAATGCATTTGTAGAATTCTCATTTCTTCACCTCTGCTATATCTGCAAGTATAGCATTATTTAGTTTTTGTATATCTTCAGGCTTTAATTCAACAAGTTTTTTTTTCGATCCTCCGCCACCGAAGACAGTTGAATGCAACATTACTTTTTGATCTATAACAACTTTCTTGATGTTTTTATGATATACAGGTGGAGTTGCTCCAGGTTCATAACCCGAATATTTTTCTGCTTGTTCAAATGGAACTAATTCTACATTCTTAACATCCAGCACACTTTTTAATTTTCCCTTGTTCACAATGCAATTGCCAGGAATTATCGCAAGAATAGGGTTTTTGTTTTCGTCAAGAAAAACTAAAGATTTTGTTACTCTTTCCAATGGTATACCTGTAGCCGCAGCTGCATCAGCAGTATGCACAGTTTCAGTTTTTTCTATAATTTTGAACCAAACTTTATTATTTTTGAGGTATGCAACCAGGTTCATTCTACTACCAACTAAATCTTTAGAATTCAGACTAAAATCAAATTCCTGTTTGGCAGTCACCTTTCAACTTTAACACCTTTAGTTAATTATGAAGACAAGTTTAAATATATTTTAGCAAGCAATCTATGAACTATAGCCCCGTCGTCTAGCGGTCAAGGATGTCAGCCTCTGGAGCTGAAGACGGCAGTTCGAAATCTTAGGACGAAATTCTGCCCGGGGCTACTCTTTTTATTATGAAATCAGATCAAAGTACCTATCATCTTATATCCTGTGAATGATATGCCCAGACCAACCAAGAAAATTTCAATGATTAAAATAAACCTATTAGGTTCTGTCACATTGACAATTCCAAACTGATCAATTAGTAAAAGTGTATACCCTGTGGTAATCAATACAGCTAAAATTACTGAATATGATACAATATCAACGAGTTTCATTTTTCTACCTCTCCGATTTTTTCAGAAAGGTACTTGATTTTGTTTTGTAAAAACTTGACCTCTCTCACTGTTGTTGCTGAGAAAAGTGCTTGCTTAGCTTCAAACAACTGTTCTTCTATGAATCGAATATCATCAATACCTTTGTGATTCATAATGTTACTATGTAGTAGTGATACTATATAAAGATTACTATTCTATAGTAGTTAAATAACTCATATAATATAGAATTGCTTCTTCGCTATTTTAAGAGTTCACCTAAACGTTTATAGAAAATTAACTAATAACTTAATATGCCAAAGAATTATCAGAACATTTTTAAACAAGTTCTTCAACAAGTAAGGCCAAAACCTGAAGAGAAGAAGAAAATTCATGCATTAGCAAACAAAGTCCTCAAAGTAGCAAAGCTAGAAGCAAAGAGGTACAAGGCAAAACCACTTTTGGCAGGAAGTCTTACAAGGGATACTTGGTTGCCAGGAAAGATGGAGTTTGATATCTTCATCCAATTTCCTTCAAAATTGACTGAAAAGAAGCTAGAGGAATATGGATTGAAAGCTGGAAAAGCAATTTTTGCAAAAATGAATGGCAATTATAGAATTGCTTATGCACAACACCCATATGTTTCTGGGGAGATAGATGGAATTAGGACAGACATTGTCCCATGTTTTGACGTTAAAGATCCATCGAAATTGAAATCAGCTGTGGATAGGACACCATTTCATGTGAAATACATAGAAAAGCATCTGCCACTCAAATTATCAGACGAAGCTAGGTTGCTAAAGCAGTTCATGACAGCAAATGGCATTTACGGTGCTGATACAAAAACGCAAGGGTTTTCTGGCTATGTTTGTGAGCTTCTCATAATCAAATATAAAAAATTCCTCGAAGTCTTGAGAGCATCAACAAAATGGTCTTCTGGTGAGAAAATAGATTTGGAGAAATTTTACACTAAAAAAGATTATCCACATCTGAAAAAACAATTCCCAAATCAAATCTTAATTCTAATTGATCCGACTGACAAGAGCAGAAATACAGCCGCTGCAGTTTCATCTTTCAATTTTTTCAAGTTTATAAAATTGGCAAAAACATTCCTTTCTTCACCCTCGTCTGAAATGTTTTCTAAAAGAAAAATGAACCCAATAAATGAAAATGAATTGATCCAACAGCAAGTGAGAAGGAGAACAGAACTTATACTTGTCAAATTCAATCCCCCAGATGTCGTTCCAGACATTTTATGGCCTCAATTAAGAAAGTTTGCAGATAGATTGCAAAGCATCCTTGAAGAAATCCAGTATGAGTTCAAAGTTTTGAGGAAAGATTGCTATACAAATGAAAAAGATCTTGCAGTTGTTCTGCTTGAGATGGAGGTTTCCAAGCTTCCACTAATCCAAAAAAGAGTCGGGCCAAAAGTTTTTGATCTAGATGACTCAAAAAGATTCCTTGAAAAATATCAGAAAGTTGCATTAAACGGACCATTTGTTGAGGATAACTTTTGGGTTGCTGAGGTTAAGAGAAAATTCATTTCTGCAAGAGAGAAGATACAAGATAGTTTGAAGGATGATGTTGGAACATTGAAAGCAAAAGGCGTTCCAAATAAAATTGCAGAACAACTTGTAAAAGGGGTTGAAATTATTTCAGAAAATTCCAAGATAATGGAATTATCTAAGAATGATATGAATTTTGGAATTTTCATAAAGCAATATTTTGAGCAAGAAAGTCTAATATAGAAATTAGTGTTTGTATGACTGCGATATTTTCAGATGCTTTTAATGTGATTAAAAAAAGATCAAGAATTTTGATTTTTGCTGTGACCCTAGTCTACGTGCTTTCTTTTTCATTAGGATTCTTAACCGGTTCTTTTTTTGAATTTTTTTCCCAAGAAAGGCAAGAACAAATCAAAGTCTTAGTTAACCAGACAGTAGCTTATTTAGGCCCTTTAAGAGGATTGACCAAATCTAATCAATATCCTGTTCTTGGAACTTTAATTTTCTTGAATAATCTCAAAACATCTTTTTTAATTTCTATTGCAGGAATTTTAATAATTCCAACATTCTTTTTCATCTTTTCAAATGCAATGATAAGCGGATTGTTCTTGGGGTTGGCATACAAAGGCATTATTGTGATATATTCGCCTATTGAGATTTTTGGTTTAATTCTTGTTTTTGCTTTAGAACTTCTCTCATTGATTTTTGCATCTGTTGAAGGAGTATATCTTGGTATTTCATTCCTGTTCACGAAAAAACTGTATAGGAGAAAAATGAGTAGGGCTCAAGCTTTGAAAATGACTGCACGAGAAACTTGGAAGGTTTATAAGATGATAATAGTTATGCTAGTGATAGCTGCTTTGCTTGAGACAATTATTATTTACAGTTTAACTATACGTCAGGTAGGTATTCTAGTAACTTAAGATATTAGTTCTTGCCCACTAATTTTCTTTTATGATTGAAGTAACTTTTTTAGGAACAGTTTCCGGAATACCGAGTAAAGATAGGAACCATCCAGCAATTGCTTTAGAATATTACGGTGAGGAAAAAGACACAGTTCTTTTCGATTGTGGAGAAGGAACACAGAAGCAGCTGATGCTTTCAGGAATCAGTTTCATGAAAATCAACAAAATCTTCATCACTCACTGGCATGCAGATCATTTTGCTGGATTAATTCCGTTACTAGCTACAATGAATCTTGAAAAGAGGACTAATGAACTAAAAATTTTTGCTCCAGAAGCTGAAAAATTTATCTCCAATATTCTAGACATGGGATATTTCGGAAGCAGATTTCCAATAGAGGCGATTAATGTTCCGTTTGAGGGGGAAGAAATAACTTTGATTGATAAGGCAAGTGAATATGAAATTTATTCCATTCCAGTCTTACATACAATTCCTTCAGTTGCATTTTGTTTCAAAGAAAAAGACAGATGGAATATCGATGCGACAAAACTGAAGAAGTTTGGTTTGCGAAGTGGGAGATGGTTGAAGGTTTTGAAGGAAGAAGGAAAGGCTGAATACAAAGGAAAAGAAATAGACATAAAGGATGTTGCAAAAGTTACATCGGGATTGAAAGTAATTTATACTGGAGACACAAAACCCTGCGAGAATGTTGTGAAAATTTCTGCGAATGCAGATTTGCTTATACATGATGGAACTTTTCTTGAGGCAGATGAAGTTAATGGAAAGGCTCATGCAGATGTGGCGGAAGCTGCAAAGATTGCCAAGAAAGCAAAGGTTAAACAACTGATTCTGACGAACATAAGCAGAAGATACACAGATCCGAAAGAGATTGAAACTGCAGCAAAGAAGGTTTTTAGAAGCACAAAAATTGCTCATGATTTGATGAGAATAAAGATAAAGAGTTGATGGGCCTACGGGGATTTGAACCCCGATTACAAGCTTTTTACCAATCGACCGCAAGCTCGCGTTCTATCCAAGTTGAACTATAAGCCCAATAGTAACCTATAAAAGGTATTAGTTATAAAGCTAATTAATTTGAGAGGGATAGAATGAGTTCAAAATGTTCAACATGCAGCGTAGATATTCTTGCTAAGGATAATTTTGTCAAATTCGACTGCCCTTCATGCGGTGAAGAATTGATGGTCAGATGCAAGAATTGTAAGGCTTTAAGCAACAAATACACATGCTCTAAATGCAATTTTACAGGACCGTGAACAAATGGGAGACGTGCTTGTTGCATTCAGAGTCATGCCAAAAGATGTTAATGTGAATATTGATTCTTTAGTTGAGAAAATTCGTGCTGCAATAAAACCAGATAGGGTTCAACCTAAACCGATAGCATTTGGAATTGTTGCGATTGAAGTAATCAAGTTTATTCCTGATGCTGAAGGAGAGCTTGAAAAAGTTGAGAACAAATTAAGAACAGTTGAAAATGTCGGTGAAGTTGAGATAACAGAAGTAACGAGAACTATCTAATCATATTCTGCTGCTTGCAATAAAGAGTTTGTATCTATCTTTTCCTTCCAACTCTTCCATTATTCGTTTTATAACCATTCTTTTTGGATCTGGCAACATCTCTACCCTCTGTTGCAGTTCTTGAAAACTTTCAAATTGCTTTTTCTTCCTTTCATTAATGATATCCCACATGTGCTTCTTTCCAATTCCTGGCAAAAGTTCGAGGCTGTGTAGTCTAGTTGTTATCGGTCCTGCAAGATTGAAGAAATTGACAAATCTTTTTTCATCTTGAGATATCAATACAGTGATAGTCCTTTCTAACTCATCCTTAGCAACTATAGTTAAATCTGAAAAATTAATTCTTCCTCTTATGTATTTTACCTTGTCTCTTTTGTCATCACCAATATACAATTTTTCTCCTGGCTTGACTGCAAGACCATCTTTCAAAATAATTTCTAACAAGTTGAAGAATTTTTCTCCTATTGCTTGCACTAAAGGTTCTGATTTTCTGTCTTGAGCCTTTCCATGTGGAAGAAAATCCAATATTATCGCATAATCATCTTTCATTATGAGAATCACCTAATGGCTTAGATGTTAGATTTTATAATCTGAAGGATCTTATCGATCTCTTCGGGTGCAAATGAAGTGTATTCTTTGTGAAGAACAGCCCTTAAATCATCTTTATCCTCAGGAAGAAAATTAACAATGGCAACTATATGCTTGTCTCTAAGCCTTTCAACAGTCTTTAATTCTTCCATCAATCTCTTTACCTTTTCAGGATCAGCCTTTGAGAACTTTCGCAATACCTCTAAAGAGTTCTTTTGTTCATACTTCAGTTCACTAGATTTCTCTCTTTCTTCAAGTATTTTCTTTGCTTCTAAATCTGTGATAACTTCTTCCTTTTGTATCTCCATTTTTATCACTCGTTGTCAACATTAGATAAGTTAAAGAAATATATAAAGTATTCTAAAGACCTTTAAGATGTTCAGGTCTGGAAATGATTTTCTTGGTCTTATTCCCATCTTTTATCTCAATAACATAACTATTGCCTCTTTTTTCAATAATCCTGCCAAATTCCCCCTTAAAACGTGGATGAGGCATGCCTTTCTGAGAAGCAGGTTCCTGAACGATTGTAACTTTTTGATTTTTCCTAAATTCCTGCAAAAATTTGGTTATAGCTGGCCTATAGGCAGGCTTCTGCTTCAGCTTTCTTCTTGTCTTTGATCTGAATCCTCTGTATTTCTGAACCATTCAACTCCCCTTAGTATGTATTTTAATTACATCTAAACTTATCTTCTTAACTTTATTGCTTATCAAATCTGCTACATTAGGATTAGTCCTTCCTTCATCCCCTGTTATTAATTCTTTTATATAAAGTCCAGCTTCAGTTTTAATCCTGATTTCAAGTTTTTTCTTTCCTTTCAATTCCCAAGAAATTTTCTTAACGTCTCTTTTCCTGATAATATCAGCTCTCCTATGTACTACTCTTGTTGGAGTTTTTTGGATGATTGTCGCTTTTTCTAATTTCTTCAATTCCTTTATCTTTTGCTTGTCTATATTTTTCTCAAACTCAACTTCGGCAAGATAACTCTTATCAAGTCTTTCAGATTTTATCTTCTCTATTAGATCCTTTTCAACTATTCTTAAATTTTTAGCTTTCACCTTTCTAGATTTGTTTATTTTATTCTGAATTTTCTTCAAATCAATTTTTCTTTTGTTTGGCTTAACTAATTCGATAACAAAAGGTCTCCAATCCAAATTTCTCGCATCAATATCTTCTCTCCCAGAATTTGAAACCAAAAAACCATTTGCAAAAAATGTATGAGCTGAATCTTTTGTAGTTAAATCGTAGGTTTCTTCGTTGTTCACCTCTTTAATATTCCTAATAGTTTCCCAAACCAAACCATTTTTAAGATTTTTGGTAGACATTCTTTTCCATGCTAGGAAATCAACAAAATCGTTTGGAATCTTTATATTTTGGAATTCATGATTTTTCGGAGATAACCACATCGCCAAATCTTTATAGTTTACGAAAGTAGTATTAAGTGTTCTATAAATTTGTACAGGAGTTAAACCGCTTTTCTTCAATTCCAAGGATTTTTTGTATAATTCTTTTCTAAAGTCCACAGCATGCTTTTTCATGAGTAAATACTCATAAGCATATCGGGCCAATGTATCTTTTTCCTTAGCATATTTAAACCCAATTTTACCCCATAAATTCAAGAGATTTTCAAATCTATTTGAAATATCCAAACAAATTTTGATAGTTTTACTACCATCTTTTCTTGTTGTGTAGGGAACCAGTCTTGGTTTGTATGTATTTACACCAAAATTTTTAAGCAAAATACTCAAGTCTTCGATAAATTTAAGTTCATTTCCAATCAACGTTTCTGTTTTATTTATTGAAAAACGAGGACAATTAAAACTTTTCTTATTATATTTTCTTTTATCTAATCTAGGTTTATCAATTTCTGTTCCCAGCAGAGAAGCTAAAAATTCTCTTTTTACATTCAACATTTCTATATTTTTTATCCAATCTGGAATTAAAATTTCTTTACTGACTTTATTACCAACAGGTGCACCTAGTGCAACCAACAAAACCCATAAACTCTTTGAGTAGCATAATAAAACATGCTGCTTTCTTTTACTTTCAATAATTTTTTGCTTACCATAGTAATCCATAAATATAGATTTTTTAGGCAAAGTTTTTTTCCATGAAATTTTAAAGCCAAGCTTTTTTATATCAGAAGCTATGTCATTTAAGTCTACCTTATTACCATAAAACTCAAGACCAACATCTCTATTTCTAGACAAACGAACTGTGCCATCACCAAATAAAAATGCAACAATTCTTGATAAAACACAAAGGTGTTTATTTTTTGAACTTAGTGGTAATAAGTCTCTTTCTTTAAGTTCGTTAATGACTTTTGATAAATTAGTTATTGGTACATGGTTTTGAATTGCATGGATTATATCATTCTTGTTAATTATAATTTTATCATTAGTTTCATGATATGATTGCAAATCGATTGGATAAACTGCAACTTTCCAGCCTTCTTTAATTTTTCTTAATGGAACCATACCATATGATGTAAAAAATGGATGATCTTCTGTAGCAATAACTTTTCTTCCAGTCTCTTCAGTAGTTATCTCATAAGTTTTTACTTCAATATCTTTACTATTGATTGCCAAAAAATCAGCTATCTGTGAACTTCTAATCTCATTTTTATCAACATTAAATGTTATAACCTCATGATTCTTCCAGCAATTTTCAAGTTTTTTGATTTCTAATTGACACTCATTAAGTAAAATTCTAGTATTACCAGCGACACAACCATGAAATTTTGATTTTTTGCTTTCCGCAGCTTTCAAAAAGTTCTTTTCAATCTCTTCCTGAACTGAAGTTTTATACAATTTGCCAGTTCCTTTGCACTTTATACAGCCTTTTCCATTGCAATCAGGACAAATCCATTTTGTTTGAGGAATTCCTCTTTTCAATTTCTGATACTTTCCGAAAATATACAAACTGCGAACCTCGGTTTTTATTCTATTATTTTGCAAATCGAGAATAATTGTGACATCAGGATTTTTTGAAGAAAATATTTTACTAGTTTTCTTTTCGATTATTTTTCCAATTTCCCTGTTGATTTCAGTCTTGATTGGTTCTGTAAAATCGCCGCCAATTTCATCAACTAATTTTTCTTCCTCGTTTGCCATTTCATCTGAAGGAATAGTTCCGAGTTGAAAAGTATCAAATTCAATTCCTTTTAATTTTTTTATTATTTCATTAGCTTTTTCTTCTAGCTTTTCACGAAAAAAATTTTTGCAGATTTTGCATTTTTCTGGCTTTTGTAGCGTAACCTTCAGATTTCTGAATTTGAACCCATAAAAATTATTCATGTAAACATCAATTTTTTCTTCAGAATCAAGAAGAAAAGCAACAAAAGTTCTGACGATTTTTCCTCTTTCTTCGTTGGAATAACCAGAAAGAAGACCTGCCCAAGATCTACCTAAACAATTGTCACATATAGGATCTTTCAAAATTTCAATTGCCTTTTCTTCAATTTTCATACAATACAGTTCTACTTCAGAATTTAAAACCGAATTGTTTTGCTAAATTTTTCAGTTGTCCTCTCTGTAAACCAGCCATCCCACCCAAACTTTTCATCAGTTTTTTAGTTTTATTATATTGATCTAAAAGTTCTCTAACCTCTGATTCAGGCCTTCCGCTCCCTTTAGCAATTCTCTTTATTCTACTAGCATTAATCAAATCAGGATTATTTCTTTCTTGCATAGTCATTGATTGAATGATTATTTTGAAGCTTTTCATCTTCTTCTCTTGCATCTCCATCATTCCCTCAGGAAGTTGGCCTCCAAGACCTGGTATCATCTTGGCTATCTGCCCAAGCGGTCCCATCTTTTGCATAGCCTCAATCTGTTCCATGAAATCTTGCAGAGTAAACTTTCCTTCAATCATTTTCTCTGCAACTTCTGGCTTTATTTCAGCCTCCTTTGCCTTCTCAAGCAATGTCTGCAAATCTCCCAAACCAAGTAATCTTGAAACAAATCTTTCAGGATTATAGACTTCAAAATTATCTAGATGTTCTCCAACACCAATGAATTTGACTTTTGCTCCAGTTACTGATGTAGCAGCCAAGGCCCCACCTGCTTTTGCTGTCCCATCCATTTTTGTTATAATCACTCCAGTAACTCCAACAAGTTTGTGGAATTCTTCTGACTGAACTCTTGCTACTTTACCTAAATCAGCAGGAATTACAAGCAAAACTTCATCTGGTTTAATTATCTCTCCAAGTTTTTTCAATTCATCTGCAAGTTCCTTATCTAATGCATTCCTTCCGGCTGTGTCAAAAATTAGAACATCATACTTTGAAAACTTCTGCATGCCATCCTTTGCAGCATTGAATGGATTTTTATGTTCATCAACATAAACAGGCGCACTTATTTGCTGACCTATCTGTTGCAACTGTTCTGGAGCTGCTGGTCTGTGGTAATCTAATACAATCAATCCAGGCTTTAACCCCTGTTTTTGGAAATATTTCCCAAGTTTTCCTATTGTCGTTGTTTTTCCAGAGCCAAACAAACCAACAAGTATTATTCTCTTCTTTCCCATCAATCCAGCTGGCTTCCCTCCTAGCAGTACAACAAGTTCTTCGTAAATTGATTTCAAAACATGCTCTCTCAGAGTCAACCCAGCAGGAATTTTTTCCTCAAGCGTCTTTTTCCTGATTTTATTTATCAATTCATCCGCAAGTTTCATGTCAACATCAGACTGTAAAAGAATTTTTTTCAATTCTTGAAGTATCTCTTCTACAGCTTTTTTATCAATGCTAGCTCCAGTAGTCAATCTTCTGATTAAACTGCTCAATCCTTGGCTCAAAACATCAAACATTTACATCCCCACTATTTTCTCAACAAAATCTTTGGCATCAAATATTATAAAGTCTTTGTATTCCTGCCCTAGGCCGAGGAATAAAATTGGTTTCTTCAGTTCATGCGTGACAGAAAGAATTGCCCCCCCTTTCTCATTCACATCAACCTTAGTAAAAATCAATCCATCAATCCCAACTTCATTGAAGAATCTTGCCTGAAGGATGGCATCATTTCCAGTCAAAGAATCTATCACCAAAATTTTCATGTCCGGTTTGTTCACTTTGATTATTTTCTGCAATTGATCCATCAGGTTTCTGTTTGTGTGAGCTCTTCCTGCAGAATCTGCAAGTACAAAATCAATTCCATTCGCCTCAGCATGCTTTACCGCATCAAAAATTACAGCAGCAGGATCAGCCCCGTATCTGTGTTTGATAACTTTAACTCCAATCCTCTTAGCATGTTCTTCTAACTGCTCTTCAGCAGCTGCTCTGAATGTATCCGCAGCAGCAAAAACGACTGAGTGACCTGAGTCGATCAACCACTTTCCAACTTTTGCTAATGAAGTAGTTTTACCAGAACCATTGAATCCGAGAAACAAAACAACAAAAGGCTTCTTTTGTTTTAATCGCTCAGTCAAATCAATGTTCGAAACCGATAAAATCTCAAGCAAACTGTTTTTGATTGAATTCAAAACAACTTCTTTCTCTGTTCCTCTTCTTATCTCTCTATCAACTAAGTTATTTTTCAAATCGTTTTTTATTTTTTCAGCAACTTCAACAGCAACATCTGCTTCAATCAATCCAGCTTCTAAATCATTGAGAATTGGCATTACGTCTTCTTCAGAAAGTTTTTTCTCAACAACCTTCTTAACAACTTTCTCCACAATTTTTTTGACAATCCCTCTCTTCTCTTCTTTGACTTCAACTTTTGGTTTAAACAACCTTTTCAAGAAACTTTCTTTCTTTATTATCTCAACTGGTTTAGTTTCTTCAACAACCCCAATCTTTGGTTTAATTTCCTCAACCTTCTCTCCCTTAATCTCAACTGGAGCTTCAATCTCCTCTTCAACCTTTTCTTCTTTTTCAACCGGAAGTTCTACAGCTGGAACTTCTTTCTCTTCTTCAACTTTAATTTTTTCAATCTTTTCAATCGGTTTTTCTTCAACGATTTCTGGTTTTACTTCCTCAACCTTCTTCTCTTCTTTGACAATTGGCTCTTTCTTTTCGAATTTTTCTGCTATAGATTGAACTACTTTTTTCAATTTGTCCTTCAGAATTCCAAACATCTTATCTAGCCTCTGATTTTTTGTTCATCTCATCTGCTATTTGTTGTATTTCTGGCTCAAGTCTTTCCAATTCACTAGATATTTCAGTGATTTCTCTCTGAATCTTCATTAAAACCCTCTGAATCTCATTAGCTCTACTGCTTAGAATCTGTTTAGCTTCATCCAAACCTTTCTCCAATACAACTCCTGCTCCAACTTCAACGATTATCTTGTTCTTATCAGACAGTTTTCCTTTTGCATATGCTGAAGAACCCAAAGAAAACAGTACATCATCCCCAGTTTTCATCTCATCAATGGTATTCAAGGTAGTCTGAAGCTCTACGATTTTAGACGCTAGAACATCTCTTTGTTTGACCATGTTTTCAAATCTAGATTCAAGTAGCCTAAATACCAGTATTTTCTCTTGAAGTTCCTTTTCTTCTACCATTGAACCACAATTTATTTTCAGTAAGCTTATTTATTAGTATGAAATTAATACTGTTTTTTGCTTTGATTACTTTTATAGTATTTGTTGCTTTAACCTATGCTCAATTAGGAGGCTCAGTTTCTATTACCTTATCTAGCTCAAAAGTCTGGTGGAATGGGTCTGCTACTGCTAGTGGTGTGGCAAAATTTTCAAATGGTGATCCCATAGGTAACAGTGACCTAAACATAACTCTTAATTCAATCAGATATTGCACAAACACGACTGATGTTTCTGGAAATTATGCTTGTACTTTTACAGCTCCAAATGTGATTGGTGATTATGCATTAGTTGTAAATGTGACAACACTAAGCTCTACTTATACGAACACAACAACCCTTTCTGTCAGCCCAACTTATGGAAAAACTCCAGTAGCATCTACTGAAAAAGTTGTCTATGAAGTGCCTATGCTTATATTAGACCAAGATGGTAGCATTAAAACAATCTGGATCAAAGTTACTGTTTGGAAGGGCTAGTTACCACTGCTTGAAGTTCTAAACCTATATCAAAAGTTCTTTTTCATCTTTGAATTGATGCCAATCATATCAGTCTTTGCATTTGAAGAATTGCCCGATGTTCCTGCCATTTGTAAAGCGTTGAATGGCAAAAAAATTCAAGATAGCTGGTTCAATGCTAAACCAAGCAATTACAATTCAGATGAGGCCTTCATCCAGTTCTGGTATTATGAAGATTTAGAGGATAACTTAAGAAAACTTATATCAGAAGATGATGCTCATGAGATCATCACTTTTCTGAAAAAGGATGGCAAAGACAAAGTACTGAAAAGAACTTATTGCTTTATCAATCTATTTTCAAAAACTCTTGAAATTTATAGAGGAGATGATGCAAAGACAGATGAAATTGTTTCGTGTATGGAAAAATTCTTTAACGTCAAATTCAAGAAACTCTCTTTTGCATCGGAAGATCTTCAAAAAATTTACAAGAACCATGGTCTCGAGCTGAAACAAGTGATGTTCAAAAATGTTGAAGGTTTGATTTATGATATTCTCAAGGCAAACAACTTGGAAAGCAATGTACGATTTAAGGAATACTTGCAACTTTTTCCTGAATCATTGCGAGTTATTAGTTTCAGACCAAGGATCAGATTCCTTGATGGGCATAATAAATATCGAGTTACTCTTAATGGCGATAAAGGAACGATAAGACTATCTTCTAATGAAGTATTCAAGTGGAGACCAAGATATGAGATTAGGCAACTCGTCTATATTCTTGCATCCACTGTTGGGTTGATTAAATCTTAAACACTTAATCCGAATTCTTTTCTTGCAACATCTCTCAGAATTCTTATTATATTGACTAGTTGACTTTTCTTTACTGATATTGCACCAACAGATCTAAACTTGCTGCTTGACCTGATTAAGTGGTCATGCTTTGTCTGATTCAATCTCACAGCTTCCTCTTCGCCTCTGTATCTGGGTTTTATCATATCAATCCAAATCTTGTCCCACTTCCCTTGGTCAATTCTGCCGACAAATTTGCTCTTTCCAGTTGAGAAAAATATCTTCGCAGGCCCTTTCTCGTCATAATCCACCTTCTTTTCTATCAACATCCTTTCTAGAAGTTTCGTCACTGTATGCCTGTTCAAACCTAATTCAACAGCAATATCAGTTATCGTCAACCCCCGTTCGCTTTCAGCCATCAGTTTCAATACTCTCTTGGCATTCTTGGTATCATATTCAACCTCTTCAGTTGTTTTATATTCTTTCAATGGCATTGAGAGACACCGAATTAATTATTCTGTCTATACATTTAAATCTATTTATTTAGGCAACTTATCTCAATCCTAATTTCAATTCAACAACAAGCCTAACTATTCTCAAAAGTTCAGATATCCCAGACAATGAAAACACTCTCATTTTAGTCTCACCGTATTTTCTTCTCAAAAAAATTATTGGAACTTCTGAAACTCTAAATCCTTTTTTTCTTGCTTTATACACAATCTCCAAAACAATCTTGTATCCAAGTGGATTCAGTTTGATTTTTTTGAAAACATCTCTTTTTATCGCTGCAAATCCTGACATTGAATCTTCTAAAGGAAGATTGAGAATAAAGGAGGCATATTTTCTTGTTACAAAACTAACTAGCTTTCTATGTGTAAAATCAAGAGTTTTACCACCAAGAATAAACTTGGATCCAACTGCTATATCTGAATTGTTGAGAGCTGCGAGCAGTTTTGGTATATCTTCAGGCCTATGTTGACCATCTCCATCCATTATCACTATTACATTTCCTTTTGCATGTGGCAACCCTTCTTTTATTGCATTACCCAAACCATGCGAATTCTGCTTAATGACTTTTGCTTTTTTTACAGCAGGAATAATATTACCCTCATTAACGATTATGATTTCATGCTTTTGCTTCAGTTTCTTATGTATATCTTTAACTAAGATATTAATTCCTGGTTCATTTTTTGTCGGAATTATTATTGAAATCATTTTTCTCACTTGATTTCCAAAAGATTTTAATTTATTGCATTTAATCCTATATTGGTTTGCTAAAAGTAAAAGAGCCAAACATATTTTTGAACGTAAATTTAAATGAAAAAATGAATAATAAAAATATGAAAAGATTATTAAAGAGAATCCAGCAGAAAGAAAACACTTTAATGATCACAATTATTTTTGGGATATTATTATTGTCTTTAGGAATCCTGCTTATAAAAGCCACTCCACCATTTGCTACAAGTTTGATAATTTTAGGCAGCTTTCTGTTATTTGTTTCTGTCGTAGCCTTTGTTTTTGTAACATGATAAATAAAATAAAAATAATCACCCGTTAATGTTAATCTATTTATCTTAATAATAGGTTTTATGGAAAAATTTTCGATTTTAATACCAAGCTATAGAGAAAAAGAGAGACTTTATAATCTAGTCCAAACAATTCTTCAGGATAACTTGAGATCACAAGTAGAAAAAATAGTTGTAGTAACACCCGACAAAAACCCAAGGTTACCAAAACATAAAAAAATATTTTTAATACGGGAAAAATCCCGAAGAGGTAAATATTATGCTATTCGTTTGGGTTTGAAATTAATAAAAACAAAAATTGTTGTGATGATCAGTTCAGATTTAAACATGAGAAAAAATTTCTTGCAATATTTGCTTAGCCATTTTAAAGATACTAAAGTTGGATTGGTTGTTGGGAAACCTATTGCCGACAAAAATAGCAGAATTTATGCCTTTTCTCAGATTATTTGGGAGTTACATCATTTACTTTGTTTGAGAGAACCTAAAGGAACAGAAATTTGTGCTTTTAGGAAAATTTTTGACTATTTCCCAAAAATTAGTGCAGATGAAGTTTTTATCGAATATAAAATAAAGAAGGCTGGTTTTTCGATTATTTATGAACCACGAGCATATGGATATACAAGAATACCTAATAGTTTGGTTCAATTTCTCGAACAAAGAAAGAGATGTTTTATAGGGCATCTTTTTATTTGGAAAAAATATGGATTTACTACTTCAAGTGCTAAGTTGGAAAATTTATTGTATTTATTTATGCAATATGTAAAGCACATCAAAGATATGAGCGAGCTATTAAAGTTCTTGATTATTGTTCAATTGGAATTAATTGCTAGAATCGATGCTTCATTAGAATTTTTACTTTTTAAAAACAAGGAAATTGTATGGAAAAGATCTGTATAAGAAATTACAATATATTTTTGCTCTCATACCAAGCTATTGTTTCTTTCATGCCTTCTTCAAGTGAAAAAATATTTTTATAATGTAGTTTCTGTTTTGCTTTTTTGACCGAATATCTAACATTATTTATTCCATATACAAAACTACCAGTTATTATCGAAATGGATTTGATTATTATTTTTGGAATATAAAATCTGATAAAAAATTTAGGTTCAATTATTTTTTCCACTAAATCCGCTATTTCATTCGTTGAATATGTCTTTTCGTCAGAAATTATGAAAATCTCATTCCTAGATTGAAGAGATAGAAAGATACCATGGATTAAATTTTTAACATAAACTAAATTTACAGGTAAATTGTCTAAGATAGGTATAATGCCAATTTTAGCTAATTTTATATAATTGAGAAAGGTTTTCTGCCAATCTCCTGGACCGTATATTCTCGGAGCTCTAATTATGATGTAATCTATTTCATATTTTTTACAAAACTTCTTGATGAGTTGTTCGGCTTTATACTTGCTAATTCCATACTTTGTTTGGGGTTTGCATTCAACATTCTCATCAATGCTCTGTTTTAATTTCTGAGGGCCAATAACATTAGTAGTGCTCATGTACATTATTTTTTTAACTTTTATTTTGTTATATTCTATAGCCTTAAACAAGTTTTCAGTACCATTAATGTCTGTTACAAAATTGGATGAACTTTCTTTAGGGACTGACGCTAAGTGAAAAATAATATCATAGTTTTCATTCAAACTTTTTTTCACATCTTCAAAGTTAATAACATTTCCATAGCATATTCTTACACCTCTTCTGGAGAATTCTGATATGATATTCCTTTTCTTTTCCAAATTTTCCTTCCGAACAAGAGCAGTGGTGTTGTATTTCCTCTTGATACATTCTCTTACAATATAACTGCCTAGAAAACCTGTAGAACCAGTAACAAAGACTTTCATATTTATTAAAAACTTGATGTAAAGATATAAAGTAGACACTTATGTTACATCTGATTAACAGCATAATTGGTTGTAAGTTTTACAAAAAATTCGGCTTTCCTAAAGTGTTACCCTCAATCTTAACTTTTAGCATAAATGATTGCTGTAATTCTAGGTGCAAGACATGCAATATTTGGAAGAACAACCCAAAGAAGAAAATGAAAGAACAATTAAATATAGATGAAATCAAAAAGATTTTTTCTAACTTCAAGAGATTGTATTGGATTACGATAACTGGTGGCGAACCTTTTATGAGAAACGATTTAGACGAAGTGATAAAAGCAATATACGATGAATCAAAACCCAAACTAATAACAATCGCTACAAATGGCATGGCAACACAAAGAATAGTTTCCTGGACGAAGGAAATTTTAGGTTACTGTAAAAACCTCGACCTTGTTATAAATATTTCTTTGGATGGGATTGGTGAGCAGCATGACAAAATACGAGGAGTAAAAGGTAATTTTGACCTTGCCATCAAAACTCTGATTAAGTTGAAAAAATTAAATCACCCAAGATTAACAGTCGGTGTGAATACCGTTATATCTAGATATAATGTTGCAGAGTTTCCAAAAATCTACACTTACATAAAAAATAATTTTAATCCAGATGATTACATTGCAGAAATAGCAGAAAACAGAGCTAAACTTGGTAATATGAAGTTAAAAATAACGCCCGATAAAAAGAAATACTTGAAGGCCTTGTTGTTTTTAATAAATTCTTTGGAAAACGAAAAGCAAAAAAAGAAGATATCAAAAATCGTGCGAACTCTAAGAATAGAGTTTTACAAATATTTGATGCAACAATATCCTTTGGAAAATTTTGAAGGCATAGCATCAGCATATATAATGTTTAATGGCGAAGTTTGGGTTAGCTATTCTAAAAGATTTATTGTTGGAAATTTAAGAGAAGTAAATTATGATTTTGGAAAGTTATGGTTTAATGAAAAAGCTAATGAATTTAGAATGATTATGGAGAAAAAATATTCGACGATGCTTGCTAATGCTTTTTATGTAAATTTCATTTATAATCCAAAAAATGTTTTCAAATTATTCATATCTTAAGAGTAAATTTGGAAAGTTCTTTTGAGCATTTGTGCATCGAAATTTAATTTTTTTATTGCAAACAAAATTTTTTCTCTCCGCAAATAAAATTTTTTGTACGCTTCTTTTACAAATTGAAAAACAGCCTCTCTAGGAAACCCATCCGGTACAGAAAGTGGTGCTATACCGGTTTGAACAAACATATCCCACGCATTACTTTTTATTTTTTTTCTTTTTACCATGAATTTGAATAGGGATGTATCAGGATATAGAATCACAGGGGCATAAGAAGAAAGATTTGCATCTAAATCTATTGAAAATTTTATAGTTTTTTCTATATCTTGCCTAGTTTCCCAAGGAAAACCGAGCAACCAGAAGGCACCTGTGAGAATATCATGTTTTCTACAAATTTCAAAAACCTTTTTTATCACATTATCATCAAAATTTTTTCCTATTTTTTTCCTTGTATCATAAGATCCGCTTTCTACACCAAAATTTATGTTGTAACATCCAGCCCTTTTCATGTTCTTCGCTAATCCTTCATCAAACAAATCGCATCTAGTGCTGCAACTCCAACTTATATCCAATTTTTCTTTATTCAACTCCTGGCATATGCCCAAAACTTGGTTTCTGTTCAATGTGAATGAAGCACATTCAAAAAGAATAGAGTTGATTTTATATTCGTCTTGTAAAAGCTTTATTTCCTCAATTATATTTTTTGGAGATCTAAATCTTAATGGTGGTTTTTTTACAGTGCAAAATGCACAATTATAAGGGCACCCGCGACTTATTATGACATGCGAAGTTTTTCTTTTAGTAGTTATAACATAGTTTTTATTAAAAGAAAGTAGATGATAAGAAGGAAAGGGGATTTTGTCTAAATTCTTTTGTGGTTCTCCAAATATTAATTTTTTTTCTTTTTTACCATGAAGCAACCTATTAGTAAATTTTGGGAAATCAACCTCAGATTCGCCGACAAAACCAAAATCAAAACATTTGAATCGTTTTATAAAGTTGGGATCTGAAGAGATATGCGGCCCACCAATAACAGTTTTTGCATTTAAGGATTTTTTTACGTTTTTGGCAATTTTAACTGCTTCTCTTAATTGGAGGGAAGATGAATATATACCGACAATTTGTGGGTCGATTTTTTCTAATATTGCACAAGTTTTTTTATCATCAAAGTTTTCATAGTTAGAATCGATAATTTTTACATCTATTCCTTCATTCTCAAGTGCAGATGCAGTGTAAGCTATACCCAAATTCGGTGAATTCCAAGATACGAGTTGACTCATTCCGTAAGCATTAGGATTTACCAAAACTATGTCAGTCATATTTATCTTAAATATTGGTTATTATAAGAATATGAATTTAGACTCAAAAATTTGGGACAAAACTTATAAATCCTTGGGGGAAATTTTTGCGACAACTGCTAAGATAGTAGAGAATTCTGAAAGAAAAAAATTTTTTAAACAAATAGAGAAAGAAGGTAAAATTATAATCAATCATTTACAAGTAAAAAAATATGAAAAAATTTTAGACATAGGCTGCGGTTCAACAGGGAAAATAACCATTCCTGCCGCCAAGGCGAAAATATTTGTATGTGGAATTGATATCAGCCCTGAGGCAATAAAAATAATAAAAGGCAGAGTAAAGAAATTGAAAATAAATAAGTTTTGTCATTTTATTATCTATGATGTTAATAATAATTCCTTACCATTCAAGAGAAATACATTTGATGGAGTTGTATGTTCATTATTGCTTCAACATGTAAAAAATTTGAAAAAATTGATTTCAGAAATATCAAGAGTAGTCAAGCCTGGGAAAAAAATTTATCTCTCGAGACTTTATAACAAATTTTATATTTTTAACATTCCTTATTTGCCTATAACTTGGCTTTCCGAAAAAACGAGAGATGGGAGAGCCAAAATTTATTTTCATAGTTTTTCTGAGATTGAAAAAACCTTGAAATCGAATAACATAAAAATTTTGAAGGTAGGAAGTTTTTACAGGTGCATACCAATATATTTGTCTATTCTATATTCCCGTCCCATTATTCGTTTTTTACTCAGCAAGATTCTTTCACCCAAGAAAATTAATAGACTTTCAAAAGATAACCCATGTAAAAGTATAAATTATGCAGATAGTTGGGTAATATTAGGTGAAAAAGAGTGAAGATTGCTACTGTAAAAAAATCTGGTGATATCCATAAAAAAACACGATGTTAGCACACTATTCATAAATGCACCTCACTTTAAATTGTTCTCAAAAGGTGCATCTTATCTTCAATTAGGTATCCTATCTATAGCCGCGGTTATGAAGGATAATAATTTTGAAGTCAATGTCTATGACCCTGATTTTAATCAAAAATTTATTCGTAAGCCGGCTTATGGCTTAGGATACCCCCGAAATTTTTTTGAACTTTATGAAAAAAATTTGAAATTTAAGAATCACTTTGTTTGGAAAGAAATTAAAAGAACCGTTAGCAAAATAAATCCCGATATAGTTGGTTTAACTTTCACAACATTTGATTATGATTCTGCTTTAAATGTCGCCAAAATTGTCAAGCAAATAAACGATGAAATAATCACAGTTGTTGGTGGGCATCATGTCAATGCCTTGCCTGTGGAAACTATGAAAGAGAGATTTTTCGATATTGGTATTGTCGGCGAAGGAGAGTTCACAATGTTAGAGTTAGTTGAAGCTCTGAGTAAAGGTAAAAAAGTGAATAAAATAAGAGGAATAGTTTGGCGAAAAAACAAGAGAATATTTAAGACCAAACCCAGGCCTTTGATTAAAAATCTTGATGCATTGCCATTTCCAGCAAGGGACTTATTGATAAATAAAGGAAGATATCCACCCCATGTAATGGGAAATATGATAACGAGCAGGGGCTGTCCTTACAGTTGTAACTTTTGTACGACACCCGTTATGTATGGGAATGCTATACGCTTGAGAAGTGCAAAAAATGTATTTGGAGAAATGGAAAAAGTCAACTCTGATTATAACACCCTTTTCTTCACATTTCATGATGATTTATGTACGTTCAACAGAAGACGTATAATTGAGTTATGTAATTTGATCAAAGAAAATAAGTTGGACGTTATGTGGACATGCATAACACGAGCTGATTTATTAGATAAAGACTTGATTGAAAAGATGAAATCTGCTGGATGCTTTGGTATAAGCATTGGAGTAGAATCTGGAAGCCAAGAAATTCTAAATAAAATACAAAAGCAGATAGATGTTGATAGGTTAAAGCAAGTCTCAAAGATGATTAAAGAAATGGATATAAACTTACATCTATTTTTTTCAGTTGGTCATGCAGATGAAACAGAAAATAGTTTAAAGATGACTGAGAGAATGATTAATGAACTCAATCCAGATACACTTAATGTTGCGCGAGTAAACCCATTCCCTAGTACAAAAATATATAAAGACGCAATCAAGGAAAACAGGTTTGTGTTTAAAAACTGGCATGACTATCACATGAGACTAATGCATCTGGACGATGACACTTTTAGGAAACACTTTTTAAGAATGCGCTCACAGGTATACAGAAGAAATTTATTTGGGATTAAAAAAATGATCACGAGCCCGCAGTTTATCCACAAATTTTCTAAAGAAAACATAAGTTCACCCAGAGACTTAATTCTATATGCTACTGAATTTATCAAAACCCAATTTGAATATTTTGTTCATTAATTAAAAATTAAAAAGAGGATTTTCAATGTTAAAGACGGTTATAGTTACTCCACCTACACAGGACTGGACTATTTCCCCATTCCCTAATTTAGGTCCTAGCATATTGAAAACATTTTTAGATTCAAAAGGATACAAAACGGATTGGATCGACCTTTCTGTCCGAGTCAGATATCTAAACAGATTTCTATTAAGAAAAATTTTCAATTTGTATTTGTTCGTTGAAAGAGATCGAGTAATAAATTTCTTGGAAAATGGCAAAGATATCGAAATAGAGGAGGAAATAGAAAAATTGATCAAACTCGGGGATTTAGCACAATACGATGTTATAGGATTTTCTTTACATGATGATCCCAACGTAATTTTTTCTTTATGTTTGGCAAAAATTTTGAAGGAGAAATATAGCAAGAAAATTGTTTTTGGTGGTCCCATAATAATCCGAGGAGATTATGAAGGACTGTTAGATTTTGATTTCATAGATTTTTTGATTGCTGGAGATGGTGAAAAGCCCTTCATGAAAGTTCTACGTTATTTCGAAGGAAAAGGAAGTGTAGAAAATTGTGATGGTATATTCTATAAAAAAAATGGAAAAAAACGTACGAACAAACCTAGTCAACTTTCTCTCGCAAATAAACCTGCACCAACTTTTAATATAGATGATCTGAAACTCTATAGAAAACTCAGTACAAGGGGTTTGTCCATTTTACCTTATTTGCTAACAAGAGGTTGTAAGTTTAAATGCGCTTTCTGCACCGAATACAAGAACGTATCATTCAATTCTACACCGGTAAAAAAAGTTATTTCCGACATAAAGGGTCTACTGAAAAATTATCATCCAAACTTGATCTATTTTGCAGAGGCAAACATGTTCAATGATTTGAATTATATAAGAGAATTGTCAAAAGCAATAATCAGATCAAGACTTCATTTTCTTTGGGGTGGCTTTGCAACAATTTCTGATTTGCAAGAAGAAACTATCAAACTGATGGCAAAATCTGGATGTAAATATTTATCTTTGGGTACAGAGTCTGCAAGTGAGCCAATACTGGAGAAGATGAGAATAAGAAAAGTTGGCAATTTAGAAACATTCAAAGAAACGTTGAAATTATTACACAAGTACGGTATTAGAGTCCATATTTTTTTCATAGTGGAGTTTCCTCATGAAACTGATGAAGATTTTAAAAAAAGTGTAGATTTTGTAAAAGAAACAGCAAAATATACTACAACTGCTGCTGGCTCCATGTTTCAACTGATGAAAAGTTCACCTGTATTTCTAGTGCCTCAAGCTTTCAAGGTTCGAATTCGCAACAGAAACATGAGCAGATATAATGTCCTAGATAGATGGTTGGAGTTTGATGAAATAAATGGTTTGAAATGGAGACAAAAACTCAAAAGAGGGAAACGTAAGGAGATAATTCTCAATAAAATAACCCATAAACGAGTAGGATTGGGAGTAACTTTAAGATCATCAATCAAAGATCCTCTATACGTTATAAAAAAGAGAATTTCCCATCCTTACACCAATTATGATGAGTATCTTCTGTAATGATGGAATTAATATTTAAATTCATGATATTTATTAGAGAAAATGCTATTGAGAAAACTATATTATTTGAGGAAAGTTCTACAAAATCAGTGGTTGCAACCTAAAGAATTGGAAAAGATTCAAAATAAGATGCTGAGAAGAATTATACTGCATGCGTATAAAAATACAGTTTTCTATAGAGGGCTCTGGAAGAAACACGGTGTGGATATAATGTCAATTAAGACTAAGTATGACTTGAAAAAACTCCCTGTGATTAGTAAATCAGATTTAATAAAAAACTATGGGCAATTTCTTGCAACGGATTTGAAGATTAAAAGAATGATTATGCGAACAACATCAGGCACCTCTGGAACTGGAATGAAAATTCCATTTGATGAGAGATCCTGGGATTATCTAGAAGCGATTTATCTTAGATCTTTACTTGCTGCTGGATACGACCCAAGAAAGTCACTTGCTTATTATTGGTATACTCCATTTGAAAAAACAATGCATGCACGACTGGGATTTATGAAAAAAATTCTAATACCCTGCCAATTAACTGAAGAACAACAAATAGAAATTCTGCAAAAAATTAATCCAGAATACATCTATTATTTTTCTTCCATCATTTTTTCAATTGCAAAAAAAATGAAACACGAAGGAATGGAAATGACTCCCAAATGTGTGATTACTCATGCAGAACTTCTTTCAGATAAAATGAGAAAAACTATAGAGGATGCATTTCAAACTTCAGTTTTTGATCATTATGGTACCGCCGAATTCGTCAGAATTGCATGGGAGTGTGATAAAAAGGTTGGATATCATGTCGATGCAGACAGCACTGTTGTAGAGATACTGGATGATGGTGAACCAGTTTCATCTGGTGAAAATGGGTCGGCGGTTTTTACTGGTATGGTTAATGACGTCTTCCCATTAATTAGGTATAAGATTGGGGATATTTTTGTTGCTACTGACGAAAAATGCAATTGTGGTAGGAGTCTGCCCCTGATTAAAAGTATTGAGGGAAGAGAAAAAGACATGATTGTATTGAAATCTGGGAAGACTATATATCCCAAAACGATTATTGATTCTCTTGCTGGATTGGGTACAATCTATAAATTTAGGATCAACTATTTTGGAAAAAATCATTTTGTCATCAGTTTGGTTAGTTTTGAAGGAGAGAACAATGAACAGATGATTAAAAGTAACTTGCAAAAAACAATTGGAGAAGGCATAAAAGTTGACGTGGAAGTAGTTGAAGAAATCTCAAAAGGAAAAACTGGAAAAAGGGAATTGGTAAAAAAGTTTAAGTAGTGGAAAGGTGTAAATTCAATTAGTTAGTATGGCAAAGAAATTACTAAAGAAGATAAGAGAAGCTTTTCGCTCAAAAAATAAAATCAGATTTAATTATGTAAAGTAGTCGGATTCATTTTGTATAACCCTATATAGTTTAATATCTCCTATAGCTTTGACAAGAGAGAAATACTGTGTATAGTTTAAAAATCCAAAGTTGTCTCCCTGTTCCAATTTCGCAAAGTTTTGGAAAAAGGATTTATCTTCTTTAACAATAATGAAAGAGATGTTGTTTGACTTGAGAATTCCATGCATTTCTGCTACATTTGTGGCGTGAGATAGATTATGGAGTTCCCAACCATCTGTCTCTACCATTGTCCTGTTATAGTAGTAAAGCCTGTAATCAAATAATGCAATTCGAACATCAGGGATGTTCTCACTAACATACTTCCACATACTGGTGTAATTTCCAAAGCAAATCTCGAGCTGTTTCCATTTGTCACCAAAGCTTTGAATATAGGCAAAATTATCTTCTTCAGTCATTTTTTTTGGGCATCCAACCCAAAAGATCGAATTAAATAAAAAGTAGATATAAATTGATGCGAGAAGAACAATCACTACCCATTTGGCAATTTTAATTTCAAAAAGTTTCTTTATGAAATAAACTGATAGAAAAACTGTAGGCACCGAAATAAGAATCAGGTATATTTCTCGTCCATAAAAACCAACGCCGCTATTTACAACTTTCCCATAATTGGTGAACCCTTTACCAAGGAAAAAAATATATAGAATCAGGTAAACTAAAAACCAGTAAGCAAAAAATTTTATTTGTTTATCTTTCTTTTTGGAATAAAAATATAGAAGAAGTGCTGGCAGAGCAAAGAGTGTGAATATTGGTCGCAGACCAGTTCTTACAGCATAGTCATATAATTCAACTGTAGGATTCAGTAACCGATAAGTTGAATCTATAAAGTCTGAAGACGTACTGTAACTAAATCCATCAGTTTTTGCTAGTCTAGCCCAATAGTTTTCATTTCGGTCATATATGTCCAGATCAATATATTTCCCTATTGCACCATAAGGCCAGAGAGGATTTCCCAAAAGAATTGAATTTCTCACATACCAGGGAGAAATCAAAAGAAAGAAAATTAATAAGGAAAAAATGATTGGTTTGAAATTTTTCTTATCCGGTTTTACTAAAATAAGAAACAAAATAACATAGGACAAACCTAAAAAACTGGTGAGAGCAGCAATTGAGGCAAAAAGTGAACTTATGTAAAGAAACTTCTTTTTCTGAGTCGCATTGAACTTAAAAATAAAATAGCAAGCAAGCGAAAAATACAAAGTTAAAAACATATAGTGAGAAGCTAATCTTGAAAACCAAATTATTAGTGGCAGTGTTAGAAAAAGAAGAATTGAAATAAGTATTAGGTCAAACCTTTTGAACAATTCTTTTGACCAAATGTAAATTAGCAAGATGAAAGATACAAAAGTTATCCATGAGAGCAGTTTAAGGAAGAGTAAGTTTTCACCAACAAAAGAATAGATAAAGGTTCCAAGCAGATAAAATGCCGGAGGGTAACTAGAGGAGTAACCTAAAGCTGTAGCGGGGCCACCCACTATCGGAAAAGTTCTTTGTTTATACATCACTCTTGCCCACTCGGCATACATTGTTTCATCAATAAATGTAGCTGGATAAAAGACTACGTGAAAAAGCGAAATGGCGATAAAAGGAAAAATGAGTAAAATAGTTATAGTTTTTTTCAACATAAGTCTAATTTATAGCAGTTAGGAGAAAAAGGTTGCTAAAAATAAGTTATATATTTTAAAGCTAAAAGACAGTTTATGAAAGTTGCTTTGGTAGAACCGCCAGCTACACACTTCTCTACGAATTTAAAGCATTTGCTTCTAGATTTTTTTGCACTTCCAGGTATAACGAGTTATCTTTATGATTTAGGTTTCCATAAATTTGCCGCAAAACTTTTCCCATTAAATTTATCTTACATTGCTACCCCACTTTTCAATAACGGAATAGAGGTTGCCATTTTTGATGCTAATATTGAAGACAGCATATTTCAAAAAATAAAAAAATATTCTCCTGATATTGTAGGTGTCTCTTGTAGAACAGCTCCTCATCTCATGTGGGTAAATGACCTAATCTCAGCCTTGAAAAAGGAATTGGATGTAAAAATAATTTTAGGTGGTCCTCATGTGACATTGGCCCCTTATCAAACTCTTGAAACTACATGCGCTGATTTTGTTGTAATTGGTGAAGGTGATGAGGTTATTTTAGATTTGGTCAATTTCATCGGAGGAAAAAAGAAAAAATTGCCTAAAATCGGAATTGGTTACAGGTCTGGAAAAAAAATTATTACAAAAGAACCCGCCATCGTTCAGAATCTAGATTCACTCCCCATTCCAGATAGATCTTTATTTAAAACCAATAAATACGAGCTATTTCTAATTCAAACATCTCGAGGCTGTGTAAGGAAATGCAAATTTTGTTACTTCTCTGCTTTCGATTGTAGGTGGAGAACTAGAAGCCCAAAAAAAGTCATAGAGGAAGTAGATTATCTCATAAATGAATTTGGTGTTCGTGAATATTTCTTTGCCGATGAAAATTTTACGGCAAACCTAAATATTACTAGAGAATTGTGCTATGAATTGGTTAAGCGAAATGTTTCTTGGTGGGCAATGGGCGATAAAACACTATCCTATGAAGATCTTTCATTAATGAAAAAGGCAGGTTGCCAGCATTTTTTCTTGGGAATAGATGCCGCGCCTCGATTGTTTGGCACTTTGCCTAAATATAGAAATGTTCATGACATTTGTCAATTTTCTAAAAAATAAAAAAATCTGGAATACTTTTTAATGCTGGTTTTATAGTATTTGCTCCTGGAGAAGAAAAAAATGATCTAAAAGATATTTCTAAACTAATTTGGAAGATTAAACCAAACCACATCGATATAAATGTTTTTAGGCCTTACCCAAATACGGCTATATATTTTGAACTTCTAAAACAAGGTTTTATCCCACCCAAAAATTTTTATGGGTGGGGAAAGATGATGAAAGACATTCTTTCTCTAAACTTAGATAGAACAAACTTTACAAAAAACGAGAAGACCAGTGACATCGTAAGTTTCTTGTTTAAACTCACACCTCTCCTTCCTTATGCCAGATTAAATAGGCTGATGACCCTATAACTATAGAATTGAATTTTTAATTACTCAAGCTATAACAGTTCAATTGGAAAACTGACTTGATGGTGAGTAATATATGAAAACATTCCGATATTATATACTTGTTTGCTGCAAGATGAAACGTAATCAATTGATTACCTATGAAAGCTATTAATTATGGAAACGTATCGGAGTATTTGGATATCATATACAATCGAAAAATGAATGCGGTCCCTAAGAAATTTCTACTTCTATACCTTGAATTAACACGAAGCTGTAGCATGAGATGTAAGATGTGTGATATTTGGAGAATTAAATCAAATCCAAAAAAAGAACTTTCTACCGAGAGGTTACTAAAGCTAGCAGATGAATCAACTGAGATGGGTGTAAAAGTTATCACACTATTTGGTGGAGAACCTTTATTCAGAAAAGATCTATCAAAGATAATAAAAAAAATGAGTGAAAATGATATCATTACTAGTTTAAACACCAATTGTTTTTTATTAACGGAAAAAAGAGCAAAAGAACTTTATGATTCAGGCCTTAATCACGTATCAATCTCTTTAGATGGCTCGCAACCTGAGATACATGATTACTTAAGAGGTGTTGATGGAGTTTTTGATAAAGTTGTTCGTGGAATTAAAATTTTAAGAAAATACCCTATCAGCTTAAGTATACTCACTGTTATAACAAAACACAATTATAAAGATTTGGCAAATATTGTAAAACTTGCCAATGAGTTGGGCGTAAATTCAGTGAGATTTGCACCTATGCATATATCATATCCTTATAATATACGCGGCAGTCAATTGACTAGTCTCGCTAAATTTAATAATAAAGAGCTTATCGATTTGAGAGATGAAATTTTAAGAGTAAAAGATTTGTTAAGAGAGTGTGGAATGACTTCTGATTCAGACATATATTTTGAAAACATACCAAAATTTTTCTTAAAAAAATTAGAACAAATTTGTTTTGCAGGTTATGCTTATTGTTATATTGATTGCTATGGAAATGTTTCTCCATGCATAAAAATTCCAAGCACGTGCGATATAACCAATACCACATTGAAACAAATCTGGCATTCAGAAGAGTTTAACAAATTAAGGCAACGAGTGAGAAAACTCCAATGCCCCGGATGTTGGGATATTTCTTACACTGAGCCTAATTTTATATGTCAACCATTGTATCTATTACGGCACGCTAGTGAAACTTTCAAAATGGTCAAACATTTTGGTTTCAAATAGTTCATAATTTATGAAGGTCGTTATACGTAAAAAATGATTTGTACAGAATAATCCTATTTAGTTTTTCAAGCCAGCAATGGCCCAAAATCCCTTGATTAACCTTTTTAGGGTTTCGAGATTTCTAACTTTCAAAAGTTGTTTCAACATGTATTCTGATCTTAGGTAGTATCTTTTGTATGCTGCATTCAACAAGATTTTGAATTGATCCTCACTCAAATAATGAGGCACATAAATAAAAGATTCGTGATCCAATTGACTTGGGTAGTTTTCAACATCAAATTCAAATCCTTGTTTAAGCAGATCTTTGTATAGTTGGCTGCCTGGATAAGGTGTAAATTTATTGAAGTGAGCAAAATCCATGTTTAACCTCATAGCTCCTTTCAATGTTTTTATCATACCCTCTATACTATCATTAGGAGTTCCGAAGAGAAAGTCAGCCCGAACACTCAGTCCAGCTTCATGAGCCCATTTCACTGCTTTTATATTTTGTTCAACTGTAGTGCCTTTTCTTAAATCGGTCAAAATATTTTGATTCATTGATTCCAGACCAAAAAGTATTTGCCAACATCCTGCTTTCTTCATTCTTATCAACAACCTCTTTGTTACCATGTTAGTTCTCGTTAGGCAGCACCAAGGTATGTCTATATGCCTTTTCTTAAACTCATCACAAATCTCATAAACCCTATTTGGTATAACGGTGAACGTATCATCGAAGAACTTCAAATCTTTCATGCCATAATTGTTTATTAGTTCCTCTATTTCGTCAAACACATTTTCCACACTTCTGCATCTATATGATACACCAAAAGCTGATGTATCGCAGAAAGTACAATTTCGAGGGCAACCTCTTGAAGTCATTACCTGAGCTTGTGGAAGTTTTACATAAGATGCTGGTGTTGGAGTATACTTTTTGAGTGGAGGCAAAAGATGTCTTGCAGGAAAAGATATTTGATCAAGGTTTTTGATGAAGGGTCTTGCTTCTGTTCTAAAGATTTTTCTATTGCTTCTGAATGCAATACCTTTTACCATTTTCAAACTTTTACTATCTATGCATTTGGTTAATTCCTGCATTGTTATTTCACCCTCTCCAACAACTCCAACATCAAAGCAATCTAAATTCAAAGTGCTCTCAGGTAAAGCAGTGACATGAGGACCACCAATAACGATACGAGCATTGGGTAAATTTTCTCTTACACTTTTAGCCACTTCAATGGCACTCCCAAAAGCTGGTGTTGATGCAGTGATACCCACCATATCTGGAGAATCTTTTTCTAACTTTTGAGTTAAATTTTTTAAATCAATGTTCTCACACTGGCAATCATATATTTTTACATCCATCCCTTTACTTTCAAGCACAGATGCTATATAAGCAATGCCTAATGGTTGTGTCACATTTATTACCGACTTCATACTAGAAGTTCTGCCAAGGAGCTGATCTAAACCAAAGGGAGGATTAATCAGAACTATATGCATGATTATTAATGAGAAAATAAAATTATTAAAACCCGTTTAATTTTCCTAAATAAAAACTTCACAACTTATTAAGAGCAGTATGTATCAATTGTATATCTTTTTCACTAATTTCATTGTGAAATGGTAACTGAATTGCAGTTTTTATAATCATTTCTGTATTAGGAAACCTTTCTTTAATACCCAATTTTTTTGGGCAATTTTGCATGATTTCATTGCCAATAGCCGTATCGATTCCAAGCTTGAACAATTTTTGCGATATAGAATCACCATCGTATTTCGAGGTTATGGCATAACTATAGTAAATATGTTTCGAATTTCTAGTTGACCTTGGAAGAAATAGTAAATTATTTTTTTCCAATAATCGAGTTAAAACTTTTGCTGCCTTAATTCTCCTTTCATTTGAAAGATCTAAATTTTTTAATTGTTCAATGCCTAAAATAGCTTGGAAATTGGTGAAGTTAAATCTAGAACTTTTAGAGTGAGTATGATATTTTTGATAAAATGCTATTACCTTTTCTTTAAATTTCGAATGTAGTAAATATGCAATGGGTGTATATAATATAGTATTCAACAAAAATCTTTCTAAAAAGTAAATGAATAATTTTTTAAAAATTATTTTGTATGAATAGTTTGATTCAAGTCTTGTCTTAACCTTTGTTGCAAGCTCATTATCATTAGTTGTTATCATGCCACCGCCAAGAGTGTTTATAGGTTTTCTCAATTCAAAACTAAAAATGGCAGCAGTTCCAAAAGAGCCTACTTTTTTTCTCTCGAATTCTGCACCCACAGAATGAGCACAATCCTCTATGACTATCAATTTATGCCTTTCCGCAACTTTTATTATTTTTTCAATATCGCAAGGTAAGCCGAACAAATGTGTGGCTATAATGACCTTTGTTCTTTTCGTAATTTTTTCTTCAATCAAATTTGGTATAATGTTAAAGGTTTTCAAATCAACATCTACGAACACTGGCTTTAAACCCATTTCTTTTCCAATCAGAGGCAAATCAACTAATGTGTATGCAGGAAAAATGATTTCATCCTTTTTTTTGAGGTTCAAAGATTTTAAAATCAATCTCATTCCATCTCTTCCAGATGAAACCGATATGGCATTTTTAACTCCGCAATACTTGGCAAATTCTGCCTCAAATTTTTTGATAGCAGTACCTATAAAAACTTCTCCTTTAAAAAAACATGTTAGAAAATTTTTCAGTAAATTTGGTACAGTGGTAATATTAATTCTTGGCATTATTTTTGTTTGCATTATTTTCACTAATTATTCTATAGCACTGGAAAGAAAAAACCACCAACAGCTAAGTTTAAGTAGTACGAAAATATAACTTCAATTAAGGCATGAAGCAATGAAAAAAATAATAGTTATTACAATAATTTTAGTTATTGCAGTAATTGGGGCATTTTTGTTAATTCAATTCAAATCATTTTCCTCTTATCAACCAAAATGTAGATTTGTCAAAGACTGTGATTTCACTTATGATCCTGAACCTACTAAGGTGTGGGTAGCAAATGGCCTTTATAGTGAAAATGGTAGTGCTTATACAGTAGGAGCAAGCTGGTATGAAGCTGGTGCCTTGGTAAATGGTAGATCTACTCTTATGCTTATGCATGCTCTAACGCCACAACTACCCTCGATAATTAATCAAACATTTTATCTTCCAGTAATCTTTGCTAATGCCAATGCGAAATATATTCTAAGAGTATCTCTAGCAAATGCAGGACAATATTACTTCAAAAGTAAGGGTTGCTATGATAGTAGATTTGTATTAAAACTTTTCGATAGTGAAGGTAAAGGAGTAAACTTATTAGATACCACAGTTAATAGTAAAGACGGATGGAAAGAATTCAAGTTTGATATTTCTTCTTATAATGCACAAAATGTAACTGTTCAATTGGAAAGCTGGCCGGGACAATGTGATAATTTTGAGGGTGCATTTGGAGTCGTTGATTATATCGATGTAGAACTAGTATCTTAATCTTTTTAGTTTAATTTAAAATTATCACTACCAATATCCTTCTTTTTCAATTCTATCTTTTGTTTCATTACCAACCCATATTGGGAATTCTGCAGTTTTTGGATAGCTCGTTCTTTCAAGGAATTTCTCCAATTCTTGTTCAAACATCTTAGCAACATCTTTCCTTATTGTCACTAGGTTGTTTGTTTCGCCTGGATCATTTATCAAATCATAGAGTTCAGTTTGATTTTTCCTCAAATCAACAATATACTTCCATTCCTTTGATCTTATTGATACCTTGTCTGTTTTGGTGACACCATACACGTATTCATTACGCGGAGCATCCTCTCTATTTTCAATCATTGGCAATAAAGAAATTCCTTGCGCCTGGGCAGGTATGGTAATATTCAACAAGTCAAGAACTGTTGGCATTATGTCAATACCTTGAACCAAACCTTCAACAGGTTTATCTAATTTGAAATTAGGGAGTGCAAATATCAATGGAGTGTGAATTGCTTCTTCGTACAGCGACCCACCACGAGGTGCAATAGCTTCCTCCTGCAGAGAATTTTTATGAAGAACACATATGTGTCCATGTTCCACAAGTTCTTCCCCGTGATCTGATGTAATGATTATTATGGTTTTATTCCGTACTCCAGTTTCATCTATCTTTTCTACAATATGCTTAACATCCAAGTCAGATTCAAAAATTGTAGCATCATACAAAACCCTTAGATATTCTACATCTTCAGGACTAGAGACATTTATACTATTAAACAAAACATCATGAACTAAGAAGTTCCAAATGGGATATTTAATGTTAGCTGAATTTTTATTCAATTCAAACATTTTCAATTTCTTTTCATAAGAATAGTTCATGTTAAATATTTCACTATTCTTTTCAATAGCCTCTTTTTTGAATATTAAAGAAGGATCGTTGTCTATTTTTTTCCAAGCCACTTCCATTAATTTTTCATAAGAGCTGATTATTCTAGGATTAATTTTATTAGTAAATTTCTTGATTACTTCATCAGAAGGAACATATGGGGGTTGACTTCTATAAGAGTGCAGATACATGAAAAATTTCGTTTTGTTTGCATTATTCTCTAGCCAATTTAGGGCATCGGTCCAATAGATCACTTGAGGGCTGAAAACACTTACGCATGCATAGTAATACTTTTCAAATCCTCTGCCCACACCATTTTCTAATGGAAAATTCGGATCATCTATAGGTCCAATCCAAACAGTAGTGTAATTATAAAATTTGAGTATTTGTGGCAATGTTGCGATGCTAGGATTAAGTTTATGTTCTTGATCCACTTTATAGGAACTAGGATATAATGAAGTAAACATCGACATAACGCTAGGAAGGGGATAGCAACTTTGGCTAAATGCATTTTTGAAAACAACTCCATCTCTTGCCAAATCATCTATATTCTGTGATGTGTTACGGAAATAGCCATAGCAACTCAAATGATCAGATCTTACGTTACTTAAATCTATTAGAATAACATTACAATCAACACATTTAGGTACGACTAATTCTTCTTTAGTGTTTTTATTATAGTAAAGCTCAATTGTAAAACCTATTAAAATTATTAAAATAAGGCACATGAATTTTAATTTTCTATTTTTCAGCATTTATGAACTACCAATATCCTTCTTTTTCAATTTTTGTTTTAGTTTCATTACTGATCCATTGTGGAAATTCTATAATCTGTGTAAATTTCTCTGCACTCATATATTTTTCAAATTCTCTTTCAAAAATTTGCACAACATCTTTCCTTATTGTTGCTAGGTTGTTCGTTTCGCCTGGATCATTTATCAAATCATAAAGTTCAGTTTTGTTTTCTTTCAGATCAACAATATACTTCCATTCTTTTGATCTTACTGATACAAGCCCCGAAGATAAGTGTAATTCACCATACACGTATTCATTGTGTGGAGCATCCTCTTTATTTTCAATCATTGATACTAAAGAAATTCCTTGTGCCTGGGCAGGTATGGTAATATTCAGCAAATCAAGAACTGTTGGCATTATGTCAATGCTTTGAACCAAACCTTCAACAGGTTTATCTAACTTGAAATTAGGAATTAAAAACATCAATGGTATGTTAATTACTTCTTCGTACAACGTTCTAGCATGTTTAAATTCTCCATGATCCATAAGTTCTTCTCCATGGGCTGATGTAATGATTATTATGGTTTTATTCCGTACTCCAGTTTCATCTATCTTTTCTACAATATGCTTAACATCCAAGTCAGATTCAAAAATTGTAGCATCATACAAAGTTTTTAGATATTGTATGTCTTCTGCATCAGTGAGGTTTACATTAGCAAAGTAAACTGAGTTTAGAACATTCGAAAGAGTTGCGTGTATATTATTGAAATTTTTAGTTAACTCAAACATTTTCAATTTCTTTTCATAAGAATAATTCATGTTAAATATTTCACTATTCTTTTCAATAGTCTCTTCTTTGAAGATTACAGATGGATTATCATTTATTCTCTTCCATGCCATTTCCATTATTTCTTCATAAGAACTGGGTATTTTGGGATTAGTTGTATTAGTGAATCTTTTTATTACCTCATCAACTGAAACATATGGTGTATGAGATCTGTAAGTATGCAGATACATGAAAAATTTCGTTTTATTTGCGTTGTTCTCTAACCAATTTGAAGCTTCAGTCCAATATATTATTTTAGGATTGAAAAGACTCACACGTGCGTTATAGTAATTTTTAAATCCTCTATCTATTCCATATCCAAGTGGAAGATTTTCATCATTAAAAGGTCCAACCCAAACAGTAGTGTAATTATAAACTTTGAGGATTTGTGCTAATGTCAAAACGTTAGGATTCAGGTTGTCTCTTAAAGGGATATTCATCTGATGGGAAATTGGATATAAGGAGGTAAACATCGACATAACACTAGGAAGGGTGTATGAGCTTTGGCTAAATGTATTTTTGAAAACAACCCCATCTCTTGCCAAATCATCTATGTTTGGAGATGTATTGCGGAAATATCCATAAGAGCCTAGATGATCAGACCTTACAGTACCTAAATCTATAATAATTACATTACAGTCAGTGCACGCAGGAATGGTTATTTCTTCTCTGACGTTTTTGTTATAATAATAAAACCCGATTATGAGAATGGCAACAAATATTAAAAAGATTAAAGAATATTTTTTTATCAGTTTCAAGTGTTTTGGCATTGTGTTGGATATACTGGATTGCATCCTATTTCCCACTGTGTATAAATACTTTGGTTTAAAAGCATAAGATGTTTGAGTAATTTTTGCTCTAGCTCATATGCTTTTGTCTGATTCACATCAATAAGATTTTTTGTTTCGCCGGGATCGTTAGTCAGATCATACATCTCTTTATTTTTATTTTCAAGAGTAAGAATGAATTTCCAGCCATCACTCGTCCTTATGGCTCGTTTGAAGGTATACAATCTGTAATCAGTTTCAGGATAAACATCCAAACTCAATTTCTCACCTTTCATTAAAGGAACAAGGCTTACTCCCTGCATTTGATTTTTAATCGTTTCATTCATAGGTATGTTCAGCAAATCAAGAATCGTTGGCATCAGGTCTATTGATCTTACTTGTTCATCAATTGCTACACCTTTTTCTTGATTCGGCAATACTATTATCATTGGCACATGTATGAGCTCGTCATATAGTGTGAACCCATGATCGATTCCTTTGTGCTCGTAAAATTCTGTACCGTGGTCTGAAGTAAGAACAAATATTGTTTTGTCCATTAAACCCAATTTTCTGAATTCTTCCAGGAATGCTGCAAACTTTTTATCTGCCCTGTCAATTTTTTCATCATATATCGCTCTCCAAAATCGAACATCATCGTCAGACAAATTCAAATAACCTTTTTGTAGTCTTTCCTCTCTCAGAGCAGCTTGTTGTTCTTTACTGCCATTGTACGGTCCGGTATATTTAAAATTGACATAACGATAATCAAATCCTTCAGGCGGTACATATTGACCATGAAAATCATAACCGTGCAAGAACAAGAAGAATTTATTATCTTTGTTTTCTTTTAGCCAGTCCAAAGCTTTAGGAGCGCTAACTTCAAGCCCACTAAACATTGTTGTATTGTCAAAATACACGTCAAAGCCTTGATTAAAGCCAGATACACCATTAACTCCTGCATCACCAGTGAAACCGGCAGTAGCATATCCGTTTTGTTTTAAAATTTCTGCCAAAGTAATAATTTCAGGAGACAGCTTTTTCAAATTGGATAGAACTTTGGTGTCGTTAGTGTATGTCGAGAATTTATTAACCACCTTATGCTGAGAAGGGTAAACTCCTGTGAACCAACTCATACTAGATGGAACAGTCCATGACGAAACGCTAATGCCCTCTTTAAAATTGTAACCTCTTCTTGCCATCGCGTCTATGGCTGGAGTTATTTCAAGAGGATAACCTAAGTTGTGAACATGTGCTGCTTGCAAGGCATCAAAAGAGACGAAGACTATGTTGTAATCTTTATATTTGAAACTTTTTTGGGGAAATGAAATATATATGAAAACTGATATCAGTACAATCATCATTAATATCAAAAAAATATTCTTAGAACCCAGTGTTTTCATATATTTTATTATTAGAACGGTTAATTATAAAATGATTACATGAAGGTCTTAGGAAAGCAAGAACTCAAACTTTTTATATTTTTCTTTGTAATTTTCTCTCTTTTTGTTCATTGGATTGGTTGGGATGAGAATGCAAGACTTGGCTTGACAAGATCGATAGTTAACGACTCAAAACTTGAAATTGATAATTATATAGCAGATACTGGAGATAGGGCATTCTATAAAAATCATTATTATACGCTTACTCCACCAGGCATGTCATTTCTAGCAGCTCCCATTTATTCCAGTTGGAATTTCATTTATTATAATTTTTTCCCTAAAGATTTTGTTGCTGCAAACATTGGAACAAATCAAAATGTCACTTCTACGTTTTATGGACATAAAGTAGATGTAGTTACTTTTATTGATCCAGGGCTCTTTATCCGATCTTCAATGATTTTGATAACTATCTTCACTTCAAGTCTTTTTGGCTCTCTTTCAGTAGTTCTAATCTATAAAATTCTCCATTTTTTCACAAAAAACAAATTTCACATCTTTCTAACTAGTTTCATTTTCGGCATCGCAACCTTAGCTTTCCCTATGAGCACTGTATTTTTTGGAGGCATGACAGCAACTTTTTTATCCCTACTCTCATTTTACATTTTTTTAAAAAATAAAAAGTCAGCAAAAAATCATCTACTTTCAGGGATTTTCCTAGGTCTTGCAGTTTTTGTTGAATATACACCAATAATTATTGCATTTTTCTTATTTGCATGGGTTTTTTACTGCAATAAGAAGAACTCCCTTTGGTTTTTGTTAGGAATCTTTATTGGCACTCTGCCTCTTTTTTCGTACAATTATGTTATATTTAACAACCCTCTTGAACTGACTACCTTTCATCCAGACCTTAAATTTGTACCCTTTACTGATGTTACTGAAAAGATCTTTATTTTTGAAATTCACTTCAACACAATTTTGTCTTCTCTTTACTATATTTTATTTGGCACTTACAGAGGTTTGTTCTTTTATTACCCTATTTTATTATTTTCTTTTGTTGGATTATTTTATTTTTACAAGAAAAGGAAAATAGATGCAATATTTGTTTTGCTTATTTTTGCTCTTTACTTTTTGTTCAATTCTCTATTGGTTAACTGGTGGTCAAGCGCTCCAGGTCCAAGGCATCTAATGCCCGCAATAGCCTTTCTTTCGATTCCTTTAGTCTATTGTTTGGATAGAATCAAAAACAATAAGAAACTTGCACTTATTTTCATAATAGTTGTTGGCATCTCTGCTTTTCATGCATTAATAAGTTTTCAGGAACCAGAGGGACCTTCAATTATTTTTGATGATCAGACAAACCAGTATAAATTAGTGCAGAAATTTAGCAATCCACTATATGAACATTATCTGCCTTTATTCCTGAAAAATGGGCCTAGAAGCAGAGTTCTTGAAGGGCTGTTTATTACTCCAGAAAAATTTGATATAAGAAATTATGAACTTCAACCAACAAGCGGACTTAAATTTATTACAACCCCTTTCGGTCTCCTAAGTTTTAGGTTGCAAACTTTATCAATAGCAATGATAATTTTGATAATCTTTTTAATTTGGAGAAAAGAAATTTTCCGACTGTTTCCAAAAAATTATCAATATTTCCTTTATTTGATTCTTTTTGCCATTTTTCTAGCATCTCTAAACCTGCAAACAATAACTTATGGGCCAAATTGGTATGCTGTTTTCAAAAATGAAACCTATACTGATTCTTACACATGGATGAGCCAGGACGCTAAAATATATTTCTTCTCTTCAGAGAACTCAAATGCAATTATATCATTTTATTTCGATGGTTATAAAAACCAAACCTTTGATTTTATTTTCAACAACAAAATACTCAATTCCTATTCCACCAACCAAACCAACATTGTTACAGAATTAGTAGAGTTAAACCCTGGAGAAAATGCTTTGCAATTGCATTCAAGAGATGGCTGTAGTGTACCTATAGAATGGAATGATTGGCGATGCTTGAGTATTGAAATAAGTGATTTGACTTTGAAAGAAAATAGGTAATTTAATGATACAAAAGGGATAGTAATATAGAAAATGAAATCGGTAAACTAAATATGTTAGGTTTTGATAAAAAATTTCAACGGATTTTCAAACACCCTAAAATATTTTTGAGATTTGAATTCTTCATTATAATTTTTACCTTAATAGTTGGTGCTTACCTTTTAACCATAAGTTTTTCTCAGTTCGATAAATATAGAGATCTTTTTTTTGCAATGCATTATACGCAAAACTGGTTCTCACTTCAAGATAATCATCTAGGTGGAATTACATATTTGAGCACGTACCCACCTCTTATGCATCAAATTCTAGCTTTGTTTTCATTTTTTATTCCACTGGATTTTGCCTATTTGATTGTTATGCTGATATTTTGGTTTTTATTAGCTTTTTACTCGTCTAAATTCTTCCTTGCTTACATAGATGCTAAGAAAACTTATTTTTGGCCAATTTTTTTATTTAATTTTTTTGCTCTTGGTATGCTTCGAGCAACTTTGTCAATGGGTTGGTTGACAACAGTAGCGGGCCTAACCTTCACCTTCATGTCACTATATTATTTTGTTTTATTTATCAAAAATAAAAATGGAAGCAAAGCATTAATTATATTGCCTTTTCTGTTAACTGCCTTGTCACACGCTTATAGTTTTGTTTTCCTCTTAGGAATGTATTCTCTCATATTTATTTTAGACTATAAACTTGTTCTGAAAAAAATTAAATTGCATTTCTTTATTGCTTTTTTCTTATTAGAAATTATTTTATTTGCTTCTCTCTTCAATGTTTTACTTTTTGTTTTAAGAGGGCAGGTAGAAACATATCATTCTTCCAGAGATCCGCTCGCTCCAGACAATATTTCCGAATCATTTTATGCCTATTTTGGTGTATCTCTTGTTTCATTGCTCTTAGTTCCTTTTTATAAACCTTTAAGAAAGGCATGGAAGCTGTATTTAGTTTCATTGTTATTTTTATTAATAGGACTTGGAAGAACCACACCTCTGGCAAAAATTCTTTTTGATGGTATAGAATTCTGGATAGTTTATAACAAGTTTCTTCTTTTTGCGTCTATTTTTTTGACGATGTTTTTGGGTTTCTTTCTAGTCTCATCTATTTATGGTAGATTCAAAACTTATGGAAAATTTTTAGTTTCATTATTCTTTGTTTTTTATCTAACTTTTAATTTGTATGAAATTATCAACTATAATCCTTGGGTATTAACTGATGCTTCTGCAATATATGATTCGCGAAATTTTGTCTTAGATTTTCTTAATTCTCAATCGTCCCAATATAGATATCAAACTTTTGGATATCCAGGGCCACGTGGGTTCTTTTATCTTAACACTAAAATGCCAACACTTGATACAGATTACATATCTTTTAAAAGTATAGAATTTTTTAGAAATTCCAGTTTTAGGCACATAAATGAAATAGATGATGAAAATCTTGTTCTTAAATTTTTTAATATTACTACAGAATACTCAATCAAATATGTAATTACTTTTGATGATTTTCACGCGAAAATGACTAAAGATCAAGATTGGAAAATAGTAGCGAATAAAACATTCGGGCATGAAGTAATTGTTTGGCAGAATTCTCGCGACTTCAAGACACTTGATAGTTTGAATGTAATAATCTGGGAAAATCCTAATGAATTAGAACCAATAGAACCCATAAGAGAACAGATTACTACTTTTAATTACCTGTGGGGCACAGTACCTTTAACTACGCTTGCTATTTTTATAATTCTATTTGTTTATTATAAGTTTAAAAAGGTGATGATATCCGAAAAATAAAATTATCTGAAAAAATAAATTTATTCTTAGATTATCCTGGCTCTGGAATGAACTACATTTTATCAGGAAGTCTAAAACAAAAGAGACTGACAGTCATAACATTCTATCCTACCGAACGATGTAATCTAAATTGTTCTGGATGTTTAAATGCAATTTCAAGAAATAAAATATTGAGTAGAAATAAGTCTGATTTAAGTTTTAAGACTTTCAAGAAAGCTATTGACGAATTTGGCGTACTTAAACCATTTCTTTATTTTTCAGGTGGAGAACCAACTCTGAATAATGATATTTTTAGGATGATATCTTATACAAATGAGAAAAGGTTTATTACTTCAATGGTAACAAATGGCCTAACTTTAGATGAAAAATACCAAGACATTTTAAATTGTGGCTTAAGATTCATTACCATATCAATAGATGGTTTTGAAAAAGATCACGATGAAATGAGAGGAATGCCTGGCGCTTTTGATAAAACTTTAAATGGGGTAAAAAAACTTATTTCTTCAAGAAGCGATTCAATTCATATCAAAGTTAATATAACCATCAATAAAAACAATTACAGTTATTTATTTAATCTGGTCAAGTTCTTATTCTCTTTAGGTGTAGATGAAGTTTCTCTCCAACATTTTAGTTTCTTTAATCCAGAAACAATAGCTCTGCAAGAGGAGTGTGCCAAGAAATATGCTTTAGGAGTCGAAGTCATGGGCGCTGGAATAAATTCAAAATCATATTTATCAAAAAAACAAATATCTGTATTAGAAAAAGAACTTGCTAAAATTAGACGATCTGAATTTAATGTTGATTTAAATGAAACTCCGGTGGATGATATCCGAAAATATTATGAAGGCAAATCTCCATCAACAAAATCTAAATGCAGAAGAGTAAATAACGAATTGGGTATAAGAGCTAATGGAGATGTAGAAATATGTCCAGGATATGTCTTAGGTAATATCCGTAATGACAGAATTATTGATCTCTTTAGAGGGAAAAAAGCTGAACATTTAAGAAATATTCTTAAAAGAAATTTAATTCCTGCTTGTTATCGTTGTTGTAGATTAAATTACAGTTTTAAATAGAAAGTCTACTTATTAACATTTCTAACAATTTCATTAATTTTAACCTTTTTAGGCATCAAAACCTTTTCAGTGATCTCCCAAAATTTGTAAGGATTCATTTTTTCGTTGCATAAAAATATTTCTATAGCGGCATAATTGAATTCTGGCCATGTGAATAAGGATGCATGAGTTTCAGCAAGTAACAGAACAATCGATAAACCGTATGGTTTATATTGATAAACTATTTTTTTTACAACTTTTGCATTTATAGATTTGGCTGCTTTAAGAAAAGTGGAGAGAAGTAATTTTGAATCGTTTAAATCGCATTTGCATCCGTATGCATCTATGCGTAATTCTTTAATTTTCATAAAGTTACTTTAACATATCCTAAATAAATACATAGCTCGTATTTCTTTTGAAATATTTAACATTATGATGAAAACTTGATATTATGGGCAATCCAAAGGTCAGTGTAATAGTCATAACACACAACGAAGCTCCTTACATTTCTAATTGTTTGAAATCTGTTTTAAACCAATCCTATGAGAACTTCGAAATCATAATTGTTGATGAGCACTCATCAGATGGAACACTCGATATTGTCAAGTCCTTCAAGAGCAGAAAAATAAGGCTCGCACTTTCTTCATCGAAGAACATATGTGTTGCTAGAAACATAGGAATCAAACAAGCAAGAGGAGAATTTGTTTTTTTCATTGATGGCGACTGTATAGCCTCAAGAAACTGGATAATAGCTGCAATGAAAAATTTTAAAGATGATGTGATAGGGATTGAAGGGAAAACTTACTACGTCTCAAAAAACTTTAGACCCAGTCTGAGAGATAAGATCATATACAATCTAAAAGGAGGGCTTTACGCCACTTGTAATATCGCATATAAGAAAAAAACATTGAAGGAAATTGGTGGATTTGACGAAAAATTCAAATTTGCTGGAGACATTGATTTGGGCTTGCGAGCAAAAAAGTTAGGAAAAATATTTTTTGAAGACAAAATGGTTGTTTTTCACCAAAGAAAGCTTTTATCCACAAGAGATTTTTTTGTGGATCAAGAAAAGCTCAAATCTGGAATCATTATAATCAAAAAGCATTACGAAAGTGGTTTTTATCGTGTCGGTCGAATTGTTTACCCAGCAAGCTTCTTGATGCTATTTCCAGCTTTTGTTATTATTTATCTGATTCTTTCGAGGAGAAGATTAGAAAAACTTTCTGATTTGTTATTTCTGCCTCTTTATTTTATTCAACCATACTTTATACGTGCAGTAGTATGGAAAACTGCAGTAGAAGAAAAAATTTTTTTGATATGAGAAAAGAGTCTGAGGTAAGCTAAAAACGTTGAGTGATAAATTAAAAGTATGCTAGAAATAAAAGCAACTCTATTTGATTTGGACGATACATTGTTTCTGACTAGCAATTCGAAAGAAAAAATAATCGATAAAGCGGTAGAACTTTTTGGTATAGAACGACCTAGAATTGCAAAACACATATCCAAACTTTACAAAATTTACGGGTTCAGTGAGGATGAAAAAGTACTCAGGCATATTTTTTCGAACTTTCTTACAGAGATTCAGCACAGACAATTGATTGAGGAAAACGAAAATCATACACGCAAGATAATGAAACATGTCAAATCGATTATATCTGATTTGAATTCTGAAGGATTAAAAATAGGCGTGATCTCAAATTGCTCTTCCGAAGAATCTGCTACCAAAATCAAATTGCTTGAAATAGAAAAATATATAGATTTTGTTATAACACCCAGCAATTTTTTTGAAAAAAAGCCGAGCATAGTAATGTTTATCAAAGCAATTAACACATTTGGTATTAGTCCAAACAAAATTCTTTATGTTGGCAACGACCCCATTCTCGATATGCTTTGTGGCAGATATACTGGAATGAAAACATTGTTAATAAAACAATTTATGAAGGGACGATATAAAATGCTGTATGTATATAAACTATTCATGCCGAATTACACTTTGGAAAGAATCCACGACATCCCGGCACTCGTTGCAAAGTTAATAAAACAAAAATGAGTTGTGGTATTATGTTTTTACGAAAGATGCACTATCTTACATTTGTAACCAGAAGCCAGTGGCTTTCCAGAGAAGACATTGAAAAGTTTCAGTTTAAACGATTGAAATTCATCATCGAACACGCATATAAAAATACTAGATTTTATAGAAAACTGTTTGATGCAAATAGAGTCAAACCTACGGATTTCAAGAAATTGTCTGATATAAATAAATTCCCTGTAATTACAAGAGAGCAAATCATGGAGAATTATCCTGAATTGATTACGCAAGACTTTAATTGGAAACCATTCGATGACAAATTACATCATTCAGCCCTCACAGCCGGTTCTTCTGGAGGGCACTCTTTCAGAATACTTGCTAATGAAAAAGCCTTTGATTTTGCAGAAGCAGTTTATTTACGCTCATTGATGAACGTTGGCTATAAGCCATGGGATAAAATTGCGTATTATTGGTACGAACAGCCCACAACTAGATTCTATAATAAATTTGGGTTAATGAAAAAGCAAACTGTACCAGCTACATTATCATTTGATCAACAAATAGCACTATTGAAAAAAATTAACCCCGAAATAATTTACTATTTTGGATCAATATTATACATAATTTCTAAGATAGTTGGTTCCAATTTTCTTAATCTAAAGGTCGTCATTACTCATGCCGAACTATTGTCAGAAAAAATGAGGAGATCTATTGGAAGATCTTTTAATTGCAATGTTTATGATCAGTACGGAACCAGTGAATTTGTTCGCATGGCATGGGAATGCAAAGAAAGAACTGGATATCACATAGATGCAGAAAATGTTTTTATTGAGGTTTTGGATGATAATCATGAAAATCTTGTTGATGAACCTGGTAATATCATTACCTCAGGACTATGGAATACTACACTGCCATTGATTAGATATAAAATTGGAGATGTTGGTGCTATTTCTGATGAAGAGTGTTCATGTGGAAGAGGATTACCACTGCTTAAATCAATAGAAGGAAGGAAGAATGATTTAATTAAAATTGGAAATAAAGTATTCACTCCCAAAATGATTATTGATAGTATAGATGATGAAAATGTTTACCAATTTAAGTTTGATCAGATTGATAAAAGGAAATTTGATTTGTATTTGTCTTTTAAAGGTAAAAGAAGAAAGAAAGAAACTATCGAAAAAATATTAATAAAAATTAATGAACTGCTTGGTGGAAAAATAAAGGTAAATGTTTATGATAAAGAACTACTGCTTTCTAAGAGAGGCAAATTCAAACTTGTGAATGGATTAGATAGTAGAATAAATTGAATTAGATCCTTTTATTAAAGTAAAAAATAAAATAATTTATAAAACAAAGGTAATAAGTGAAAAAACATGAATGTAAGAAGCATAGTTTCCCATGTGGTTAAAAAAAGAACCAAAGATAAGCCAGGTCTAACCGCTTATCACATTGATTATTTTTCAACACTTAGGCGAGTAAAAACTATATTGAAATATTCTTCAAAAAATAGCAACGTCTTATTTGTAGGTGATGACGACCTTATTAGTGTTATACTATCTTTGATTGGGTATTCGAACATAGCAGTAATAGATTTAGATGAAGAGTTATTAGGAATTATTTCTTCAACTTCTCGAAACAAAGTGAAGGCAATAAAATTTGATTTGAAAAAAGTTTATAAAAATAAATATCCACCATTAAAATCTAATTTTGATATTTTTGTAACAGATCCTCCTTACAGTGAAGATGGACTAAGAATTTTTCCTGCAGTTGGTATAAAATACCTCAAAATAAATGGAATTGGAATGATTGTTTCACCTTCGAAAAAAATACCAAATGTATCAGTTAGAGATCCCGATAAATTAACATATCTTCTAGAAAATTTTCTTTTAAAAAATGGAATGATAATTATTGATATAATTCCTGATTCCCAAATATCATATCACGGAACTATATCATCTCTTAGAGTTGTAAGAAAGATACGAAATACTAAAATTTATTTTGATCATTTATATGGAATGAATCAGTTTTATTAATTAAGTTAGTAATTACAAAATATTTTTATGAAGTTATTAGAAAGGCAAGAACTCAAACTGTTTATTTTCTTCTTCATCATTTATTGCCTTTTTATCCATTGGATTGGAGAGAATCAGAACACCAGATTTGGCCTGACAAGATCAATAGTTGACGAATCTAGATTAGAAATTGACAATTGTATAAGAGATACTGGAGATAGAGCATTTTACAAAAATCATTATTACACTATTGCTCCGCCAGCCATGTCATTCCTTGCTACTCCTGTTTATTCCACTTGGAAATTTATTTATTACAACTTTTTCCCTAAAGATTTTATTAATACAAACATTGGAACAAATGAAACCACTAACTCTGAAATTTATGGAGATAAAGTAGTTACTTTTGTAAATCCTGGATTTTTTACTCGAAGTTCGATGATTTTGATAACTATCTTCACTTCAAGTCTTTTTGGCTCTCTTTCAGTCGTTCTAATCTATAAAATTCTCCATTTTTTCACAAAAAACAAATTTCACATCTTCCTAACAACCTTTATTTTTGGTTTTGCAACTTTAGCCTTTCCTTTGAGTTCTATATTTCTGGGAGCCATGGCTGCAACTTTTCTGTCATTACTTTCTTTTTATTTTCTTATCAAAGATAAGAACTCTTCAAAAAACTATTTACTTTCAGGCATTTTCGTAGGTCTTGCAGTTTTTGTTGAATACACACCTCTGTTTACTGCATTTTTCTTTCTAATTCTAGCTCTTTACTACAATAAGAAAAAGTCCGTTTTGTTTTTATTAGGAATTATTCTTGGCATGATGCCCCTTCTTTCATACAATTATATTATATTTAAGAATCCTATTGAATTTACTTTTTCACATTTAGACACTGAAATTTTTCCTTTAGAAGTTAATAGACAACCATCCGTTTTTATTTTGAATCTTAAGCAGGTGCAATATAATCTTCAATATAACAGTGCTAAAAACTTATACGAACTTTTATTTGGTACTTATAGAGGACTATTCTTTTACTGCCCCGTTTTGATATTTTCTTTTATCGGGCTTTTCTATTTTTTCAAAAAAATGAAAGCAGAAGCACTCGTAATTCTTTTGATATTTGTCGCTTACTTATTTTTCAATTCCATATTATTCGACTGGTGGACAAGTTCTCCTGGCCCAAGGCATTTAATGCCAGCATTGGCTTTTCTTGCAGTTCCTTTAGTGTATTGTTTGGATAGAATCAAAAATAATAAGAAACTTTTACTGATTTTTATAATAGCTGTTAGCATTTCTGCTTTTCACACTTTAATAAGTTTTCAAGAACCAGAAAGTCGTTCATTTGTTTTTAATTATCAAACAAAACAATATGCATTGGTACAGACCTTCAACAATCCGCTATATGAGCATTATTTGCCATTATTCTTAAAAGATGGACCTAGAAGCAGAATTCTAGAGGGGTTATTAACAAATCCATCAAAAATTGATATAAGAGACTCTAAACTTCAACCAACTAGTGGAATTAAATTTATTA
>Ga0315280_10000680_pt1 | contig 62380 bp, 86 predicted proteins | sample YL17G06_40_MG_FD_203697 | JGI IMG/M metagenome (GOLD analysis project Ga0315280, IMG submission 203697) | Sediment microbial communities from Yellowstone Lake, YNP, Wyoming, USA - YL17G06_40 | ecosystem: Environmental > Aquatic > Freshwater > Lake > Sediment | place: USA: Wyoming | collected... | reverse complement strand
AAATCCAATTCTGGCAGCCACACATTATTTTCCATACGTGGTGAAAGACGGCGACTGCTAAAAGACAAGCATTCCTGATAGAACTTACTTCTATGAAGATTTAAATACCTCTTAGGCAGAGTAGATTAGAAAGAGTAGGCAGAGTAGGCAGAGTACGCAGAGTAGGCAGAAACGTTTATCGCTTCTGCGTGGCAAGCGACGATTCAGCCCTAAAAACTGAAACAGACGAAACCCGCACAGAAATCGCAAAGAATCTTACTCGCTTCATAGGTCTAACGTTATCTGAGTTCAGAGTAAGCATGAATTGGGATAGGCGCTGTCCTAAATGCGGTCAAGGTATAATGCAGAGCCAAGAAGACGAAGATGAATGGTGGAGTGAATGTAACAAGTGTGGACACACGGACAACCACAGTATTAAACCTGGCTTCGGGTGATTGATTGCCGCACGTAAGTTATGATAGCTACGAAATAATTGCTGCGATAAGAGAGGCTGAAGACAGAGGCGAGATCTCACCCGCAAAAGCTGATGATCTTGTAAATATCGAATTGAAATTTCTGAGGGAAGGATCATATTAGCCTACGCGCCAGCAGCCAAACTTTCTTTTGAAGACGGAAATAAACTCAACCAGGTACTTGAAGCTCTTTCATCCATAAACGACGAAGTAGAGTTCGTCTTAAACGAGAAAGGAATCTCTGTTCGAGAGTATGATCCTGAGCGCGTAGCGATGGTTGATCTCTGGATGAGCCGAGAAATGATGCTAGATTACGACCTCGGAGGACAGCAGAAGTTCCGTTTTCGCGTTAAGCTGAGTGAATTGAAAAAATTGAAACTTAAAACCTCCCCTGTCTCCCTCACCTTTCAAGCTAACAACAAGTGCGTAGTTCAACAGCAGAAGCCCTATGAGAGAACCTTCAACCTTAACCTTCCTCCTATCGAAAATGTTGATGTTCCTCCTTTGAAATGCGACTTTGAGGCAGAGGCGAAAATAACTCTTGAAGGCTTGCGTAGCATCATTGACGACGCCAAAATCTGCACCGACTTCGTGAGGATTCACGCAGCCCCCGACGTTCTCCACTTCAGCAACGCCGATATGCTAAGCTACGAAGCAACTCTAAAGAAAGGTGAGGCTGAATCCCTCTTATCCTTAGACGTAAAGGCAGAGTCTAGGGCAACCTTCTCGATCAAGCCTCTTGATGACGTAACAAGAGGCGCAGCTAGTCTTGGCGAGATTATTCTGATGAAGTTTAAAACAGACTTCCCGGTTGCCCTATGCTTCGAGACGAAAGACCCGAACATCCTCTCCGTCATGTTTGCTCTTGCACCCAGAATAGAGAGTGAATGAAAAATGAGTGAATGGACAAAAAAAGATTGGAGTTTCCCTGAGAAGCTGAGGTCCTACAACCCCAAAGGAAAAATGTTTGAAAAAGTCTTTGCCGACCCCATAGCACTACCTCTTTACGTGCAGTATCGCCGAAACCACTTGGTAGACGACGTTACAAACGAGTTCCTTTCCACAGTCACCCTCAAGATGGCTGAACAAATACGCCAAACCAGAGCCAACAAACAACTATGCCCTGATAGTAGACTACGACTAGACCAGTTAGTCCAAATCTGGTACAGCTGGTGGATGAGGCATCCTGGATCAGCACTCGTGCGCCCTCAAGCAGAGCTGGACCGTGAGTATTGGCCGCCTGTTCTCGAACCTATCCTCGACTTCATAAATGAAGTGAAGAGGCTGAAGTTCGTGGAACAGGATAATGCGTTCTGGCTTATCACAGAAACTCCTACGATGCTGAATACCTTTGTGTGAGTGAAGTGAATGCAATGAGCGACGAAGAGAAGCTGTCAGAATATTCGAGAGGCAGAGCAGACGCAGAAGCTCAGCATAAAGATGACATTCAAGCATTGGTGACTTTTCTTGAGCATTTGCTTGAAGATACAAAACGGCTTGAAAAAGAATATGCTGGAAAACAAGAGATTTCTAACAAAATTATGCGTACATACTACGGAGCGAAGAAAGCCATTCTTTTAGAGTTAATCGAAAAGCTCAAGTGGGAATTTCCCTTTGCTTTTGAAGAGGATGATAAAACGCAATGAGCAGCGATGATTTTGAACACAATCGACTTCTCTATGTCCTAGATGGAAACATACATTTTGGATGCGTGAACCCCTTCTGTGGACATGGCGACCCTGCATTACCGAATCATTGGGAAATACCTTTAGAGACAGAAGCAATCAGAATAACGGTTGCTTCTCATCTGAACCGGAAAGTCGTTTTCGAGATACATCTGAAGACCGATGTGGCTAACCATAAGGCAGACGAGGTAGTGAAGATTACTTGTGACGACAACTTGCCTGCTTGTCAATCTGCCTTTAGAAAATTCTTCTCAACAGGAGAAATCTCTAAATGAACTTTGAAGAAGAGAAACCAAAACTTCGCCAAAAACTCAGAGACTTGATTATCAGAGTTTTCCAATTCAAGAACAGGCTGTCAATCACCGAAGTCCGAGAGCTTCTTGACGAGATCCCTGAGCTGACTGGTCCTGACCCTCTATCTGGGGCTGCGATACCAGACTTGAAGAAGAAATGTCCTGACTGTAAGACTGAAATGCGTCATAGTGCTGACTACTCCCATCACCTAATCGACATATTTAACTGTCCTAAGTGCGGTTGCAGAATCGAGGTTATCCATTCCAAACAACTTCCGCACTTGACTACTCCATTGACTCAGCTCGAATAATGCCTTTAAATACTTACAGCAACACTCTTTTTCATGGAGGTAACTCGTTGTCGTCAGAAAAATTGGCAAAACCAATGAAGCCACGACTCGACTTTGCCATAAGACGAATAGAGCTGCAAGTGCAGAAACTTGAACAAGCCATCGAAAGATTCTGTCAAAGAGACAAAACGATATTCGCTAGAGTGGTTGATGCTCAAACAAAGCATGATTCCGGCAGAGCAAAGGTTTTCGGCTCTGAGCTGACCGAAATACGCAAGATGGAAAAGCTCATCATAAACTCTAAACTTGCACTTGACCAAGCTCTACTGAAACTACGTGCTATATCAACTCCTAACGATGTAGTGCCAAACCTGGGAGTGACATTAGGAATCCTTAGACCTGTCAAAGCAACAGTGGCCAGCATCTTCCCCGACGTAGAGATGGAAGTTGGCGAAATTAGCAACATGCTCAGCGGCATAATGATTGAAACAGCCCAAGACTCAATGATGACTCTCAACTTCGGCACGATAAACAAAGACACATCAGCCATTCTCATTGAAGCCATGAAACTAGCAGAACAAACATGCAAAGACAAGCTTCCAGAGTTTTCAGCTTAGCAAGACCATCCTCTCTTTTCTTTTTTTCTTGTCTTTAAATACCGATTCAACAGAATACATGCTTCAAGAAGAAATTCCTTTGGATAAAGTCTTAGGAAGTGAAGCAACATCTGGAAATGTAAGGGCTGCGGGAAAACTTTTCCTATTCCAGCGCGAATCTCGGTTGAGAGGAAGACGCCTCCGACCAGAGCTAACCCCTGGGACGACTCAACCCGAACCATAGTTGAGAAATCCTGCTGCCCCTACTGTGAATGTATCGAGTTTGAAGAGGTCAAAGAATGAAATCAGAGAAAGAAGACTCCGAAAAGAGCTGCGCAGGCTACTTACGAGAGCCACACAACGCCCCGCCAGTCTTATATGATTGGAAAGGTTATATTGCATGTTCAGTTGATGGAGAAGGTTCTCTAACAATCTACAAGCCAAATGACCGAGAATCATTGAAAATTGCTTTCGTAGTCTTATCAAATACAAATAAGAAGATGGTTGCTTTTGTTCAAAAAACGCTTCATGGTGTAGCAGTAATATACAGTCGGTCTAATGCTCATGCTAAAGATGGCTGTACACGAAAGCCTCTCTATCAGCTATACGTGAACAGGCTTTTAGATGCAGAGCGACTACTCAACCTTATACTCCCTTATCTTGTGGCCAAAAAACAACAAGCGGAGCTGATGCTAGAGTTCATAATGATACGTAGAGGTTGGAAGAGAGGAAAATATCTCAAACGAGGTTCTGATGGTCGAATCACAGGCTACATTCAACAACATCCAAGTACACGTGAACTAGACATTATGGCTGAGATACAACGTCTAAACGAGTAGATTTTGTATGAAAGAAAGAGAGACTAAAAACTCTGACCACGCTTGCGCTGGTTATCTAAGACTGCCACATAACGCCGAACCTGTATTATTTCTTCAGTATCCAGACGGAACAAAAGAGGGCCTCTGCCGAGTCTGCGCAACCCGATTCTTGCTATCCGATGATGAATTTCCACCGAAGGAAGAAAAGACTGCTAAGGATACTTCGACGTCGAAGCAGGCGCAAATTCCTTAAACTTTTGGATAATGAAACTTGCTTGATGTATCCTTATTTCCCTTAAAAGGAATTTATGAATTGCCCTATGGCATGTATCACATAAGAGAGCCAAATTGTTAGTGTCATTATTTGCCGGGTTCATGTCTATGTGGTGGATAGTGAACTTCGCCTCTCTCTTCAAAGTTAATGAGTCAACACAAAACTTTGCACACTTTTCACACCGACCTTTCGCAAGGTGAATGCGTTTTAGAGCATTCTCACCGTATCTGTTTTTCAAATGATGCTTCCTGAATGCAATCTTAGACGCTTCTCGATATTCGGGAAGTTGCCTTTTTTGGCGTAACTTCTCCTTTATTGTTGGATAACGCCGTTGCCAATACTCCTGTATGTCCTTTTTATGAGTGACGTAATACTTCCTTTTGCTAGCCTTAACCTTGTCAGGATGCGCTTTCTCCCACTCACGTTGCCTTTGCTTCTCTAATTGGTTTGAGCAAGAAGTTGAACACGTTTTCCTAAGTCTGTTTGTTGTTGTGAAGATTGCCGAACACACTACACATTTTTTTTCCAGACAGACGCCCATACCCCTAAAACATAGACATTTATATAAAGCTGGCTACTCTCAGAAGAAGAGTTCCCCCCCAAGAACCACAAGTCTACACCCAAAGACCCTACCCTAACGAACACCGAAATACCCACTTAACCCCCTGTTTTTACATGCAGGATTTGTATGGGGGTTGCGGGTTTTCCATTAATGGAAAGTCATATATACATTGTGAGATGAAATGATTGCGAGATTAATATTGTCGGTAACAGGGTTTCATTAAGAGGTTGCTGGAATGTGTAAGCTTAGTCAGCGTGAGACGGAGGTTATGAAAATTCTGCTAGAAGGGGTAGTTCCGAGCGCTGCGGCGAGACAACTAGGTATGACCTCTGAAAAAGAGATAGGAGTTTACAAATCCCGCGTGAAACGAAAAATTTACATTGCCGAGCAATTCTTGAAAGAGATGAAACAGTACAGAAAAGTTCTCGATAAGCCGAGAGAGTACAAACCTCAACCTCAGAGGAGGAGTGTAAATGGACCTAGAGAGTCAGGCTTGAATGGCTAAAGGAGGGATAGGTTTGAGTGGAAAGTATGTCTTGGGTGTTGCCTTTGCTTTGTTGATGGTCGCGTTTGTCTTGGGAACTTTAACCATGACGTTTTATGGTTTCGCAATAGCATTCATCGCTATAGTCGTTAATGTTTTGGTGTATCGGTTAATCAGGCGTGAGCGCGAAGGGAAAGTGCAAGTGCGAGAAGTCGGGTAAGGATAGTTAAAAGACTCTTCCAAGATATAGCTGAGATATATGGCGAAGATCTACGTTAAAACAATCCTTCTGGTGATCCTCGTAGTAATCATGGTTCTCTTTCGATTGAACTTGCTGACGATTTCCATTCCTATTCCGGCTTTTCTCTTGGACACTCTCATAGGTCTAGGCATAGTCGCCATCATCATTAATGAGAAGCTGACGAAGGGCGAGCATTGGTATGCGTGGCACTACGCTGTTTTGCTGGTTGCTTTCATCTTGATCCTCTGTTTGAGGTTGCTGGTTGAGCAAAATCTTATAACGGTTTAGAGAGTAACCAGTCAGCATGTATGAGCCTAAGACCTATGTTTTAATAATCGTGCTTCTTGCAGGTCTAGGAGTGTCCTATCTTGGTTTTCAAGATTTGTTATGGTTGGGAACGGCATGGCTATCATCGAAAGCAGCTGACCAGTGGTGGCTAAACACCTATACTGTAATAGCGGCGAAAGATTCCTTCCTATATCTAGGCGTCATCAGCCTGTGGCTAGGAGGAATATTCGCTGGAATGTCTGCCGTGCTGATCTTAACAAAGTTTTCTAAGATGAGCCTCGTACCCTTCTTTGCAGCGATAGTGTTCACAGGATTAGGTTTCAACACTCTTGACTGGATGCTTGCAGGGTCATACTCTCTAGGCTCATTTCCCCTGTGGCCTTTTAACCTCTCTTTCAAGTTAGAATCTTGGAACTGGTACATCTTCTTAGGCGTGGTTCCCTCTTTTCTAGGTGGGCTTTTTATATGTATGGTTCTCACGTATGCAGCGTTGAAGACTCTGGGGAAAATTTAGGCTTTTAACAGTGAGCAGCATTTTCCAACTTGGACCTGAAGCCGTTCCCATGCGTTCAGAACCTTCTGGTCAGTCCATTTTTCTCGACCAAGCCTATCATATGCCTTATCTCTTATGCTGTCTCTTTCGTCTAACGCTTTCAGAAACTCCTCTGCGCCGTGTTCTGACTTCATAACTTCGTCAAGTTTCTTCTGAGCAGCTACAACTTCAGGCTGATCTTCAGCCAGCTTGTCAGTCTTCACCGATCTTGTCACAGGCAAAGCAAACCTGACAGTCGGAATCATAAGCAAGTAGAGGCTCAGCTCCGAAAGCCAGTTTGCTCTTTCCCCCGCATTCAGGAAGCACTTTACAACTTCAGGTTTCTTGATGTTCTCTGGGTCAACATCATGGATGCTTCTGCCGAAGCCTCCCTTAACAACATGGTCAGGCATTTCTACTGACAGATAAGCACCTTCCATGTGTCCATGATGATCTAGCGATATACCCGAACAAGACGCTACTGTGGGGCAGCCTTTCTCATTAAGCCTATCTATAAGCGGAACGATGCTCTGATCCGCAAAGCCTCCTGACTTCAAAGGCTTTGTGATGCCGCCTTCTTCGACTTGGCAGACGCCATTTTTAAGTGTGCCGCCCTTAGCTCTGCACTCTTGCTCAGAAATCATCTTTACCGTTTCTTTCTAGGAGGAAGAAGCCCTTAACTTTGTCGGTGGGAAGTCCCCAGACTTCAGGCAAAAAAAGAAAAGCTAAAGCCTAGAACTGGCTAATGAGAGAATTGAACTGAAATGTGGAGGGCATTCGCGAAGTTCGCAGTGAAAGTCACTTTTATCTATGTTGTAGTCCTTATTCTCTACGTTTTACTATTACGAGGAATAGTCTCAGGCTTTATTCCATTCTCTTTCAATTCTTCTCCGTCAAACTTTTCAAGCTCAACTGGTTCAAACCAAACTTTGGCAATTTCAGCGTCAGCAGAAATGATTATTTACCGTTACGGTTTCTTGCCAGTGTATTGGAGTCGAATAGGAGACCTTATGGTTTATCATCAAATCTGTTTTTCGTTGTTAACTGTCGAGTTGGTTGTGGCTTCATTTTTGAAATGTAGGCGTTTGAAATGTAGGCGTTTTTCTCCGAAACAAAAATTACTTAAGCCTAAAACATCTATACCTATGCGTGGCCGTGGACGAATGCCAAAAACCGATAAGAAGAGCAAAGGGTCTCGCATAATTTTGACGGTTTGGGCTTTCATAGGCTTCCTATGGTTTATTGTTTATCAACTGCTACCAGTTGTTCCATACGACACGAGCTTAGTGCTTGTCGAACTGTTAAACTATGCAATGTGGATAATGATGTTCGCTTCGGCAGGCATGTTCGTTCTTCCATATTTGAAAGTTCTCTACTATAAAATTTGGGAAGGGGGAGGTGAAAGACATGAATAAAATGAAAATGAGCTTGTCGGCAACCGCTGTCGTAGCAGTCATTGTTGCAACTTTCTTCATCGGCCTAAATCAAGGGCAACTAGCTGTTCAGCAAGAAATCAAATACCCTCACATCGTAAACTTTGCAGTTACTCGTGACGGCACAGTAGTTTACAACTACACCACACACAACACACTAACAACCATTGGCGCTCATCTTGCACGCAACGTCTTCGGCTTCGCAAACGAAACAGCCACGCAAGTAAAATACGTTGCTTTATCGTCAGACACGTCGCCAGACAAGTCATGGACGAAGCTTCCAAACGAATACACAACTGGCGGACTTGAAAGAAAAGCTGGCACGCCAACAGTCGTTAACGAAACAGCCTTCCAAGTTGTAGCTTCATGGACATCATCAACAACAACCACAATCAAATGCACAAGCCTACACTGGGACGGAACAAGCGGAAGCGACAACAACATGTGGGCAGTAGCAACGATACCAGACGCATCCGTAATATCCGGAGACAATGTTCAAGTAACATGGACAGTCAACACGCCAGACGGCTAAGCCACAGCCACATTCCCCTTTTTTCTATTGTAGACGAGGAGTGCAAAATTGAAAAAAACCAGATTACAAACCATAATGTTAATTCTGCTTCTCTTAGTTAGTCAACTCTCCTTTTTTGGGTTCTTCATTGAGCGTGTTTATGCTAACGGCGAAGAATACGATTATGTAGACCAATTAAGTAATGTTGACGGTATCGCTGATAAAGGAACACATAGCAACTTCGACAACATGAAAGCTGGTCCAGACAGCACTTACGATACATTGACAGAAGTGAATACAGGTGGAGTAGGCATATTTAGTAAAAATCCTACTGCAACTACGAGTGGCACATATCCTTGGACAAATCCAACTTATGCTTATTCTTCGGATAACTCTTATGCAACTGCTGTTGCTACACTTCCAACTTATAGAGCAACAGGAACCGCCGCATCAGGTAGTGGTGCTATAACAGTAGGATTGCCCAGCGGGATGAGTGCCAATGACATAGTGATTCTGGTAGCATCCACTATTGCTGGCGGGTCTATATCTATCACTGCAACAGGAAGTATAACTACTTGGACAGCGGTAAGCGGTTCACCAGTTGATGTAACAGGTGGCGAGGAACTTTATGTTTGGTGGGGAAGATGGAGTTCTGGAACTACAGGTCCAACCCTTACTCCTGCTTCAGACCACATTGTTGGTCAAACTATTGCCTACTACAATTGTTATGCAAATGGCTCTCCAATAGATGTTTCTGCAACAGGAACGGAAACAACCAGTGATACAAGTTTTAGCTTTGCCACTGGCTTAACTACCACCTACAATAATGAGATGATATTTATTGTATGTTCAACTGGGTATGACGGCAGTTCTACGGCACAGTTCAGTTCTTGGACAGGTGCTAATCTTGGAACTAAAACAGAAAGGATGGATAAGTGTGTAAATACAGGCGGAGGCGGTGGCTTCGGTGCATCACAAGCACCATTAGTAGCGAATGGAGCAGTTGGAACAGTAGGAGCAACTCTTGCTCAGGCTACTCCAAAATCTTATATTGTTTTCGCATTAAGGTCAACTGTTCCAAATAACGCTTTTGACCAGATATACGGAACTTTCGGAATCACTGGAAGTGGAACCATTACAAAAGTTGAGATAGGATACGAAGCGTATTCAAGTGTAGCAGAACAACTTGACTTCTATACAAGCAGTAATGGTGGTTCAAGCTGGAATACAATTCACACTACCGCCAACTTAGGCACATCAGACCCAAACGCTTACACGTATATTGACGTTACCTCTGATGCTTCTTGGACATGGACACTGTTAAATGATGCCAATTTCAAATTAAAGGTAGTAACCCGTTGGGTCAGTGGAACTCCAACTTGGAGTTTAGACGCTTTAGTGGTAAGAATTACAACACCAGACCCTAACTATGAGATTGACCTTGAAGTTCAATGGGTAAACGCTAACTACACAAGAACCAACGAACACCTATGCATCTACACGGGAACACTTAACTCTGAAAACTTGCGAGTAGACGTTTGGACTGGCTCCTCATGGACAACAATCATAACTGCTTTGTCAGCTAACCAGTGGAACAACGTTTCAGTATCAGACTATTTAACGTCAAGCACTTTCACTATACGGTTTAAAGGCACAGTGGAAACAGGCGACACAGCTCAAAGCAGTTGGCAAATAGACTGTGCATTACTTCACACTTGGACGGCGGTTTTCTATGAACGGACAGCAGAGCAAACGCTGAATATATTGCCAGTTCCATCGAGACAGTCAACCTACAAGCGGGATGCTTTTCAACCTCTCCAAATCCTCTTAGAAGTTTCACGACACATCAGCTTGTCAAGAATAGCAAGTCAACTGTTAGAATTTGTAGCGTCCGCAACCAGACAAGTTTTATTCTATAGAAAAGCCGATGTCCAATTGGACATTATGCTCTCAGCCTCTCGCCAAACAAGCTACAACCGTTTAATTCAGCAACCGTTAACATTGCTGACTGAAGCGAGTAGGCATTTAACGTCGTCAAGAACTGCAAGCCAAATTTTAACGGTAATCACTCAATCCACTCGCTCGCAAACACTATTCCGCACTATAAGCCAACCTTTACAGTTCCTGCTTCAAGCATCCAGACAAACATCCTATAATCGTTCTTCATTCCAAACACTAACATTTCTAACAGAGTCTAAATTAGTGAAAATTATTGGACGCACAGCAAGCCAAGTTTTAACGATACTAACTGACGCCACACGCAAAGCAACATTTTACAGAATAGTCAACCAACCATTAGAAATTCTGCTTTCCGCAACCAGAAAAGCCTCTTACCACAGAACAGCAGAAATTCTCATCGAAATACGCCAGCAACTATCATTGACCAAGACCCCCCAACTCCCGCCAGACCAATTTGTCCCGGCAATCCCACCAATCCATCCACCCACGTATTCCCTGCACGTCCACATTGTAGACCTCTTCGGAATGAACGCTCCAGACCTAACAGTGAAGATATGGCGAACCTCCTCAAGCAGCACACTAATGGCAACCTTAAAAACAGACAAAAACGGATTATCTGAGCCAGTAAAACTTTCCGCAGGACAATACTCGATAGAAATCTACAAAGACGAAAAGCTCCAGCTACAGCAAATCATAACACTAAACGAAGACGCAACACTTGAAATTCAAATAGGCATACCCGTAGTCATAACCTTCGACATAATTACCTTAGCCATCATAGCCACAACACTAATACTAGCACTAATATACATAACAAAGAGGAGCAAACGATGAAGCAAAACAAATTCCTAACCCTCACAGTAATTCTGCTCATGTTGGTTAGTCAACTTGCTGTTTTCGAGTTTGTTCCAACCGTGAAAGCTCAAGGGTGGCTGACAGGCTGGACTTATCGCAAAAGCCACGTCATTAACGCTGCCTCTGGTGCTGGAACAAACTATCAAGTTCGCATTGTTGCTCATTATGGAAGCGGAACCGACAGCAATAGCGATGTTTACCTTAACAGTCATTGCCGAACGGATTTTGGCGATGTGCGTTTCACTGGAAGCGATGGCTCTACGCTTTTGGATTACTGGATGGAAAGCTATACCGCTGGCGATAATGCTGTTTTTTGGGTTGAAGTTGCAGACGACTTAAGCAGTAATAACGCTACAATTTACATTTACTACGGAAATCCAACCGCTACGACAACAAGCAACGGAGATAATACTTTTCGGTTTTTTGATGATTTTTCTGGGACGTCAATTGACTGGACTAATAAATGGCAATCCACTAATCAAACATTATATTCAATTGAAAGTGGAGCTTTGAAAATGACAGTCGGTTCTGCTGCTTCTCAATTATTAAATACTAAGAATACTTATTCAGCGTTTCGTGCTGTTGCATTAATCCGTCAATCAGTTAGTGGCAAGCAGAGTTATCTTTTAATTGAGGACTCACCAGCTACATATACAGGTTACGACATAAGTGTTCTTGCATGGAATATACCTGAGATTGATACAATGATAGGAAAGGTCCGTAACGAATATCCTGAAGCTCAAGATTTGACAAGTTATTACAAGATGGAATGGAGATGCCCATCATCAGGTAATGCTCAATTAATTGTTACAAAAGCCGGTGTAACTAAGGTTAATAGGACAGGCACTCCATCATATAGAACGGGCTATGTAAGTTTCTTATGCTGGCTTAGTGATGGAGTTGGGTATGTGGACAACGTTTACGTTACAAAATATGTTAGTCCTGAACCTGCTCATGGGAGTTGGGGAAGCGAAGAAACATCGAGTGTAACTTATCAGCGTTCTGCTGGTCAGACGTTAACTCTTCAAGCTGTTTCTTCTCGGCAAACGTTAAATCAGCGTTCCGCTGTTCTGTCCTTACAGTTTCTTTTGCAGTCCAGTCGGCAATCTTCATCCGTTAGGTTGGTTAATCAAGTGCTATTTTCTGTAGCGTCTGCTACACGCCAACTGACCGTCGTGAGGACACCTGAACAGCAGCTTCCGTTTTTGACGGAAACTTCAAGGCAAACGTCCTATGTTCGCATATTTGACCAAGCTGTTTCGTTTCTGCAAGCTGTCGCAAGACAATTCACGGGTTTCCGCACGGCTGACCAAAACTTTCTAATCTTAACCGAAACGGCACGGTCCACATCCTACCAAAGGACATCGTCAACAGCCTTGTCAATAATGGCTGACGCATTACGCACACTATCAACTCCGAGAACCGCAAGCCTACAGTTAACGGTTCTCACCGAAGCTTCAAGAACCGCAACCTACGGCAGAACAGCCTCTCAAATGCTGTCCACTTTAACTGAAACAGCACGACAGCTAACCCTTCCACGTTCTCCCACCCAAACCCTCTCAATTTTGACAGCAACATCAAGAAGTCAAACACTGCAACGAACCACAAGCCAAATAGTCTCCGTTCTGCTTTCCGCAACCCGCCAAGCCACATACACACGCCCAGTCAACCAGCCCTTAAACTTCCTCACAACCTCTACAATAGCTAAAATATTTTGGCGTTACGCAAGCCAAGTGTTAACAATACTGACCCAAACAACACGCCAACTGACACTGAACAGGTTTGCCCAGCAGCCCTTAAACATTCTGCTTTCGGCAACACGCCAAGCGTCCTACCGCCGCACGGCTGAAGTTCTGCTTCAAATCAACACACGAACCGCAATAAAATTCATAATTTACGTGGAAGTGCCCACGCCCACCCCTACCCCTACTCCCGTTCCACTAATGCCGTCAATACGGCTTGACGCAATAATCCAAACCGCCCGCATAACAAGCCTATGGTGGCAAAGAACAACCGCCTTAGAAGTGCTGGTAATCAACAAAGGAACAGTCGCATCAGACGTAACCTTCGAGTATACCCTTTTAGACCAGAATAACCAAATAATAACCCAAGGCACACAAGCAGTCTTCATAAGCGGGTTAGACAAAAAAACAGTATACGTCAACATACCTACACCGCCAGACGGAAAATACACAATCCAATTCAGAACCACACAACCCGTAAAAGTCGAAGTGAAAAGTGTCGTGGTAGTTGAAACACCCTTCTATGGAAAACTAACATTCTCGATACTAATCATATTTCTACTCATACTCACAATATACATCATTAGACGACGAAGACTATCGTACAGTTGAGTTGAGGTCGGAAGCTGAAGTTGCGGTTTTAGCGTAGTCGCGCTCATTCAAGCGTTTAACCCACATATGACCTACAAGCTCTGCAGTGCCCGCTACGGCACAAAAGCACAGGTATCCCACCACGAAGAAAGGCACTTGAATCAGAAAAATAATTAATGGTATCGAGCCGATTGACAGGATGCCGGCCATGGCGGCCCAAGCCTGAATCAGATGAGCATTATGCAACATTTTCCTAGGTTTCGCGTTTGGAGCGTGAGGGTCACTGGTTTCTTCCATCAAGACATAGTGCAACCAACGATAAAAAAGGGAGAGAGGATTCCGCATCAAGTCACCCTCTCAACTAGGTCTTGGCAACAAACCTCCACATGGTTTCTCAACCTCAATACAAGAAGCTGGCATTTTAGTTCTTCGTGGATTTTAACTCTGCTGAACCTTACAGTAGCTCCTATTTTTCCAAGACCCAGACCCACACCGATACCGACATCTTCACCAAATCCCACTGTTGCCTTAATCGGGTTCTTCATGATCTGCCTTCTTGCTCTCTCCTACGTTGCTACTACCACGATAAAGAAGAGAAAATGGCCAGCGTAAGTAGCAAGTCTTAAAAACTTTTGTGTAGACAATAGAGAAACTGATTGTTATGTCTGCTAAGAAATTGTCTCCTTCACGTGGAGGGTTAATCGGTAGGCGCTGGTTCATCTTTCTAATAATCATCGGCATAGTCGCTTCTGGCGTGGGCTTATACTATTTTGGCACAGTCAGTCTTGACTTTCTCTTTTCAAACGAGTCAATAGCAACCATAACCGCCATAGTCATTATAGCCTTCGTTACAAAAATCATCTATGACAGCCACTTCACCGACTACTATCTCGAAACAAACTTCAACAACGAAGTCAAACTCGGCAAGAAGAGAGGCGAGTTCTCCTTTAACCTAGAAGGCAAAAACTTCTATGGTGTAGATTGCGGGTCAATCAAAGTTATTCTCCTTCAAGGCACAGTGGCGAACCACGAAAAGAAGGTTCTGACGCCTTCGATGAGTGGTAGCAGAATTTTCTCTCTTCAAAGCCTTAAAGGACAAAAACTGAACAGGCTAATCCTCAGAGGCGTTCCAATCACAAGCGTCAACACTATTATAACGCTGGGCTGGTTGGGATTTGAGGAGATTGAGAAAAACATTCACTCTACCACAGTTGCTAACCTCAAGAACATGATTACAAGTCCTGATTGGGGCGGGGTGATCTGGGTTGCGCCCTACGTTCCAGACGACATATACAAGCAGTTTCTCTTCAACGAAAAATCGCTTGCTGAGATAGAAACAACTTACGAGGGTAAAACAGATAATCTTCTGCGAGACTTCAATGCAAGAATGGATCAGCTGAAAAGCTACTGGCTACACGTTGGAAGCGAAGTCTTTCACCAAGGCGCAGAGATAATAAAAACCACTATCCAATCTTATGAGCTAGCAGCGGTTCTTGTCAATTACATGCTGTCCAAACATCCTTCTGAAGTGCAAGATACGATTCAAGCCTTAAACCTAGAAGCAAAAATCGACACGCTTCCACAGGTTTTCGAGAAGGAAGTGCGCAAGATGGAAACAATGAAAGACTCTTTCGTCAGGCTCGGCAAAGTTTTCGGCATGGAACCTAAAGAAGTCGAAGAAAAGATAGGCGGCTTAGCTAAAGCCTTCACAGGTTTGGAGCAAAAAATCAAAGGCGTAGCAGGCAAGCCGACGCCAAAAACCTTCGAAGAACAGACGGTGGCTCAGTAGTTTGGCTCTTGACCCCTCAGAAATAATCAAATACTTTACGCGGAAAGAGCGTTACCCATCTTTAGCAGCATGGTCCTTCAAGCTTGAGCAACTGTACCGGGAGTTCCTAACTCTGAGGATCTTAGTTGTTGAAAGCATTGACATCAAGGACAATCCTGCTCTAAGCTTTCAAGAAGTACAGAAGAACCTCTACAAACAGCTCGGTATAAGCATTGAAGTCGCCGAAGGCGCGGAATCTAAAAGCAGCGTCAAAGTCACCTTCAACAAGGAAAACATGATTATTGATGGCTTAACACCGACAGTCAGCAACCTTATGAAGCAGGCAGTTCGAGAAGAAAAAATAACTGACCCTTCTTCTCTTACAGAGCTAGCACAGCTTCATTATTTCAACAAAATCTACAAACATCGTTATATGGGCTTTAGTCCTGAACTCTTGATCTACGATGCTTTTCGTCATTGGGATTGGGCTGCAGGCATCGCTAACTTATGCAATAGTATTCTACCAATATTTGAGAAGCTTGTCAAGAAAGAGGTTTACGTTTTTCCCTTTTTGGACAAAGACCTTCAAGAATGTACCTCTGCCTGTAACAGCTTCTTAACGTTCCTTCAGACTCAATCACAAAGCATAAGAACCGAAGACCTAAGCCTCGAAGGGCCTTCAGATGAAAACCCGAAAGGAGATCCTTACATTGGACAAACCGTCAAGCCCAACACTCCTAGCAACCCTAATGGCGGAATCCTAACACCTGTTGGCTCTCACATACTGCTTGGTGATGCCATGATAGAAACAACGGCAGCTGAAAACAACATAATGAGGCTAGACCTTCCCCCAGACTACGATCAGCCCTCGTGGACAGTTGCCAAAGTGTACGTGCGACCAGGTGAGAAACTTCTTGAAAACATGAAAGTAGTAACGATTTCAGCCATGAACATCAGGGCAGAGCAAGGCAGATTCTTTAAGCTTTTCCAAGATGTTCATAGACAGCTGAGTAAAATCCGCGACAAGGCTATTTATCTAAAAGAGGCAATCGAAGAAGAGTCAAGAGGAGGCGCACCTACACCGGAAGGCGAAGGAACAGGGTTCCATCCAAAAGGTCATCGCTTCGAGTCTGCTGAATCAGCTGTCTCCGATGAGGAAGTTAAAGAAGCTTCAGAAAGTCTTGGCATACCCGAAAAAGACACAGGGCAACTAATGAAAAAGATTAGCAGAGCAAAAAAGAAAGCGGCGAGGTCGCGTGAATAATGCCTTCGACGCAGGTTTATCTCGGCTGCAACCTCACTGAGAACCCCATCTATCTACAGTTTTATGAGGCATGGTTTCCAAGCTTGCTCGTGGTTGGCGCACCTGGCAGCTGGAAGAGTCTCTCGATTAGCCGTTCATTGATTGAAACACTGATAAACGACGGCTGGACCTGCATCTACGTTACCATCACTGCCGACTGGATGGGTATTCAACGCCCTAACGCGAATGAGCTTGACATAAGAACTTTGAAGTTTTTTCATTCGCGCTGGTTCTTGGACGAGGCTGAGTGGCAAACACATGGCATTAATGCAAGCCGCATAACGCTTCTTCTTTCACCTTTCTGGCGAGGCAATCTGAAAGAAGTTGAGGAAGTCTACGGCTTGAAGACGTTGCGCTGGCAAATTCCCATCTGGAACGTCATGCTTGAAGCCGTGCAAGACTTCTATGGCGCGGAGTCTATGCTGGATGCGGCTTACTTTAAGGATATTCGTGAGCTGTGGGAGGATCTGCGTTCTAAGAAGACAAACGGAAAAGAGTTTATTCACGCTCTCCTAGAAAAAACACAAGCGTTACCTTCTCCAAGCAAGGAATGGGGCGTCAAATTCGCAACGAAAATCAGTGAATGGTTTGAAATGAAACCTGACCCGATCCTCACTGACGAAAACATGCTTGAGCCTCTTCTCAGCCGAGAGGGAAGGCTCTTGCTGCTCTACTTCCCCCAGGAAGAAATAACAGCCATTGAATCGGCAACCTTAGCGACATTCATCTATACTCTCATGGACATCTGTGGGAAGGTCTATCGCCAAAAAGGAATAAAGTTCTGTATAATCGTTGACGATGTTGGAATTTGGAGTCATCATAAACGGAGTTTGCAGGCGTTTGAAGCTTTGATCCAGCGCAAAGGTAGAAAAATGGGTATGCTCAGAGCTTTAATTGCTCAGACAGATGATGACCTAAGCGGGTCAACAATCGCCGACTCTTCCAGGACTCCAACCTTTGACTTCAGGATTGATGCTACCATAAACAACGTGGAGATAGGCGGTTTCGAGTGTCCTAGAGGGGGAGCTATGTTTCTGCATTTGCGAAAGCGACTCTACACTCGGCATGGTCCCAAAAGCTATAGACCTCTCCTATTCGTAAGCAGACCGCCTCTCACCGCTTATCAGTTCGTCAGGAAGGGGCAGAAATGACCGAGCAAATCTTTGAGGAAGAACTTGAGTTTGTGCCTCGCATCCTCGTGTTCTATAGTAAAACCTGTATGAGCTGCATCAAGAAACTTGGTTTAGCTCTTGATGGCGTAACACAGAAGAAACAGACAATTCTCACCAAGGCTCTAAGCCTTATGGAACGAATGGGGTTTGAAGTTATCCGATTTGACATCACAGATGAAGGTAACAAGGCCAGACTTCTAAGCACAACCGGGAGGGGCGACTCTTATTTGCCTGTACTTATCACGCCTTTCGCGCTGCTTGAAAACCCGCCTACAAAGTCTCTTCCCGACTTAATTGATGCTATTTTAGGCTATAAAGCGCTTCCTTTTGAGGCTGGACACGAAAAAGTTCAGGGTTAGAACAGCAAATCTTTTATGCATAAAATAGAGAAATAGGGTCTGGTGCAAATATGGGTTTGATGCAGAATGTTGTAGACAAGGTTCGAGGGAATAGAGACGACCCAAAAGCGATAGCTGATGCATTAAACAAACTTGGCAGAGATCGAGAAACACAAGCAGCCATAGAAAACGCAGGTCACATATGTTCACAGCGAATATTAGATGGTCAGATGCCTCCTGAGAAATACTACAGTTGCCAAGCTGAAGAGTTCAGGAAACAGATGGAAAGACCAACTCGGATAGGCACAGAGTTTGCGGTGAAACAGGGAGTTTAGTCTTTTGAGAAAGCCCACGTTGGACAATCAAGATTTCAAAATCCTAAATTTGGTTGCTACTATAGAGCAGAGTACCCCTATTTCAAGCTGGGAGATCTGTCAAAAACTCTTTCCAGAGGAAGATAATCCTCAGAATCATTTGTCCTCAGTGATATGGCGACTTGAAAAGCTCACCAATGTAGGTTTCCTAAAGCAGTTTCCACATCCAACCAGAGACGGCAAAGCAGTTTATTCTCTACCTGACTTAGCATTCAGTGTGGATGGCACAGTTTTCATTCCTTCAAAGATTGGAGGTCTTATAGTAAACTGCAAGTTCATAGACGGCTGCAAACCCAAATGCCAATTCGGAAGTTCAAGCTGTAAACTTGCTAACCTCATACGCAAAGAGGGTCTTGAGGTCGTTCTTGAAATTGCCAAAGCTCTAGCTAAGAAAGACGGTGGTAAAGAAAAAACGGAGGAGGAGAAAATATGCCCGGTGAAACCCCAATAGAAAGAGTCTTCAGAGTTATACCTTTCAAGCCCGGCGTCATTGAAAACATGGAGTGCAAAGAAACAGAAGACGGTCAACTAGCGTGCCAAGTCGAACTCTCAGGTTCTACTGAAAAAGTAAACCTGAAAATTCGAGAAAACGGACTCGAAAACATGAGATGCACGAAGACACAAAACGGCGACTTAGCCTGTGAAGCTGTCCTGCCAGAAAAACATGAAAGAGTCAACGCCACATTCCCGAAAGACCTTCTAGGATAGAAAGCTTAAAAACAAAACTTCTCTAATAAACACACGATAGAGCATGGATCCTCTGCTTCTTTCAATGACTGTGCTTGGCGCTATTCTAGGATTACTACTGCTGTTCGTATTCATCCGCAATCTTGAAGCATCTGTTTTCTGGGCTGTCCTCTTAGGTCCAGCACTAGGCAACAGTCTAGGCGGGTTCGTAATCAACATTTTTTCAGGCAACAGTTCAGAGGCGCTAGCGAGCCTTCGCTTTCTTCCCGCTTTTCTAGCTTCTATCGACCTAACCTTTTTTGACCCTCAAGCAAACCAGTATCTCCTAATCGTTGGTGCAGTTCTCATTTTCCTCTGGTTCTACGTTTTCCTTCACTTTATCGCCAAGAAATTCGGCATCTGGGGACTTCCGATACTCTTTCCAATCATATACGTTGCAGGCTTAGGATTTCCTAACCTCATGCAGCGACTTTCTACACTTCCCATGATTGGCGTTCTAGCCTCAACAATGTCTGGTATTCCTCTACTCATATTCATTGAAATTCTAATGGTTGCTATAACCATCCTCGCATATCGGCTGACACGGAAAAAGGAGATGAAAGTACCGTTTCCGAAAGCTCTCACCGGAGAAAAAGAAGAGAGCAAAGCCTGGTCTTCCTATGGATGAGCAACAACCAAAATCTGACGAATCAGCCGAACTTCTCATTTGTTTGGCGATTCTCAAGCATAATCCTTCTGCCGTCACTTTTGGCCAAGTCAGAGACTCAACAGGCTTGCCAAAAAGTACGGTTCACTACAACTTGAAAAAATTGGTGAAAGACGGCTTGCTCGAAGAGACTGAAGGTGGCTACAAGATAAGAAACAGGGAAGAATTGCTCTCCACGACTCTAAAGCATTACACATCGTTCTTTGGCAAAGTTCTTCCAAAATACATCATCTTCACATGGTTTTTTATAGGCGCACTCTTCTTCCTAATGGTCAGCGAAGTCTTTATCCCACAACTCAAGTTCATAGGATTCATAATCATAGCTGCAGGAATAATTGCTTCACTCCGCATGGTCTATCGGTATAAGCTCTAAGGCGTTTTCTCAGGCAACATACTATTTATGACGTTTAAGTATCTACAACTGTCGCAAAGCTCATCTTCCTTCGTGGCATCTCTTGTTCTACACTGTTTGCATTTTGCCATTTGGCTAAGTCCCTAAAAAATATGCTGTGAGGCTGAATGTAAAGTTTCTGAATGCTGATTATAGAAGAATCCTCTAGTTCCAATTTTGGAACCATGCTAAGATGTTTTTTGGTCAAAGAATGGTGGGTGCATATGAGTTAACGTGCATACATCAACATCGCCATTCTTGGAGAAAAACCAAATTGCAGCAACATTCATTTTTGGCATGGCAAGTATGAGCCTTTTATAAGATTTTCCTTCGGCGAGAAGACCACCTTACTTGTAAGGTGGATGAATCGCTTGTTCCTCAATGTACTTGCGTATGGTTTCTGCTGAGACGTGTCCTGCGGTTCCAACATAGTAGCTTGGACTCCACAGTTTGCCTTTCCAAAATTGGTTGCGTAGTTCAGGAAACCTTTTGAACAGTCGCAGTGCAGTTACGCCTTTGAAGACTTTAACGATTTCTGTTGGTGAGTCGAACGGTGGCGTTGAAACGAATAGGTGTAGGTGGTCGGGCATAACTTCTAATGCTAGGACTTCAAAGCCTTTAGTGGCTGCTATGGTGTGTATTTGTTCTTCGAGGAACTGTTTGACCTCTGGCTTTTCAAGAATTGGCTTGCGGTATTTTGGACACCAGACTAAGTGATAGTTGATGTTGTAGATCGCTGAGCTTGTTCTTCCCATAATAGTTAAATAACCTATAGGTTACTATTAAAGCTATGGAAACCTCGCTGACAATACAATGCGGAATAGTCGCGTTAACCAAACGAAAGCTACAGTTTCTCAATGATGAGTATGATAACTTGCAGCGTTTCCTTCAAACCAAAGAAGATTTAGGCTTGTACTCTGCCAACAAACAGCAAGCTCAACGGTTCTATAAGGTTGTCAAAGCAGGCAAAGAGTATCCGATAAGCGTTAGGTGCGACCTGCTTAAAATCAAGAGAGTGTGCAACGCTGTTTCGGAGTATTGGGCTAAAATTCCAGTAAAAGGAACAAGAAAGCTTTGGGTAGCCATCAAACCACATAGGGCTTTTCCAGAAAGCTTCAAGATTTGCGAATCAAAACTGTGTAGGAGAAATGGCAGATTCTACTTTAATGTGGCAGTCAAGAGTGAGGTTAACCTGAACACGTCTTTCAGAAAGATTCTTGCAGTGGATTTGGGTGAGAGAACCATTGCAACAACCGTGTTGCTCTGCAACGGACAAATCTCGCATCCACACCTCTACGGTAAGAATGTACGTGGTATCCGTAGGCATTACGCTTGGCTTCGCAAACGGCTTGGCGAAAGGAAAGCATTGAAAACTATTAGAAAGGTTGGGCATACTGAGAAGCGCAAAGTTAACGCTGTTTTGCATAAGATTTCTAAGGCTATCGTTGAGGAAGCTCAAAGAGAAAACGCCGTAATCATCATTGGCAATCTGTGTGGTATTCGTCGAAGAGCAAGAGGAAAGGGCAAGCGGTTTAACAGGATTGTTAGTAACATGCCTTTCTACCGTTTGACTACAATGATTGAATACAAAGCGTTGCATAAGGGTATACTTGTAGTAACTACAAACGAAGCGTACACGAGTAGAACGTGTCATGTTTGCAGTTGCGAAGGCGACAGGAAGACTCAAGGGTTGTTCGTTTGCGCTCATTGCGGAGAGTATAATGCTGATTTGAACGGAGCTATTAACATTGGAAGAAAGTTCGAGAGGGACTTAGGCTATATGCCTTTGTCTGGGGTTGCGTGTGAACCAGCCCTTAACTCCAACTGCTCTTAGATTGGAGAAGCCACTCAACTTGTTAGGTGGTAGTTCACTTGTGTATAGGTCAATCTTACAATCATCGAATGGAACAATGCACTCAACAAATAATACTTCAGGTCCTTTCTTAGCCGCAACATCAGCGACTCTTTTTTTTCTGCCGTCTCGGATAATAGTAAATTCCTTCGAGATATGAGTGAAACCTTGCCTTTTGAGAAGACAGATAACCTGTTCTTCTAATTCGCTATGCTCCCTATGAAGCGGATATGTTACAGAATTACGAAGACCTCTAGGAACATTTTTACTCTGTCGAAGAACCTCTTTTAGTCGTAGTATGCACCGCCTAATTGCATCATCTGATGGTCGGTCAATGCCTAGCTTAGTTCCTATATCCATAACTTCCTGCCTTTTAATCGGATACTCTTGAATGAGAATTAGGGTTATTGAGTATATCCATGTTCTATCTGCAAACAAACCTATATGAGCGTCAGGTATCGCTTGAAGTATTTGTGACAAACGTTTTTTTTCTCTTTGGTCTACCACTAACAAATTGAGAATCTTCAGAACTGCTTCTTTAATATCTTGTTTACGACTCATTTAAGTTAGCAAGAAAGCTCCTGACTTATAGTCATGTGGTTAATGTTAAATAGTTTGTGCGTAGTATGTTAGTTGAAGCGTGTCGCTCAGAAATGTTGGCTAAACGGACAATCAAATGCAAGGTTCTTGAACTTCGCAAAGGCAAAGAAGAGCTTCTTTCGAGGGAATACCTGAATTTTCAGCGTTTTCTACATGGTGACAAAACGGTTCTTTTGTATTCTGCGACTAGGCAGCAAGCGGAAAGAATGCTGAAACGCATCAGCAGTCCAAAAGAAGGCAAAGCGTACCCGTTGATTCTTAGGCGTGACGTGTACAAACTTGAGAAGACCGCGAGTAAGTTGACGGAGTATTGGCTCCGTGTTCCAATCGGCGACGTGAAAGGCGGAATATGGATTCCCATTAAACCACACACTCCAATAACTGACGATTTTAGGCTGAGAGAAGCGAAAATAATAAGACACAATGGTTGTTGGTTTGTGTACTTGATAGTTCAAGCGGAAATAGCGGAGCGGAAAACGTCTTCGGTGTTGGCTGTGGATTTAGGTGTTCATAACGCTGCGACAACGGCTAATTCGTCTGATAAGACGGTGCGGTTCTACGGGAAGAACATTCGTGTTGTTCGTGGACACTATTATCATTTGAGGCGGAATCTTCCAAACAGGAAAGCAGTCAGGAAAATGGGGAAGCATGAACAACGAATAGTGACTCATGAACTGCATGTTATCAGCAAAGCGATTGTTGAAGAGGCTGTGGCTAAGAACAGTGTTATCGTTGTTGGCAAGTTGAAGGGTATCCGTAAACCGAGGAAGTTTCAGAGTAGACGAAGCAAACGTAAAGTGGCGAGTTTTCCATTCTATAAGCTGACGCAGTTCATCAAGTATAAAGCAGCGTGGAAAGGCATTTCCGTCTTGGAAGTCAGTGAAGCATACACAAGCATAACCTGTAGCCGTTGCGGTTGCAGGGGTGTTCGTGTTCGCGGTTTGTTCAGGTGTCCTGAATGTGGTTTAGATTTGAACGCTGACGTGAATGGCGCAAGGAACATTCTTGCACGGGCACTCGGTAAGCTCCATGATGAGCCTCTATTTGGTGCAGGGGCTGTTTTGGCACAGCCCGAACTTCTCGCTGAGGCGAAGAGCCTATGATTGAAAAAAGAGAAGAATCTACTGGCTTCAGCCATGTAGAGTGTCAAGACTCATTTAACATCACTTTCTTGATAGCTGCTTCATTATCTCCTCTGATTTGCCATAGTAGAATGTCGCCTTCTTGAAGCTTCATTTTTTCTCGAACTTTCTTAGGTATGGTAGTCATGCCTCGGTTGAAAGTAGACTTTAATGGTTTTTCAGGCATTTCCATCAAGTTCCAATAGTTGAACACCAGTTTTCTTTAAAACTTTGTGTATTTATAGTTTTGCGAGAAATGCTAGTTCAAACAAATGTATTATATATAGTCTCTTCCGATAGCTCTACTTGCTGAATAAAAAAAGGAGAAAAAAGAAAGATGGACGCGTCAACCAAAAACGCCCTTATTATCGTGATAGCGATAGGTTTCGCTAGCGTATTGGTCTTCTATGGTTTGACATACAGCTACTTTGCTCCCACAACGCCAGGCAAGTATAGTCAAGGCTTGCTGGCAAAACTGAGAGTGCAAGACGACACAGACGGAACATTGATTACGGCAAACGTGAACGTCGGCTTCTATGGCACGGCAACCGATACAAGTGGACGTGAAGTCTTTGCCAGATACTCGACTCTGACCCCAACTACAAGCGCATCGTATGATGCTGTCAAAGGCTTCTGGATCGCCAGCTTAGACGCAGGCTCATACGGACTCGTAGTCTACGATACTCGTGGAATCTCAGCCAAGTTTTACCCAGCAAAAATAGATGCCACAGTCCCCACAACCAACGATGAAAACTTGGAAGTCATCCCTAACCCCAGCACAGCACACTTAGTTGAAAGAGCCAGCATCTCAGAAGCACTAGCCATCACCGGATACAACACCACAGGAGGCTTCTCAACCGCCAATCTTGATGTCAGAGAAGGCGCAGACAACAGCAACTTCACCAGCTTCAGAATGGAGTTCACCTTTACTCTAACCGGACTCAACACAGAGGTTAAGGCAGGACGCATATACTTCACAAAGATCACCGAACTGCCTGTAACCAGAGTGCTTGTGAACGGCGCAGAGGTCGCAATCGGCGAAGACACCACAGCAGGAGAAGACGGCCTAACCGGATACTACGTTGAGTACAGCACTTGGCTAGGAGGCGCAACCGCAACACCGACAGTCGTGTACTGCACCGTCTACGTGTCATACAATGGAGGCTTGACTGCCGACACATCTATGCTGATGACTCTCGCAGACGACTATGAAGTTCAGAGAACAACGATCAAATGGTGGACCTACACCACAGACCCGACGACAGTGGACGCGACGTAAGAGGATGATTGACTATGTGGATACCACTGTTAATCGGTCTGTTGGCTGAGTTCTTCAACAAGTCAGAGAAGGCTGAGCAGTTCCTAGTGAAAGTCATCGGCGGCGGATTCGTCGGCTTAATCATCAACATAATGCTTGCGCTGTTCCTACCGTCATCCGTAACATCTGTCCTCCTGGTCGGACTGATGCCAGCGATAACGATGCCTACTATCAACTTTGCTGCAATACTAACCATCACGTTCCTCATCATACCCTTCATAGCAACCTTCATCGGCTTGATCATAGTCTACGCTGCACGGTATTTGGGCGTCATGAAATTCGGGAAATAACATCCCTCCAACCCCCCATTTCTTTATTCCCTATTTGACACCATAGAGAAACGGAGACTTACACGATGGATGGGAAAGTAGCAGGTTCACTCGCAGTCCTGATTTCAGTTTTGCTCGGTGCTTTAGGCTACAATCTGATTTTTGTAACTTATACAGCGCCTAACACGGTCACTCTTCCTGCATATGCAGATGCGACGGCTTATAGTGCCATGCCAAACCTTCAAACAGGCAGCTACACCGAAAATCAAGGCTCTATTGATTGGGACAAACAGGAATACCGCTACTTCTTCGTAATGTTTGACCTTTCATCTCTTCCAGCAGGCGCACAAGTAAGTGACATTGTTCTGAAAATCTACATTTCATACAGTTCAAGCGGGCAATCTGCTTACTATGGCATTAATTGGGCTGAAACAAATTGGGCTGAAAACACGATAACATGGGCGAACCAGCCTCAATTCGGATCTGGCTATTGGGAAGACAAGCTGATCGGAGGAGTAGGCGCAGGAACAGGATGGCTAAGTTGGCAAGTGAGCGGCACAGCGCAAAGACTGATGAATCACCTGACGACAGACAAGAAAATGGCTTACTGCATCTCGCCAGACATTAACAACCGCGTGACCTCAAGCCACTTCTTCAACATAAGGACAAAGCAGTACAGCGGAGGCTTCGACCCCAAACTCCTAGTAACCTACACGATCCCGCAATACACGCTCACAGTAAACGCCAAGTTCTCAGACAACACTCCCATAAGCGGAGCTGAAGTTTTCGTAGATGACACTTCAGTCGGCAAAACAAGCGTCGGAACCATATCAGCTACAGTCACGTATGGCTCTCACACAGTCAAGACAGTCTACAGCGGAAGCACACAAACGCAATCAGTATCCCTAACAAGCGACAAAAGCATTGACTTCCAGTTTCAAGCACCCACAAAATACTACGATGTCACTCTGCTAGTCAAAGACCAGCTCGGACACCCATTACCTGCCTCTGTCTCTGCTGCTGGACAAAGCTTAACATGCGATGCTTCAGGAAGAACGACGATCTCAAACATCGCAGACAAAACCTTACTGAGCATCTCAGGCTCAGTTCAAGTGGGTAGCAGAACGTTCGATGGAAACGACAGCTTCACCGTTTCTTCCTCTTCACTGTCACACACATTAACTATCACTCGCCGATTCTTTTGGAAATTCTACTTCAACTACAGCGACGGAAGTTTGCCCTCGATAGGAACGCTGACAGCAACCGCATCGAAAGAAACTCTGACAATTTCAATAGTCAATGGCTATGGCGAAGACTACCTCCTGGATGGCCAGTATAGCTTTAGCTTCTCAGCCAGTCCAGCAGTAGCTCTTGGCGCTCAATCAATCACAAACGACGGATCTCTGTACGCGACGATTCCAAAGACGACTGAAGGAACAACGCCCCAAGGCACAACCACAACAACCACAACAACAGGCTCTCAGGTCGTAACCCCCACTGCACCTTCGGTTCTACTGCTCACGTCAACACATATCTACATCTTGACAGCCGCTTTGATACTCTTAGGCGTGGCTGCTCTTATCGTGGGAGTGCGGAGGGCTAGGCGCTGACGCTGAAAATCGAAGCAACCTTTCTGGTTGTTCTGTTTGTCGGCGCTCTAGTAGTAGTTCCCCCTTTTTTTGGACTAGGTAAACCAATCGCAACTGACCTTCACAGCTTCTACATGCTCATAGGAGTTCTCATCACGATGGTTGCTTTCATTCTGCCAACAAGAATCAAATATGGCGGAGATAACCCGGTTCAATTCCTCGCTCAGATCGGTCTAGTTAACATCCTCTTAGGATTACCCATGATTCGAGCAACAGCAGAAATCACATACGTTCCTCCAATACCTCAAATAGCCATAGGCATTCTCGCAGAGGAGGCCATACGAATAGGCTCTGCCATCTGGCTCTACGTCACGTTTGAGAAGTTGCTTGGCGCTTCATACGCAAAACTCTTCGCGGCACTTGGTAGCGCAATAGTCTTCGCTGCTCTACACGTCTACTGGACACCTACAGCCTGGATATACACAATCGGCTTGTGGTTCATAGTCAGCATCTTCTTCTTCGGACTTGGAAGCGCGATGGCCTGCGTAGGCTCACACTTTTGCTACGACCTGTTGGCTTTTGGTTATGTAAACGTTATATTGTATTTCGGCATATCTCTTCTTCTGTTGCTCATCGCTATACCGTTCAAGCCCAAAATTGGAGTTGTTGAAACATGAAAAAAGAATACCTCGTGTTAATAGGATTAGGAGTCGCCCTGATAGTCGTTCTGGGGTTTACTGTCGGTCCATTTATGGCGACAGGAGTTCCAGGAGTCTTGATCCGCGAAATAGATGTGGAATCAGTCTCACCCGGCTCTGCCGTCAGCTTCGTTGACTCGTGGTCTAGGAGCGCAGACGGCTATGTCGGTGCATATGTCGGCAGCTGGTCACAGGGATCAATACTTCTTCAGGTCAATCGTAAATGCGACATCGAAGTAACGCCTATCAAATGGGTAGCTCAAGATAAGCCTTTCAACGCGCTTTTCAACAAGACAGCTGACAAGCAAGAAGGCTACAACATGACGGTTTACCCGAATCGCTACTCCTTTGGAATCCGCTACTCGCTACACTACGAAGTTCATGTGACCTGGACACCAACTTCTGAGGGCAAGGTCAACCCATTCGCGCCAAGCATAGAGGACAGGAGAAGAGATCTTGTTACAATGCTTCTCCAAAGTCTCATCTCATCATACGACACCGAAGAAGCCTACATCAGCGAAAGAAGAGTCTTTCTAAGCATTGATGCGCCAACTTTAGGTGCAGATAGAGCATACGCTCTCAATCCAAACTACATAGGCGTGATGGATGCTTACCTAATGAGTGTGGAATATGCGCAACCGACAAAAGGCTGGGCTGGCGCTTTTGTTCCTAAAGACACAGCGACACCAGTTGATATGTACGCTTCGCTTGATGACGCGAAAACAGGTGCAACTCCTCTGTGGCACGCTGACACGCCAACTCTTCTTCAGCCTGATGAGGTCTACTGGTACGAGAAATACGCGCCTGCAGTAGCTTTCTTCAAGACTGAAATGCTGACTTTTGGAAGTCTCATTCAGTTTGATAACAGCAAAGATTTCCCGAACTGGTGGACTCTTCAGTTCGAGAAGGAAGGCGGCGCAGATCCGCGAGCTACACAATGGTTTAGGGTTGACTTAGGCTTCAAGACAAGCGACATCTATGACATTTCAGGAATAGACATCCCTGAGCAAGTGAAGCAACAAGTCATCCAGGTTGTCATCCCCACGATTCCAAACGAATATCCATATCCAACAGCGCCAACAGCCTCAACCTCTTGGCTAGATCTGCTCGGTCCAATCTACACGATCATCATAGTTATCATCATCGTTGTGATGGTGATACTCATAGTCTACATCGTAGTAAACAAAAAATACGGAAAGAAATGAAAATGGCTAAACCAAAAGGAACCATAGCCCTGATACTGAGCAACGTTTGGGTAATCATACTGTTGGCAATCGTAGGCATCGCCCTTCTATCCGTCACAGTAGCTTGGCTGATGCTGCACAAGGCCCTGTTAGCCGTCGTTCTAATGCTGTTCTTCGCTGTCGTTGAAGGTCTAGGAGTGCGCTTAGGCTTCATAAAAGTTGAAGCCTACAAGTGGATGCCTCTCGTGCTGTTGTTCTTCCCATTCATCGGCTTTCTCGCCGGATACGGCTTAGAGATGAGAGGCTTCTTCGTGACACCTTTAGACTCGCAGCCTGCAATACCTATGTATGGTCCAACAACCGTAATCGCTAACGCCACAATACTTTTGCTGGTCGGCTTCTTAATAGTCGTTGCCATCACCATATTCGTCAAACCCAAGCAGCCGTAGCAGGGATAGGGATGAATCTAGGTGTGTTCGCCACTGGTTGCCTAGTGCTTACGTTAGGAATACTAGCATATAGCCTTCAACTTCCAACAATCACTTTTCACCCCTTTCCAGCGTTGACAACTTGGCGACCTCTTCAAACGATAGCCTACATTCTTTTTGGAGCAGGAGGGATCCTCGCTGTCTGTGGACTCTTCAAGAACGCAGCTCTGAGAGTATTGCTAAGTTTTCTCGTGATTGTGGCAATAACCTATTTAAATTTTCAACCACAAATAAGTGACCTAATGAGGCGATGGCTATGAGATACAAAGGCAAAAAACTCCTCACTACACTTCTGGTCTGGTGCGTTATTGCCCAGACTTTTCTAATGCTCATCCACTTTCCACAGAACGCTTACGCTGCCGATGTGCCTGACATCTGGTTAACCGACACATCTATCATTACAGGACTAACAGACATTGGCGACCATGCCACGCCTACTTTGGCTTTCAACGTGACAGGCGACGGCAACCGAACTCTTATCTCAGGCGATGCTCTAGGAAACTTTCACGGTTTCTACTGGAACGGTTCACAATGGATTGCTGATGATACGAGAATTGCTGGATTGGGAAACATTGGGGGAACGCCGGGCGGATGGAACTATTCCACACCATATCTGTCTTATAACGTTACTGGTGATGGTAATTGGACCCTAATCTCTGGACGATACAACGGCGATTTTAGAGGTTTCTATTGGGATGATCAATGGATTGAGAAGTCCAGCTATGTTCAAGGTTTAGGCGATATTGGTGAAGCCTCAGCTCCCTCGATGGCTTTTAACTTAACTGGGGATGGCAACTGGACTCTTATATCAGGCGAATCCACGGGATTCTACGGTTTTTATTGGAATGGCTCGCAGTGGGTAGCTGACAGCTCTCGCATACAAGGTCTAAGGGGGGTTGATGCCGAGGGAAATTTCATTCCAGACTTGGCTTATAATGTGCGGGGGGACAACAAGTGGTGTCTCATTGCGGGTGCAAACTACTATCCGACTTATGGTTATCAATGGAATGGTTCACAATGGAACTTCTATGGGTTGGTAGTTGCCAATGCAATATGGCAAATGGGAAACTATCCTGAATGTGCAATGGCTTTTGTATACAACCTTACGGGCAGTGGTGACTGGCACATAATAGGTGGTGCACACAACGGTAATTTCTACGGTTTAAAACTTGAAGCTCCAACTACTGCAAATCAAATAGTTGAGCTTGGTAGGGCACTATTAGATGCTGGTCAAAATTATGTTTACGGCTTCACAGTATCTGGCGGATACATTTATGGTGGCACACAAACAATCCCCTCTCAAGTTATCAAATTTTCCATAGGAACAATGGAAGGAGTCGCAGCCTTCACATTAGCCACAGACGACGGATACACAATAGAGTCCTGTGTTATAGTTGTTGGCGACTACCTTTACCTTGGCAACTGGAAATCGCCGGGTCCAGCCAGAATAGTCAAAGTGGATTTAACAACTTTCAGTAAAGTTTCCACGTTGATGCTCGACTCAACTGACACCTCAATTTGGGATTTGGCAAGCGATGGCACATATCTTTACGCTGCATGCTCCACAGCCCACCTTGTCAGAATAAACCTAACAGATTTCACACGAAAAGACAACTTAACGCTTTCCGCTACTCCCGATTCTCTTCAATACGAAAATGGCTACCTCTACTGTGGCATAAGTTCTGGTTTAGTGCAGAAAGTTGACGTGTCCACGTTCACAATTGCAGATACACTTGACGTTGACACCGGTTTGTCTGTCCCCATTGAATGTTTAGCCTCAGGTGACGGGTGGCTTTACGCTGGCTATACCGACTCAAGCCCAGTCGGGTATATCCGAAAAGTTAATCTGACAACGTTTTCAAATGACGCTCGCTTGCAAGTTGGGGCATCGGGTTCTGGAATTTACGTTGACCATATGGTTATCGTCGGAGACAACCTATTCTTTCTCGACACTAAAGCTCTCCGCGAAGTATATCTGCCTTCATTCTCTGTTGGCACTTACCGATTTTTCATTGAAAATTCATACGACTTAGTCACAGACGGCTTTTACGTTTACGTTTCTCCGGGCACCGCACCAGCTATGTTTGAAAAATTCTATTTCACCGGAGCAGTTCTACACAGTATTAGAGTGACGTCAGACCCTTCAGTGTCGGTTCGCTTCACGATAGACGGAAGCCTCTACTGGACTCCATATCTAAGTAATGTTCCTGAAGGTCCACACACATTTCAAGTTATAGACGTATTTCCTAAAAGCGGGGTCTTCCAACTCATTTACAAAGATTGGAAAGTGAACGGCGTTCCAAATGTGGGCGATGCTTACACAGTAATTCAGCCAACAATCACCATAGACACCAACCTCACCATAGAATATGACGTGGGAGTAATGAATCTTCGTTTCCAGGACAACTTTGAAACAGGAGACTTGAGCAAACAGGACGGAACAGCAACGTGGCCTAGCGGATCATCTATTAGCGCAACACCCGCCTCAAAATACTTAGGCAGTTATGGACTTGAAGGCAACGCCTACATGGGAATGTACGGAGGATACGCATGGGCTTACAAAACAAACACTTACCAACCCTATGTTTACCTGAACTTCATGCTCTATGTTCCCTCGGACGTGGCAACTAAAGGCTGGTTTGCACTACTAAGAGATGGGCTTGGACTCAACCCGACAGCAACAGGCTATGCAGACCCTCCCAAATATACACAGTGGAGCTTAGGTTGGCACTACGGTCACTTCGAGATGGCATATTGGAGAGGCAGCCTGGAATACCTAAAAGACATCGGCTCATTCCAGTTTAACAAGTGGTACAACATCACCATGTTCATCAAAACCTCATCAAGCGGAATGTATGCTCTATGGATTGATGGACAACTAGCATGGTATCGCTTCCATGACGATACAAGCCTATGGGGAGCATCACGATCATACCTGGGAACATGGGCTTACGCAGGCTTCGGAAACTACATTTCAACATACATGGACGAAGAGAAAATCTACTCCTTTGAAGACCCTGATTGGGTAACAGTTTCAGTCTCATCTACGCCGATAGACCATGTTGAGTTCACGATTAACGGAAACAAATACCTCACAAACGTTTCTCTACTTGAACTTCCGGCAACATACTCTTTCTCTGTTCCAAACATGACCATAACCGTAAACAACACAGACTACGCCTTCATGAGCTGGAAAGTCAATGGCATCGAATACAACACGCAACTTCTCTCACTCCAAGTAACAGGAGACACCGACATACTAATCGAATATGTCGAGGTAGGATTCCCCCCATACAAGCCTCCTGGACCAAAGCCGAAGCCTCCTCCATGCGCCGAAAACTTCTACCTATTCATCTTCGCAGCGATAATGCTCGTCTGCATCTGGGCGGTTTCAGAGATCTACAAGACGCAGTGGCTTATCCTGTTTCCGGGTGTTGCCATCCTAGCCTATGCACTCTGGGTCGTGCTTAATGGTATTGAATGTAACACTCATTGGCGATGGATGATAGTGATATGTGCAGTCGCAATCGCCTACTCTCTCTACAGGTACAAGACGAGACAGCGTTGATTTGTGTAGGCTCTCTACAAACTGTCTTAAATATTAACAAGACGAGAATAGTGAAGTATGAAACTGCCTGAACGACTCAAGAAATTCAGTCGAGCTAGTCTGCTGATTTTCGTGGTAGCACTTTTCCTCACAATCCTCATGGTTCCAATTTGGCAGTATCCAAAAGTTGTCTATGGCTCAAAGGTTGTAAACAGCAACATAGTCGTTGATTGGGTCAAGTCTTGGTGGGAACGGTTTGTACGCCATATTTTCGGTCAGTACGGTCCTGCCGAAACTGCGACACCAAATCAAACTGTCGCCAAAAGCTATCATCTCGGCTCTAACTCTAGTGCAAGCTCAGTTACGAACATCATCAAAGACCTCAAGACCAACAAAGCTCAATACGCCGCGAGACTACAGGAATATCTCACTGAAAACAGCGTAGCGAACAGAAAGGCGCAACTTGACCTTTTCATAACTCCCGACAACATCTACACTACCCTCGTCTGGACAGGAACAACCTATGAAGTGTATGATGGCTGGATAGGCGACCAGAACTGCCCTGTGTATCTAACCGCAACCGTTACCTCTTCACTGCTGAAAGATCTCTACAACAACATTGGTAATCCAGAAACTTTGAGAACTCTAGTTTTAGACGGTCAAGCCCAGGGGACACTTGATTACACGTTGCACCGTTTGACAGCGACAGCATCAGCTTCAGGCATCGCAGAGTTTGGCACTGTTGAAATAATGCAAGTGACCTCAGCTCTGGCCTCAATACTCGGTTGGTGCGCTCTAGTAGCAATCAATGTAAGGAAGAAGTGAAATGCTATACCCGGCAGACGTGCTTCGCAAGAACCTAGACGTAGTATTAGTAGCCCTTCTTCTTCTCGGTGTAGGCATCGGCTTCGGTGCTCAGCCAGGTCCAGTTGAAGCCATAAGAAGCGACGCGGCGCAGCGAGATACAACTCTCTATCGAAACGTTCCTAAAACAATGTTTGATATTTTCGTGAACAATGCTATGATCTCAGCGTTCTCGACAATAGGAGTTTTCTACTCCATCTATGCAGCCGTTTTTCAAATCGGCATAGTCTATGGTGCAATCTTTATGATTAATGGACCGCAAAGCTTCATTCTTGTAATGATAACTTTTGGTCTGCTTGAATTTGCAGCGTCCTTCTTCGGAGTCTTTGCTGGACTCTACATTCTGAAACGATTTGGCGAGCTGGTTCTAAACAAGCTTTTTGGTCGTCGCATTTCTGAACAGGACGGCTTGAGAAGTGTCATCACAGTCTTTCTCACTTCGCTAGGGTTATTGCTTCCTGCAGCTCTCATAGAAGCATGTTTGCTGTTTGCAGTTTACTATTCTGCTGTTTTGTTGCCCTTCGTCGTTGTGGGAGGCGCTTTCACAACAGGTCTTCTTCTCTACTATGTTCTGGTTAGGAGAGAACGCTAAGCTGCGACTGTGCCTTCAGAGCCTTTAGGGGCAAGGAAGAATTTCTCATAGAAAATGCCTGTCATCGGGTTGTCAGCGATGCATCTGATAATTTTCATGCTGTTGAAGGGCGCTTCTACACACTGCCAGTCCACGCCAAGATCCTTCCATAATTCATACCTTTCTGTGGAGTCTTTCCAAGGCATGTTAGCGATGGAGTCAACCTTAATGGCTTCTACACCAAGGTACTGACCTGTTGTTGGGTTTCTAACGTCCACTTTAAGGTAGCCGACTGTCTTGAACCTGGCGCGTCCTCCTGAAAAAACCATTGGGTAAATCTTTTTACCTCTGAGCAGGTCATTCTTGATGATTTTTGCGTTCTTATTCAAGGTTTGGAAGGGAACTGCGAAGGGAGCTGTAACTCTGAAGGCTGTCGCAGGAGCTTCTACTCTAACTTTGATTTTGTCGGCGAGTTTAAGGGCAAGGTCAGTCGCTTCTTCTTCTGTTTTGGCTTTTCTAATTGTTTTTTCAAATTCTTCTCTGAACTGTTTTACTTGTTCTTGGCTATAAAGAACCTTCAAATAATAGGTAAACTCCGTCCACAGTTGGTCAACCTTTTCTGGTGGAAGAATAAACTTTGCCTCTTCAACCTTTGCTTCTTTAGGCTTTGGAGCTTCCTCAACTCTGGTTGAGGCGGCACCGCTTTTAATGAAAAACTCAGCGTCATGTTTAGTGAGGACGGCGACGTCGCCAGCCTTAAAAGGACCGTACTTTCTCATGTCCGAGCCTATGAAGGCAGGTAGCTCTTGCTTTATCCACACGGCTAACAGTTCTGTCGCCATAGGCTTGTCAGTTGGAGGTGTGGGTGTAGTTGGACTAGGCGCTGGGGCTTCCAGAGGCTTAACCAACTTTTTGATAGTTTCAGCCTCTATGAGTTTGTCTCTCATCTTATCAATGACCCACTGTAAATCGGTTGTTGAGTAGACCTGTCCAGGTCTGTACTCCACGATGCCTTCTGAGAAGGGTTGGATGACTTTGAAACTAATGGGCTGGTAAGTGGGGGGTCTGCTTCTGGTTTCCTCAAGTATTTTCCTCGTTTCTTCGAGCTGTTCCTTTAACACCCTAGTTCTTTCAGCGTAACGCTGAGCCTTCGATTCTGCTGACACCGCTTCAGCCTCGGATCGTTCAGCCTCTTCCTTCAGAGACTTTAATCGAGTCTCAAAAACCTCGTAGACTTCAGGCATGTTCTCTTTGACGTCTGCTTCCATTTCCTCTAAAAACTTGCGATATTGTGCGTCAACATCTTCAACTATAACCTCTTTAGGGGGTCCAACGCCGAGAGGCTGTATCACTTGCTTTTCGATGAGTTTCTTGTTTTCTCCGTAAGAGAGAGCTGGGTCAATATAATCCTCAACAGGAATGCTATCAGGGTCTTCGATGCCTCGGCTTCGTGCTTCCTTATCAAACCAAACCATGAGGTTTCTTAACTCTAAAAAGTTGATTTTGACAGGTGTACCAGTGAGTTTTGCGTGTTCTCGCCAAGTTCTAGCCAGCTCTTTCAAGTCTAAATGCTTGGTTTCCTTCCACTTCTTAATTTGCCAGCGCCAGTCATCTTTCCTGTCGGTAGACATGTTTTCTCATACTCTTATTGAACGGTTTCAGTTTTTAGCCTTTTTATACAGACCCTACACATAAGATGTGGATAAGATGCGAATCACGAAAAGACACCTCAAACAGCTATACATTGAGCAAAATCTTTCTATGAAAGAGATGGCTGAAATACTTGACTGTTCAACAGGAACAGTATGGCGACTCTTGCATCGAGCGGGAATACAAGTTAGACCTTTGGGTGTTTCCAAAGCGACCTATAACCCTAATCTTGAACCTTCTGAGGAACTAGCGTTTCTTATTGGTGCTATCTTAGGCGATGGGAACGTATCTATCTATGAAAGACACGTCATAGTCAAGGTTGACTCGAAAGACGATGACTTTGCAGAAGCAATTTTTCACAGTATGCGCTGTATTGGATTGAATCCATTTACTTTCAAATGGAAAAACTCCAATGGCAATCTAATGACTCGTGTGTTCGTTAACTCAGTGGTCTTCGGAAGATGGTTAAAACAACTGCAACTCTCTAAGTTTGATAAATTGTTTACTAATGAAAAACAGAGGATTGCGTTTATTCGTGGGTTTTTTGATGCGGAAGGTTACGTGTCCAAGAAAAAAGAATGGAATAGTTATCAACTGGATTGTAGAATTATTAACACAAACATTGCTTTGTTGCAGGTTGTTGGAAAGTTAATCAATTCTCTCGGTTTCCAAACGACTATTTATGCCGAAGAAAGAATACTCCCTCTAAAAACGAAGTATTCTTTATATCTGCGGGGCGGAAAGAAAGCGGTAACAAATTTCATTAACTTAATTCATCCAACTATAAGCCGAAAACTTTGTGTAGTGACCGCATAAAAAATGCTAAATGCCTTTCGAGACTATTATCTTTTGGCGACCCACTCTGGATACAGAATTTCAAGTGAGAACGTACTGTCCCTGGGATTTGACAGAGTTCGATATACCTATCGAGAACCGTGATGTAGAGGAAGCCAAAAAGAAGGTTATTGACCGCACAGCTGTTTGTCCGCACGGTCACAGGTTTCATGTTGAGGACGTTTTTATCGTTTCAGTCTACCCCAAGTCTAAGGCGTTGCCACGAATCACATATCCGCCTCTTGAAGAATCAGGCTTCCTTCGCGGAGCTGACGTTGTAGGCGATAAACCTCTGCCGAGCAAGGCTTTTCCCTATGGGTATCCAAGGCTTGTTCGCAAGGTTTCTGATGGCATCGAGACTTTCATTTTTGAACAAGAATTACGTAGTCCAACCACCGATGAACGCTTCTTTGTGCGGATGAAACGAGATGCCTACCGAAAGTTCGTGAGCGAGGCTGAACAAATCGCTTCTCAAAGAGTTACACACATTGGCGTAGTCGTTGCTGCCGGGGATGCGAAGGCAGCTATTGACTATCTACTTCAGAGGGAATCACCTCTCTCAGCGACTCAACTAGCTGCCATGCTTAAACTGCCTCGCACAACAGTTTACTCAGCAATGAAACGCCTCACGGATGAGGACAAGGTTATCAGCTCTCATAGGACTCGTCTTTGGGGTCGCCTCTACTACTCTCAAACTCCAAAATCAAGAGACGAAATCATAAAGGAGCTTGCCAGCATAAAAGAACTTGAGGAGAAAAGAAAGCTCAGTATTGAAGACTTCCGTGAAATACTCTCAACCGTAAACAGACATGAAAAGGAGATTCGAAAGCAAGAAGTTTTAGCTTCATGGCTACCTGACATAGACATAGCTAGGCAAAGAGAACCACGAACTCCTCCCAAACCAACAGCAACCATTCCTAAAGTGGCTGAATGGTTCACTGAGAGACGAAAGAAAGTCGTTAAAGCAGGATTCTACTCTTTAGGTAGATATAGACGATTGGTCAAGTTTGTCGATGTTCCTGTTAAAGAACTTGATAAGCTGTCGTGGGCGCCTATTCGAGACTTGGATGATTGGAAGTGTGAAGAGACAATGTTTCACGACATGAAGCTTGTCAGGTGTAGACTTGAAACTTTGGAGGGTGCTCAGGAGAAAATCATAGCACTGCCACCTCTGGCAGTCGGTAAGCATGGTGAACAGCTTACACGAGCATATAGCCTCAGGACGGAGTAACTTGAAAGCCACGCCAGTTGAATATCAGAGGGTTGCGAAGAAAAAACCTGACCAAGAACTATTAGTTTTGAGAGGCAGGTATAGGGAAAACTTTGCGTCGCTTGATCCTCTTGAAAAGGAATATTTACGAATTATTGAGGCTGAAATTCAGAGGCGTGGGCTTCAGACACAAGTTGTTCTGGGACAAACGCTTGATAGAAAAGCCTTTATCACCGAAAGACTGCAAAAGCGAAACTACCCTGAACATCTAACTTTAGATGGCAACGTGACTGTTCGGTTTGTTCCAACAGTAGACACATTCGTATTGGAAGCGGATAAGGAGAAGGTCACGAGAAGACTATCTGATGTTGCTGACTTCAAATACCTTCTGGACCTGATAGGCGCAGCAAAAACGGTGTCTTGGAGCGAATATAAACCTGTAGAGGAAAAGAAAGAGAAGAAAGAAGAGAAGCCGCCGTTAGAGATGCCTGAAGAAAAACTCCGTGCAACACTTCTACCTTATGTTGAAGCTGCCAGGGTGAAGCCGCTCACAGAGTTTTTGGCACCGACACCAGAAACAGGCGCAGACCGACGATTAAAGATGGCAAAAGAACTTCAAGAACAGGCGGACAAAATCAACACGAAAATCTTTGCTGAGATTTACTCGTTCAAACCTCTTGGCAGAATGACCGAGCTAGGTGAAGCTCTAGGCGCAGAACCACCGAAAGGCAAGGCTGTAACTACCCCATTGGGAACCTTTGTGTTCGCTAAGAACAGAATGCCAGACAACCAAAGCGTTGAAAAATGGCACATACAACACGCGGAAAGCGAAAGACTGAGCAAGGCAAGTGCTAGGTACACTTCTGTTTTCCTCAAGCCTCGACCTAACACGGTTACTGGCAACTTCCGAGTTGTCGAGGAAGGAAGATTCTTTAGAGAAAAAGGGTTGCTGTCACCAGAGGAAGAACAGCATTTAGCGCAGCTAGAACAGTTCTGGGCTTCAAATCCAGACTTAGACCGAGAGAAAGGCTGGGGTGTCTATAGAGAAGGCGGAAAAATTGAGTTGCCTAGTCCAACAAGAGAACTAAAACCATTGGGTGAAAGAGAGTTTAAATTTAGGCTTTGGCAAGAACAACGGAGACTGAGAGAAGCAAAGACCAAGGAAAGATGGACAGAAAAAGACAAGGAATTGATGGCTATGACCTTTGATGAGTGGCTAGAATTAGAGAAACGATTAGAAGAATCAGAATCTACAAACATAAAGGGTTATTGGGGAAAAAGTCCGCGTGGCTTAACAGCTTTCTGGGTTGAAGTCTACGTCAATGGTGAACGGCGTATTCGAGGCTATGAAGAGGTTCGCCAGGGAACTCCTGAAAGTCTCGCAAAACGTCTACAAGAGAAACTGAGAAGCGACGTTGAAGAGGCAGGGCTGCCAGTGACCGCTTTATTGACTGCAAGAACTCGTCTCGGAGAGGAACTTTTACTCAATGCGCCAGAAGATGTTCTGCCTAAAGTCAGATGGAAATACAGCGGAACATACCTCTGGACAGAAACCGAAAAACTTGCAGAGGCCAAGAAATACTTTGAAGATAAAGGGATCCGCACAATAACTCGAACCGAAGGCAACGAGGTTCACCTTTACTACGAAAAGAAACCAACTTACTTCAAACTCACTGACACCGTGTTTTCTCAAATGGAAAGTGTAATCAAAGACAAGGCGAGGAAACAAAACGAGTTCGACATCTGCCAAGCCGAAACCACTTTCTTAGCCGAGGTTGGACACTGCGGAGACACAAACGCCAGGGCAATAGGCAGGTTCATTACGCGCCCTGTCTTGCCGGAAGAAATGCGAAACTTGGCAGCCAAGTTTGAAGTAACCTGTGTAGCCGAGTCTGACAAGCCATCTATTCAGTGTTTTGACCCTCAGAGCGGGCAAATAATCAAGGAATGGAAACTATAGCTTACTTATGCTTTTAACCCTGATGACAATATGGGGCTTTGTTCCATCCAAGTTTTCAACCTGACCAACTTCAATGTCAGCATCCCTCAGTTCGTTGGCGACGAAAATGCGCTTATTGATGGCGCAGCTTAGTTTCTGCTTTATTTCCTCAACCTTTCTCCTTCTAATCTTCACATTTCTTCGCCTATTCCTCTTTTCAGAGCCTTCAGCATTTAATCTTTTGGCAAAAACGAGATGAAGATAGTTTTATATGCGCTCGCTACACATAACTGAAGCCGTGTGATTAAAGATGGAAGAAGCGGAGAAAAAACGGAAGTTAGAGCAAGAATTTGACCTGCTTGCCGAGGATGGCATAAGCTGCACAGTCGAGAACGACAAAGTAATCTGCACAGGCGACATTCTCAAAACAGAAAAAGTCGAAATCCCCAAAGAGATATTCTCAGCTGAAGAAGTCAGAAAACGATTTGCTGAAAAGGGAACGCCATAATAACTTCGGCTAGGATGCGACTCGTTGTCGGACAACAACGCCTTACTGACCAAGTGGCGTGAGGCACAAGAAAAACTTGGGTTAGCGAGACAAGCCATAGACGATTTTCAATCCATAGTTAAGATTCTGCAAGACGACCACACGAAAATGATGGAGTCGCTGAAACTCCCTACCATTCCAAGTTTAGACCTCGAAGTGCTACGCAGTTTTCTTCAGCAACCTTACCTGCTTATGCCACGCAAAGAAAACAGTTGGTTCGTTATTGTTCCACGCTTTATTGATATGCAAGTGGGCTGGCTTGAATTTCAAACACCCTCCTTTAATGTCTTTGTTATCAACAAGTATGTACGCTGGCTTGCGCCTTTACCAACTGAAATAGAATCCCGATTAGGCATTCAACCACCAACTCGAATGGAAGTTGTTGATGGTCTACTCAAGCCTACTGCTGGCATGGAAGATGAGGCTTGGCAGAAATACCGTAAATACCTGTTGAAGAGAGACCAGCTCGGCATTCACATCAAGAAAGGCTATGAACGTGCTTTACTAAGTGAACTAATACGCGACGGCTACCTACCATTCACCCCAAGACCTGTAGATCCTGAAGACCTGAACCCGATGCCTGAAGGCTTTGAGATACAGCCACACCAGAAAGAAGCTCTTGACGCTTTTTTCAAATGGGGCGCAATAGGAATCTACTGGCCTGCTGGTGAAGGTAAATCATACTTCGGGGCGTTTCTCTGCAAGCTGGTTAAAGGTCCGAATCTCGTTGTGGTTCCTAATATCACAGAAAAGGAACAGTGGCTTTTCTACTTGCGAAAGTTTGGAGCTACGAACGTTGACCTCTTGACTTACCAATCATTTCACAAAGCCAAGAAGGACTACATGCTCGTCATCTTCGATGAATGTCATAGGTTGCCTGCGCCAGTTTGGAGCCGATTTTCAACATTAGAGTCGAAATATCGCCTGGGATTGTCAGCAACTCCTTACCGCGAGGATGGTCGTGAAGACCTTATTATCGCATTAACAGGCTATCCTATCGGCTTATCCTGGGAACATTTCATGCGGGTGAGAGCCATACGAAAGCCCAAGATTACGGTGAAAGTGGTCACTGATGAGAGAGACAAGCTGAAAGTCCTCGGTGAAATGCTAAAGATTCCTCTGAAAACACTTGTCTTCGTCGAGTTGATAGCGTCTGGCGAGAGGATAAAGAAACAATTCAATCTGCCCTTTGTCTACGGCGACACCAAAGACCGTCTGGACGTAATCAACAAAAACATAATCACTGTTGTTAGCCGTGTAGGAGACGAGGGCATCAGCATCAAAGATTTAGAGAGAACCATCGAAGTCGAGTTTCTTGGTAGTTCACGAAGGCAAGAGTCGCAGCGAGCTTATCGTTTACTGCACAGCGTCAAGCCTGAAATAAGCCACACGGTCATAATGACCATGCATGAGCTTGACCAGTTTGGCAGGCGTTTCCTAGCCCTTGAAGAGAAAGGCTTCCAAGTTGAATATGTAAGTTAGGTGAATATGAATGGGTGCAAGAGCTTTTATAGAAACTCTGCAAAACTTCAGGTGGGAATGAAATGGAGACAGGCTTCATAAGTGTTCCTACTGACGTGGCGAGGAACATAATGAGCAGTCGCAAGTGGCTGAAGCGCCTAAGAAAAGCCAAGACCAAGAAAGACGTCAAAAAAGTCCTCAAGAAATACTGCCGTATCCACAACATTGACTATGTTGAATTAAGCCAACCTGTTATACTTTCGATGCCTAATCAAGTTCAATGTTACAACTGCCGCAGAATCCCAGAGGACGAGAAGAAAAACGCGGTCTTGAAAGGCGTCGTTCTCTGCCGAGTTGACAACCTAAGAAAAGAAGCTTTCCTGGTACGCAAATGCTCTTTTCACAAGCCTGACCTAATCGAAAGGGCGCTTGTGTGAGCATGGCGAAGAAGACGATAGTGCTAGTCGTAGCGTTCATACTGCTTGTGTGGAGCGTAAAATACTACCAAGACCATTATGCGATTGAGCCTTCACCCACAAACTCGACTAAGAAACCACCACCGACGTGGGGCGGACCGGGTTCTCCTGTGATAATTCCTCCTCCCCCTAACCCTGAGCTTCAACTCGGCATCTACGTCGGAGATCCTAACAGCGACAGCCCTCCCGAAGTGTTACAATCAATAAACTGGTCAGCTAATGGACCACTCTATCCAGGAGAAAGTCGAAACAGCTCAATGTTCGCTAAGAATGAAGGAGACTTAGCTTTCAAACTCAACCTATCAACTTCAAATTGGCATTTCCAAGATTACAACAACACAGAACTATCACAGGACCACCAACAATACTTCAACCTCACCTGGAATTATGACGATGCCGTAATCGCTGTAGACGAAGTCAAGCCCCTAACTCTTACCCTGTCAATTTCTCCACTAATCGAAAACGTCACAACATTTTCCTTCGACATAATCATTACAATGATAGAGTGGCCAGAATAATCATAAATATCTGAAAGAACAGATTCTAGCTCATGTCTGCTGAAACCGTCATCTCAAGCATATTCGTGGCTATAATAAGCGGTTTGATACTAGAAAGCATAAGAGAACATCGCAAAGAAGGAAAACAGATTCTTGAACAATGCTACGATTTCATTAAGGACTTTATTTCATGGGTTCTACAAAGGCTCGCAAGAGAATAATAAATTACATGATACTATTACGCTTGCTCCTAACAATCCAAGAAGAACGTCCAAAATTGAATCGAAAAGTCCACCCCAATAGATTGTATAGTATTCGAATATTTCAAATATTATGGCTAAAAACAAAGTTATTAGCAAGAATATGAAGGGGTGTATGTTCATCTTTCGTTTTTCTGTGAAGCCTATCATCAAACCTGCTATTATGGTTCCTGAAATGAAGTGTTCCATTTTATCGAGGTTTAATATGTAACTATGTAAGCTTATGTTTTGTGGGTTAAAGCCCATAGCATACAAATGAAAGACTAAATAAAGGAACCCCGCAATTAAGAACATCGTTAACTTGCTCAAGCTAAATCATTTAAAGATAACATCAAGAAAATTTAAAATTTACTGTGATTTTATAACTCCATCAGAGATTTTATTTCTTGGGTTCTGCAAAGAATCGGAGAGTAAGGCGTTTTCTCAGCAGTTAGAAGAATGATGAGATTTCTGTAGCGATGCAGAAACTCTCGACCCTTATCTGTGATGTGAAACATTCTCTTACTCTTAGAATCTGGTGTTGGAATGACCTCGATAAGACGGCTGCTGATGAGGAAACTCATGTGGTCGTTGAAGGTTTTAGTGCTTAACCGACATCTAAGCATAATGGCATCTTTAATCGCAGGTTTCGAGACAACCTCTAAAATCTGAGCGAGTTTCTGCATACTGCTCCATTACCTCTATAAATTTTCAACCCTATAAAGCCATATAGAGCTTTCCTCTATGCGTTTTTCTTGGTAGAAGCTTCTTCTAGATTTGAATATCATAGGGTTTAATAATGGTCTTCGGCAGAGATTAAAAAGCACGAAGGGGAGAAAAGCGTGGGCGATGAACTTTGTAAATGGCAGAGATTACTCGGCACTCTGCAAGACGAAAGATGGCACACTGTTAAAGAAGTCTCTCGAAAGGCTCGTGTTGCTGAGTCTCATGTGCAGAAGGTTTTCGATTTTCTTACAGAGTTTAATATAGCGGATCAGAGAAACATGAAGATAAAGCTGAAACCTGAAATGGACACTCTTCAGGAGAGTTAACATGCCAAAGTTTATTCAGAGATTCAAGGGAATGCCACACCCAATAGTGTGTCCGAGCTTCTACAAACTTCAGGGCTTCTTCGGATGTTTGGGAAACTGTAAATACTGTTACCTCAGAGCAACCTACATTCGCCAATGCAAAGGAGAAGTGCCACGTCCAACACTCTACGCAAACACAAGTCCTACCATGCTACTCACAGAGTTCGCCAAATTCAGCAAGGAAGAAACAACACCGCAACTACTTAATGCAGGCGAACTAGGCGACTCTTTTGCTATGGAAGAGAACTGGTATTATAGTGCAGCACCATTCAGCAGATTCATTATTGAAATGTTCCGCAGACAAACCCTTCACAAAGTTCTCTTTCTAACCAAAGTCAGCATAATCCAAAACCTTCTTGAAGCGATACCAACAGACCAAGCTATCATCAGCTTCAGCTTCAATGCACCATCCGTTGTTGAAATATGCAGCGAACCTAACAACCTTTCCTGGCGAATAAGCAGCTCAAGAAAACTTCATGATCACGGTTGGAATGTACGTGGTAGAATCGACCCGATACTGCCTGACAAAATAGACGACTATGAACAGTTGATTCCACAACTTCTACACTTGGAACGGATAACTCTAGGCTCTCTAAGGATAAACAATCGTCAGCTACCAAAAACCTATCCTTCCTTCTGGCAGCCAATACTACCCAACATGGTCAAAGTCAACGCAAACTGTTACCGCTTTCCTGTGGAGCAAGACGCTGAAGCCTTCAGCCAGATTATAGAATGGCTCAAAACGGCAGGCTTCCAAGGCAAAGTCGCTCTCTGCAAAGAATCATACCAAGTCTGGAAAAAACTAGGCTTAGACTACAAGAATCCAAAATGCAACTGCGTACTATAGGAGGAGGCTTCATGGAAATGCCACAAATAACAGTTTACGACGACGATTTTACTCATGGAAACATAACTGTATCTTTGAGCCGATGGCAAATGCTTACACTCAAGATAAATGGACGGCTTTTGTTTGCTATGGGAAAGAAGGAAGGCTGGTCAGCAGCAATGCCGTTCTACTTGGCCAAATGTAACTGTCATGGGTATTATCTTGATTATCCGAAGGGCGGACATGAACGATTAACCTGTCCAAAATGCTTTGCAGAGGAGGCTGAGAAGCTTGCTATACTGGACAAAGAGGCAACGTCAAAATGAACAACATCGTTATGTTCAGGTTGAAACGACACTGGAAAATTAATGAAAAGACTGTAGACTTATACGAGGAGATTAAGGCTGAAAGAAAGACAAGCGAATGGCGAGACGCTTCCGACTATTGGATAAAACGCCTGACAACTCTAGTGCCTCTCAAGAATCTTGGCAGATGCTCACGAAAAGAACTGATGGAATGGGCGAACATGCCTCTTGACACAGCTGCCGCAGAAGACGCAGGAATCATGCTAAAGGAAAAGCTGAAGGTGAACCGGGCTTGGTTCACAGTTGGCTACCCACTATATAGTGTGCCAAGGCTCGAAGCTGACATTACCAACCTGATTCTTCACCCACAAGAAGGACAGTTCGAGATTCAAATTGCGCACGTCGTGGAGGTTACATAATGGCGTGCTTTCTACGCTGGGGCCACGATTGGCAAGACCCCTCTGACAGCGTAAAACAGAAAATCACTGACCAGCTGAGTCTCTTAGGCATTCACGCAGAGCAAATTGAGGTCTGTAGCAAGTGCCAAAGGGTCAAGATGCTTGCTTCAACCTTTCTGAATCCTAAGCCTAGAACCGTAATCATGCCGCCTTATCCAGAGGAGGAAACATAAAAGCAAACAGCCACTATTTAAGGATGATAGAAATGAGCGAGCCTACGACCCTAGAAAGCTTCGGCGAAAAACCCCCGATTTACACGACAGTCGAAGACTATCAGCGAGAAATGAAAGACCTTCAGAACGCTAGGGCGCGACTCGACGTTCTCGAAAAAGATTTGGCAGCCAGTCAGAAAGACCTCTAGCGCTCGTCATAGCTTTCATACTGCTTGTTTGGGGCGCGAAATACTACCAAGATCACTATACAACGATTCAGCCTTCTTCTACAAACTCAACCAAGAAGCCGCCTCCAACATGGGGAGGAGACAGCGGTTCTCCTTTTATTGTTCCTCCTCCTTCTGACCCTAAACTTCAGCTTGGTATCTATGCTGAAGACCCTACTAATGTTAGCTCACCCGAAGTTCTACAAGCGATAAACTGGTCTGAGAATGGACCGCTTTATCCAGGACAAGACGTGAACAAGTCAATATACATTAAGAATGAAGGGGATCTGGCTTTCAAGCTCAACTTATCAACTTCAGATTGGCGTTTTCAAGACTACAACAAGACAGAGCTGTCTCACGTTTACCAACAATACTTCAATCTCACCTGGAATTATGATAATGCTGTTGTCGCCGTAGATGAGGTTAAACCCTTAGCTCTCACCCTGTCAATCTCTCCGCTGATCGAGAACGTCACAACATTTTCCTTCAACATAATCATCTCGAGGATAACCATAAATACAGATGAAGGGAAACTCTAGTCTATGTCTGCTGAAGCCATCGTTTCAAGCATAATCGTAGCAGTGATAAGCGGTTTAATATTGGAAAGCATAAGAGAACATCGTAAAAGCGGTAAACAGACTCTTGAGAAATGCTATGATTATGTGCGAACCATCATCTCTTGGATTCTGCAAAGGCTCGCAAAAGACTGAGGCACTGGCGTATTTTCAACAGTCAGAAGAATGATGAGATTTCTGTAACGATGTAGAAACTCTCGACCCTTATCTGTCGTGAGAAACTTTCTTTTGCTTACAGGGTTATCTTCCGTTGGGATAACTTGAATTAGATGACTACCGACAAGAACGTTCATGTTGTCATTGAACGTTTTAGTGCTTAGATCACATTTTAGCATAATAGTATCTTTAATCACAGGTTTAGCCGATGCAACTTCAAGAATTTGAGCAAGCTTCCGCATAGCACTCATCATCTAATGATGCGTTCAACCGTAATAAAACTATGTAGAACAATCTTCTAGTAGTCAGTATCCTATGGACTTAATAATCTTTGAGGCGGAAATTAGAAGCACACAGCGAGGGAAAAAGGAGTGTCCAAACCCTGTAAATGGCAAAGGCTACTCACGAGCCTTCGATTCAAGGACAAATCCCAATAACAGGGAATTGAAAGGAGAAGGTATTGCCATGACCATTATTTTCAGGCTGAAACGACTCTGGAAGATCGAAAACAAAACCGTAGACTTGTACGCAGAGATTAAGGATGGAAGAAAAACAAGCGAATGGCGCGATGCTACGGACTACTGGATAAAACGTCTGACGACTTTAGCTCCTCTGAAGAATCTTGATAAATGCTCACGAAAAGAGCTGTTGGAATGGGCGAATATGCCTCTTGATACGGCTGCGGCAGAAGATGCAGGGATCACACTGACGGAGAAGCTGAAAGCGAGGGATGCTTGGTTAATATTTGGTGGTTATTCAAGCAACGTGCCGAGGTTTGAAGTAGACATCACCGACTTGATTCTTTATCCAAGAGAAGGACAGTTTGAGATAAAGTTCACGAATGTTCGAGAGGTAATCTAACTTGAGAGAACGAAAAGCGTCTCCCAAGGGCGATGCAAGACACAAGTGGGAATCGGTGTTACCTTTCTCAAAACAGGTTAGGTGCGCTAAATGTGGAATTGAAACTTCAGAATCCCAGGCGAGGCGTGGCATAGGTCCCTGTCGAGGCAAAAAAGAAAAGGAGACAGCCACTATTTAAGGATGGTAATAATGAGCAAGCCTACGACTCTGGAAAGCTTCGGCGAGAAACCTCCGATTTACACGACTGTCGAAGATTATCAGCGAGAAATGAAAGACCTGCAGAACGCCAGGGCGAGATTGCCAATTCTTGAGAGGGAGATTGCTGTCGCACAGAAGGAGCTTTCCGAAGCTGAAAAAGAGTTTCTGCGTGCAAGGGAAGAGTACGATGCTAAGTGGCGTAGGCTTCGCCAAGTAACCCGAAACATGAGATACTGGCAAACAAGAATCGCAACTCTAACCGCCCGATATGAAGGTCTGAGAGCTATCGGATGGCGCTACCTCAGAGGCACACAAAGACCTGAATACCAACGACTGAGAGGCTTGCTTCCAGCAGCTCACGCCCGACTGATGTATTGGACAGACGAGCAAACAACCATAATCAACGAGATAAACGCTGAACGACCCAGATTCACTTATCTCAAAGATGTGATACTCGGAATATCCGAGACTCTACGAGAACTCAGAGCCGAATATAACTCTGTCAAAGCAAACATAGCAACCCTGGAAGACCAGATTTCCCGGAAGGTAATTGAAGAATGGCTCGGAGACGAAGCCTGCTTGTTACCTGAAACATTAATATGGACAAGCGAGGGTTTAATGCCGATTGAAGAATGTCGTGAAGAAACTTCCATCGTTTCTAATGACCAAACTGATTTTCGCACGGTCACACGGCACTTTAGAAAAGTGGTGGATGAATGGATTTATCGCTTACGACCATACTATTTCTATGACCTTAGATTAACTAAAAATCATCCAATCTGGGTATGTGAAAAAGTATACCGCTTCTGTAATAAAGGATACATGGGTGTCGAAATCACTGAACCACAAATGTTGACAGTGCCAATGATTCTGAAAAATACCAACAGCAATCATAACTTCTATATTGGCTTTCCTATATTTTCAAAGACAAAAGACATTGCCGAACTCACCGATGAACGATGTGAACTGCTGGGATACTATGCGGCTGAGGGTGACATCCCTTCTCATCCAGAAGGAGATAGACAAGTTCGTTATACCTTACATGAAAGGGAAACTGAGTTCGCAGAACGGATTCAACATCTTGTAAAACAGGAGTTTCAGGCTAATAGTTCAAACAAAGTCGTTACAGATAGACGGAACGGTAATCACTACCGCATCGTAAGAGTATACTCAGCAAAGATGGTTAGATTCATCAAGCGATACTGTACCGGCACAGCAAGGAAATGTAATAAACAATTTGGGGCTACTATACTTTTCTTGCCACCCCAAAAACAGCTGATAATTATGTCGAGCGCCGTCAAAGGCAATGGCACCATTCGAAAGAATAGGCGTAGCTGTAAATATGGTTCATCCTCTAAGAAATTGATACTGCAAATGCAATGGATGCTTCTGAGAAACGGAGTTCTTGGCGGAATTAATCAAGAGGCGGATTCTGGCGGCTTTAATGTTGGAAATATTTTTTACAACTTGTGTTTTCCATACCCCTTTAATAGACCAAGAGAACCTCGATATGGCTTCTTTAAGGATGGATTCGTATTTGTCTCCCTTGGAAGAGGTAAAAATCTCGGCATTTCACAAGAACGTTACTGTGGTTCAGTCCATAACTTAGGTGTAGATGGAGAAAGTTACTTAACGAATAGTGGTCTTGTTCATAATTGTTCAGGCAACGACATCTGGTGGAATGCTCTCAACAAGCAATACGTTGTCCGTAAACCTCGCGTAAGGGATCAGCTGATCGGCGAACTCGTGAGGCGAGAAAAGAAACTCGGCATCACATACACAGCTTGTTATGATGAACAAACAGAAGTTTTAACCTTGGAAGGATGGAAACTTTTTAAAGACGTAAGATTAACCGATCATGTTGCTACATTGACTCCTAGCTTGAAACTTGAATATCAGAAACCAACTAAACTTTTTTCTAGTCATTATTTAGGTAAGATGTACAAACTTACATCCAGACAAATTGACCTATTGGTAACACCAAATCATAATCTGTTTGTGGAAACTAGGGCGAGAAAACCCAAGTTTAGGTTGTTGAAACCGCAAGAAGTTTTTGGCAGATGTGTAAGGCATCTCAAAGTGCCTGTCTTTAGTGGTGAGGAGCAAGCATACTTTGAGCTTCCCGCTCTCCGAGAAGAACTTACTGCGCGTCATCGTAAACACCCTAACGGATGTAATGATGGTAACTCTAGTCTTAGAATGAAAATGGACGATTTTCTAGAACTTTTAGGGTATTATTTAGCTGAAGGCTCTCTACGTCATCCAACTAGAACAAGTGGTGGGCATGGGATCAACTTTTCAGAGCCAGATGAAGGAAAAAGGGCGAAGATGATGGCGGTTGTCAAGAGAATATTTCCAGAGGTGACAATCACTGAAAGTCCTACAGACTTCTTTTTCCATCATAAACAGCTTTACTACTATCTGAAGCAGCTTGGACACGCCACTGAAAAATATATACCCAAGGAGTTTAAGAATCTATGCCCGCGTCAACTAAGAATACTTCTAAATTCACTTATATTGGGTGATGGATACCCCCACTCAAAATCAAAAAATAGGTATTATGTGACATCATCACAATGTTTACGCGACGATGTTCAAGAAATTGCTTTGAAGGCAGGGTTTGGTAGCAATTATTGGCCGAAGAAATGTCATGTTGCCAAAATTAGAGGAAGGATTATTCATAGTGGTCCAGCATGGGAAGTCTCTATAACCAACCACAGTAAAACCCCAACAGTCTATTCGAAGGAGAAACGCGGCAAAGAATCATGGGTAAATTACGATGGAGAGATTTACTGTGTTGAAGTTCCAAATCATACACTGTTAGTTAGAAGAAATGGTAAAACAATATTCTGTGGAAATAGCATTGAAACCTCAGAGGGTCATGATGTTCCACTCACCGTTGAGATCACGACAGTCACGCTTGTTCGTGAGAAGGATCTGGCTGCCATCGCCGAAGTTGAGAGACAGCTTGACCGAAAAACTATGGATTACATGGTTCAGAACGCATGGGCTAACCTGATGCCTTCCTTCGAGAAAAAAGGAATTGAGTTCAATGGTGAACACCACATTCTGAACATTCGCCTTTACCCTTTCAAAGTACCGGATTACCCGACAGCTCACCTTCTAATCGAAAGAAAATCCCGCTACATTCCTGACAGAAAGTATGAGGCTGACATTAGCCTGGTGTGAGAGATTGTGGGAAAAGGGAAGCGACACTCAGCCAAGAAACGTGAAAACTGTTATATACTTTAAGGTCGGAGAATGTATCTGCGCTCACTTTAGAGTTGTGCAGATGGGTCTGGAACGATACGAGAATGAATAGTGCTAAGAAAAAGATGAAAGTTGAAGATCGTATTGAAGCATTGGAGAAATTCAGAGATAAAACTCTGCCAATTATAGAGGCTGTTCAGAAATTTTTGGATCTCAGTAAAGAAAGGTTTAACCCTGCTAGTCTCTGCAAAGATGAAATAGACAAGCGAATAATAGATTACCTCATCGAACACAAGGCAGGTGCTACCTCCGATATAGCTCAAGCTCTAGGTCTTGAGAATCCTAAGAACGTGGGCCGCCACATCATAGGCAAGCGTATCCAAAGGCTGAAAGAGGTTTTTGAACGAAACAACTGGAATGTTCTCGAATTTCATCCTGAAAACAAGGATGGAAAATTCAGAGCATGGTGGCTTTCTATTGACGAAATAGATGTTGAAGGCTTCAGAAAAATCAGCTTGAGCTTGAGCGCGTTCTTCATCCTTTAGATTACGATAAGAAGGCAAGATTACATTGAAAGCTTTGTTGAACAGTGAAGGAGACAAGGTTTGGGCCTACGTGTTCCCAAAAGGTGCGGTTCCAGTCAAAGGGTTTTCACCCTTTTGGGCAAAGGTTAGAGGCGTCGAGATGGAAGTTTACCTTGTCGATTGGACGGCTTTGACTGAGGTTGAGAAAAGCTTGATTGTTAATCACATCGCAGACAAGTCTGGGGATTCAAGAACTGCTGTTGAAGCTGAAATCTTGAAGAACGGTTTACCTCTTAGAGCTGCCCTAGTTTCATGCGTTCCTATTCCTGGGAGGTACTTCTGATGAGTAAGTGTGAAGGCTGCGGTAAGATAGGAGTCTATTTCGGAAAACTCTGTTCAGAGTGCTTGCGGAAGGCACACGATGAATACTTGGAGAGGAAGAACAAGGCACAATAGAGGGATGAGCATGGTGACATACACAAACAGTGATAATGAAATAATCCTCAAAGTTCCCAAGAACGAGTTTGAGGAGTTTAACAAGAAGTTCCTTATGATTCTGGAAGATTTTGCTCGGAAGCCGATTTTTCATCAAATTTCACATCGCACAACATTGTGCACGAGAGAGTATCAGGAACGGACTAACCTTGAATATGGAATTTTCAGCGCGGTTATAGCTGCTTGTTGTTCTATGGTGGTTTGGCTTCTTCCTATGGCTTTGTTTCCAGTGACAATTTCAGTCCTTCTAACTTGGCCAGTCGTCCTTTCCGTCATTTTTGGACCTGCATTATTCTTCCTGTTTGCGGCACCTTTTTTTGTGAAATACGAGTGGATCTCATGGATAGAGGTTCAACTAGGAGAATGCTGGTATATACAGATCAAGTATCCTAAGTCCCTTCTAGTTGAAAGAATTAAGAATGAGCTAGTAAAGGAGGGATAATATGAGTGGGAGATACTTCTTGTGGGTTGTCTTCGGCTTGTTTTTCCTTGCTTTCGTCTTAGGCTTAGCTACTGTAACTCTTCTTGGTATCGGGATTGGTCTTGTGGCTTTGGTTCTTGACTTCGTGGTGTATCGAATGATAGTGAAGGAGACGTCTTTAAAACTTGTATCGCTCTAAAGAGCAGACCTGAAGGATGGAGAGTACGATGAGCGGGACTCTTGATGCATTTCTCGGACCGCAAATTGTGAAGCCAAAACAGGACTCGGGGATCTTTGTTCAGGAGAAATGCTCGGATTGTGGTCAGCTTTTAGGAGCCAATAAACCCATGTATGCTCTCAAAATCAAGGGCGAAGTGAAACCCTATTGTCGAGATTGTGCAAGAAAACGGCTGCCAAAACCAAAACCAAAAGAAGAGCAACAAGAAAAAGAAGAAGATTGAGCCGAGTTATGAACAATTCGAGTCAAGCGAGTGTTGATGTTCACCAAAGAATTAAGACTGCTATCAAAGAGATTGAGAAAGAGAGTTCTTTCCTTTGTCACAACATTGAAACAATAGCTGAAAAGGCAAATACTGATACTAGAACAGCTAAAAATCACTTGGCATCAAAAACTATTCACATTTCGCCTTTCTTCATTCTGGGAAATGCTGTTCAATTCTTCGCTTTGTTAGCCATTATTATCCTAGCTCTCGTTTTCCTAGCGAAAAGACGACGCCACAAATAGCTTTAAAGTAGTTTGGAGATACTTTTCAGATACGTTTGGGTTACAAATGGCTAAAATTTATGTCAAGACCATTATTCTCGTCATTCTCGTGTCTATCCTAGCATTGTTGCGACTGAACCTTCTGAGCTTTTCCGTTCCTATTCCAAGCTTTCTCTTGGACACTTTGATAGGTTTAGACGTAGTCACCATCGTGATTAATGAAAAGCTGACGAAGGGCGAGTATTGGCATACGTGGCACTATGCTCTTTTGCTGATTTCCTTCATATTGATTCTATGGTTAAGGTTGGTCATTGAGCAAAATCTTATAACGGTTTAGAGAGTAAGCAGTCAGCATGTATCAGCCTAAAACCTATGTTCTAATAATCGTGCTTATTGCAGGCGTAGGCGTTTCTTACCTGGGTCTTCAAGACCTGCTGTGGATGGGGTCGCAGTGGCTTTCTTCTAATGACTCTTGGGGGCTTAACACTTACACGTCTGTCCCGGCGAAAACTGCTTTTCTCTATGCGGGAGTTATCAGCCTGTGGACTGGTGGTCTATGTGCAGGAGCAGCCGTCGTTCTGATTCTCACCAAGCTTTCAAAGACGAGTCTAGTCCCCTTCTTCCTTGCCATTGTTTTCACAGGATTAGGGTTTAACACGTTGGATTGGATGATCAGCCCCAGTCCAGGTCGCACTTTTCAGGCGTGGCCTCTGAGCCTATCCTTCGAGTTAGAGTGTTGGAATTGGTACATCTTCTTAGGCGTAGCTCCCTCTTTTCTAGGTGGGCTTCTTATATGTATGCCTCTCACATATGCAGCTCTCAAAACTGCGGGCAAAATTTAGGGGTTCAGCAGGTCGCAGCATTTCCCAACTTGAACCTGAAGTCTTTCCCATCCTTTCAGAACCTTCTCATCAGTCCATTTTTCACGACCAAACCTGTCGTATGCCTTATCTCTTAAGTTGTCCCTTTCGTCTAGTGCTTTCATAAACTCCTCTGAAGAGTGTCGTTCCTTCATAATCCTATCAAGGTTTTCTTGAGCAGCCACAACTTCAGGTTCAGCTTCAGCCAGCCTATCAGTCCTTACTGACTTTGTCACAGGAAGAGAGTATCTGACGGTGGGAACCATAAGCAAGTAAAGGCTCAGCTCCGAAAGCCAATTTGCTCTTTCCCCAACGTCTAAGAAACACTTCACAACTTCAGGTTTCTTAATGTTTTCTGGGTCAACATCGTGTATGGACCTGCCGAACCCACCCTTAACAACATGGTCAGGCATTTCTACGGATAAGTAAGCGCTTTCCATGTGACCCTGATGATCAACTGCCAAACCTGAGCAAGAAGCTACTGTGGGACAGCCTTTCTCATTCAACCTGTCTATAAGTGGAACAATGCTCTGGTCAGCGAATCCCCCTGACTTCAGAGGCTTTGTGATTCCGCCTTCAACCTGGCACACGCCGTCTTTGAGTGCTCCGCCTTTTGCTTTGCACTCTTGCTCAGAAACCACGAGTAATCCCTGTCTGCTTTTAGAAGGTTCTTGATAATAAGTTTTCCCAAGGCTAGCTCTTGAGTTTGACAGCTCCTACGACGTTCTCATGTGCCTTTTGGCTGTGGAAGGCTTGCTGCTTTCTCTTCTATCCACTCTTCAGACCTCTCAGTAGCGGCTAAAAGTTGCCATACTACGACTTCCTTCTGCACATACAAATCATCGCCTATGTGTAGTGCTGCTCGTGCAGCATCTCGCCAAGGACAATCTTTTCCTGGGTATCCTTCTCTTTTGACTCCACAACAATATGATAAATCATGGTAACACGTTATTGATTGAGCATCAAGAACGTCTTGAAGCGTTAGAGTTTTCTTTACTGCAACAGGCATAACCTTCGTTTGAAGAACCTCTAATTTCGGCTCAAGAAATTGTTTAAGTTGAGCATGTTTCTTTTTCTCCTCTTCAGAAGCAGACAGCTTCGAGGCGATTGCTGCTTGTAGGTCCGTAACAAGTTTGTTGAGAATTTCAACGTAACTTTGAGGTCCTGACATACAGTTAGAGTTTCCTACATGAGATTTAAGGTTTATGCAGACAATTTTGACTCATTCTTTCTTGGCAATCGCCAAAAATCTCGCATAAGTTAAGCGCTTAAGGAGTCCAAAGGTTAGTATTCTTACGAACTTGTCAAGGTATCTGGTGAAGTAGTCTGTCTCGATGTATTTTATCTTGACTATTTTAAATCCAGCACTTAACAAGTGATTTCTAATATGTTCCTCGGTGAACACGGCGTAATGCTTATCACCTGTTCTTGTGAGAAGGTGTCTGTGGCCCATGTAACCGCCTGTATGCGTTCCCAACAAGTAATATCTAATACACGCAGCATTGTCCGTGATGAGAACAAGAGACCCGCCTTTCTTTAGAACTCGGTGAACTTCACAGAGATGGAAGTTGGGATTTCTAAGATGTTCGAACAAGTTTCTCTCATAGACCTCATCGAAAAACCCATTTGGAAACCGTATACCCTTTTCCACGTCAAAAACATGGGTAGTCGTCTTGGTCGGTGTTATGTCTACTCTATGCGTGCCGTAAGTTTCATTTCCACATCCAAGATTTAAGTTTCTTTTCTGCGTGGCTTCCTCTTGCATCCTAAATAAACTTCCTTAAACATCCCCTCAAGTCTATTCATTACGGCCTCCTTGTCATATTTTAGGGCTTCTCTACGACACTGTTTAGCGTAGTTCATGTATTCTTCTCTTTTTTCTTCCCAGAGAATAGCTAAGCGCAGTATTTCAGCAACGTTTTCTTGGATTGAACTTCCAAATAGTAAGGGCAGCTCTAGGACCTTATGCGTCTGTAAAGGTGTAGTGATGACAGGGGTTTCACACAGCAAGGATTCTACAATAGCCAAGCCGCTGGTTTCGACTGATGTGGTCGAGGTTTCCGTCGTTGTTGTGGTCAGGCTTGTTGAAACGGAAGTTTCCGAGGTTGACGTGGTCGTCTGACTCGTGGAAACCGAGGTCGAGCAAGTGGTCGTAGTCGTTTCGGTTAGTGATGTCAGAACAGACGTGGTTGTTGTAGACGTAGTCGTTATGCTTGTCAGAACCGAGGTTTCTGTGGTTTCCGTGGTAGTAGTAATCAAGCTCGTTGAAACCGAAGTCTCCGAGGTTGACGTTGTGGTTACAGACACTAAGATTTCCGTGGATGTGGCTTCCGACGTTGTGGTAGTCAGAGAGGTTGAAATCGAGGTGAGAGAGGTTGTGGTCGTTGTCTCAGACGTCGAAACGGAGGTGGTGCAGCTAGTTGTCGATGTTGTGGTGATGCTCGTGATGACGGATGTTTCCGTTGTTGACGTTGTTGTAACCTCAACCTCGACAACCACGACTGAAGTGATGACGTCTGTTACGACTACATCTACGACCACCTGCTCAACCTCGCTGTCAACAAGCCAGACGACCACAATCACTTCTGAAACATCCGTCTCGACAAGCGTGACAACGGCAACCACGGAAACCACGTCTACCGAAACATCCGTTTCAACCACATCCACCTCTACAACAACTACAGAAATACTAACGTCTGTAACGACCACGGCGACCACCACTTGCTCAACCTCGATTTCGACAAGCGAGACCACCACAACAACCTCGGAAACGTCAGTCTCGACTTCAATCACCTCAACATCCACAACCGAAACGTCAATTATTACGTCAGTCACCTCAACGTCTACGACGACAACATCCATTTCAACATCAACATCTTTGACGACCACAACCCTTCAAACCACGTCAACATTGACAAGCGAATCCACCACTACACTAGAGACAACGTTCACTTCCACTTCAACGTCAATTACGACGACCATCGTCGAATCGTCTACCACGTCCGCCACGTCGATAACGACAGAACTGACCACAACGACGGATACCGCTACTGTGGCCAGCACGTCAACAACCACAACCACAATATCCGCTGGAAACACCACCGTGACCGTCACTCAAACCACAACCAGCGTGGCGTATGACCTAGACATAACAGGCGTTCCTTGACAGTGAAGGTCATGTCCGATAGTAAGGTGCTCTATACGCTTGTAACCGATTCTGCTGGTTTAACAGAAATGGTCAGTCTGCCAAAAGGACAATACACAATCAACGTCTATATAAATAATTTACTTCAGCTCCAACAAACGCTGACGTTAGAGGCAGATACCTCAGCCCGGCTTCAGATTGGCATACCGATAATTTTGACGTTCGCCCGAATAATTATTATCCTTTTAGTCATCATAGTCGTAGTGTTGCTTCTTCTGTATAGACGCAAAAGGCACAGTTAATCTTCTGAAGAGAGTAAGTCTTAAAAACTTTGTGTAGAGAATAGATAAACCGATTGGAGAACCCTACAAGCCTAAAGGCAAGAGGAAGCGAGAGGAAACGAACAATGCTAAGAGTAACTGAGCCTAGAGGACAGCGATTCAAAATTGAAGGTCGCCAAGGAAGATACGAGGGTCTAACTATCTGGCAGACTAAACAATGTGGACCTGAATGCAAAGATTTCAGAGGAGCTTCACTTAGAAGCGTGTTCGGCGTCTGCACGAAAGGCGTTGCCTGGAAAGTCATTACAAAAAACAGGCTAGGACGAAAACTAAGAGCCTGCCAAGTAAATCGAGTTGACCATAGAAGCTTAGAAGAAAAGGCGCAAACTTACAAAAGGCTCGCAGGGGTTTTTGAATGCTTATCCAACCCCGATAGGTTGAGAATCTTAGAACTGCTTTCTACCTGACTAGAAGATGGTTCTATATGGATTTAATACCCTCTTGCTTCTAAGAAGTTGAATGTATCTGGGTGAAACAAATGGGGGAAAAGGTCAAAGTAGATACGATTGGAGACATACCTGTATACTACCTAAGAGGCAAGTTCACAGCGGAAAAAGACGGTGTGCATTTTGAAGCACTAGGCATTGAAGCCTTAAAGATGAAGATGCAAGGACTAGATAAAAAAGCCATTAGGGTTATCAGTTTCTACATTTACGTGGCTGGAGGATACGAGACTGACATTGACATCTTTGATGCGATTGCACATTCTAAGAAGTTTATCCTACGAGTAAACGAGGATGGAAAAAAGGAGCGCATATCCTCAGAACATCTATACGTTCATACCCCAGAGCTTGAACAGAAATTGGCTGCCCTTCTTCAAAAGGCAAAGGACCTTAGAAGCGAGATTGAAACAACACTCCGAACTGCAAAGAGGTTTCCCTAAGATGAGCAAAACCATGAATAAGCGAGTTCAGAGAAAGCGAACAAAAGGTTGGCGAATGCCACCAAACACGGTTTATGTGGGTAGACCGACCAAATGGGGAAATCCGTACAAAATTGGCGAACTTGGTCTAGTTCATGCGGGAAAGCCTGCTACAAGAGAGGAAGTTTTGGAACTCTATGAGAAATGGGTGAAACAGGAAATACATTGTTGCGATTCGCATTTTCTTGATCCGTTGATAGGTAAAGACTTGGCTTGTTGGTGTCCACTCATTGACAAAAACGGGAACCATGTTCCTTGTCACGTAGACGTGATAATCAAAATCATGGAAGAGAGAGGGATGACGTAAGATGCCCGCATGTGCGAAATGCAAGAGAGATTTGCCGTTATCGGCGTTTTCCAAACCACATACAGATAAGAAAGGGAGAACTTACAAGCGGTCATACTGTAAGGAATGTAGCCGTAGATGTTGCAGTGACTATGCAAAAGCCAATAGAGCAAAAAGAAACCTCAGATTGAGAGGATGGCGAAAAAGGAATCCGACTCTTGTTCATGGTCTTGATAAGAGGAAACGATTGAAGAAAAAGTATGGGTTGACACCTGAACTATATGCCGGGCTAAAAGAGAGTTGTCAAGGTAGATGCTCGTTGTGTAGCCAACCAACAAAGGCGTTAGAGCTTGACCATGACCATAAAACTAAAAGGCTCAGAGGGTTTGTTTGTCGGAAATGCAATCTTTTGTTAGGACTCATAGAGGACAGAAACCTTCCTTTGGATCAAATAGCGGCTTATCTTGGTGAGTCGTGCCATGCTGATGTTATCCTAGAAGTTTTGGCCGAGCGCGGTAAAAATGAGTAGCCCGATCGTCTTCAGCATTGTTATGTTCAAGGACGGAACCGTAGAAGTCAAGTATGAGCACGAAGGAAATCTGCAAGTCTATAAGCTGAAGCCTAGAAACCCTGTCATGCTGATGTTTTGTTGAAAATATTGAAGGAGAGGCAAAGAGAGCATGAGCGAGTTTGATGTGAAGTATGAAGACCATAAACAAGAAAGGAAAGTATCTGGATAGGACTTGTCCGAAGTGCGGTCACGTGTGGACTCCTAGAGTTCCGTCTCCTAAGACGTGTCCTCGTTGTGGTCTTTGTATGCCAGAATGGAGAGAGAAACAGAAAAAGCGACTTCAAGACTTCTATAAACTTCACAAACCACTCTTACGGCAAAATCAAGCTGACTATCGAAGAAAAAACATCAAACAGATTAGAATGGTCAATAATAAGGCGTACAAGAAAGAAAGGAAGTTATGGACTAATGGTATTCATGTAACCCCTGAAATTTGGCGTAAGGCAGAAAGCTTAGCAGAAGAGATATTGACTCTTGAAGGCTTCGAGGAGATTTTTTATCTAAGGGAAAGGAGTTTTCCGTTTGACTATTTGGCGAAGAAAAAGGGCTTGGTCTATGCCATAGATGTTACTACATCACAGAGAAAGCCGATAAGACCATTACCTGCAGAGCTATGTATCTACCTAAATCTCAAACTATTGTTGTTGTTCATAAAACCTGATTTTACAGCATACCGTTTAGTTTCGATCAGTTCTGGTTACTTGAAGAGAGCAATCTACAAATCTTTCAACATTCACAACCTTAATGGTTTTAAGAAGCTAGAGGAGATATACGCAAAATGAACCATAGAATACTTCATATCGATTGGGACTTCAAACCTACTAAGCATTGGATTCGTGTATGGATAGAGGCAAAAATGAATATGCTTGAGTTTCTAGGGTACTCTGTTGGGGAGCTAATTTTCAAAAGGAGAGGTCGGGGATTCCATATCTGGTGGGACATATCCAAAAAAAAGCCTTTTACTGAAGATGAAGTAAATATGATCCAATGGCTTTTGAATGATGATGTAACGCGGGTTAGGGTGAATCGCTTACGAACGCGCCGAGGAATGGAACGTTGCTGGAATAAACTCTTTTCTCATGTGATATGGCGTAAGTCGTTGCCTAAGAACTGCCAGAAGTGCCGGATCGTGAAGACTCTACGAGAACTTGAACAGGGATTGGAGAAAGAAGAAGGCGAGTACCCTGAAGTTGTGCGTTTCAGACCTGGGATAGACAATATAGGCGACCTCAACATAGTTATTGGTGTGAAAAACTGATGGTTCACGTATGTATCTTAACCATAAGCGAAAAAGAAAAGCCGGACCTCTTCAAGCAAGTCATAGACACCTGTAACTACTGTGTCTCTAACGACAAGACCAAGACGTTTACCTATGAAACTCAACCGGGAGGAGAGGGTATCAAGATCTTCTGTCCGATGGGAAGAGATCAAGCTATGAAGAGAGGCGTATTCTTTAACAAGAAACACGGCGTCCATTTTGAAGTAATCTGGCAGAAATAAGGGGGTTCAAGAAACTGTCGGGGGTGCGACTCCCCCATTCCCAACCATGAGGCTCAGATCAGTCAACCACTGTTCAAGCTTTAGGCAGCTTGTGGGGAAACACCAAAAGGGAGAAACCTCTTTGTTGAGTAGGCAAACAAAACATGGTATGTCAATTATCGAATCAATAGGGTTGATTCTCCATTTGCTTCTGTTTAAAATCTGATAAAACGTGCTGTGCGCTGGTACATACATTCGCTCTGATTTCAGTATTCGTTTAATCTTGCTAGGCATCGTTCCTTCTTTATACAAGTCTATGATTTTCTTCTTGACCTCTTGTGGAATCCTACTCATTCGTTCACTCATTTTCTGTCTATATTTGGGGTCACTCCATTGCGTTTCTCGAAGCCTGGATAATGCCTGTCGCTTTTCTGCTTTCAATCCTGACTTGCCGTATTTTTGTCTTCGTTTAACCCAAATCAAATCTCCTGGGCGCTTCATTTTCTCTTTCTTTTCTTGAACCCATCTGCCGATAGAATCATACGATAATGGGGGGTCAAAATGGAACATGCTGTTAAGTTGGTCTGCAACCTCTTTCAATGTTGTTCTTGGATTGGAAATATAGAGTGAGACGGCTAGATCCTTAGTCTCAGGTTTGTGTCTTGGCTTCGATATTCCCTTCTTCGTAGGCATTAAGCATCTTTACCTACCATATATCATACACCCTATATCATTTGCTTGACCATCAAGCCTATCTCCTATTGGTCATATACCATTGGTGATTTACCATTGGTCATATACGAAGTGAAGTGCATTTAGTGTATTTGGAAACCTTTTTATGCTTGTTCTTCATCAAGAATTGATGAAGTCCTATGTGCAACAGACTAGCACTCTCGTCTTCGTTGCATCTGTCAAGTAGCTTAGCATAGGCTTTTTGTTTTTGGGCTGGGGTACACAAGCCAGGTCAAACGTGTCCCGACTTGAAATCCGTTTTTCACGGGAACGCTATTCTACCCCGAATCGAATCTCTGCGCGGGAGTGGAAATCGGTGAGGGCTTGCCCACGTGCGTTCGAATCGCACCCCCAGCGCCAATGCGACAAAGTGCTTATGTTGCTAATATGACAAAGTGCAGGGGTAGCTAAGCACGGCTGAAAGCGAGAGGCTTAAGACCAGCTCGAAGCTCAAGTCAGGCTCGAAGCTTAGGACGGCTAAGAACGACATTCAGTCGTGAGATACCTCTTTCGCATAGGCGA
>Ga0315280_10000679_pt1 | contig 62418 bp, 73 predicted proteins | sample YL17G06_40_MG_FD_203697 | JGI IMG/M metagenome (GOLD analysis project Ga0315280, IMG submission 203697) | Sediment microbial communities from Yellowstone Lake, YNP, Wyoming, USA - YL17G06_40 | ecosystem: Environmental > Aquatic > Freshwater > Lake > Sediment | place: USA: Wyoming | collected... | reverse complement strand
TTCAGGGGATTATACTAGTTCGCAATGGTGCCATTCGAATTGATCACAGTGCCAGCGGACGATCTGAGGATACTCGGGACGGAGATCTTCACCGCCCTCGGCGCGCCGAGGCGCAAGGCCGAGTTCGTCGCCGACACGCTCGTGGAGGCGAGCCTCACGGGGCACGACTCCCATGGGGTTTCGTACTTCGTCCTGTACTCCGACCGGATCAGGAAGGGGCACATCGACGTGAAGGCGGAGCCTGTGGCTGTGAAGGAGTCGGCCTCATCTGCCCTGATCGACGGACGATGGGGCTTCGGCCAGGTGACGGCGATGCGGGCGATGGAGCTGGCGGCGGAGAAGGCCAAGGAGCATATGGTCAGCGCGGTCGGCGCCTGCCACTGCAACCACATCGGACGCGTCGGCTACTACACCGCCTGGGCGGCGCGACGCGGCCTCGTGGGGATGATGTTCGTCAACGTCGGTCATCCATCCGTCAGCGTATACGGCGGGCTCGGCAGGGTCTTCGGCACGAACCCGTTCAGCGCCTCGCTGCCGACGGAGGGAAAGGACCCCTTCCTACTCGACTACGCGACGTCGGTCGTGGCCGAGGGGAAGGTCACCGTCGCGAGGACGAAGCACGAGAAGATCCCGCGCCACTGGATCAGGGACAAGAACGGGAGGCCAACGGACGACCCCAACGACATGCCCGACGGCGGCTGGCTCCTGCCCTTCGGGGAGCACAAGGGATACTGCCTCCAGCTGCTCATGGAGCTGATGGGCGGAGTGATGACTGGCTCGCGCTCCGGCGTCGACCCAGCGACGGACCCACCGTCGCCGAACGGCGTCCTCGCCGTCGCCCTGAACCTGGACGGCTTCATCGGGCTCGAACCGTTCGAGGAGCGAACAGAATCTGTCCTAAAAAAGGTGAGGGCTACGCCCGCAGAAATGGGCTCCCGTGTGCTCATTCCCGGCGAACCGGAGTGGGAATCGAAAGAACGTCGCGAAAGGGATGGGATACCGATTCCAGAGGAGACATGGGATCAGATGACGAAGCTTGCGGAGGAACTCGGTGTAAACATAAAGTAGCGTAATCCTGCACAAAACAAGTGCTTAGAAACCGATCATTCATCGTGGTTTCTGCCATTAGTTTCACTAATTAAGATCTATAATGATTCTATTTTTTGCCGCTGCTAAAATAATGAGAATGAAGCACTATGTGGAGTTCTATTTCTGAATAGATTATGTAAAAATTTTGAGATCCCGAGGGATCCTTGATCTCTGACTGAATCAGCCTGCGATTACCTTGTGCTTCAGCACCCCTATGGGCTGGATCTCGCACTCCACCGTGTCGCCGACCTTCAGGAAGCCATCGGGCCAGCTGTGGGCGACGCCGGCCACCGTTCCTGTGGCGATGACGTCGCCTGGTTCCAGCGTCGTGCCGTTTGACAGGTACTCGATGATGCGGGGGATCTTAATGATCATCCACGTGAGGTCGTTGTTCTGCCTCACCTGCCCGTTGACCCTGGTTACGAGCCTCAGAGGCGGCGAGTACGGGTCGGGGATCTCGTCCCTCGTGACCAGGCAGGGTCCCATGGGGGCGGCGTTGTCCATGCCCTTGCCCTTCGTCCAGTTGATGTCCTCCTTGTACATGTTGAATTCCACGTCGCGCGGGAACCCCTGGTCCCTGAAGCTCACGTCGATGAAGACCGTGTACCCGCCGATGTGTTCGTACGCCTTCTCCTTCGTGATGTACTTCCCCCTCTTACCGATGATCACGGCGAGCTCGCACTCGTAATCGAGCCTGTCGGAGTTATTGGGCTTGATTATCGGGTCCCTAGGCCCGCAGACCAGCGCCGGCGGCTTCTGGAAGACGATGGGGACGTCGATGTTCAGGCCCTTCAGACGATCGATCTCGGCCTTCCTCTGCGCGGGGTCCTTGATGCGCTCCGTCACATGGTCATAGAAGTTGACCGCCATGCAGTACACCTTGCCAGGCCTCGGCACCGGCGCGCACAGGCGGATCTGTTCAGGGCTCAGGAAGATGTTTTCGCCGTCGACCCCGACGGCCGTTTTTCCCTTCTTGCTAGCGAAGTCGATCGCCTTTTTTGCAGCCCTCTGTGATTCCTCTCCGCCGGCGAGGAAATCCTTCATGCACGCGGGGATAACAGCCGAGGCTCGCCTGCGGGCGAGTTCGGCGCCCTCGACCTCCTTTAGGTACGATGCGTAGGCCGAGTTCAGGTCGACCACGCTGTCTCCGACGTGGACGCCGAGGCGCTCTTCTGTGTGTGCCTTGAAAGTTACGAGCTTCATATCGATCCCAATGAAACACACCTCTTTCTTTATAGACTTTACCGAATTTCTGATTCGGTCTCGGAACGAGTCCATGGAATATGCGTTAAACTCAAAAGTTATTCAGAATGAAGCCCTTCACCTTCGGGTGCGTGTTCATCAGTCTGAGTAATCGGTTAACTAGATACTTGATCTGCCTGTCGAACAGCCTCGATATGAAGAGCGCGAGGAAGAAGTTAACCGTTGAAGCCAGCACCAGCTGGAGGAGATCCGTGATACCAAGAGCCCAGACGAGCAGCGCGAAAAGGACTGCGCCCAACACGCCCATTATCATCGACCTGAATATGAAGTAGACGTAAAACTCCTCTTCCCCATCCATGGTTCGAGACCCCAATATGCTTACGATCGATGATCGATGTAAGGCAGTTAGATTTAAACATAGGATCATGGGCGTTGTAACCTAACGCTGGTGCCGCAGGTGTCGGAGCAAGAGGCAGTCGGGAAAACCAACAGATCGGTTCTGGGAACCCTGACCTTCTCGCACCTGGCTCAGCACTTCTACTCGGGCGCACCCATCCTCTATCAGAGCATCAGGGAGGAGCTGGCCCTAAGCTACACCGAGATCGGGCTGATGGTCGGCATCTCCAACATCCTCGGCGGCTTCCTCCAGATGGTCTACAGCGTGGCTGGACGGCGATTTTCGAGGCGCATCCTGCTGGGCGGCTCCAACATTCTGATGTCTCTGGGGTGCTTCATGACCGGCATGGCCGACAGGTTCGTCGGAGTTCTCGGCGGAAACGTGACCGCGGGCGTGGGCCAAGCTGGTCAACATCCAGTGGGGACATCGATCATCGCCGAAAAGTACGGCAAGAGTGGTGTCGGATGGGCTCTGTCTCTCTTCTACGGGCTCGGCTACGTGGGCAACATACTGAGCCCGCTGATGCTCTCGGGGGTGGCTGTCCTCGCCGGTTGGAGGGCATCGTTCTTTGTGCTCGCGGCGATTCCCCTGATGACGGGGATCACCGTCCTTGTCCGCCTGAGGGGTGAGCAGGCCGGCGAGAAGGCGCTCCCGAAGACAACCCAGAGCAACCTCTTCGACGATATTAAATCATCTCTGCGGATCAGGGGAGCCATAGCCGTCCTCGTCGCACAGAGCTTCATCGCTGGGGGCATGGGAATGGGCGTCGTCACGACGTGGGTCCCCGTGTTCCTGAGGGATTCGGTCAAGGGGCTGGGCCTGACCGTGTTCGACGCCGGCGTGGTCACAGCCGTCTCGACAGCCGGCGGCGTCATCGGGACCATAATCATCGGGCGCCTCGCCGACAGGTACGGGTACCTGAAGACCGCCATGCTGAACCTTCTGTCGACAATCGTGACTGTTTACCTATTATCCGCCTATTCGTCCTTCAGCCTCATCCTTATCCCGCACCTCTTCGTGATATCCATGTCCACCTTCTCGATTTCGACCCTCCTCCAGGCTCACCTGACGAGCATAGCGACGGCGTCGCAGAGGGATGTTCTGCTCGGCCTCTACTTCACCTTCGGCTTCGGAATAAGTTCCCTCTGGAACACGATAATGGGGAACATCATCGATGCCTATTCCTTCGGCGCGATCTGGGTCGTCATGTCCGTTCTGGGTGTCATCGCTCTCACCGCGCTGCTTGCAGCATACAGGACACCACGATCGAACCAGATGAACGCCGATGTCTAGCCAGCATCGGATGCTGGCCAATTCCATGGTTACAGTGCCAGAACTATTCTTGGGTGGTTTTGTACAGTTCGTGCAGGGCCTCCACGATCCTCTCCTGCGTCGGGAGCCGAGAAACGGCGAGTGGTATGTTCTCCTGCCGAGCCAGATTGACGGCGAGCGGGTCGATCCTCTTGAGCGAGCCGTGGAGTATGACGATCCTCGGCTTGAAGGGGCTGATCTTGGTGGCGATCATCGGCGACCGGCCGCTGCTGACGCCCACGAAGACGAGGACACGCTCGCTCGACGCCCCGAAGATCCGATAGAAGTCGAGGCCGGACAGCGTCTGGATGGCCTTCAGGCTGTCGATTATCGTGTACCCGAAGACGTTCTGGTCGAGGGCGTCCTCGCCGGTGAGAACATCGCCATCAACCGCCTCCACGACCTCCCTCGCGGTCACCGGCGCGGTGAACTCGCGGATGTCGATGAATATGTCGCTTGGATTCAGCGTGATCCGCGCCAGCTGCCTCATGTACTTCCCTCCCCGCCTCTCGTCGATGTCGAGGAGTGCCTTGACGAAGCGGCGAATGAACGTGCTGCCGGGGGACTTGCGCCGGCCCGTTTCGTAGTCGCTCACGACGGAGTGGGAGCAAGCGAGCCCCTCGGCGATCTCGCCCTGGCTCACCTCCAGGAGGGTGCGCCACTTCTTGATGGTGAGCCCAGGATTAGAGGATAGGACGATCTCCCCTGCTATCCGCTTCGCTAGCATCTCACGCATCGGATCGCTGACGCCCATCAACGATGAAAGGTACTTCCATGTTTAAAAACAGGGATCAAAAAGGGGTTTCCGTTTACACTCCAGCTTTTTCTACGAGCTCCTTCCACTGGTGATCGACCCACTCCTGGATGCTGTTGATCATGTCACCCCGGCGCTCGGGCCTGAACAGGTGACCGAACCGCCCCTGCATGCTCAGGTACTCCTCCACCGGCTTCTTTGACTCGGGTCTCTTCGCGATCGCCGCGCTCGGAGTCGACAACTCGTAGATCTTTTTGCCCTTCTCCAGCCTGCACTCGTACAGCGGGAAGATGCACGTTTGGACGGCGAGGCGCGAGACCATGATGGTCTTCTCAGGGGGGAATCTCCAACCGCGGGCGCAGGGGACGATTACGTGGATGAAAGCCGGCCCGTCCGCCTCGAACGCCCTACGAGACTTCCTCAGCACGTCCAGGGGGTACGCGGCGCTCATCGTCGCCACGTAAGGTATATCATGCGCGATCACGATGTCGTCGATCGGCTTCTTCCACTCCCGCTTCCCGGGGATGACGTGGCCGGCGGGGGTCGTCGTGGTCTCGGCGGCGAACGGCGTGCCCCCGCTCCGCTGGATGCCCGTGTTCATGTACGCCTCGTTGTCCAGCAGGACGTACGTGAAGTCGTGCCCCCTCTCCAGGGCGCCGGATAGGGCCTGGAGGCCGATGTCGTAGGTGCCGCCGTCGCCGGCGAACGCGACGATGTCCAGTGTTTCATATTTGGCGAGCGGCCCCTTGCCCTTTTTCCTCATCGCCCGCCACGCTGCCTCCATACCGCTCGCCGTGGCCGCGGTGTTCTCGAAGGCGCTGTGGATCCACGGCAGCCTCCACGCGGTGTACGGGTAGATCGTCGTGGAGACCTCGAGGCAGCCCGTCGCCGAGGTCACCATCGTCGGCCCCCTGACGGCCTTCAGGATCATCCTTGCGACGATGGTTTCGCCGCAGCCGGCGCACAGTCTGTGGCCGGGTGCGAGGAGGTCGATCCTTTTGGCGGCTTCCTTGAGTGTCAATTCGCTCATGTCTTCGCCTCCTACTCCCTGACCCCCACGTAGTTGACCTTGTCCGTGACTATTCCCTCCGCACAGATCTTCTCGAGGCTGCTGAAGACGCTCCTCACGTGCTCCGGCGAGGCGTCGCGGCCTCCCAGCCCGTATATGTAGTCGGAGATGAGGGGCTTACTGCCTTCGTCGTAGAGCGCCGCCTTCACCTCCTCGTAGAGGGGTCCGCCGGGCGCTCCGAAGCTGGCCGCCTTGTCGAGGACGCCGATCACCGGCACGTCGCCCACGGCCTCGATCAGCGCCTCGACCGGGAACGGGCGGAACGCCCTCATCTTCAGCAACCCCGCCTTGATGCCCTTCTCCCTGAGCCTGTCGACGACGTACATTGTGGTTCCCATGGTGGATCCCAGCCCGACGATCGCGAAGTCCGCGTCGTCCAGCATGTAAGGATGCAATAGGGCGTAGCTTCTTCCGGAAATCTTGGCGTACTCCGAGTCGACTTCTGGGATGGCCTTCAGCGCGCCTTTCATCGCCTCGATCTGCTGCATCTTGTGCTCGAAGTAGAAGTCCTGGAGGTCGAAGGGCCCCATCGTGATGGGGACGTCTGGGTTGAGCCTGAGTTCCGTCTCGCCCATGTGGCCCCTGACCGTTATGAACCTCCGCTCCCCGACGAAGTTCCTGACGTCCTCGTCCGGGAGGGTCATGACGTTCTCCATCGTGTGGCTGAGGGTGAACCCGTCGAGGCAGACCATCACGGGGAGCTGCACATCCGGATGTTCGCCGATCCTCCACGCCTCGAGGCAGGCGTCGTACACCTCCTGGCTGTTCTCGCACCAGAGCTGGATCCAGCCGCTGTCCCTGGCGCCCATCGCGTCGCTGTGGTCGTTGTGGATGTTGATGGGCCCGCTCAGGGCACGGTTCGCCACCGCCATGACGATGGGGAGCCGGAGGGACGCCGCGATGTACGTCATCTCCCACATCAGCGCCAAACCGTTCGCCGCTGTCGCCGTGAACGCCCTGGCACCGGCGGCGGCCGCCCCAATGCAGCAGCTGAGGGCGCTGTGCTCGGACTCGACGGACACGAACTCGGTGTCCACGAGGCCGTTGGCGACGTACTCGCTATACCTCTCGACGATGATCGTCTGGGGCGTGATCGGGTAGGCGGCGACGACATCCGGGTTGACCTGCTTCGTCGCGTACGCCGACGCCTCGTCTCCGTTCAGCCCGACGAGGGTCTGTCGTTCCATCACTTTTTCCTCACCATCTTTATGCACTTGACGGGGCACTCCTCCGCGCATATGCCGCACCCCTTGCAGTACCTCAGGTTGACCTCGATGTAGCCGTCCTCGCGCACCCTGATCGCGCCCTCGGGGCAGTAGTAGTGGCACAGCGCGCACTTGGTGCACCGGCTGGCATCGATCTCGGGGGTTTCGACTCCCCAGTCGCCGGTCTCGTACTCGGTCGTGCACTTGTCGGGGACGGCACCCTGAGGCAGCTCTCTCCAGCCGGGCTTCTTCTCGCTCATCCCTTCGAAGCCTCCTTGTAGGCTGCCTCGATCAGGCTCACGTTCTGTTCCCTCAGGCGGCCCGTGAACCTCTCCTTGGCGACCTCGAGGAGCGACTCGAGCTTGACCGCGCCCGACGCTCTGACGACGGCGCCCAGCATGGCCGTGTTGGTGATGGGACGCCCGAGCACCTTGAGCGCAAGGCTCGTCGCGTCGAGCACCCACGTCTCCACCTCCGTCCCAACCTTCTCCTTCACCTCGAGGGCCGTCTGAGGGGTGTTCACCACGAGCTTCGTGTCCGGCTTCGCCCCCTCGACGACGGCCCCCCCGAGGAGCGTGGGATCGAGCACGACGACGATGTCTGGCTCATAGACGCTGGAGTGCAGGCGGATGGGCTCGTCGCTGATGCGGGTGTATGCGGCCATGGGTGCCCCGGCCCGCTCCGGCCCGAACGTCGGGAAGCTCTGGATGTACTTCTTCTCCTTCAGCCCCGCCTGGGCGAGGAGGAGCGACGCCGTCCAGGCCCCCTGGCCCCCGCGGCCGTGGAACCTCACCTCAACAAGCTTGCCTGTCAAACCCCGTACCTCAGGTCTCAAAGTGTCTGTTCAACACGGTATTAAAGGATAACTGAGATCATGGGTCGCCTGTTCATTCCGTGATCCGTTTCCTGAGCTCGTTGAATTCGTCCCTCTCCCTCTTAGCTTGAGCGGCGGCTGCCTCGGCGAACCGCTCCCAGCTCCACCCTAACATTTCGTACGCGTAGTCAATCGAACGTGACGATGCGATGATCAGCCCCTCGCCGGCGCTGTTCCCTCCCAGCCTCAGGGCGACGGCGGGATCGCCTCCCTGTGGTCCTAGCCCCGGGGCTAGGATTAACGCATCTTCTCCGATGATGGCCCTCACCTCGCCTAGCTCGGTCGAGGCCGTGCAGCCCACGACGAATCCGTTGCAGCCCCGCCCGAAGGCGTCCCTCGCCAGGCGCAGGTAAAGAGGAACGCCGTCAATTTTCAGGGACTGGTAATCGTGTGTGCCCGGGTTCGACATCCGGCAGAGCGCGAATATGCCCTTATCCTTTTCCTCCGCCCACTTGTAGATAAAATCGGTTCCGTCCCTGAAGCCGGGGAACGGGCTGAAGGTGACGGCGTCGAAGCCGATCTCTGAGATCCAGTGGAGCGCGGCCGCGTTCGTCGAGCCGATGTCCGAGAGCTTCGCGTCGAGCAGCGCGAGGCACTTGGCGTCGTGGATCGCCTGGACGATCTCTTTCATCTCGTCGAGCGAGAGCGGGTAGGCCACGAACTGCGCGTTCGGCTTGATGATCGGCGTGTAGGGCGCAACCGCCTCAATGATGTCGATGCAGAACCGCTTTATCCCCCCCGAGAGGCCGTGTAGCTCGATCAGCCGCTGGGGGACCACGTAGCGCGCCCTCATGGATCGTATGGCGGGATCGAGGCCTACGCACAGGAAGCTGTCCTTTTCCCTGCTCAACTCGAAGTACCTGTCGACGAACCCTCGGCCTAACAATGTGCTCACCGATATACTCACCAACTTCGCTAAAAAATGGATCAAAAAGGAGGTCGTGGATACCTCAGAGAGCAGCAAAAATTGTTTAGTCGTGTTAAAGTGCGGAGAACCTTAAGTTCCCGACGCTCCATACAGGGTTGATTTTATATCATCATGATGGAGCTAGTTTATCCAGTGGACTTTCCGTAGCGTGACCTGCGGTGAGTGGCGAGGAAGAGACGAGGCGGCTTCTCAAGCTCCGCGTAGGCCTCCAGAGGAGGATGCAGGAGCTTCAGCTCGAGATCAGGGACATCGAGAGGGCCATCGCCGAGATCGATAGGGTCATCGTGAAGAGGGGATTCCAGCAGTCCGCCCCTGAGGCAGCCGAGGATTCCAGTTCATCGGAGGAAGACTCGGTGTCGATCAAGGCGAAGGACGGGACGGTGTTGGGCACGACACAGATCGGGGAAAGGGAGATCGTCGTGGTTCCAAGCGAGGGACTCTCCTTTCCCGTGTCGACTCCCCCGTTCCAGTCCTTCCTCGTCGATAGGGTCCTTGGGAATATGAGATCGTCGGATGAGACGCGCGCCTCAAACGGCGAGATCCCCCCGGATGAGGTCCTGTCGTTCGAGGTCTCTACGGATGGTGAGCTGATCCGGAAGGTGGTCGTCCGCAACTACGGGGGGGAGAGGCGTCTCAGGGAGATCAGGAGCAGCCTCCGCTGGACGTTCGATAAGATGTACGATAAGATGCGCCAGGGCTGAGGTCGATGCCCCTGACGGAGGAGCTTGAGCGGAATCCCCTCTGGCCCGTCCTCGTCGAGGCCGTGCACTCGCTTCCGATGTTTCACCCTCATAAGGCGTACGTCAGGGACTCCATCCTAATCGATTCGCCTGACATCTCGGCGGAAGCCCTATCGCACAGGATCGGCGTGGCCCTCGGCGAGGCAATGGTCATCCTCTACGAGATCTCGAACGAGGAAAGACGAGAAAGGAACGACAAGCAGTCGGAGGGTTCGCAGGATCCAGCTACTTGACCACGTAGACCCTCAAAACTGTTAAATACTCAGTCTTTCTTTATTGACTAACGACCTTGATGACGGGGTCCGACACGATTAACAGATCGGTTGAAAGTCTCTCCAATGAGGAATGGGCTGCGCAATACCCCAAAGTGGAGAGCTGGCTGAACAGGAGGCAGCCCAGCCGCGGGGTCTTCGTCGCCATCTTGAGGCCCTGGTACGATTGGCTCATGGCCCAGGCGGGCCCATGGCAGGGATTGAGCCCCGACGAGCTCCTGGACTTCCAGAAGAGGATGGCGGGCGATGAGCGATTCCTGCTGATGGATAAAGTCCAGGACTACATCGCCGAGCATGGAGATTGGAGGCGATCATACAAGCGCAAAGTCTTCACGACGATCATGAGTTTCTTTAACCTGAACCGGGCGGACATGCCAAAGGATCCCGAGATCGCGAGGAACTTCCACAGCGAGCAGGCGCCTATGAGGAAGGACCTCACCGTCGCCCACCTGAAGCAGATCGTCCTTGGGAAGAACATCATGTACCGCGCGATCTTCCTCTCCATACTCGAAGGGGCCATGGGTCAGGACGAGTTGATAGAGTGGAGCAGCCAGGGCATTGGCCCGCTGATGGACGAGCTCAAGGGAGAGAAGCGCCGAAGGCACGGCGTGATCAGGGTCGACCTCAAGCCCAGGAAGAAGAATCCTCAGCCCTACTTCACGCTCATCGGAGGCGACGCGCTCAGGGCCATCGAGGACTGGGTCAGGCACAGGGAGACGCTGAGAGCGGCCTTCGAGAGGAAGCATCCGAAGGGACATTTCCCCGACTCCATCTTCGTCTCGATCCACGGCAAGCCGCTGACGCTGCTCGGGATCCAGACCTACTGGCGACGTCTGGCGTACGATCTGGGCTTCATCAAGTCGAGGAGCCAGGGAGGCCCGGGGACCAGGTACGGCGTCAACCCCCATCAGATACGCAAGCTCTTCAGGACCCTTTACGGCCGAAGCCGCTCCGAGAACGCTGAGCTTCACAGGAACGTGGGCGAGTTCCTGATGGGCCACACCGTGGATCCATACGACTACAATCGGTTCTTTGACGATGAGGACATCGTGATCCAGGAGTATGTCAAGGCGCTGCCGTACCTCGACATCGTCAGCAGCGACAAGGCCGAGGGAAAAGTCGACGAGGACGAGGTCGAAAACCTCCGGCGATACACTAAGGAACTCGAGGAGAAACTCAAGAAGCAGGATGCAGAATTTGAGAAGAAGTTTGGGGAGGAGCGAAAAATCAGCCTCAACTTGGAGACGGCGCTCAAAACGCAAAAGGATGACGTCGAGAGTCTGAAAAGCGGACACGCCGATTTGAAGGCTAGCGCTTATGTGAGGACCAAGCTAGAGAAAGAACTTGAAGACCGCGTGAAGGAACTTGAGGACCAACTTCAAAATAGGAATGGCCAGATCCAGAACTTGAAGAATGACTTTGAGACAAACCTTAAAAGTGAACTACAAAAAGAGAAGGAGGCGCGAGAGGAGTTTCAAAAACAGATGATCCAGATAATGCGTCAAACAGGATCAGAGTGGAGGCTGAGCATCGGCCCCGAAGCCATCCTGAAGGAAATCGCAGCCACGGAAAGAGCTATAGAGTTTTTCGAATCTCGGCAAGACCCTAAGGACGATGAAAACGCGGACGTTATGAAGAAACATTTAGCTGGACTTAAACGCGATTTGGAGCAGGGAAGAGGCGAAGAGTTCTGGGTGACAAGCCATCCTAGCCCAAGTCCCCTAAGTAAAGTGTTGAATGAAAATAAAAATGACGAGGAAGAGAAAACCAAGATTTAATCACTTTACTAGGGAATGTGACCCCAAAGCTTAAGGATCCGACAAAAAACCATCTCAACACCCCCTCTCAAACACTTTTTTCCCTGAAATCAGCGGATACGTGGTCCGACTTTCATGGGCGGCGACGTCGTTTTGGGCCCGCCTTCTTCTATGGGTAGTTTACCTTGCCCTTGCGTTCCGTCGCCGTTCCGTGCGGGCGGCGCACGGGTCGGTTCACGGAACGCATGAATTCTGCTTCATATCACGACGTGATAACTGCTCCCCGATTCTCGCCCCGTTCCGTGAACGGGCCCAGAATAGCGGAGAAGTGTTCCTGAAGCGAACTTCACGGGGTTTCAGCGTGTACGCGCGCGCGTAAAGCCCATGCTATTATAATGCACTAACGCGAAGATGACAAATAGGTCATACGATTTACGAGTTTGCCTCAAATTGTTCTAAAAAAGCCCTTTTTTTAAATTACTTGATTCTGGAACGGTCCAACTTATGTATACATTGCTAAAGTTTTAACTAAAAAAGAGTTTCGTTATCGATAAACCGTTGGCGATCTTAATTAACAAGAAAGCAGGCTAACGTTTCAAGATCTCCTGGGCTGTCCTAAGAGAGTTTTTATCTTGGAAAGACGGAAGTTCATTGATGGAATCACCGCCTCCACGAGATTTGAAGATTGAATCACGTAGGTTCAGAGTGTGGTCTCTGTACTTAGAAGGCCTTACGCAGGAAGAGATCGCCGAGAGAGAAGGTGTAGATAGGAGAACAATCTATAGAGATATCCAAGCGCTGAAAAATCGTGTAATGGAACAACCCCAAAACGTAGACACAATTTACAAGGAAACATACGACAGAATATTGCAAAGCGCAGAGAAGGTTCAACAGAGGGCTGAAAGAGCGGAGAGGGACAGTGATGCGGCGAAGCTGTGGAAAGTGGTAGCCGAATTCGACAGCATAATTCTTGAACGCTTTACCACCAACCAGACGCCGGATGAGATAGAACAAGAAAAGGAAGACATGTTGAACCAGCATAAAGCGATGATTGACTACATCATACAGAAACTGGGTCCAGAAGGTATAGGAGATTTCGAAGAATATTGGAGACAACAGCGAGCACTCGATAAATGGAAATAAAGTCCCAAAAAGTCCCGAATCTAACATCAAATTCTCTTAAAACCTGCACCAATGTGTGTGAAATCCATGTGTACCGTCGATAATTTTTAGATAAAAAATTCGCGCGTGAAGTATTTGGTGGTAAAATTTGCGGTAGTAAATGTGGTGGATGGAAAGTAATTAGGATCAAGATTGGTTATATCGCATCACTCCCAGTACAGCATCGGGTGTATCGTGCCGCCCGCGCCCTCGACCACGTCGAAGAAGTGGGTCTTCTCGAGATAAGGCAGCTCACCGAGCTCCTCTCTCCCCGAGGACGGGTCGACGCCCTTGACCAGGAACTCCTTCCAGTCTGTATTAAAGTTGCATACGCGAATTAAAAACCTCATAAATCCACCAAAATCCCGCACAACTGATAAAAAACACGTCTGTGCAAGCCTACTATGTTTCCAAACTTTATATGTATCTCCGATAGTTTTTAAAAAATATTTGTTAAGATCAATGCTACCAAAAAGCTCTATATCCTTTTTTTCCGGATGTTGTCCGGGACGGTCCGAAGTCCGTGAGCGCCGGAGGCGTTTTTCGGCTGCAACATCATGGATAGTTTACCTATGGGTAATAGTTACTACGACGTAGTAAAAAGTCCGAGGAAAATGCCCCGCTCGGTGAACGGCGGCTTTTAAGAGTTGAGGGTTTCCTGAAGGTACGGTGTCGAGCCGCCCCGAGACCGTTCACTGTTGGTTAACAGGTCGGTCGATCGGTCTGAACGGCATACGGGCCGAACTGGGCGGCGCGGACGCGCGCGACGAGATGATCGCATGAGGCAACCTGGTGTTCGCTGGTGAACTCTATGAAGTCCCACCCCCAGCGCGAAAGGGCGTCAAGGGCCATGGGGCTCTTGTAGCTCGTTGACCTCTTCGACAGTGTTAACACCTCATAGAGTGCGTTTTACCCATCGGGATCATGGTAAAAAGCTGCATTGTTGATGATAAATGAGAACACCATGGAGAGATACATCGAGGATCTGAAAAAAACTGGGTTAAGCCTGATCATCTACAAGGACGGTGAGATCATCTTCTCGAGCGACAGCCGCGGCATACGCCCCCATCTGGAAGCTATGGAGAAGCTTGGAAGGAAGACACTTAAAGGAACGGTGATGGCGGACAAGATAGTCGGTAGGGCCGCTGCACTGCTTATCCTCTACAGCGGAGCCGCTGAAGTACATGCTGTTATTATTAGCGCAGGAGGGAAAGAGGTGCTCCAAGAAAGCGGAATCAAGTTAACCTACGTTGAGGAGACAGACGCCATCAAGATCAGGGAAGGCAGAATATTTTGTCCATTCGAACGAATGGTTCAAGGCATCTCAGACCCTGAGGAAGCATATAACAGGATAATTGCCAAGATGGCTGAGATGTCAAATCTCAAGTAAAATAATCATCGTGAATATTTCTTGATATTCCTAGAGTTCTCCATACAACAATCATATTACCGACTTCGCTAGGCTTATTAATTGAAAAATAATTGTGTCCCAATGTTAAGCTGTTCCAATCTCTTCACCATAATCAAAATACTAGTTAGGCTCAGAACTTCCATCACATCTCTACGACTTATTTCACGCGCTTCATCTCTAATTTCCGGCTTATTATAAGCTGGAGTGAAAGGGAAGGACTATTTAACCTAGCCTAAAATTTAAATATTATTAGGTTCACTTAAATATGATGAGCAGCGAGAGCGTCGAAGAGTACCTAGAGGCCATCCATAGCTTTAACGAGAGGGGGGAGCCCGCCAAGACCTCGGCGCTGGCCGAAAGACTGAGGGTGGCGCCCCCCAGCGTAACCCAGATGATTAAGAGGCTCTCAGAGGATGGCCTTATCGAGTACGAGCCATACAAGGGTGCTACTCTAACTGGGAAGGGGATGGCTGTCGCGCAGAAGGTCGTGCGAAAACATCGTCTTCTAGAGCGATTTCTCTACGACTTCCTAGGGCTTAAAAAAGAGAAGATCCACGAAGAGGCATGCAAACTGGAGCATAGCCTATCTGACGAGGCTGCTGCAGCCCTCTGCAAGGCATTGAGTAAGCCCGAGACGTGCCCCGACGATGAGAACCTCATACCACCTTGCACCTTCAATGTCACCGACTGTGAGCAATGCATCTTGGAGAGGGAGGAAGGTGGATTAAGGCTCGTAACTCAGCTGTCGAACCTGAGGCCTGGTGAAGAGGGTGTCGTCGCTTTCGTCAGGGGAGGAAAAGCGGCCTGCCAGCGTCTCCTAGACATGGGGCTGACCTGTGGTACCCGCGTCTGCGTCGTGAATGCGGCCCCCTTCCACGGCCCCATCGAGGTATCGGTAAGGGGCACCACACTAGTATTGGGCAGAGGCCTAGCGGGGCACGTCTTCGTCGAGATCGAGGAGGATCACCCGGCGCACAGGCGTATCCACCCTCATGGACCCCACCATGGTCGGAGTATATAGGATGGATAGGGCGGCGAAGCGAATAAGGGTCGCCCTCGCCGGAAACGCGAATGTCGGCAAGAGCGTCATCTTCAATCAGTTGACTGGGCTCCACCAGCACGTGGGCAACTGGCCGGGCAAGACGGTGGAGCGGGCCGAGGGCACACTGAGCTTCGAAGGCTATTTCATTGATCTTATTGACCTACCCGGTATCTACAGTCTATCGACCTACTCCATCGAGGAGCTGATAAGCCGCGAGTACATCGCTGTCGAGCAGCCCGATGTGGTCGTCAACGTCGTCGACGCCTCAGCCCTCGAACGCAACCTCTTCTTCACCCTCCAGCTTCTGGAGCTAGAACCGCGGATGGTCATGGCCCTCAACCAGGTTGACGTTGCGGAGAACAAGGGCATCCACATCGACCCCGAAAAGTTGTCGAAGCTGCTGGGTGTTTCCATCATTCCCACGGTGGGGACTAAGAACATAGGGCTTCAGGAGCTCATGGTAAAGGTCGTAGAAGTCGCCGTCCAGAGGCAGAAATCGCCCTTCGATATAAGGTATGGGCCAGAGATCGAGAAGCGCATTGAGGAGCTAAAGGAGGCCCTCCTTGGAGTCGATACTCCTTACCCATTAAGATGGATCGCCATCAAGCTGCTCGAGGGAGATGAAGAGATCGAGAAGATAGTCTATAAGCAAAAACCAGACATCCCGAAGCTAGAGGAGAGGATTAGGAAGGAGATCGAGGAGATTCATGGACACGACGCGTCCAGCGTCATCGCCTCGGAGAGATACGCTGTCGCCAGCAAGATAGCGGCTGAGGCCTCCACCTATATCGTGCCTAGAACAACTTTGGTGGAGAGGCTTGACAAAGTCACATCGCACCCTGTCCTCGGATACGTCTTCATGGCGGTAGCGGTGCTCGCCATCTTCTACGGCATCTTCGCCTTCGCGGACTACACCTCGGGTCTCCTAAATGAGGGGTTAAGTGCGCTGAGGGCGGCTTACGATGCGATTTTTCAGGGACCGTTTGCCGAGTTTATCTGGGATGGCTTGATCGAGGGAATCATTGCGGGAATAACTATCGCGCTGCCCTATATTATCCCATTCTACATTGCATTATCCGTCCTTGAAGACTCAGGCTACCTGGCGAGAGTTGCGTTCCTAATGGACTCGGCGATGCATAAGATAGGGCTTCACGGGAAGGGCTTCATACCGCTGATGTTGGGCTTCGGATGCAACGTCCCCTCCTGCCTAGGCTGCCGCATAATGGAGACGGAGCGGGAGAGGCTGATATGTGCCTTCACGGCGAGCCTCATCCCCTGCGCAGCGCGTAGCGTTGTCATCATGGGACTAGTGGCGGAGTACGTTGGCTTCGAGTGGGCCGTCGCCCTCTACATAATCGACTTCGCTCTCATCTTCGCCCTGGGCCGCTTAGCCTTCAAGGTCGTTCCCGGTGAGCCCGTCGGCCTCATCATGGAGATGCCTATCTATAGGAAGCCGACACTGCGCGTCACGGCCAGCAAGACCTGGTTCAAGCTCAAGGACTTCGTCTACACCGCCTTCCCAATAATAGTCGTGGGGAACTTCGTCATCCAGCTCGCCGATATCGCAGGCCTGCTTAACATGGTCCAGGGAGCTCTGACCCCAGTTACTGTATGGTGGTTGGGTTTGCCGGCTGTCACGGGCGTCATCCTCATCTTCGGCATCCTGCGGAAGGAGCTTACCCTCATACTGCTCGCCTCCCTGATGGGCACGACCAACTTTGCGCTCGTCCTGACGCCTGCCCAGATGTTCGTCTTAGCCTTCGTCGTCATGACATACGTCCCCTGCATAGCCACCATCGCCGTGCTGGTCAAAGAATTTGGATATAAACGGGCAGCTATCATAACCCTGACAGAGATCGGTCTTGCCGTCCTATTGGGAGGTGTCCTTATTCGCATCCTGACACTTCTAGGCCTCGTCTAGAGCCCAAAGATAATGTCAATCTCTCCAAGGTAAGAAAATTAAATTAAGAACCCTTGTTCCCATCAAATCGCCTTCATTAGTTGATAGATGTTGAAAGCTAGCATTGCGGTGATGATTTTTATCGCTAGGCCTCTAATCGTGACGGTCTTGATTAACCTCAGCCCGTACTCGTTGAGCTGGTAGAACCTGGTCTCGATCAGCCTCCTAACCTTACTCAGCAGCCGGTAGTAGACCCCTTCGGCCTCGTCCCTGACCATGTTCCTCCTCTTGACGGCTATGTACTACTTCACTCATCCCCTCCTTATCTCCTCCGCGAGCTCCCGGTCTGTGCAGTCCTTGTCCAGGAGCACGGTGCAACATTCCTGCCCCTCTCTTCCCAATCCACTTCGACAACAAGCTCACCTCCAAGCGTAAATTTTCCAAAATATATTCATTAATTATGTTAAGAAAAAAACTGAGCTGAGCGTGATTGACTTCCCTTGGCCATGTCAGTACTGATACGTCACCAGTTTTCAATTGAGCCGTGCTCTTATGGCATTGGCATGTAAAATTCGTTTACGTGACTCTCGACGACACCCTCCGACTTCGCGAACATCGCCTGCCACTCCGGATCTGCAAACACCTTCTCAAGGAAGGCTTCCATTGCGGCCAGGCTATCGTACTCCATCTCGTAAACGATGGTATGCATGGAGTCGCCGCTCAAGCACCTGTACCGCCTCCAGGGAGGCATCCCTGCACGAGTTGAGATAGCTTCGCTCTTTTTTTCAACCTCCATGTACTCTGCCATCTTGCCAGGGACGACTTTTATGATGGTTCGCCATATTACTTTTATCCTACAAACACCTCATTGTGGTATTAATTCCGTAAACTATATTTAATAACTACGTTTAGAAAATAAACTGAGGGAAATGTTTGGACGAGGTTGATAAGAAGATCATCTCGAAGCTCCAGCTAGACGGTCGAACAACCTTCAAAGAGTTGGGAGAACTCGTTGGCTATACCAGCATGGGAGTCAAGAAAAGGCTTGAGAGACTGCAAGAGCGAAGCGTCATTAAGGTTTCAGCCCTACTAAACGTGGAATCGCTGAACCTTTGTTCGGCGATCGTGATGCTCGAGATCGAAAGCGCCGAAGCCATGAACAATATTCTCGAACGCTTCAGGAACTGCCCTCGAGTGGTCAACATCTTCACAACATTGGGCGGATACAACCTCATCGCCCTCATCGTAGCGGAGAATCAAAGCACCCTGGAGTGCATATCCATCGAGAAGTGCTCCCTCAGGAGCAACAAGGGAATCCGCAGATCAGAGTTCTACCCCATAGGAACCGTTCATTACTCCCCGTTTCTGCCAATTAGACAATATCTTGCAAACAGGGAAAGGACCATCAGTCCGTGCAATGTCGACTGCGAATCCTGCCAGAGATATACAGCGAAAGAATGCTTTGGATGCCCGACAACACATTACTACAATGGTCCCCTCTAACTCCGAGTGCATCAAACACTTCGCTATCTTCGCTAATAAACGCTGCTCGTGTGAAACCCAATAAAACGAGAAATTTAAAGGAGATATACAATCTATCCGGTTCCACTATCATGAACGTTTAGCAAATCATTTTTCCAGATTCGTTTAACACTGGCCGGGGAGATCATAGACCTGATGAAGTCTGCCTCCTCCTTAAAACGCCAACACTCGCGAAGGGGAGAAGTCAACCAGGAGAGAAACCCATCTGATGGGAACTAGGGTATTCATTTTCTTTTTCGGACGCTAATACATATCCGATACATTGAAAGCGTGAGAGCTCTATCGATTACTCTGTCGAGATCTTGATGCCTCGCCCCTCAGTTAGTGCTTGTGCTACTTTCTTTCTCGCCTGCTGAAGAAGCCTCCAGACGGTGCCACGTGAGATGCCCATCTTGTAACCTGCTTCTTCTTGGGAGAGACCCTCAAAGTCCACGAGGCGGAAGGCTTCCAGTTCCGCGGGATCAAGTATGATGGGCTCCTCGCTCTCTCCCGGATGCGGTGTGAAAGTCTCAGCAGCAGGCTGTTTACTTATGTAGACGGAAGTCGGAGTGCGTCCTCTCAAGCCCCGTCTGTGCCTCCTCCTCATCATCATTCTCCATTCCTTTCTCCGCAATATTTATATGTTTGTGTTCAAATGAACATAATTGAATCTGTGCTTACGCACAGAATAACATGGAGGAGGTGTGAAAAGAAGAATGGGATGGAGAGGAAGAGGACGAGGAAGCTCATGGCCTGGAGCGGGGCCATTCAGCCACCTGCCGCCCTGGCAGAGGCCCGGATGGGTCTACGGATACGGCAGAGGGATGGGCCTAGGCAGAGGACTTGTATACGGATATGGGCTCCGGGGAGCTCCCTACAGTCCATGGGCATGCCAGAGGTTTCCCTGGCTACCGAGACGGTGGTGGGCCAGCCCCTACGCGCCTACCTACGGTACTCAATACCCACTGGGCTACAGCTATGGGTATCCACCCACCTACCCGGCGGCTCCCACTCCTGATGCCGAGCTTGAGATGCTTGATTCCTATATGGAACAGCTAAAAGACGAACAAGAGACAGTAAACAAGAGGATAGAGGAGTTGAAGAAGTTGATCGAGGAGGGCGCGCAAACAGGAATGGCACCTGCCGCTGGCCCGATGCCCTTCTGGGGACCGATGCCGTACGGAATGCCGACCCCTGAGCAGGAGAGGACGATGCTGGAGCAGCATGCTAAGGCGCTCGAAGTCCAGATAGAGGCCATCAGGAAACGTCTAGAGGAGCTGCGTAAGGGAGATTAGGACATGAGGGTTGCCGTGTCCGCTTCCGGTGGTAGCCTCGAAGCCACCGTGGATCCTCGTTTCGGACGGTGTCTCAACTTCATAATCGTAGATACCGAGTTGATGGCGTTTGAAGTCGTACCGAACATGAATATCAGCTCACCCAGCGGGGCGGGGATCGGGGCTGCCCAGACAGTTGTAAACAAAGGTGTTGGGGCGGTGCTGACTGGAGCAATAGGCCCCAACGCGATGCAGGTTCTGTCCCAAGCTGGCGTAAAGATGGTTACAGGCGCCAAGGGCTCCGTTAGGGATGCGGTCGAAGATTTCAGGAGCGGAAAGCTCAAATCAACTCCTACCGCCGGCTACGCTGGGAGAGGCTTCTGGGGAAGAGGGGGCGGCCGTGGGATGGGCATGGGGCGAGGCATGGGAAGAGGACGCGGCATGTACACGGATCAATATCAGCCTTCAATGACCATGGTACCGCAAAGCTCGGTGACCGAGGGGGAAGAAAAAGAAGCCCTCACAAGGCAGCTGGAGGAACTTGAAAAACAATTGACCGGAGTTAAAAAGAGACTGGAGGAGCTGAAGTGATGAAGCCACTACGCCTCGCAATACCTTCAGTAGGAATCAAGGGGATGAGAGATGTCGTCTCACCCGTCTTCGCTAAGGCTCCTGTGTTCACCGTTATCGATATCGTCGAAGGAGAAGTCAAGGAACTTAGAAAAGAGAAAAACTCGGCGTCAGATCTGAAGCAGGGTTCAGGTCCAATTGCTGCTAAGAACCTGAAGGAAATGGGCGTGGACGTAATAGTTACTGGGGAGATGGGACCTGGGGCAAGAACGCTCATGGAGATAAGCGGGATCAAGGTGATCATGGTCGAGCCCGGCATCAAGGTCTCCGACGCTGTAGCGAGAGCCCTAAGCGAATTAAATCTGGTAAAGTCCGAAGAGTAAATAGTTCTCAAATCATTCGACTAAGGAATAATTAGAGTGTGTTCCATGTCCGATAGGCTTCAAAAGGCCAGAGAGGCATACGACAGAGGCGATCTGGACGCCTCCAAGGAAGCGCACAAGCCCGAAGCCATCTCAGAGGAGCACAAGATCGAGAAGGGCAGGTACATCGGCGATATGGTCTACGGAGCCCTCGACGGGATCGTCACAACCTTCGCCGTCGTCTTGGGTGTTGTCGGGGCCTCCCCCTACGAGCGTCATTCTTATTCTCGGCTTTGCCAATCTCATAGCCGATGGCCTCAGCATGGGAGTTGTGAACTACCTCGGCACCAAATCCGAGATAGACTTTCAGAGAAAGGAACGCGAGCGAGAAGAATTGGGGGGTCATTAGATAATGTTAAATATTTCAGAATCATCGGCAGATTTAAGCTCTTTAATTAATTCTTTTATTCTCTTTTCATTTTTATCTGACAATATATTTTTTATATTATTAAGCACCTCTTTTCTGAGTGAAATTGTTATACGTTTGTCGCATTTAGTGAATTCGGCAGATATTCCGTTATCATCCTCTTTTTCCAGGTTTTTCTTCCCCATAGTACATCCTGTAGAGCTCTGAATGCCATCGATCACACATGAGTCGGGAGGATTCCACCGGAGCCTAACTCGACATCTGAGGTCAAACCAGCCCCTGGCGTCGAGCCTTCTCAACGCCAATAAACCCATTCTTAGGCCCACGACCATGAAGGGGCCACCGTGTCCATGGAACTCTAAAGCTCTTTGATAAAGGTTGTCTGACCACTCCCTTTGCTTTGGGACTTCAACGCGCATCAAATTGGATCGTATTACGAATTTGAATCTGGGTAATATCTTTTTCCAGTCAGGTGGAACCCAGCTCAAAATTACTGAAAAGCGATTTATTTTTAACAATAAACTTCTTCGTCATTTGAATTAGGAAATTGAGATTAACTATGAAATAAAAATTATTGCTACTGTGAAGATTAAACTGCTATGGACGTGGATCGCGACCTCGTGTCTAAGGATTCCGAGGAAGATCCTTTCTCCTGCAGCTCTTCTATCTCCGTTCGGCAGGAAAACCATAGAATGTAACCTGAGATGGCGTTGATGATAAAGACGATAAGAGATACTAAATCGGTTAGATACCGAGTCTCGGCCTTGATGATGCTTCTGGTTGATGAATTGAATCTTATGAATTATGGGATGACTCGTCTGACCTCGAGTCCCCTTACAATGACGACGCCTATAATCCCGCCTATAAATCCACCTGCACCGTGGATGACTGTGAAGAATAGAACGCCTCCGAACATACTGGATAGAACCATAGGACTCATGAAAAGAATACCAATGATGTAGCCAGCGACAAGCGTGGAGAGCAAGGAGATTGTCAGGAGTACGATCGAGCCCAAGACTCGACGGTCAAGGCTGTTTCTGTAGCCTGTCGTCCGCGATAGAGCGTCGAACACGATGCTAGCGGCGGCGAAACCCAGGAAGTGAAGTGCGCTCGGCCTCAAGACGAAGTTAAGGATCGTCGCGATGACTCCCATGAGGCTAGTAGCCCCAGGCTTACGAACCCACCAGACCGTAAGAATCAGAAGTGAAACGCCCACCATATCGCAGAGGATGGGTAGGTGAGTCAGATCCCAGAATATCGGAGCGACCGTCCAGTTGAGGATAGCCCAGAGTGCGGCGCAGAGCGAGATGGCCGTTATGTCCCGGCTGCTGAAGTACGTCAAATGTCTCCCAACTATCGTGTTACGATTTATTAGAAATGTAACACTCAATTATAAAAGATTTTTTCTGTCCAAGCTAAAATAATGGTGGTGATTCCTTGCCCCGACGTGAGCGCGTGAAGAGGTTCAGCGTGTCTCTTCCTCCGAGCCTCGTTGAAGAGTTTAACGAAACCTGGCAAAGCATGCAGTATGACAGCAGGTCCAAGGCTGTCCACGATGCGGTCAGGGCCTTCATCACGGAGGTCGAGTGGATGAAGCGTGAATCTGGCTCCGTTGTTGGCGTCGTGCTGGTCCTCTATTACCTTGATAAGCCAGCACTGGTCGATGAAATAACCACACTTCAGGGCAGGTTTAGAGGTGTCGTGGTCACGATACAGCAGCTCTACATAGAAGAGAATAAGATGTTGGGCATGATAGTTGTGAAGGGTAATGCGGGTGAGGTCAAGCAGCTGACTCAGGAGCTCATGTCGATGAGAGGTGTAAAGCAAGTTAAAGCATCCCTAATTGCTCCATAAACATGATAATAAGATTAGATCATTAATTTTTGTATAAATGGCATTTTATTGTCACCTAGATGGATAGTTCTTTTTTATCTCTGGTTCCATTGGTTCATTCTTATGTTCCTTCAGCTCTACAATAAAAAGAAACGTCTTTACCTCCTTTTTTGGGAGTTATTCGCACTATCGAGGTATTCTCATCTGGTTTTCTTACTTAGGAAAGATGTCGACACTAATAAAGTGGCAGAAATAATGAAGGATATCTGAAGGATTCATCTCCTGAGGCTGGGAAGAGCCCTCTCGGCACCTTTTGTCAGCACGAGGCCGAGGATTATGGACACGAGGGACTGACCGAAAAGGTCGCGCACATAGGAGATGACAGCTGGCGGGAACCCCTTGATGTAGACGTTGACGAGGAAATAGACACTGGACATGATGAAGCCGGCCAAGACGAGGAGCGCCACCTGTATCACAGTGTTCCTCCCTTTTCCGAGGCCGGAGATGAAGCCTTGAGCGCCGTGTGCAAGGACCGTCACGAACCATCGCGGATATCCGACGAGCAGGTCCGCGGCTATCGGTCCAATGACGCCCACAAGGCCTCCTACCCTGCTTCCGAATAGCAGGGCAGCAATGTAGATTGCCGTGTCTCCAATGTGGGTGTATCCTCCAGTCGGAGAGGGCAGCATGATGCCTGTTGTCCCGGTCAAAACGGCAGTGAGTGCTGAAAAAACAGCGATCACCGCTGTATCCACCGGAGTCAAGAACCTCTCCTTGACTTCAATCCTCGGGACTCGAAACCCCATGAAGGCGACGACCCCCATCATCAGAGCCGCCAACGCCGTCGATGCAAGTCCCACCGCCGAGTAGGGATATCCGAACAATAACGGCAGCACGAGGGCTCCAAGACCCGAGATGACTGCTAAGCAGGCGATTACGCTTCCCCTCATCGTTTGCCCCCTGTAATTTTCGCCTGCCGACCAGAGGATTATTGCGGATGACCCAGCAGCAAAGGTTAGGTAGAGTGCCAGATTCACCTTGTTGGCATCCGATAGGAATAACGTAGAAAATACATTTGTGATCCCTAGCGATGTGAGTATCGCATCCATCTCCATGATTGCCCCAAAAAAGACCGAGAAGCATGCCACAGCGGACAGGAGAACGAGAGGTTTACGGCTCAAAATCTTCGGATCCATGACCGTGAACCGATTTATACTAGTTACAACTAATATAAATTTGTATTCAAGGAGTCACATGGTAGCTTTTTTGAGAAGGACACGAGAATTATTTTGATGCCAGAAGTAACACGCTCGTTTTTCACCTTCCAGCAATTTGGAAAGCTTTGGACATGTAAGGTTCGGCATATGATAATACTCGAACCACCAGATAACCAGCAAACAGCGAGCCTGAAATGAAAGCGGTTAGGTACATAAAGGCAAGGGCTTCTTTGGGGAGTGTTGGAATCAAGATGAACTGGGTAACAACGACATTGCTTGCTGAGGACAAGCCGCCGGCAAGGCAGACAGAAGGAGTATTTGTTCGCTTAGTGATGGCGAATACTAGGTCAACCACAGCCCCTTCGATCGCAGAGATAATGAGCGCGAATGGCCCATGATAGCTGAACAGAGTAATCTCGACTAGACCCTTTAGAATACCAGTCACCGTGCCAGAGCCAGCCCTTCTCACAAGCACGGACGCCAATACTAGCCAGAGCACATGAAGCCCTGAAAGAGCCTGTGAGGAGCCTAATGGTACTCCCGGAATTGTCTTTAGGAAATTGCCCGCGTGGCCTATGGGAACGCTGAGGGCACCGCCTAGGGAGCTGAAGACGATGATTAGCGAGAGCTCACGACTTGTGAACCTACGATGCAACTGGGCATAAGCCAACTGACCACCTCATTTACCCTAATTGCTAGAAGGGTTTCCCACCGTGATGCCAGACCAGTCAAGTTGGTTGTACGTTGTTACAGCACAAGGAATACAGAAAGCCTCGCCTCCCTTTGTTACGGTTTTGGTTGCCATGACCTTCTCGCCACATTTTGCGCAGAAACGACTTTCAAGTATCTTGGAGTACCCTGCTGGAGGCTCCATCTTCACTCTCTCTATTTTGAAGATCTTCTCGGCGGGGATTGAGAGAATATTGTAACAGTGTGCCTTGTTGATTTCGAGCATGCGTTTCTCCTCCTCCGGCGTCGCTTTTCTCTCGTTTACCACCTTGCGGTACAGTTCGACGGCTTCAGGGTCTTTATTTTTAAGTAGCTCCGAGGCATCCGGTCTCGCTGCGATTCTGATTCCCTCTCCATCCCTCTTCAGGAGCGTGAAGGCAGTTTTACCATAATCTCTGTAGATGAGGGCGTTGTTCCCGAAGGTGCATCCCGTGACCACTTGGACGCCATCGCTGAAACAGTTGTTCGTTTCGACTATAGCCAGCACATGCTCCATTCCCGTGATTTCATTGATACCCAATTCCCTCATGGTTCTGTGGGCAGCAATCACGCCCATGGCGCTCCCTACGCAATGATGACCATGTAGTTCTCCTGTCTTCGTCAATAGACCTGCTAGATCATCGGATTCTATCATCCTATCGATTTCCCTTCTTAATTCGGCCAACGGTTCATCCACACCTCTAGTATTACTATTTTAAAAATTCATAATACTAAACGATTTATTAACATTTCCTGCCATATTGAGCAGATGGCTAAAATTGACGAGCAAAGTTATGAGATTTAGTGTCTCTGTGACCCCCAATCTCCTGAAAGATTTTGACGAAGTGATCAGTGAGATAGGTTATACTAGGTCGAGTGCCATTCAGGTGGCGATGCGTGATTTCATAACAGATCACAAGTGGACGTTAGATCCTAAGGCAAAGATAGTAGGAGCCATCACAATGATCTATGACCACGAGATAAGGGGTTTAGGAGATACGATAACTGATCTACAGCACACCTTTCTTGAGGCAATTACCTCAACAACGCATGTGCACCTGAACGAGCGTGATTGTCTTGAAATAATCGTCTTCAAAGGGGTCGTAAAGGAGATTCAGGGCCTAGCCGAAAAGCTGATGACCCTCAGAGGGATCGAACAGGTCAAATTAGCTATACTTATGATTAAATAGGCATCGCATCCAGCCGCGTGATGAAATTGAGCTTTGAAAGACATGTAGAGAGACTAAAGCTGGAAATCGCAGACCTAAAAGAAAAACATAAGGCCGTGATATTGGCGCACAATTACCAGTCCCCAGAGGTCCAGGACGTATCAGATTTTGTTGGGGACAGTCTAGAACTGGCTAGAAGGGCTATGAACACGAACGCCGAGATGATAGTTCTTGCTGGGGTTTCCTTCATGGCCGAAGTTGCAGCCATCTTAAACGAAGACAAGACAATATTACACCCTGTACGGAAGGCAGGCTGTCCACTCGCTAACTTCCTTGACGTTGAAATCGTGAAAAGGTTTAGGGCCAAGCACCCCGATGCACCCCTAGTCTTGTACGTGAACTCTAATACTGATACAAAAATGTACGCCGACTACATAGTCACCAGCGGCTCAGCGCTAAAACTCATCTCTGAACTCGATAACGACACGATTCTCTTCGGTCCGGATAAGAATCTAGCTTCATACGTGGAAAAAAGAACCGAAAAAAAGATCATCCCCATCCCTTCCAACGGTTATTGCTATGTACATGAGCAGCTAATAAGCCGTCATCACATCGAAAGGGCGAAAGATGAGCATCCGAACGCCCGTATACTCCTACATCCCGAGGTATCTCCCGAGGCCCAAGAGTTAGCGGATTACATCGGAAGTACGAGCCAGATGCTGAGGGCAATAGGGAGGTTTAAAGCGGATGAATTCCTCCTCGGCACAGAAGAAGGACATGTATATCGAGCTAAAATCCTCTATCCTGAGAAGGAGATATACCCCGTCAATCCAGAAGCCGTATGCGTAGATATGAAAAAGATAACACTGAAAAACATTAAGAAAAGCCTGGAAACTCTAAAACCTAGAATTATTATAGAGAAGAAAGTTAGTGAGAAAGTTAAAGAGATTCTAGATAGATCTCTTAGACTTATTGACTAAAGCGTTAATTATTTTGGCACCTAAAATGACAAAGCCATACAAAAGAGCACTTTAATCATCAGATGCTTTAAGGTACTAACATTTTTTAAATTGCGTTTGGTATTGATCGCTGAGATGAGAAAAGTGGAAGATGAGGAGCTAGAGAGGATTAAAAAGAGAAAACTGGAGGAAATGCTGGAGAGGGCCTCAGGCAGAAAAGAGGAAATGAAGCACATGACACCTTTACAAGTTTTGTAGAGAACAATTCTACAATTGTTATAGACATCTGGGCCCCCTGGTGCGGGCCATGCCTTTTTGTCTCTCCTATCGTAGAGGAGATGACTAGAGAATACGCCAGCAAGATCGTGTTCGGGAAGTTCAATTTCCAATTGAATTGAGCGAGAGGCTTGTCCTTCTTTCCACTAATGAAGAAGATATAGTTTTAGACCCCTTCGTCGAAGTAGGATCTCATATAATTACCACTGTTCTGCATAATAGGAAGAGCATAGGTGTGGATATAGAGATGGTCGATGTTTATTCATGGTTTAGTTGATAAGCAGAGATAGCATTCTGGCTCGTCTCTAAGTAGATTTCATTGAAATCTGCGCGTTTTAGCATCTGCCTCATCTCTTCCTCTTCAGGGAGCACGTCGTGGTTGACTGCCGATGAGACATCGCGATGGTGGGTTTTTATCTCCGCGCTGCTGAGAGCGTGGGCAATGATAAGTCTACCTCCATGTTTAAGCACGCGATTCATGTGACGCAGCGCCTTTCCTTTATTTTCTAGATGAGGGAAAAGGCCGAAACACGTGACGACGTCGAAGGATTCCGATGGTAAGTCGAGTTCCTCTACGTCTTGGAGTTGTACGGTGACATTGTTTAGGTGAGAGTATTTGGCTCTGCATCTCTGGATCATCTTTTCAGCGTAGTCGATGGCTGTGACTGACCCGAATGGACCCACAGCCCGGATCAGGGATGGAATCAAGACCCCTGTTCCCGTACCCAAGTCTAAAACCATCTGTCCAGGCTTCAGGCCAAACGTGGGCACAATCTTTTCGATGAAGGCCTCCAGCTTCGGTGTGCAGTACTTCTGATCCTAGTTTTCCGCCGCTTGATTGAAGTATGCTTTACGGCTCATCTTTATAGACACTCATTGTATCGATTTTAATCCCTTCTGAATACCCCAGACGAAGTTTATGAGGCTGGGATTTGTGGGGGTAGACTTGGGACTTTACTTTTTCTTCCTCCAGACGTAGAGCCACACAGCCTCTACGATTGCTGCTATGACCGCGAGGGATGTGGTCATCTGGTAGGTAGTTACCTGGCTCTTGAGGCTCTCCATCTCTGCCCTTAGGGTTGCGGTGGACCTCCAGGTGCTTGTGGCGTTGAAGAGCTGATCAGCGTTGTAGCGGAACATCTGGGTTAGGTTTCCCGTTCCCGGTATCGCTCCTGGGAAGTTGGTTAGGACAACGTGTTCTGCTCCCACCTGGGAGGCTATCCCCCTCCCGAATTCGATGTCGATCTGGAGATTGTCCACGATCATGGCGACCTTATCGCTTTGCGCCGTGTTGACGAGTTCAGTTATATCTCCAGCTGACAACGTCTCTGGCGGATTATAGGCGGCCACAACTTTGAACCCAGCGGACTCCACGAAGGTCTTCAGCCACTTCATGCAGATTACCTTCACTGAGGACACCTGCAAGGCCTGGCCTCGACTAGCCATCCAATTGGATACTTCATCGACATCAGCCAGCATCGCCGAGGTTTTGGCGTCGAGGTCGACATTCAGGATCTGGCTCAGGTTTCCTCCCACCCACCTTATGTAGTTTTTCGCTCCTTGGGGTGTGTTGTATTCTCCTGGAATGGTGACTTGGGTCAGGTTTGGGTTTCCAGCGGCTTCGAGTAGGCCCTGAAGCCAAAACTCGCCCGGGATATTTTGCTTGAAGAGGATCTTGGCGTTGCTGACTGCGTAGCTGTCGCTGGGCTTCATGTCGAAGTCGGCGGGGCAGAGGCCTGGCTGAACTAAAACAACAACAACAACACGCTCTCCAAGATATTCTCTAACTAGAGAGCCCACCGCATTGGTGGTACACACGATTATAGGCTTGCCACCTTCTGCTTTTACTGGCACTGCAAGTGGAAACGTCAGAAAAAGGGTCAGAGCCAAGGTGATAATCAGGGTTTTTTTTATCCTCAAGCCATCACAATCCGTATTACGATTTTCTATTTTAGTAATACTAATAATGCTAATAAACATTTCTACAAGTAGATAACGGATGTATCGTTGACGAGCGGCGTGGTGAGGTTCAGCGTGTCGGTAGACCCCGATCTCCTAGAGGAGTTTGACGAGACGATCGGCAGACTCGGCTACTCCAAGTCGAGTGGAGCTTCTCGTCTCCATCTTCCAATTCAATTATAACCTGAGTCCGATGGATGGACTCGCAGAAATCAGACACACAATGCTCTACAAAAGAACAGTAAAATAAGGGAGAAGAGTGTTCTAGTAATACTATTCTGAAAAAAAGTATTATTAATGACGTAATAGTTGAATGAACACGCGCCGTAAACTTGAGCGTGCAGTGTGATGACATATGCGAAGACGGCCATAAGGCTTGAGGGTGTATCCACGGTCTATGAAGGGGAGAATAGGCCCGCCATCAGAGATGTAAACCTAACTTTGGAGGAGAATGAGCTTGTTTACGTTGTGGGGCCCAACGCGTCTGGAAAGACAACTCTCCTCGAAACCATCAGTGGCCTTCTGCCCACTTTCAAGGGAAGGGTCTCTGTTTTCGGGTTGGACGTGCAAACACAGGGGAGGAGGGTTAGGTGCGAGATAGGTTATGTTCCCCAGGACTTCATGGTGGAGCCAGGAGAGCCTTACACGGCCTTTGACATAGTTATGATGGGTTGCTACGGCAAGATAGGGATCCTCAACAGGCCCAACGAGAGAGACCGTGAAAGGGCCTTGGAGGCCATGAGGCTGCTCGACATAGAGGGGTTGGCCTATAGGCCCCTGGGGAAGCTCTCCGGGGGACAACAACAGAAGGTGATGATCGCCCGGGCCCTAGCCAAGGAGCCGAGGGTCCTCCTCCTAGACGAGCCCTTCAGCAACCTTGATCCCGAGTCAAAGGAGAAGATACCTTCTCTGATAAGCAGACTTCACGAAGAGGAGGAGTTAACCACCCTCATCGTAACCCACGACGTCCAAGGCATGCTAAAGAGTTGTCGTAGGGTCGTGGTCATGAACAATGGAAGGATCTTGGCCGAAGGGACTCCTGAAAAGGCTCTGGGAAAGTGGGGGGCAAGCTCATGATCTGGCTCGAACTCGACATTATGAGAAGGGCTATCCTAGGCTGCGTTCTGGCCGGCTTCCTGACAGGTTTGATGGGGGTCTTCGTGGTGAGGATGCGGCTCTCCGCCATAGGCTACTCAATGTCCCATGGCGCCTTTGCGGGGGCAGCTCTCGGCGTGGCCACCTCTGCAAATCCCTTAGTAACCGCGATGCTCTTCGCCTCGGCCACAGCCTTCCTCATCGGCCCAATCGCCGACAAGGCCCGCTTACACGCAGACACAATAACCAGCATAATCTTCCCTCTAAACATGGCCTTGGCCTTCGTTTTTCTGACCCTCACCCCAGAGATCGGTCTAACCAGCCAGGTGGCCAGCGTCCTATGGGGAAGCATCATATCACTGACCAACAGCGATGTGGTCTACTTGGTCACCCTATGTGCAGCGACCGTGGCGGTAATCCACTTCGTCTGGAAGGAACTCTTCTCCATCATGTTCAACAGAAAACTGGCCGAGGCAGATGGGATAAATACCAAGCCTTTCATCTACTTAATAATCTTCCTCTCAGGCATAGTGGTGACGCTTTCCCTGAAACTGGTTGGAGGCTTGCTCATCTACGCCCTCTTATTCAACCCCGCCTCCTCAGCCTTACAATTCCTTGAGGACATGAGGAAGATCATAATCGCTTCCCCCTTAATCGGAATTGCCACCAACCTGTCAGGCCTCATGGTCTCACTCTACCTCGACCTCCCGGTCGGCTCCTGCATAGTACTGGTTTCAACAATTATCTTCGCTATTGCGGTTCTCCTGTCACCAAAGAGAAGAAGAAAAATGGAGAACGATTAAAGGAGAGATATTGCACCGCTTGATGACGTATCGGAATTTAGATATTAGGTGTTCGAAAACTTGACGCATCTAATTCATTAAAATAAAGGGCTAATAAACTTAGTATCACGCATATTGCTATTTCCATACGCCGTCTATCTCAACGCCGCAGTTTGGGCAACTTGAATCTACAATCTTGTTCCTCGTAACTCTATATCCACGACGTTCGATCAACAGCTCGTCACAGTTATAGCAGTAAGTGTTCTCTCCCTCCCCTGGAATGTTACCCTGATAGACGTATCTCAATCCTGCTTTTAATCCAATATCTTTAGCCTCACGGAGAGTTTCTATGGGTGTCGGAGGTAGATCATTCAGTTGGTAAGCTGGATAGAATCTGGAAACGTGCCAGGGAATCCCTACACCTACATCGCTAATGAACTCCGCGATCTTTTTCAGGTTCTCCGCAGAGTCGTTTAACTTTGGTATGATCAAAGTCGTTATCTCGATCCATATCCCGAGCTTTTTATGGAGTTTAATCGCCTCAAGAACGGGCTCCAAAAGGGCTCCACAATTCTCCCTGTAGAATTTGCCGCTAAAGCTTTTCAGGTCTATATTGGCGGCGTGAAGGTAGGGCGCTACTTCCTCCAGAGCTTCCTCTGTGATGTAGCCATTAGTTACAAAGACGTTCTTCATCTCATTTTTAACAGCCAGCTTTGCTATATCGTACGCGTACTCCATGAATATCACAGGTTCAGTGTAGGTGTAGGCTACACTCTCGCATCCCATCCGCTTAGACTCTCCTACGATGTCTTCTGGTAAAACTTCGTCTCCAACGATGGGTTTCTGAGGCTTTGGAGACTGGGAGATATCCCAGTTCTGACAGTTCTTACATTGGAAGTTACAACCTACCGTGGCAATGGAGTAGGCTGAGGAAGCGGGAAGGAAATGGAAGAGGGGTTTCTTCTCTATGGGATCCACAGAGCGGGCCACGACTTTTCCATAGACCAGAGTATAAAGAGTTCCGTTACGATTCTCCCGAACTCCGCAGATTCCCCTCTTCGATTCGGGGATTCTGCATCTATGTTTGCACAAATTACATTTAACTGTAGCATCGCCCAATTTTTCGTAAAACAAAGCCTCCTTCATCAAATCACCCATCCTATTCGGAACGAAGATAACCTCATTTAGAGATAAAAATTGTCTATTAAACGCTGAAAATAACTGAATTTTGGATAAGGGTTTCATCCGATTTTTTTACCTGTAACTACGCGCGTGTAACTACTGATAATTAAGATAATCACTCTGGAATCAACAGATCCAGAGCTAAGTAAGCAAAAATGCTCAGGATCATGCCTAAAATAAACCAAATTTTCTGTCTGTATCTGGCATGAGGCCGATCGATCGGGCCCGCTGCTAGACATGAACCTAAAGGCGTTCGACGCGGGGTTAACCATGTCGGAAAAGCACAAGGAAGTGAGAAAATTAAAGAGATTCTAGATAAATCTCTTAGACTTATTGACTGAAGCGTTAATTATTTTGGCACCTCCAACGACATTAAAAGCCACACAAAAGAGCACCCCCATAATCAGATGCTTTAGAGTGTCAACATTTTTAAAACGCGTCTGGTATTGAGTGCTGAGATGAGAAAAGTGGAAGACGAGGAGTTGGAGAGGATTAAAAGAAGGAAAATAGAGGAAATGTCGAAGAAGATCTCGGGCAGAAAAGAGGAGACGATGCCCGCTTCGAAGCCCTCAGGTAAGCCCGTTGACTTGGCCGATGACACCTTTACAATGTTTATCAAAAACAATGCTATGGCCGTGGTAGATGTCTGGGCCCCCTGGTGCGGTCCATGCCGTTCTGTCTCTCCCATTATAGAGGAGATGGCCGGAGATTACGTTAGCAGGATCGCCTTCGGGAAGCTGAATGTGGATCAAAATCCGAGGGTAGCTTCACAATATGGAGTAATGAGCATCCCGACCTTACTGATCTTTAAAAACGGGCAGCTAGTGGATCGGATCGTCGGTGCCATGCCGAGGCAAAGATTAGAACCGAGAATATCCAGCCACCTATAAAATAGAAATAGTGATCAGAAACCGCTAAACTGCTTTACATTAAATAGGAACAGGCTGATCTAATCTCTTAAGATGATGAAGCCACCAAACCAAGGGAGCGTGTTTTAGTGGGCTTTAATTTGAGGATCGGAGGAGTCACAGACTTATCGACCGTAGACTGGTATGGGAATGTATCTTCGGTAGTATTCTTCGCGGGATGCAATTTTCGCTGTCCATATTGTCAAAATTCGGGTTTGATACCTTCAGAATCGGGAGAGGAGGTGAGCCTGGAATGGTTGCAAAAAAGGATCGAAGGCGGGCTAAACATCATCGATGCCGTCGTCTTCACTGGAGGGGAGCCACTTCTCCAGCCTAATGGTCTTAAGGAAGCCGCCAAGCTTGTAAAAGATTATGGTTTGAAGCTGATGCTGGACACGAACGGTAGCGTTCCAAGCGTAGTTGAGCAGCTCTTGGATCACGGACTCGTTGATCGGGTGGCTCTCGATGTAAAGGCTCCTCTCACCGCTGAGGAACACAGAAAAACCATCGGATTACAAAATCAAGTTGAAACCATAGTAGAAGGAATCAGACGCACTTTAGAACTGTGTAACCGCTACGGCATTGAGATCGAGGTAAGGACAACCGTCGCACCGACCATTTCAGACGACCCTGATTTTATCAGACGCATCGCACGGGATATTAAAGGGAGATACACCGTCTATTACTTGCAACAGTTCGATAACACAGGGGCGGTCTTAAGTTCCAAGCTAAAATCCATGTCGCCTCCTCCTAGGGAGAAGATGATCGAGCTGGCTCAGGCAGCCATAGGAGAAGGTTTGAAGGACGTTTACATTAAGACCAGAAATGTAGGCTTGGAAAAAATTGATTAGTATATACGCTATTATGTCGTTTCCTATTGACAGTTAAATTCAATATACGTCAAGCCAGCGAATATGTTCAAAGATCCGTATCCTCAGATTTTGAGCCTTAAATAATGCCTCTTCTTCTCATCAGTAAAAAGAGACAGAAGACGATTATCAAATGATTTCCTTTTTATTTATTAATGAGTGCTGGCTTTTCCCGATATCTGGTTTCGGGGAAGGATAGACGTATATCATAGCTCCGATTTATACTTGAGCTATCTCTCAGTATAAACTAGGACGATAACCTTTGACCCAGTTAATCATCAAACCTTTGCCAACAGATTACGATTGAGGCATTGTTTCATCTAATTGTTTCTTCACCTTCTCGACTTTGTCCTCCATCCTACGGGGCTCGTCTCGCCTGTCGTCTATTTTTATATCGGTTACAACCCTTTTCGCTCCAGCCTTGAATACGGCTTCGTGAGCGCCTAGGATCACCTTAATAGCCTCTTCAGGAGTATCTGCCTCCAGAATTGTCGACATTGGTGTCAGCTGGTACCTTATACCAGACTTTTCGACCTCCTTTAAGGCCGCGGCCACGAATCTGGACACGCTCACACCTTCTCCCAATGGAGAGGTTGTGAACTGGACGATAGCTTTGTACTTTCCAGGACTTTTCTCTTTCATTTCTATCATCGATATATTTTTAACAATAGATTAAGATAACCTTACACCTGATAGTCGCCTTCAATGTAAAGAGCATACATCGATGGCCGCCCTCTCAGTAGGCAGGTCCTTATCCTCCGAACTGTTCCACGCTGTTGAACACTCTTTTTCTTGCCTTGACGAGGATTATCCCTGCGCCCGATGTAACTGTGGACAGATTTATCTCGTCCGAGGGCTCATTGGGTGAGGCAGTTAACGTGCCGACGATCTCCATCGGCTCGTAACCCGTTTCCTTCAAGGCATGGCGAATCTCTACAAGCGTGTAGAGCCGTGCACGGCTAAAAATGGGGTCTTTACCTTCGGCAAGTTTGGAATACAGCTCACCCCAAGGGCTTTCTCGATTGATAAAAACTATCACCAGAGGCGCATCCAGCCTGATGACAGAGCCAATAGAGCGCAAAGCCTCCAAAGGGTCGGGGAGGAACTCCATCACCGCTACCATGTACGCAAAGTCCATGCTTCCATATCTCAATGGAATGTCCTCGGCAGTCGCCAGAACGGCTATTAAATTCTTCTCTACCGCTTTTTCTAGCATTTTAGGAGATGGATCTAAACAGATTACAGTTCTTTCTTCTGAGGAGAGACGCTTCGCGAAGATACCTGTGCCGGCTCCGATATCGACACCTACTCCAGATGGAGGTAAGAGGGCTACTATTCCATTCAGTTCCGAGCGGAAAGCATAAACGCCCATGGGCTTACCATACCAGTCATCGTAGGTGGCCGCGGCATTCTCGAAGACTCCGATAATTGTGATGTTTCGTCGTATAGTGATCTGAGTATGATTAGCTGGAGCAAGCTTCCCTGCATCGTTCTCCGCCTGAGGGCACACATATTAAACATTGTATGTATGCTATAACATTGTATGCTATAACGTTGTATAATAAAAACACATCTAGCGTAGACCCTCCCTCTCGTAATTATGTTTTCAGTATCTCTACAGTGGACGGGGCGAACAGCTCTTGAAGCCCTCTTGTTTATCGCTATTCTGGAAAATGTTATTAGTCTAGACTAATAACATTTTTGGGATTCGAATGGTCAAAGTAGGCATCATGATATGCGACCGAAACAGGACCTGCACCGGCAATAAATGTTTCATGTCCATAAGGGAAAGGGACGGAGCCTTCGAACGATATCTTAAGGATGAGCCCATAGAAGTCGTTGGCTTCATAGCATGCGGCGGCTGTCCTAGCGAGAGACTTGAGTTCAGCCCAGCGGACATGAAGAAGTATGGCGCCGAAGTAATTCATCTAGCGTCGTGCTTCTTGGCCGGATATCCGGCATGCCCCTACATCGGAGACTTCATCCAGTACATCGAGAATGTTGTGGGGCTACCCGTAGTGGTAGGCAGCCATCCAATGCCCCAGAACTACATCGACACCCATGAAAAGGCAGGGGACTGGGACAGGGACGACGTTCGGAAATATCTAAAGGGCCTCGTAGAAGACAGGGAAGCCTCACAGAAATACGACTCGACTCGGCCCGACTTCCTAAAAAAGATCCGATCCTAGGTTACACAAATCAGGTTGTGCGAGGTTGTCCAAAAGGGATCTTAAGCTTAAGATCGATGAGCTCTCATCCACGCTTGGCACCTTCAAAGGGCTGCAGATCGAGATAGGGAGGATATACGAAGAGGAATGGGAGGAACCAGTAGGCCCCACACCATTCCCCAGCGTTGGCACCTTTCGTGAATGGGACAGAAAACTCCTTGAACGGTACAAGCCCTTCTACATGCCGTTCTGCGACCTCTGCTGCCTCTGCACATTTGGAAAATGCGATCTCACGGGAGACAAGCGAGGCGCCTGCGGCATCACCATGGCGGCGCAACAGTCGAGGATCGTGCTCTTGGCCTGTTGCATAGGGGCCAGTACCCACGCTGCCCACGCGAGACACATGCTCGATCACCTCATTGAGGAGTATGGGAGAGACGCGCCGCTGGAGGTGGCCATCAACACCAACGTTGAAGCTCCTCACATACGTCTTGTGTGCGGTATTCGACCGAAGACGTTGAGGGATCTTGAGGATGCGCTGGATTATGTTGAGACCCAACTGGTGCAGCTCGTCGCCGCCACCCACACTGGACAAGAGGGAGACAACATCGATTTCGAGTCTAAGGCCTTCCACGCGGGCATGCTTGACCACGTGGCCATGGAAGTCGCCGATATTGAACAGATAGCGACCCTTGGCATGCCTAAGGGCGTCGCGGACACACCTATGACCGATCTGGGTTTTGGATCCATAGACCTCAGCAAGGCCGTCATCATGTGCATAGGACACAACGTGCTCCCGAGCGTCGACATCATCGACTACCTCATGGAGCATGACCTCTTCGGCGAGGTCGAGGTCGGAGGGCTCTGCTGCACAGCTCACGATAACAGCCGTTACAACAAGCGGGCTAAGATAATCGGCCCAATATCCTGGCAGCTGAGATTCATCCGTTCAGGGATTCCCGATCTGGTCGTCGTCGACGAGCAGTGTCTAAGAACAGACATTCTTGAGGAGGCAAAGAAAATCGGAACCCCTGTCATCGCAACCAGCGAGAAGAGCATGCTGGGTCTCCCTAACAGAACCAAAGATAATCCTGAAAATGTTGTAGATGACCTCGTGGCAGGTAAGGTCCCAGGCGTTCTCATAATAAATCCAAGGAAGGTAGGAGAGGTCGCAGTTAAAACCGTGATGAAGGTCCATGGCAATAGGAAGAGCCTCACGCCCCTGACCATTGAGGCAATCTCAGAGCAGGCCAAGAAATGCAGGAATTGCATGGAGTGCGTCCGAGCCTGCCCCAATAATCTCCCCATCATGGATGCCGTGAAGGCTGCAGCTAAGGGAGATATCGAGCCCCTTGGCGCACTCTACCCGCTGTGTGTAGGATGCGGACGCTGCGAGAGCGCCTGTCCAGTCAGATTTCCCCTCATCTCCTTTTTCAATAAAGGTGCGGAGAAAAGGATACAGATCGAAAAGTTTCCCATTAGGGTGGGCCGAGGCGCAGTCACCGATGTCGAAATCAGGGAGGTCGGCAGGGCGATCGTCTTCGGCGAGATCCCTGGCGTCGTCGCCCTTGTCGGATGCGCCAACTATCCTAAAGGGGGTTCAGATGTCGCCAGAATCGCCGAGGAGTTTCTGAAGCGTCGCTTCATCGTTGTCGCCACCGGCTGCTCCGCTATGGATCTAGCCATGTCCCGAGACGAGGAAGGGCTAAACCTCTACGAGAAATATCCTGGAAACTTCGATGCTAGCGGATTATTGAATATAGGAAGTTGCGTCTCGAACTCCCACATCACTGGTGCCGCTATAAAGATCGCCAACATCTTCGCCAAGCGACCGCTAAGGGCTAACTACGAGGAAATTGCAGACTACATCTATAACCGGGTGGGCGCTGTCGGAGTCGCCTGGGGCGCCATGTCCCAGAAGGCTGCGAGCATCGCGGCCGGCTGCTGGAGGCTCGGAATCCCCGTAGTCGTGGGCCCTCACGGCGCTAAGTATCGCAGGATGCTCCTCGGAAGAAAGGAGAAGGAGGAGGACTGGATGGTATACGATGCCAGGACAGGAGATAAGGTCTACACTGGTCCTGCGCCGGAGCACCTGTTCTACGCCGCAGAGACCGTCGAGGAGGCGATGGTGATGATCGCCAAGCTCGCCATGCGGCCAAACGACACGAGCAAGGGGAGAGCGGTCAAGCTAAGCCACTACATTGACCTCTACCGGAGGTACTATGGCGGCGGGCTCCCCGAGGATCTTCACCTCTACGTGCGCCGCGACGCCGACATCCCCTTTACGATGAAGGACGAGATCACGAAGGCGCTCCAGAAAATGGGTTGGGTCGAGGGTAAGATAGCGTCACCAGACCCTACAATGCTAGAGAGGCTCATCAGGAGGCAGGGATAACGGAGCTCAAGACCATCTTAAGCTGTTCTTTGGATACATGCTCTAAGAAGACATTCGTAATCTTAGAGCCTAGTGTTACGCCCGAGAAGTGGAGTATCAAATTAGTAATGAAGAAAATAGATATTGGTGACAAATAGATGAGTGAGAGAGAGTTCGTAATCCCCGTCGGACCACAACATCCGGCGCTGAAAGAACCTGAAAACTTCACCTTCAGGGTTGAAGGCGAGTATGTTATCGACGTCGAGCCCAGGATCGGCTATAATCATCGCGGGATCGAGAAGGCGATGGAGAGCCGCACGTATATACAGAACCTGTACCTCGTCGAGAGAGTTTGTGGCATATGCTCTAACTCCCATCAGACGTGCTACACGCAGAACGTGGAGGAGGTCCTCGGCATGGAGATACCTGAACGAGCCAAGTACCTCCGCGTCCTCGTGGCCGAGCTTGAGCGCATCCACAGCCACCTCCTCTGGCTCGGCGTCGCCGCCCACGAGATAGGGTTCGACACCCTGTTCTACTACGTTTGGCGGGACCGCGAGGTCGTCATGGACCTGCTGGAGATGGTCAGCGGCAACAGGGTAAACTATGCCCTCCCCACGATCGGAGGAGTCAGGCGGGACATCTCCGTAGAGAAGGTATCTCAGTACAAGAAGATGCTGGATGTCCTTGAGGAGCGCACCAAGTATCATAAGAGCGTGGCAGCCTCGGAGAAGACGATCCTGAACAGGGTAGCCGGCGTAGGCGTCCTTTCCAAAGCTGACGCGATAAGGCTCAGCGCCGCGGGACCGAACCTCAGATGCTGCGGCGTCACCAGCGATGTCAGGCGCGATCATCCATACCTGGTCTATGACGAGATACCTTTCAATGTGATTTCGTACGAGAGTGGAGACCAACTGGCTCAGATCCTAGTCAGGGTCGACGAGACCCTGGAGAGCATCAATATCTGCAGATATTGCCTCGAACACCTGCCAGATGGTCCCATAAGGGTGAAGTTTCCACCGCTTGGTAAAGTCCCGGATGGTGAGGCCGTTAGCCTAGTCGAAGCCCCGAGGGGGGAACTCATTCACTACATCCAGTCAAGGGGCGCGGACAAGCCTTACAGGTACAAGATACGAGCTCCGACCCTAGGCAATATCCCATCACTATGCGAGAGGCTCAAGGGCGGATACATTGCCGACATCCCCATCGTCTTGGCGGGGATCGACCCATGCTTCAGCTGTACAGACAGAATGACGTTCGTCGATGAGAAGAAAAACAGCCAATGGAACGTGACGGGTGAACAGCTAAGGAGATATGGAATAGAATGGTACCAAGAGACTATTTGAGCATCAAGATGAAGCTTGTGTGTTGTAAAAAATTGATTTAACATGAGTTGTTCGAAGATGAAGGCTTACGGACCTGTTCCGTCCAGGCGGCTTGGGCAAAGCCTGGGCATAAATCATGTTCCTCCAAAGGTATGTTCCTATTCCTGCGTCTACTGCCAACTGGGAAGAACTATTAAGATGCAATCAGATCGATGCGAGTTCAATTCACCTGAGGATATTTTCAAAGAGGTTGCAGATCAGGTCGACAAAGCGCTTCAAAGAAATGAGCATATAGACTATCTCACCTTTGTGCCTGATGGAGAGCCGACTTTGGATGTCAACCTCGGCAAGGAGATCGAATTTGTGAAACATCTAGGTATTAAGGTAGCGGTTATCTCAAACGCGTCGTTAATGTGGCGGGAGGACGTCAGGTGGGACCTGATAAGTGCGGATTGGGTCTCCTTGAAGGTTGACACAGTCTCCGAAACCTTATGGAAAAGAATGAACAGACCTCACGGCTCACTGAAGCTGAAAGCCGTTCTAGAAGGTATGAAAGAGTTCGCAAAACAGTTCAAAGGTGAGTTGACAACGGAGACTATGCTGATAAAGGGCTTCAACGACAGAAGGAGAGAGGTCGAGAAGATAGCTGATTTTCTGGCCTTGTTGAATCCAGAAAAGTCTTACATAGCGATTCCGACGAGGCCTCCGGCTGAAAGATGGGTCAAGTCCTCTGATGAGGAGGCCATAAACCAGGCTTATCAGATCTTTAGTGGAAAGCTGAGGCATGCAGAATACCTGATCGGATACGAGGGAAACGCCTTTGCCTTCACAGGGAATATCGAAGAAGACTTACTCAACATCATGTCGGTGCACCCCATGAGGGAGGAGGGAGTTTTGGCACTACTCTCTAAGGCTGGTTCGAGCTGGGACATCATTGATAAACTGATGAAGGAAGATAAAATTATCGAGCTAGAATACCAAGGGAAAAAATTTTACATGAGAAAAATATCGAGTCGTGCAGATTGAATAATGAAAACTTGTAGAATAAATAAGCTACTCCGGTGAGAGAATTATTAACATGAAGAGAAATCAAAACCTGATTGAATGGTGTAATATATGAGTGGAAGAGGGCGTGGTCGAGGAAGAGGCGGTGGAAGACGAGGCATCGGAGGACCAAGCCAATGTATCTGCCCTAACTGTGGAACCAGGGTGCCTCATACTAGAGGTATTTCATGTTTAGAAACAAAGTGCCCTAAATGTGGAGCAAGCATGCTACCAGCAAATTAGAATCTAATGTATAGGATACTGAGGAGTGAGATTTGGAAAAGTTAAAGTTCGGGTTCTACTGGGCAGCGAGCTGCGGTGGCTGCGAGGTCGCTGTACTTGATATCAACGAGAAGATTCTGAATGTCTTAGACATCGCTGATATCGTGTTCTGGCCTGTGGCGATGGATGCCAAGTATAAAGACGTAGAAGCGATGCCTGACGGCTTCATGGATGTATGCTTCTTCAACGGCGCCGTCAGAACCGAGGAGCAGGAGTATTTAGCTAAGCTTCTGAGGCTGAAAGCTAAAACCCTCATCGCCTTGGGTTCTTGCGCCCACATGGGAGGTGTTCCAGGGCTTGCCAACCTTGCTGACAGGAAACAAATCTTCGAGCGAGTCTATATTCGATCCCCTTCTACCGTCAACCCTGGCAGGATAGTCCCTATGACCAAGGTTAAGGTGGAGGAAGGCGTGCTTATGTTGCCCAGATTCTACGACACCGTGAGGGCGTTAAATCAAGTGGTCGATGTGGACTACTATATACCGGGTTGTCCACCACCTCCGGTTCTAATTGAAAACGCAGTTCTCGCCATAGCTGAAGGTAACCTTCCACCGAAGGGTACCGTTCTTGCTCCATCGAAATCAGTATGCGACGAATGTCCCCGAGTTAAAGAAGAGAAGAAGATAAAAGAGATCAGGAGTATCCTCGACTTTGAACCAGATACCGAGAAGTGCCTTTTAGATCAGGGGATCATCTGCATGGGCCCCGCTACCAGAGGAGGATGCGACGCCCGCTGTTTGAATGCGAACATGCCTTGCACTGGCTGCGGAGGCCCCTGCCCTGAAGCTTTGGAACAGGGAGCGGCGATGATCTCCGCCCTGTCAACAGTGCTAGGTCTAGCTGAGGAGAAAGAGGAGGATTTCGACTTCGAAAAGTTGATGGGGCAGCTGAAGGACCCTGTGGGGACTTTCTACAAGTATGGACTTCCCACATCTATTATCAATAAAAGTATGATAAAAAATTGAAAACTGTGACTACCTTATATACTAATATAGTTATGGCTCAGAACACGGCCTATTGTGGGCTCTTTAGGCCATATTCTTGTTCAAGATTGGTCTGAATTGGGAGGACCCTCTTGATCAGCAATGCCGGCCCAAGCAAGGTCAAGGTTATTCCGATTTCAATCAAGACTATCACCATGTTCAAGTTCTGGATTCTAATATGCTTGGAACTTCTCTCTTCCGTAGTTCTCGAAGTTCCGCCTCTTCTCCCCCCTCCCTTTAAAGAGGCCGTTCCTCTTAGTGCGAGCAGCTTCACGGCATTCTCATTGAAGCAAAGATTTGTTTTAGAGAAATTATTAAGGAGAAGCAATCCGAGGCTGAAGTTTAGCGAGATCCAGCTCCCCTACGCCCGAAGATCTGTCGACGAGAGAGAAAAGAAGATCCTGAGGAAGTGCACCCACGTAGCCTTCGAGAGAGTCTGCACCTATAGCGTGAGGGGATTTTGCGAATCTATCCTCAGATATAGCATATAGGCGCTATGTTATATGTCTCGGGATGATTAGATCCATCTGGAGACCAAGAGTAAAATTTACTGCTTTTTATTTTAGTATTGGTACGCAGACTTTTGTATCTGCATCTTCAACATATACCACCTTGATATCGATGTCGTAGACATTCCTTAGGTTATCCTCGGTAACGACATCTTCTACCCTGCCCTCGTCAGTAAGGTGGCCGTCCTTAATGATCACTACCCTGCATGAGAGCTGAAACGCGTGGTCTGGGAAGTGAGAGGTGAAGATAACTGTATATTCCATCTTAGATAAGCTCCTCATGAGCTTTAATGTCCTGATCTGGTTTCTGAAGTCTAGATGGCTAGTAGGCTCATCTAATAGAAGCATTTCTGGTTGTTGAGTGAGGACCATAGCCATCAGGGCGAGCTGTCTTTCACCTCCACTTATCTTCGTGTAGGGCTTATCAGCGAGGTGGCCAATCCCAAGGGACTCGAGGTTGGTCTCAGCCAGCTTGAAATCTGATTCACTAGGGGATTGTGTGAGGCCCAGGTATGCGGCTCTGCCCATTACTGCGACGTCGCGGACCGTGTAGGGGTAAGTGGAGACATTATCTGGGAGAGGAACCCGATCCTTCGTGCTATCTGGGCTCTACTTAGGGTTCTGAGGTCAACCCCGTCAACGCGCGCAGGCCGATCAAATAATTCTTATAGTTTATTAGGAGAGCCTTGCTCCGTCATCTTAAGTTGAGGATGAAGGAGTCGGGTTCTCCTAGGATACGGTTCAAGAGCCTGGATTTAACTCCCATAAATCCTATACTCTGGAAGGGCCTGCACGGGGAAGGCCCTGGAAGACCAGTGGAGTACCAGCCCGAGTGGGACCTCCGAGCCCTCATGCTCAGAGAGCTCCTCCTGATACCGTACGTGAAGGACCTGGCGAAGCGTCTAAAAAACGATTCCTATCTGAGATAGTCTACGGTCAAGGGGAAAGCTCTCCCACCGAGGCCCACTTCAGCCAGATGAAGAGGCGCATAAGAGCAGAGGTATTCAGAACGTACGCGTAATCTTTGGTTCTGTGGTGTTAATTTATATCCTTCTTAAATGAAATTTTTCAAGACATTGCGATTTCAATAAGTCCTAAACCTAATAGAGTGCTGAATACAATGCTAGCTTTCGCCCACGATATCTTATGTAGAACCTTAGGGCCAATAAGTAGTTGAATCACCGCAGCCCAGATCGCGGATATAGTGGCAAAATAAGGTATCCAGCCAAAAAGGAGTCCTGGAGCATCACCGTAGGCCATCATCTTTAAAGTTTCCGTTAATGTGCCTTTTCCTCCCAAAAAAACTTTTAAAATCACATGAAGGTATCCTGTTGAGAGTATGAGAACAAGAAAGTAGAGCGCTTCAATTAGTAAGGGACGCCATTCTACGCCAAGCTTGTATATCGCGGAGATGTCTTTTGCTAGGTACTCTGCTTGACCTCCTGCATGAAGCCCATTTACATCCTCGAAACCCAAATAGATCTGCAAAGGCGTCAGTAATGCCGTAACAGCGCCTATGATGAGCAGAAAAATAAAAGCACTCCTTATACTTTCTGAACGGAGTTCCTCTAAAGTCTTCGATGGGTTCTTAAGCATTGAAAGGGCGATGACAAAGCTATGTTTAATGGCACTCATCTTTGCACGATCCAAGTTTAAGACTTATCAAACTAGCTAAAATCAGGATAATGGGCAGGCTAATATTAGACACTTCCAAAATTCCCGACTCGTATAAAGGTGAACAGAGAATAAACCTTTCGATATATGGAAAAAAGAATACGGCCTAAAAATAGAAAAAGAAGAGCAGTCTAGGATAGATTCCTTCGGTTTAACTGGTCATAGCGTATCATATTTCTGTACCATGACATCTATTATAGATGCCCTTATGAGATTCGCTCTCCATATAAAACCAAATGCCTTGACAGACCTTTAACCGAAGGCTCTTTACTCAATCTCAGCAGCATCTCGGCCACCTTTTTAAAGAACCTTTCATCCCAATCGCGTGATCTCTGAACATTTTCTGGAATATTGAGTATATCCAATACGCCGCAGACGGCGTAGATGTCGATGACCTTTACTCCTTCCGCCTCGAAAAGTTCTCTCGCCTCTTCAACGCTAACAGCCGTATATTTCTCCTCATCGTCGAAGACGGAACTCGATTTTGATCTTAGCAGAGCAAGAGCGGAATCAGGATCCTCGTGAAACATGTTGATAGAGGCGCCAAATTTGTTCATTACAAACATCGAAATCTTTCCTCCCTTCTTAGTTACTCGTATAATCTCTTGGGCCGCCTCAATTTTTCCATCCCAGCAGAGTACAAAATCGAAGCTCTCGTCGGAGAAACGAAGTTTGTAAACGTCACATTCGCATATTTCCACTTTATCTAAAATTCCAGCCCTCAGCAGTTTTTCCTTTGCCACTTTCAGCATCCCTGGAGAGATATCACAAAGGGTTACGGAGTAGCCCATCTTCGCCAAGGGAAGTGTTATTCGACCGGTACCACCGGCAGCATCCAAGATCTTTGCTTTCTTATCCTTTGGGAGATGAATTTTTAGTAGCTCCCAATCCACATTGTGTTCGATGGCGCCTTCAAATTGTTCATACCATTTATCATATTTATCAGCGTGCTCGTCCCACCTCTTTCTCGAGCTTTCAATTTCATTAGATTTATTTTCCAACATTATCCCTCTGTGCTCGTGTCTTGTTTTCTCGATAATGTAACCATTAAAATTCGTGCGAGACCCTTTATATCCTGTTCTGTTATTAACTTTACTTTGGGAGGTGGCAAAAGCTATGCCACACATGCACGCCCTCTAGGGTTATGAGTCTGGTGCCGAACTCGATGGACCCCCCCAGGCGCGCGGTGGCAGATTTAAAAATTAGGTTAAAAATAGTCTTTATGCTTATTTTTCGACCAGCGGACACGAAGAGGGCGCGCATCGACCCATGATCTCCTTGCAGAAACCACCCTTCTCACGCCTACAAGCCCGGCGCAAGCCCTCGAAGGAGACCGCCACCAAACCTAGTGAGGGGTTCGAGAGGGCGGAGACAGCCCGCTTGGAGGTGCCTCCAGACAGCTTGTAGGCTAACAGAGGTCCCCATGGGCCCACCCGAGGCATCTTGAGCCTCTCGACGAGGCCCTCGTCCGTCAGCTCGTCTAGGGGCCGCCTCAGGGTGTTGTGGGAGAACCCCACCTCGGATAGAAGGCGCTGGAACTCCGTTGGCTCGCCGTCTCTCAACACAACCATGATTCTCATATAAAAAAAGTTCATACCCACCGTAATAAGGAGAAAGGAGAATAGAAACCATTTTACGCCAATTATTTAATCGGCCTGTGCATACTAAACTCGAATTGGCTTCTTTCCATTTCTAAGCGGGCGTGAAAGGGTTTAATATCTTGTTCCGCCTCAAAAAAGATAGATATTGTTTGCCTATCGAACCTGATTTTCAGAAGAGAAGGAAGAAAGTTGGTAAAGAGGAAGGCATAACCGTTTGGGGACCCGTAGATCCGCCTGAGAAACTAGGAATACGTGGAACTAACGTAGCTATTGACTGGGATGTCTGCGAAGGTTGTGGAACATGTATTGAGGTTTGTCCTGTGAAACTGTACGAGTGGATGGAGACCTCTGGCCACCCAACCTCGGAGAAGAAGCCCTTCCCCGCCAGAGAATCAGATTGCGTACAATGCTTTCAATGTGAAAATAAATGCCCGGTTAAAGCGATAACAGTCACATACGGGGGTCCAGGCTGGGCGAGCGCAATACTACTCTTAATGTTCGCTCAAATTATTGTGGGCATCGGTTACGGAACCATCTTCGGACCCTACCTGGGATACAAATTTCCACTGTACGTTGGATGGATACTATCCATAGTCAGCCTACCCTTCTGGTTCTCCACCCTGATATACTTCCCAAAAAGAGGCAGACCACGGGAGGGAAAGAGGTTCGTGGACACTACAGTTCTCGTTGACAGTGGACTATACGCCATCGTTCGACACCCACAATTTCTGGGCTGTATAATGTTGATGTCTGCATCCATATTAGTCTCCCAACACTGGCTCAGCGCAATCATTGGTATCCCAATTTCATTGTGGCTTTACACAGAAATTCCAAAAGAGGAAAAAGGCCTCACCATCAGGTTCGGCGACGACTATAAACGTTACACGCAGAAGGTGCCAAAGCTGAACCCCCTACTAGGCCTTATACGGATCTTGCAACGTAGAAAAGAGACTAAATAGCTGATAAATAGAAATCCACTCAAATACGCGTAAATTGGACCATATCTTTCTGCAACATTCGCGCGCGACTCTGAGGGCCTGCTGCATTATCCTCTTCATTTGCCTCCTGAAGACTTTGGTGTCGCCCCTCCCCATTTCGCCTAGGCGGGGCACTATCGATCGAATCTTTTTCATCTTACTAGTGAAGGCTTTCTTGCAGATCATGCTATCTCTTTGGGCCACTTGTACGCGAGCCGGATGATCAAGGCGGCAACTATGATTCTTGTGATCAAAATCAGTATCGCATAGGCATCTGCTCGATACTCGGCAAATCCGATGAGGCAGAGAATAACGACAACTATACCCCCGATGATATTTGCCCAGCGATTAATCGAATCCTTCAGTGCTAGAGAGAGGATGGCCATTACCAATGGAAACAGAAATATCACTGCCCAAGATAGCATCACTTCTTGTGTTATTTTCATGCCTTCCAAATTTCCTGCCATTGCTTGCGCCAGTACGCCTGGTTTCAGAATGTTCAGCACCGTTTGAGCAATGAAACTTATGCCGACAAACAGCCACATTACTGAAATCTTCAGCTTCCAAGCCAGATTCTCTATGGTTAAGTCAACTCCCTTTCTCTTTCACGCTATCTCTATATCTTTATTTAAAACTATATACAACTTGAAAAACTTCCATCATTCAAGTCCCGAAGAGTTAACAGAATCAGAATCCGCCGATCTCCTGCCTCCAGACCTCCTTCCCTCTAAAAAACTAGTGTGTTGATGAGGCACCGCGCGCGGGCTCCTTAAAAACGCGCATGGGTGAAATAGGCTCATATAAATCGTGTCTTTTTTCATGAATATAGGGCGTATGCGCGATGAAAGTGAAAGTTGTGGTTTTTGGTTTATGGCTAAATGTTACCTCCCTTTTCGGTTAGCCCATACTTATCATCAATTTCTTTAATGAACTCAGCGTTTAAAAGCTCTCTGAGCCCACTTCTAACCTTGAATAAAGGCTGGCCTGTTTTATCAGCGATCTCCTTTGGTGTCAGTGCTCCACTCTTAAGTGAGTTCAGCAGAGCCATGCCACTTAAGGTAGGTTTTCCGTCGGGTGACACGCAGGGCATGGTGATCACAGCTTCTTGAAGCAGAGGTACCAATCCTTGCAGTCGTAGCCTTCCTTGAGCCTCTCCTCGGCTTGCTCTGTTGTTCCCGGTGCAGGCACAACAACGGGGTCACCTGGTTTCCAATTTGCTGGTGTTGCTACCTTGTTCTTATCTGTCGTCTGCAAAGCGTCGATAATCCTTAGGATCTCCTTCATGTTCCTGCCCGTAGTGAGCGGGTAGTATAGGATACATCGGATCTTGCTCTCGGGATCGATGATGAAGACGCATCTCACGGTCTCCGTCTTGCTCTGCTCGGGATGTATCATTCCAAATTTGGTCGAGACTTCCTTGTTCAGGTCTGCTATGATTGGGAATGGTATCTTTACGCCCATCTTCTCCTCGACGTTCCTTATCCAAGCGATGTGGGAGGAGACACTGTCCACGCTTAGGCCCAACAGCTCTGTACTTCTCGTTTTGAGCTCATCATAGATCTCAGAGAAGGCTATAAACTCGGTGGTGCAGACGGGTGTGAAGTCGGCTGGATGTGAGAACATAACGAGCCAGCTGCCTTTAAAATCTGATAACCTCAACGTTCCCTGCGTAGTCAAAGCCTCGAAGTCAGGTGCCTTTCCACCCAATAGAGGGAGCCCTACCTCTTCAGTTTTAACTCCTTCATTCACATCTCTCACCACGAATGAAATAATTTTAAACAATATTTATCTATTTCGTTTAGAAAATAAACGATATGGGCACTCTGGATGAAATCGGTCGGAAGATCGTCTCAAAGCTCCAGCTAGATGGGCGAACAACCTTCAAAGAGTTGGGAGAACTAGTCGGTTACAGTAGCATGGGAATCAAGAAAAGGCTTGAGAACCTGCAAGAGCGAGACATCATCAAGGTCTCAGCCCTATTGAATATAGGATCGCTAAACTTTTCCGCGGCAATCGTGATGCTTGAGATCGAAAGCGCCGAAGCTATGAAGAAAATTCTAGAACGTTTCAGGAACTGCCCTCGAGTGGTCAACATCTTTACCACACTGGGCGGATACAACCTCATCGCCCTCATTGTAGCTGAGGACCGAAGCACCTTGGAGTGTATATCTATAGAGAAGTGTTCTCTCAGGAGCAATGAGGGAATCCGTAGATCAGAGTTCTATCCAATAGGAACCGTTCATTACTCCCAGTTTCTGCCAGTTAGAGAATATCTCGCAAACAAGGAAAGGACTATCAGTCCATGCAATGTTGACTGCGGATTCTGCCAGAGATATGCAGCGAAAGAATGTTTTGGATGCCCGGCAACGAATTACTATCATGGTCCCCTCTAAACCTATCCAAGAAAAATTACGATATTTAAACTGGTTCCTAAACCTACCAAATACAATCCTATATTTAGCCAATTTACGCGCGCATGGCTGTTTAGAAATTGAACCAATGAAGGTGCTCCCATATCCCTTTTTTACGTTGTAGGAGCCTTTAAGGTTAATTCTAGCGATGTTCAAAGGAAAACCCTTGCCAATTTGGCCACTAAATGCTCCGCATAATCAATTTCTAAACAATCTAGCGCGTTTTCACATTAACCGTACGGTGTCAGACCATGCGTGGTTCGGGCTCCTTCCCCGCTTCGATGACCCTCAAGCAGAAGTTAAGGACGAATGCGTCGGGGAAGGCTTGCCAGATTTTTGCTGTTGCCTTGAAGCCTGTGCAGTGACACGGCGAGATCAAGTTCAGCCCGAACTTTCTCAGCTCCTCCATCGTCTGTTCAATATACTCATTTTTACGCCCAACTAGATGAGTGCCACCAACTAGACCATGAATTTTCCCGAACCTTCCAAGGCTCTGAACCTTCAATAAAGTGTTTATAGGTCCAGCGTGTGCGCAGCCGGTGATGACGAATTGCCCAACATCCTTGACATCCATCCAGAGAGATTGGTCGTCGAGGATCTGATCATCGGTTTCTTCACCATCAACAACAATGATCCTCTTACTTCCATTACCAGCTGGTGGCGAGATGCGTTCGAAGGAGGTAACCCTCTCCACCTGTCCCGTCGTCCATAGCCCCGGCACGACCTCAGCGGGATCAGCCGAGAGCACAGCGTTTCCCCCCGCCCTCTCTATCTCCTCGAGGCCTTCTCCCTCTGACGGCCCGCCACGCCTCCGCTTGCCTTCCTTATCCACGGAGAACCTAGGAAGGAAAGTGTGGGGGTGCCCGTATACTTTCACGCCGCCTGCTGCTTTAACAACCTCCACAGTCGCGGCCGTATGATCACCATGCCCGTGGCTTATCACAACACAATCGACGTTTCCTAGGTCAACTTTCAGATGCTTGACGTTGTGTAGGAAAGCCTCCTTGTTGGCGCTTGTGTCGAATACCACTTTCTTTTCTTCTCCCTTTGCGTCTACTAGTTCTAAGAGGAAGGAGAGGCCCCACTGACCGAGCCCCCCGGTCTGAACCAGGTTTTCGGCTAGGGTGGTTATTTTTAACGATCCTACTCTATCCATGACGGTCGATGGAAACCTTGATCCTTGGCGATAATAAGCATTCACACAAAATCTTGTTCATAAAATGCCTATTGATTGACCTTCACTAGTCTATATGTTACGCTATTAAACAGTAGAGTTAACAGTCTATATGCACATATGCTTGGGTAGTTGTATAAGAAAAGATGGCCTTATGCTTCTGCGCGTGTCATCATCTGTACTGAAGAGCGCGCCTGCGTTCTTCCTCGGTGTACCCCCTGATCTCCGATCCGTCAGCCCTCTTCATCCCCATGAGTCGGGCCATCTCCGCGTAGCTGGGGGACAGCTCGTACTCGGGCTTCATGGAGAACCTGGTCGGTATCGACCCCGTGCCCTCCTGCTCCAGCCCCAAGGCCAGGTCTCCGATCTTTTCCTTGGGAACGGAGAAGATCATTTCGTCGTCCTGGGCGCCGGCGCGGCCGCGGTCTCCCCTGCATGGCACCGCTACCTGGCACGTTCCCTTGAGGATGGTTGGGACCACGGCGTAAACGCACGCAACATGGCCTCCAAGCACGGTGGAGATATCGCGGCCATCTCTGTAAGCGATGCCCAGCAGCAGCCTCAGGAGCTGGGCCGAGTCGCAGTAGATCACCGCCACGTCGGGCTCGAAGCTGGCGGTTGTTAGGGGCGCCGAGGCCACTCCTATGTATTTTCCCGTCTCGAATCGGGGGAACTCGCGCGCCCAGTTGGCTCCTGCCTCTAGAGACTCGACGCCGCCCGGATATCGGTTGTGGCCGTCCAAGAAATACTGTAGGGGCTCCGACAGACCAAACCCTATGACCGGTTCGGGGCACCACATGTCCTCGAAGAGCTGCGCGATCGTGGCTCCATACGTTCTCGATAGCGCGAAGCACTGGCACGTCGACATGCACGCGCCGAAGTCCCTTCTCGGCCTCTTCGCTTCGTCGGGAATATCATCCTCCTTCTCCAGCATCTTCACGGCGAGCGGGTAGCTCTTGGAACGTATCTGTTTCTCTATCCTTTTTCCATACTCGTTAAATATGTTCATAGTCGCCGAATTAATGTTGTCGGATTCCAATTAAAATTTATGTGTTCTATGAGTTAATTTTCTTCTGGGTTTTTGTCTTTTTTTGGTTCGGTTGCTGCAATGCAATTAGAACAATTTGTTACAATAGAGAATGTTTGCTACTATTTCATCATTTGTAGGGCTTGCAGAGGTTAGATAATAGAGCCCTTTTATCCCGTAGTCAATATAGATGTGGGTTACATTCTCTTGTTTGGCAAAACTTCGAAAATCACTAAACCACTGCCACTCCTGCTTAGTATCTACATGAAACTCTGTCAAAGGCTTTACTTCAACAGTGAAACCATCATCTTCGAGCCTCGCAGAATACCCTTTGAGGTTTTCCAACGTCTGTTCAGAATACCAAGACCAAAAAATGAATACACCCACAACCAAGACAAAACATGCGAGAGAAACCGAAAGAAGGATAAGTACACGTTTATTTACCAAGCTATGTCGACCCATCGTCCTCTTAATGCTATGGAGGCTAGGCTCCACATGAAGATTAATATTTATGCCCCGAGTCTCGTTCGCAATGAAATTAGAACAGTTGATGGGTTTTTCGGGAACTTATTCTAGTGACTATGTATGGCATGTTCACATGCATGAGGTTTCTTGAAGACAAGGATACGATCATCAAATTTCTTTTCTTTAAGAACAAATGGTCTTTTGGTGGCTAATTTTACGACCTCTTCCCCTGCTATGTGCATAGGATAAACGATTTCAACTCCACTTGGTTTCAATATTCTGTAGATTTCATTAAATAACGCCTCTCTATCATCTATCTCTTGTAAAACGTCGATAAGGAGTGCGTGATCGATAGACTCGTCTTCTAATCGAACATCTACCCCGCCCAAGGCGTCGATTCTCACGATATTCTTCAACCCTTCACGGTCAGCTCTCTTCTCCATCTTGTCTAGTGCCGTGCTACTTACATCTAATGCGTAAACTAATCCTGATTCGCCTACTATCTTTGCAGCGGGAATAGTGTATGTACCTGAACCGCAGCCAAAATCAAGAACTGTGCTACCAGACCTGACTCCTACATCTTCTAGAAACTCGTAGGCATTATTGTCTAGCCATTGCTTGAATTGAAATTCCCCAAGCTGTTTTAAAAAACCAAGATGCTTCATGATTTTTGACTTTTTCATAGATAAAACATCCTCCGCACTACAACCCCTGTAAAATACAGTAAAAAATATTTAAACCAACTTCTCGAATCTGCCGTCACGCGTCGAGCTTCGGGAGGGCGGGGCTGACAACTTCGACCGGGCCAGTGCCCTGTAGGGAGCATTCAGCGGCGAGCTGTACACCTTCTCCCTCATCACAAGCTCCTCCTCGTTAAGCTAAGTTAGATATTTTGAGACCGTGTTCCTCGACGGTGCACACCTCCACGAAGCTGTTCGACACAACAGTGATCCACGATGAGAAGGCTCTTGAAAAAAGCTAGAGCATTAATGCATGAAATTATGATATTTGATGATGGTAAATATCCGGTTATTTCGCTTTGTATGTTACGAATTCGGCGGCTTGCCTCAGCTGAGGCGTCCCTCCTCCTTCCATGATAATCCTCATAGCCTTTTCAGGATCATGTATTTTTATGCCGCTGGCGTAGTGAACCCTTCTCCTGAAAAGGGGATCCGGGACACAGCCGACAGTCGGACCTACGAGAGCGATTGTTCGGGCGTTCCCCGAAAGTTCGAGAAGCCGGTCGATGGTGCCGTTAGCTAGAGAGCTCCCGGTTATGATAACAACGTCTGCTTTCGGAACTATCTCTTCGCAAGCGGCATCTGGAAGCACCCCTTCCTCACGTAGTGAGCCTCTCTCCAAAATATGAAGCTGCTCTGCCTTAGATCTCAGAGTAGAAATGAACGGTTTGATGAGGCCAACCATGACTACTACGTCGTCTCGACCTACCTCTAATAAATCTATTAGGTTCCCCACCTCGGTAACGTATCTATCGGGGTGCGCCTCGAGGACTATCTGAGAGAGCGCGTTCATCGTGGCTACCCCTACCACACGCTCTCCCATGTCCCAGGAAGAAGTTAGTCGTAGAAGCTCCAGAGCCTTCCGTTCGGCGAGCCTTCCTGCCTGCGTTATTATCTGGCAGCAGCCGGGAGCCATCTCAGACAGAAGGCTGTGGCTCACGCCCATCTGCCCTCCTTCTAGCATGACACCTGTGTAGCCAAGCCCCAAGCATACCATATCGATTCGGATATCATCAATGTTGGGGACCTCGCGGAGGAGGATGTCGGCCACCTCACTTACAACCGTCTTGATCTCTTTCCACCCCATTAAGATACACGAGCGGTTATAATAAAGATAATCTTAAAGGCAACAGAAGATTGCTTTAAGGGAATGTGCATTTTTAGATGACTGACAATAAACCGTTGACGCATGCTACACCAATATGATTTTAGTATTTTCTAAGAAAGGCTTGTTACAGATATTCCCAGTAGCACGGAATAGCGTTGAATTTTTTAAGGATGTGAATAGCCACCATTCACAACGCCTGAAAATTTCTCAGCAGCCTCCTTCTTCTGAATCACTTTATAATGACCCGTTTGTTCTAAGGGGTTTTGAAGACCGAGCCGCACTATCTCTTCCTGCCATGAGAGTATCCTCAGGCGCCTGAATCTTGTCCATTGCCCTCCTTTCTTCGGGTAGAGTAAACTTTGAGACGATTTATTGTTTACCCAGCTTATACGGGGTCTTGAAACGCATTTTTGGCTTACTGTAAACTTGGTCCAGTCACATGAACAAATGATTTGATGTGGGATTAAGCGAAAAAAAGCAATCACGCTGGAATCAGCAGTTTCAGAGCTATGTAGACGAGAACGCTTAGGATCAAGCCGAGAACGAGTAAAGCTGTATGCCTGTATTTGATAGCCATTGGAAGAAGTTCATGTAACGAAACAAATATCATGGCTCCAGCCGCGAACGACATGAAAAGGGGAGTTAAAGCCGGCATTAAATCAGCTGCAAAAAGACCTATCACAGCTCCCGCCGGCTCCGCAAGCCCGGAGAGAAAGGCGGCTCGGAATAGGAAGCTCTTCTTCTTAACCAAGACTATCGGAACAGCCATGGCGAACTCCTCAGGTATGTTGTGGACGGCTATGGCCAAGGCTATCAAAACCCCTAGGGATGGAGAGTAAATGTAGGAGTTGGCCATCGCAAAGCCTTCGGGAAAATCGTGCAAGATGAGGCCGAAGGCGATTAAGTATGCTGCCTTAAGCTCTCGTCTTATTGCTTTTCTTTCCCGAGTCAGGTGAATGTGAGGAATAATGAAGTTCAAACTCCCGATCATCAGGACACCTAAGAAGACAAATACTGACGAGTTAACTATCCCTGCTGCATCTAAGGATTCAGGTATAAGATCAAGGAAGGAGATAAGCAACATTATGCCCGCTGAGAAGCCTATGCCAATAACTATCTTTTTAACGCTCTCCTTGAAGAGAAGAGCAAGAGCAACTCCAATCAACGTTGTAAGCACGGAAAGAAGAGATAGCAAGAACACGGAGATGTATACTATCGGCAACATGCCTTTTTTCACTCTAAATATTCCGCTATAGTGTTTTTATAATAAGCATCAGTAAAATTCCAGTTATGAACGTGAAGAAGTGCACTAGATTCCTCTTGAACCCTATTCCATGTTTTATTTCAGGGATCAGATCTGAGGCAGATATGTAGATGAAGTTGCCCGCCGCAAAGGGCAGTAAAAGGATGGCTGCGCCGCTTACGATGGTGGAGAGATAATACCCTACTATCCCTCCGAGGATTGCCGTGACCGCTGATGCGTAGTTCCAGATCAATGCTCTATTCCTTTCAAAGCCGCCGTAAACCAGAACCCCGAAGTCTCCTATCTCCTGGGGGATTTCATGTAAAGCTATGGCGAGGGTGGTGGCCAATCCCACATCTATTCCTACAATGAATGAACCTGCTATTACCAATCCGTCGATGAAGTTGTGGACGAGATCGGAGATCAGGATCAGGTAGGAGACTGGTTTCTTCTGATGTATGCCAGAGTGCTCATGGTACCATTCTATGAACTGTTCCATGACGAAGAACGTGCAGAAGCCGATGATGAGATATGAGAACAAATTCAAAGTGGCGGATGAAGAGGCCCCCACCTCGGAGATGGCCTCAGGGAGCAGGTGGAGGAAAGCCCCGCCCATCAGCCCTCCAGCAGATAAAGCAACGAGGATTAGTAGAATCTTGTCCATCGACTCTTCTTTAACAAACAGGGTCAGGCATCCAACCCAGGCGATCAGACTGATTATGAATGTGCTGACGATAATCCAATACAGGGGATTCATTTATCATCCGAACTCTCGCAGCGATTGAACGCCAGATAAGCTAGTCATAAAGATGCCTTTCTAACGAGCTCCATGTCTCTTTGATCGCCCTCGACGCTGGTGATCCCGGCGCGTATTCGACAACTGGAAGTCCAGCTACCATCGCTCTCGTGACCTCGGGATCGAAGGGGATTAGCCCGACCACCTCAACACCCTCCCTTGCGCAAAACTCCTTTACATCCTTGGTGTTTTCGAGGTTCAGGTCATGTTTGTTGATGCAGATGATGGACTCCAACTTGAAGTGGTGGAGGAGCTCCAGGGCTCGCTTCAGGTCGTGGATTCCCGACAAGGTGGGCTCCACCACGACTAGTCCACAGTCAACATCGGCGAGGGACGCGATTACGGGGCAACCGATACCCGGAGGGCCGTCGACGAGGACGAGTACGTGCCCCCGCTCTTCGGCAATCCTTCTGGCGTTTTGCCTCACGAGTGAGACGAGCTTTCCCGAGTTCTCCATCCCAGGCTTCAGCCTAGCGTGGCTCATGGGACCGTACTTGGTCCTAGAGATATAGGCATTGCCACAGACTCTTTCGACGAAGTCGATAGCCCCCGCCGGGCATACATTGACGCATACTTTACAGCCCTCGCAGCGGACGGGGTCGACGTTGAAGGCGTGGATGGCGTCGAAACGACACTTCTCTTCACAGAGTCCGCAAAGGGTACACCTTTCAGCGTCTATGACAGCGAGCTTCAGACCCATGAACTCCATGGTCTCCTGGATCTCGGGCTTGAGCAGCAGGTGTAGATTAGGTGCGTCGACATCGCAGTCCGCGAGAACAGCGTTGCTCGACAGAGCCGCGAATGATGCCGTTATCGTCGTCTTCCCCGTACCGCCCTTCCCGCTGAGAATGGTCATCTGCTTCAAAGCTCAATGTCCTCCCATAATCTCCGTTAAAATCCTGAACTTTTATCTGTCTCCAACCCGACACCGCCTCGACAATGAGACTCGTCTCGCCTTCTACTAATCATTCAAACCTCCTGTAAAGGAGTTTTATCGCTGGTAAAATGAAAACGACGAAGAAACCCAAAAGCACCGAAGTATCGATAATGACTAGAGTGCCTTGGCTAAGTGAAAAGGCCTGGCGTAATCCATCTATGGTGTAGGTAAGAGGCATTAAATAGGCTATATACTGCAGCACTAGCGGCATCGCGGAGACCGGATAGACGACACCGCTTAGAAACACCATTACAAAACGTGGAAGGTTAAGCAAGGTCTGCGCCTCGAATACTTCCTTCACCAAAACGCACAGCAGGGCGCCTAGGGATGAGAAGACCAGTAGGGACGGAACAATAATTACTGCAAGATAAAATAGGTTAACTTGGAAAAGCCCCAGAGCCAGCACAGAGCCCACTGTAACAGCCACCGCCATCAAGAGTCCGAATATAGTGCCTCCAATAACTTTTCCGAGCAGCACTGCCGGTAGACTGAGGGGTGTGAGAAGCAGCCTTTCAAGGGAGCCGAGCCTTAGTTCAAAGTTGATGACAACCGCCTCTGCGGCGGTTGTACTGAACAGAATCGTCATACCGATGAGGCCAGGCACTAGCTGCTCAAAGTTCTGGGGATTTCTCAGATAGAAGGCCAGTATCCACGTTATGGGGAAGACGATCCCCCAACTAATGGAAGGCGGCTTAAGGTAATAGGTTTTCAAATCCTTTAAGGCGATGTAGAATATGCCGCGTAAATCGTCACGCCACATTTTGCCTCCCTCCTCCTTTCTCTATGGCCATGATGCTTGGGCTCAAGCCCGTGACCTTGATGAACGCGTCTTCCAGGCTTGGCTTGATGCTGTTAACCCTGTCTACTTCGACATCTCTATCCCTGGCGTAATGGAGCACTTTTTCGAGTACACGTGCAGGAACTCCACCGTAAATTCTCACTTTATTCTGATTGGTTGCAACCACTTTAAGATCGGGCAACTTTCTAGAAAGACCGTCTACAAATTTAGGTGGCATCTTCTCGAAAGAAACCTCTATTGTGGATTCATCTTCAGCGACAGACTTCAGAACCTCTGGGGCATCGATCCTTAATATTCTTCCTTTCACAAGGATGGCTATACGGTTACAGAGAAGGTCCGCCTCCTCTAGGTAGTGAGTTGTGAGGAAGATGGTTACTCCTTGTTGGTGGAGGTTGCCGATCAAGTTACGCAGGGACCGAGCAGCAACGACATCTAGACCAACGGTAGGCTCATCGAGGAAAAGCAGCTTAGGACCATGGATTAAAGCGGCTGCTATTGTTAACGCTCTTTTCATCCCGCGAGAGAAGGTCCCGAAAAGGTGGTCTTTCCGTTCATAAAGCCTAAATGTCTTTAAGAGTTCCTCTGCCCTCGCTCTGCGCTGATCGCGTGGAACCCCATAAAGCCGCGCCATGAACAGCAAGTTGTCAAAGGCGGAGAGCTCTTCGTAGAGATTTGAGGCTTCGGGGACGACTCCAATGTACTTCTTCGCCTTTACTACCTCCGATTCAACATCGAAGCCTAAAACGCAAGCTGCGCCGTCGGTGGGCCTAGAAAGCCCTGTAAGCATACGGATTGTCGTGGTTTTTCCTGCACCGTTTGGTCCCAAAAAACCGAAGATTTCGCCTTCTCTAACTTCAAAACTGATGTGGTCAACTGCTAAGATTTCGCCATAACTTTTTGTTAAGTCCCTTACTTCTACTACGTTTTCCATTTTTTCCCCATCTTTCTGATAACAATTCTATTCCTACATATGCTACCTCTTTCATGTTCTCATACTATTCCATACCCTGTCAGCTAAATCCTTGAACTTCTTTTTCCATTCCGGCATCGCCTCGACGAATGGGATACCCCTTGAGTAGAGCTCGGCGATCCTGCGGTCGAAGGGTATCTCCATCAGGATGGGTACGCCTTGCTCCTCGCAGAAGTTATAGACGCCTTGGTCGCCGACGCCGCTGAAGTTGATCACAACACCGAAGGGAACTTCGAGCTGCCTCACGACCTCCACAGCTATACTCAGGTCGTGAAGCCCGAAGGGCGTGGGCTCGGTCACCAGTAGGCAGAAGTCTGAGCCGTGGATCGTCTCAACGACGGGGCAGGCCGTACCAGGAGGCGCATCCAGAATGACGATGCCATCCACGTTGATGTGTTCCTTGACGGCGGCGATGACCGGGACGGCCAGGGGCTCCCCGACGTTTATCTCCCCGTATACCAGGTCGATGGCGCCTGCGGAGCCCTTTATGATTCTGCCGATCTGCCTGGGCTCCTCCACGATGGCTCCCCTAGGGCAGACGATGCTGCAGCCGCCACAGCTGTGGCAGAGCTCTGGGAAGACCATGGCCGTTTTCCCGGCGACGAAGAGGGCGTGGTACTGGCAGAAGCGGGCGCACTCGCCGCAGTAGTCGCACCTTTCCTCAAGGATTCTCGGGACGAGCAGTTCAACGGGAAATATATCATTTATCTCGGGCTTCAGTAGTATATGGGCGTTGGGCTCCTCAACGTCGCAATCGATTATCTGAGCTTTATCAAGCGAAAGGGCTAGATTGACGGCTACTGAGGTCTTACCCGTCCCACCTTTACCACTGGCTATGGATATAATCGTTTTTATCCTCCCCTCTTTATTGCAGCAGTGTGTTAAGCTCTCTTCTTGTTCTCTTCATACTTCGAAATGGTTTTTTGCAGCGTTGTCACGGCGAGTTTTGCGCAATGGCACTCATCGCCTGGTAGACCACCCAGCGCTCTCAACACATCATCCTCTGTTATCTTCTTCGCCTCCAGCAGCGTCTTGCCTTTAATCATCTGGGTTAATATTGACCCACAGGCAGCCGAGGCGGGACATCCTAAGTATTGAAATTTTGCGTCGTCTATTACGTCATCTTCACCGATTTTCAGGAATAGTTTTATCGTGTCCCCGCAAGGGCCCGTGTAGGCCAGAGCTGCATCAGGGTTCTCTATTACGCCAACGTTAACCCTACCACCATAGAGATCGATGGCCTTCTTCGGATAGCCAGCCTCCTCTAGGAGGCTCAACTTTTCCTTTATCAATTCTTTAGAGATAGTAGACACCCTGAAACAGGCAATTTTGCTTTAGTGATGACGTGCCTGATGACAGCCCTCTGTCAATTCTTCGAGTTCCTCATTGTTGTATGCCGTGATGACCTCTCTGACAATGTTTGCGTTAGCCCTTAACACAGCGACTCTAGCGTTTTGAAAGATGTTTAAGGCTCTGGGCCCCATTCCGTAGGTAATGAGCGCGTCTGGTTTGAGCTGTAGAATGCGGTCCGGTGGGTGGCCCGTTCCTCCGAAGTGCTCGCTTTCATTCGGTATGATACCATTGTCAACGATCTTACCCGCCTCTATCTCGTACCAGGCAAAGTAAGGGGCCCTGCCGAAATGCTCGGAAAGAAGTTCGCCTTTCTCATCATCAACTGGAATGACGATTCTCATACATCATCACCAACGATCATCGAATATTTAATTGATCTCATGTCTAGCGTCTCCTTCCTCGACCCATGCCGCGTCCACCTTGACCAAAGTGGCCTCCAACAGTGGGCGCGACACTCGAGCTGAGCTCACCCCGCTTGAACCTTTCGAGAGTGTCCTTGACAGTGCCGGAGGCACCGGTCAATACCTCCACGCCAGTGGCTGAAAGAGCGCTGAACGCTTTTGGGCCGATGTTCCCTGTAAGAACTGCCCTTGCTCCTTTTGAGACGATGAGTTGTGCAGCTTGGATTCCCGCCCCATGGGGCGTTCCAACGGCTGAATTTGATATCGCTTCGTATGCTAAGGTCTCAACGTCAACGATGACGAAGTAGGGACATCGTCCAAATCGTGGATCGACTGGACTTTCTAGGTCTCTCCCCAAGGATGATATCGCAACCTTCATTTTTTACTCCCCTCGACAAACTTCTCTATATTTTGAACCATGACGCCGAAAACCTTGGAGGCTTCTGAATCTCGATGTTCCACGATGAATGGGATGCCCGCGTCCGAGTCCTTTGATATTCTTGGATCCAAGGGGATCGAGCCTAGCATGGGCACTCCCATTTCCTTTGCCATTTTTTCGCCTCCTCCCCTGTTAAATACCTCGATCTTGCCTCCGCAGTGAGGACATATCAAGTCGCTCATGTTCTCTATTATGCCGATGATCGGGGCCTCCATCTTCCTGGCGAATGTGATGGCCTTCTTCACAACGTCCTGGGACACCTCACTCGGGATGGTAACAATTATCACCCCATCAATATCGGGGAGAAGCTGCAACACGCTCAGCGGTTCATCTCCCGTTCCAGGAGGCAGGTCGACTAGCAGGTAATCCAGGTCACCCCAGATGATTTCAGAAAGGAACTGTTTTATGGCGCCCATCTTCAGGGGCCCTCTCCATATAACTGGTTCGTCGTCGCTCTGGAGCAGGAAGCCCATGGACACGACCTTGATGTTAAGGGGACCCAGCGCTGGGAACACACCTGGCGGGCCGGCCTCGAGGCGGTTGCCCTTCATCCCGAGCATCTTTGGAACACAGGGTCCATGAATGTCAGCGTCGAATATGCCCACTCTTCCGTTTCGCCCTCTCAGGGCAAGAGAAACGGCGAGATTGACCGTAACCAGGGTTTTCCCTACACCACCTTTTCCGCTTATTACCGCTATCTTATGTTTTACCTTGCTCATTCTCATATTGAGAAGAGAAAGGTTATTCTCACCCACTCCTTTCTCATGGTCTTGTTCGAGTTTAGTTTCCAAGTAAATCACCTGTTTAGGCTAGACTAAATCAATTATAAACCTACGAGCCTGTTTAAATCTCTTTCTCTTGAAGGTTCTAGTAACTTAACGGGACTTGGCGCGCATGCGCGTTGCTAAATTTGGTGAAAAATGGAAAAAATTATCTTCTCCTGGTTGGCTTTCTTGATTGTGCTTTAGGTTTTTGATGTTTTGGATATGCTTGGGCGGGGGATAAGGATATTTTTAACAGCTCAATGAAACGGCTCTGAAAAGGTGGCTTGAATTAAAACCATTTTTTACCATTTTAGCAACAGGCATGCGCGCGTGGAGGGGAGGTGCCACGGCGCCGGCCGAGAAGACGTGAAGTGAAATATTCTCCTTGGACATTTTCCTCGACTACTGATATGTTTGACGCTGCCATTCGTTTAAACCCTCCGCTCCACTATCTCTGTTATATGATCATGGTTTATATATAACATTGTTATATAGTTGAGACTGTATGTGTAGCCCAGGGTGCGACCACGAGCATCGGGCGAGGTGCCCACGCCACAACCCCGAGAGGGGCTGGCTCCAGCTCCTTTTCCTAAGACTCATCCATGAGAGGCCGATGCACGGCTACCAGCT
>Ga0315280_10000678_pt1 | contig 62454 bp, 56 predicted proteins | sample YL17G06_40_MG_FD_203697 | JGI IMG/M metagenome (GOLD analysis project Ga0315280, IMG submission 203697) | Sediment microbial communities from Yellowstone Lake, YNP, Wyoming, USA - YL17G06_40 | ecosystem: Environmental > Aquatic > Freshwater > Lake > Sediment | place: USA: Wyoming | collected... | reverse complement strand
GGTGAAACAGCAGAGCATTGCTTCAAGAAAGGCTGCCAACATGGCCATTACCTGAAGCCGGAACTATGCCCAACTTGTTCATTGCCAAAATAGCTGACTTGTCTCATAGGGTCTGACGACGTACATCCATAGTGGACAAGGAATGGTGTATAGCCCAGGGCGACTGGGATGGGACAGAGGCGTCCTACGAGAAACTGAATGGCCCGGCGGCTAACCAGACGCCATTGAACTCCAAGACCAACGGCACCGGACCCTTCAAGCTGGACAGTTGGGAGCCCGGCATCGTTACGTTGAGCAGGAACGACGACTACTGGGGGACCAAAGCAAACTTCGATACGTTCGTCTACAAGGTAGTGTCGGAGTGGACTACACGGAAGCTCGAGCTCACAGAGGGTGACTGCGACTGGGCCTATGTGGACCGGCAGTACATAGGTGAATTGGAGGATCTGAAAGCGCTGAACCTCAAGCTGTATAAGGATCTGCCGCAGTTGAGATTCGATGTCTTCAACTTCACGTACCAGATTGACAAGGATAGCAACTGGGTTGGCAGCGGAAAGCTCGACGGCAACGGCATACCGCTGGACTTCTTCACCGACAAAGACGTGAGGATCGGCTTCAACTACGCTTTCGACTGGGACACCTACATCCAGGATGCCATGCTGGGCGAGTTTAAGCAGACAGCTTCGCCGGTGGTGGAAGGCTTGCCCTACTACAACAAGGACCAGGAGATGTACAGCCTCGACCTGGACAAGGCTAAAGAACATCTGCAGGCGGCCTGGGGGGGTCAGGTGTGGGAGAAGGGATTCAAATTCACTCTGACCTACAACACGGGTAACAACACCCGAAAGACGGCCTGTGACATCCTGAAGGCCAAGCTGGCCCTGATCAACCCCAAGTTCCAGGTCACTGTTCAAGCCATCGAGTGGTCCGAGTTCCTCGATCAGTATGAAGCCTCTCAGCTGCCCATGTTCCAGTTGGGGTGGCAGGCAGACTTCCCTCACCCCCACAACTTCGTGCAGCCCTTCATGCAGAGCGCGGGGGTATACGCCGCAGCCCAGCACTACAGCAATTCCGAGGTCGATGACTTGATCAAGGAGGGCATCGGGGCAGATTCAACTCGAGCAAAGGAGATCTACTACGAGCTGCAGAAGATCTACCACGATGACCCGCCTGGGATCGCACTGGGCCAAGCCATAGGCAGGCGTTACTTCAAGGCCTGGGTAAAGGGATATATCTTCAATCCCATGGACCCGGCAGACATCGGCCACGTGTACAAGCTGAGCAAAGAGTACTAGCGAGAGAGCAATCGCATAGAAGTGCTCCGAATGGAAGAGGGCTCCTCCTCGCTAGATCGTGGGGGAGCCCTCAAGCCACGCTATCTGAGGAGAGAACATTGGAGCTGAGAGCCTACGTAGTTCGCAGGCTGCTACTACTGATTCCGGTGCTATTCGGAGTAACCCTGCTCATATTCGGGCTTCTGCAGCTGTTCTCCCCCGTTCAGAGAGCTTCGCTCTACATCTCAGACCCCAAGCAACTGGCCAACCTGGACCAGATCATTGAGAAGTATCACCTCAAAGATCCGATATGGAAACAGTACGGAACCTGGCTGAACCAGGTATTGCACGGGAACCTCGGCTGGTCCAAGGTAGCTACCATGCCTGTCGACAACGCCATATGGCACTTCCTGCCGTCCACATTGGAGATAGTCTTGTTCGCCGCCCCCCTGATCATATTGGGAGGGATTTACCTTGGCACCAAAGCCGCAGCCAACAAGGACAAGGGCTGGGACCACGTCACGCGAGTAGGCGCCATAATCGGTTGGTCCCTGCCCACCTTCTGGTTGGGCCTGATGCTATTGATGATCTTCTACGGCTTCTTTCATGGCCTTCTCCCTCCAGAGAGACTGAGCACTTCGGTGCAGATCACGGTTGACTCTCCATCCTTCCACCAGTACACCCACCTCCACACCGTGGACGCCGTTCTCAACGGCAATTTCCGGGTCCTGGTCGATGCCTTGAGACATCTCGTGCTGCCCGTCATTACCATCTCGGTGGTGAACATCGCCTTCATCATGCGTCTGATGCGGTCCAGCATGTTGGAGTCGCTGGGCAAAGGCTATGTCCTTACGGCCCGGGCTAAGGGACTCGACGAAAACACCGTGGTGAACAAGCATGCCAGGAGAAACGCCCTGATACCAGTGCTGACCATCTCCGGCTATCTGTTGGCCTCCTTGGCCAGCGGAGTGGTCATCACCGAGACTATCTTCAACTACAGAGGCCTCGGATGGTTGGCCTGGCAATCCGCTGTCCGACTCGACATACCCACCGTCCTGGGGTTTGCCTTGTTCACCGGTGTTCTTTTCGTGTTGACTAACCTGGTGGTGGATCTGCTATATGCCCGAATCGACCCCAGGGTCAGGCTGGGAGGCCAAGCCAAGTGATAGACTTCAAGTTCATCTGGTATCAGATGCGCAGGAACCCTGTCTCTCTGGCCGGCATAGTCATTGTGGCCATCTTCGCTCTCGTCGCGATCCTGGCGCCAGTGATAGCCCCGACTCCCGCAGGCCAGCGCGATGCCTACCTGATACCGAGGGAAGGCTACTCACCAGTACCACAGCCTCCAAGCTGGGCGCATAAGTTCGGCACAACACAGGGCCAATATGACATTTACTACGGCGTCATTTGGGGCACCAGATCTGCTTTCAAGGTAGGACTGGCAGTCATTGGCTCAGTGCTCTTACTGGGGATCATCCTGGGCAGCATTGCTGGGTATTTCGGCGGCATCATAGATGAGATCATCATGAGGGTGACAGATGTCTTTCTGGCCTTCCCGGCGCTGATTCTGGCCATGGCCGTCGTTGCCGCCCTGGGTCCGAGCCTGAACAGCGTGCTGATTGCCTTGATCGTCGTGTCCTGGCCAGCCTACGCCAGACTCGTGCGTGGAGATATCCTGGCCATTAGAGAGGAGGACTACGTAGAAGCGGCTCGAGGAGTCGGGGCTTCACATTTCAGAATAATCACCAGGCATATACTGCCCAACTCCATATACCCCGTCTTCATCATGGCTTCACTGGACATAGGCGCTGTTGTCCTTTCGGCAGCCGCCCTGAGCTTCCTCGGCTTGGGCTCACCCGAGGGGTATGCCGACTGGGGACAGATGATCCAGTTTTCCCGCAACTGGATTGTGGGGCCGCCGGGGCATCCCCTGGCCTATTGGTACACCGTGACGATCCCCGGTCTGTTCATACTCTTCTTTGTCCTGGGCTGGAACCTACTGGGTGATGCCTTCCGCGACATCCTTGATCCCAAACTGGCCAAGAGGTAGCCATGAACGACTTGTTGACGATCAAAGGTTTGACGGTCAGGTTCCACATCTACGAGGGCATCGCGCCGGCTCTGCAAGACCTGGACTTGGCCATCGGCCAGAAAGAGACCTTCGGCTTAGTGGGTGAAACTGGGTGCGGAAAGACGCTGACTGCCCTGGCGATCCTGCGCCTGATCCCGCCTCCAGGCAAGATCGAGTCCGGCACTATCATGTTCAATGCCAATGGTGGCAGCGAGCCAGTTGACCTTCTGGCCTTGAGCGAACCAGACATGAGAAGTCTCCGAGGCAGCCGGATATCGATGATATTTCAGGAGCCTAGCGCGGCGCTGAACCCCGTCTTCACCATTGGCGATCAGATTGCCGAGGCGATACTTCTTCACCGCCCAGAGGAGGTATATCAGCAAGCCGCTGACGCAGTGGATCAACGTTTGGCGAATGCTGCCGGGCCTGTCAGCATTCTTGCCAGACCTGTTTGGTCGGTGGAAAGGCGACTTTATCGACAGCTAGCCCGGAATCCGGAGTCAGTATGGCTCAAGTTCGTTGGTCGAGTTCCCTTGGTGAGAAGGTTGTTGTGGCGGATCAGCGTAGAGGCGGAGAAAATGGCAGCCGAAGCCCTGAAGGACGTAGAAATTCCAGATGCAGCCAGAGTCGTGCGCCAGTATCCGCACCAGTTAAGCGGCGGGATGAAGCAACGCGCAGTGATAGCCATGGCCCTGGCTTGCTGTCCCAAACTGCTAATTGCCGATGAGCCGACCACATCCCTGGACGTCACTATAGAAGCCCAAATCCTGGAGTTGTTGCGAAAACTCAAGGTTGACACAGAGGCCTCCATTCTATACATAACGCATGACTTGGCCGTGGCTGCTCAAATATGCGACAGAGTGGGCGTGATGTACTCTGGCACTCTCTGCGAGGTAGCGACGGCAGAGGAAATGTATGGCAATCCTCTTCACCCCTATACGAAAGCTCTGCTGGCGGCAGTGCCCAAGCCGGGCGTTGAGCCTTCTCCAATACGCGGGTTCATACCTGATCCGCTCAGTCTCCCGCCGGGATGCCGGTTTCATCCTCGCTGTGACTATGCCACAGAAATGTGCAGCAAAGAGACTCCGACAATGCGCGAGGTGACGCCGGGACATCTGGTGGCCTGCCATGTCTAATGAAGGAGGTACGTTTGGAGGCTCTGGTTGAAGTCCGGCATCTGAAGACCCACTTTCCCATTCTCAAGGGCCTCTTCAGAAGGCCTGCAGGTGCGGTCAGGGCTGTTGACGACATCAATCTCGCCATCAGGCGGGAACAGTGGATGGGTCTTGTTGGTGAGTCAGGCTGCGGAAAGACTACGCTGGGCAAGACCATTATTCGCCTGCTGCGGCCGACTTCGGGGCACATTTACCTGGGTGCGCCCAGTGATGCCATAGCTGAGATAGAGTCGCTGGAGCACTCCAGGGATGGTCACCACCGACTGAAGGCCCTCAGGCGAGAGCACGATCTAGCAACCTTCTCTGGCAAGAGAATCAAGGGCGTGAGGCGCAGAATGCAGTTGGTGCACCAAGATCCCTATACTTCCCTCAACCCCAGGATGAAAATCAGAGACATTGTGGCCGAACCGCTGGCGGTGCACGGAATAATGCGTGGCAAGCAGGCCAGCGAAAGGGTGGCTAACATCCTGCGATTGGTGGGACTGTCCGAACAACATATGGCCAGGTATCCCCATCAGTTCAGCGGCGGCCAAAGGCAGCGAGTGGCTATTGCTCGAGCCTTGGCCACCAACCCGGAATTCATCGTCTTTGATGAGCCGACCTCAGCTTTGGACGTGTCGGTGCAAGCGCAGATTCTCGATCTGCTGAAGCATCTGAAGGCTGAGGAGCACCTCACTTACTTGTACATAACCCACAACCTGAGCGTGGCCGAGACCGTTTGCGACAGCATCGCGGTCATGTATCTTGGGAAGATAGTTGAGATGGGCACCGCTTTGGAGATATTCCATAGTCCGAGACACCCGTATACCCAAGCTCTGGTTCTGTCCACCCCCATCCCCGACCCCAAGACCAAACGAGTACGTATCATCCTGCCCGGCGAAGTGCCCAGCCCAGCCAACCCCCCAACCGGCTGCAGGTTCCACCCCAGGTGTTCCAGGGCAACCGAAGAGTGCCGCAGCACGGAGCCCACGCTGGAAGCAAAAGAAGGCTCTCGTCTGTTCGCCTGCTGGCATCCCCTGGAATAGCGCCGAATCTACTTCTTCTTTAGACATTCCAGCAGTGGTATGGTTGCCTCTCTCGAAAAATGCTATGATGGATGCTCACAGGACGCACTGGCGGCAGAGGACAAGGGTTGAGAAAGCACACTGAGGAGGGCTAGTCTGGTCAGATGGCAGAACGCACGTTAGAGATTGGCGAGGCAGCAAGAATACTGGGCATATCCACCGAGGCAGTCAGGAAGCGCATCAAGAGAGGCAGCCTTAAGGCACAGAAGAATGGGGATGGACAGTGGCTGGTCATCCTGGACGAGGCCAGAGTGGCGGCCGCTGCCCGCGGCAATGGGGAGGACAGCGTCCAGGCCGACGCCGCTGGCGTGACCACCACTCTGAACCTAGTCAGGTCGTCCGCGGCCATCGAAGAGACTCTCAGGGACGAAGTGGATGTCCTCCGTGATGAGGTCTCGTTTCTTCGAGAAGAGATATCCCGGCTGGACACCATCATCATGAGCCTGACTCAGAACGTCAAGCTGCTGGAGGCACCGCGGCAGGCGCAGCCTCGCATGTCGTGGTGGCATCGCCTGAAGAGCAAGTTCATCGGCGGATAGCAGCTTCAGAAGGAGTGGAGTCCGCGACTTCTACTTCTTGGGCTTCTGCGCAGCGCGACGAGTCTTCTTCTTGGGTTTCAACACCTCTGGCGGAGGGTCGTCTTCCGCATAGACAACGAGACGCGTTCCCTCTTCATGGTCCATGCAGTCTATGACCACACTGGTCTGCACCAGAAACTTGGTTAGGTTCGGTGACGCCCGCAGGATCACGGTATCCTCACTGCCCACCAGAGTGTCTCCCTCCTGCTCCGGGCCCAGCCACAGAGAGAACCCTTCAGACTCGGTGTCAATCCTCAGCACGTGCTGCTCGTCTTTAGCATTGGCTGCCTGAATGCCCTTCAGTTCTTTCGCCGCACGCTTTGTGATGGTTACCATGCACTTCGCTTTCTTTGCGCTTCTTGCCATGCTTCAACACTCCTGATCTCGGCTTAGTAACGCCTTACCGCGAGCCGCCTCCTATCATTCCATCTACTCTGCCGGAGGCTCGTTTGATCGCCTGACAAGAATTGTAGCACCACAGCGTTTCGCTGGGCCAATCGCGGAGAAGCCAGCCGAGGGTATCTCAAAAGAGGTGCGGGATGCTTCCCCCGGGAGTCTGAGGGTGTCCGTAGGGACGCGATTCATCGCGCCCTCGTGTGAACCCCCCAAGAGTGGGGGATCAAGGGGGTTGAAAGACGGTTGTGAGACAGCCTCAGCCATTCTCTCTTCGACGAGAAGATGCAACCAGCCGGTGATACAATGTGACTCGATGCAGACTCAGATCATAGTCGTCGGCGCAGGCGCCGGCGGCATGGTTGCCGCTGGCCGGGCTGCGGAGGCAGGCGCCAGTGTCCTGCTTCTGGAGAAGACAAACCGCCCCGGCAACAAGCTTCTGCTCACGGGAAACAGGCGCTGCAACCTCACCAACACCAAGGACTTGGAGGACTTCATAGCCATGTATGGCCCCAACGGCCGGTTCCTCTACAGTGCCTTTGGCCGCTTCTTCCGCGATGACCTGATGGCTCTCCTGGGACGCTACGGTGTCGAGACCAAGACAGAACCTGATGGCCGCGTCTTTCCGGCCTCAAACAGAGCTGAGGACGTGGTGAATGCGTTGCAGCGATACATGGACGACTGCGGAGTTCGCCTTCGGACCAACGCGAAAGTGACCAGTATGCAGGTTGCCAAGCAGCGGGTGACCGGCGTGCAAATCGACAAGGAACTCGTGCCGGCAGCCGCAGTGGTTTTGGCCACAGGAGGCGCATCCTATCCCGAGACCGGTTCCAGCGGCGATGGCTATCGTTTGGCATCTGAAGTCGGCCACACCATGATCGGACTCCGCCCCGCGTTGGTCCCTTTGATCTTTCGTGAAATCGACCTGGCCAAGAGCATGCAGGGTGTCACCCTGAGAAACGTCCGTCTCACTGCTTGCCAGTGCGAAGCCGATCGGATTAACCCATTCCTGACGCTGGCTGCTGACTACGGGCGCGGCATCGGCGGCAGGAAACCGCCTCGCCCGGTCATCGAAAGCCGCACTGGCGAAATGATGATCACTCACTTTGGCATCAGCGGTCCTGCAGCCCTGCTCCTGAGCCTGGCGGTGGTGGACGCTCTGGAACATGGTCCCGTCAGCGTGTCCATTGACCTGTTTCCTACGCTCGATCACGGGCAACTGCAGCAGCGACTCCAGGGCGATTTCGACCGCTATGGCAATCGCTCTCTCCGCCATCTTCTTGATGGCCAAACGCCGCACAAGCTGGTCGATCCCATATTGCAGATCACCGGCCTTCCACCTGATAGGCTGGGCCACCAGATGACAGCGGTGGAAAGGGAACGGCTGACAGGCCTGCTGAAATCCCTTCGTTTCAACATCAAAGGTCCGCTGCCTATCTCAGCAGCCACGGTGACCGCCGGCGGGGTCTCCCTGGACGAGATCGACCCCAAGACCATGGCTTCGCGCCTGGTGAAGGGCCTGTACTTCTGCGGAGAGGTAATGGATCTGGACGCCGACACCGGCGGCTACAACCTGCAGGCCGCCTTCTCCACCGGCTACGTGGCCGGCGAGGAAGCAGCACGGGCCGTCCTGCGCAAGACAGGGTGACCAGCCTACACAAAGTGATTAACTACAAAGACGTGCAAACAGCAGAGTAACAAGGCTGGCAAAGATCAGGATCCGCAAGTCCAAGCTCAGCCGTACTTGGGCCAGTACCTTATTCGCTCATATTGACATCCGGCCCAAGCGTCAGTTTGCAGCGAATAGTTGGACGGACTGTATGACGGACATGCTCTGTATCGTCAGTCAAGCTCTACGTCCTTTACGGTTACGACTTCACCGGCCTTGATCTCTCTCTTGGCTTTAACTTTGACCTGGCCATGTGAAAGAGAGAATTCCTTGAGGTAGTCAACTGGCTGATCTGCCGGAAAGATTTTGCGTGCGAGAAATTCATGCAGGCAGTCTCGCACAACTCCTTCGAACCACTTTAGGCCTGGAGTCTTGACCTCCTTGCCGTCGATCTCGTTTTTGACATAGGACCTGTTCAACTTGTCAGCAAGCAAAGCAGCTTCTGGAATATCTTTCCCACCGTGAGTGAATCCAGATCTGTGTCGATAATATATCTCCTTCAAAATGTCTCTCCACTCCTCCTCGCTGTTGAAGTCATTCTTGTTGGGAAGATAGGTTAGTACGAATTCAATGAACTTATCACAAGTGCCGCCACGTTCAACCACCTTGTTGGCAATACACTCAATTGCGATTGTGAGGAGAAAGAAGCTGAGCGTGTTGTTCTCGCCAATTAGCGAGAGTGCATTTCGGTACACATCGCAGGCACGGAGGTACTGCTGGGCAATTTCCTCTGCAGTGGCATTCAGGTCGCTGATAGCCTTGTCGAGAGCTGGCAGATCTTCAACCACTGTCTCATAGTTCGCATAAGTTGCCTTGGTCGCTGGTGTCAACGGCACATTATTGATCATTGAACCTTCAATATTGATTCGTGAGCCGATGATGACCGAAAAGAGGGATAGGAAGAGTCTGGCCTCCGCATCTGGCTGACTTGCCCTCTCACCTTGACGTATCTCGTCTTCGAATCGAAGCATGTACCTTTTGGGGGAACGTACCGGCTCCTTCGAGGGGTCAGGAATCGGCTCGATTCTGTATCTTGAGACGCTGAGTACCCCATGCTTTGGATGAATGGGCCTCGACGACGAGAACACAACCTTTACTTCCATGTTCAGCTTCTGTTCGTCCGACATTCCCATTGGTCTCACTGCGGCAACTGCGCGAATCTTAGGACGGAGAGGGCGATAGTGTCAAGCGTGGAGTGGGCAGCGGAACGCTTACGGGAGCTACCATAATGCAATGCTACAACACTTTGATACCGAACTCCCTCAAGCTCTCGGCCAGGGCGCCCAAAGGGAGGCCGACCACGTTGAAGTAGTCTCCTTCGATCCTCTCCACCAGAACCGCCCCCAACCTCTGGATGGCGTAGCCCCCGGCCTTGTCCAGCGGCTCCTTCGACCTGACGTAGCGGTCGATATCCTTCAGCGTCAGCTTTTTCATGTGAACCCTGGTTTCCACCGATCTGGACAGTACCTTCTCAGTCTCGGCATCGAGGATGGTGAATCCGGTAATCACCGAGTGTGCCTTGCCGTTCAAGGCCCGGAGCATTTCCCTGGCTTCAGAATTCGTGTGCGGCTTGCCGAGTATGCTGTCGCCAAACACGACGAAGGTATCTGCGGCGATGATGAGGGCATTTCGATGCTTTCGCGCCGCAGCTCTGGCTTTGCCGAGAGACAGCCTCTTGGCCGTTTCGTGCGGCTCTGAGCTTGAGGCGACGTCCTCCTCATAGTCACTGGGCTCTACCTCAAACCGGAGCCCGAGCTGCTCCAGGAGTTCCTTCCTGCGTGGAGATGCCGAAGCCAACACAATCCTTTTCATCGGTGCTTCCTGAGCAGATCATACAGCGGAATTGTCGGGTTATTATCTTCGCGGCGGGCTAGGATTGTCAAAATATCACACGCTGGCGCCCACTGAATACCGAATGGTATAATCTGGAGGCTCGGTCCAATCTAGGGTAGCTTTGGTCTTCTCGTGGGAATGGCCGCCGTCGGAGGCGTGACCACAAGCATCCTGCAGTGAGACCGATGACATGCCACACACTCAAGATGCAATGTCTGGAGGAAAGGAGCAATGCCAATGGACAAACTGTATGAGAATTCCGAGACGGGTTGCTGCCCCAGATTCAATCCGGAGCCCTGGGATGACAAAGAGGTCACCTTCAAAGACAAGTTGTTTCTGAAAGAGCACATCCGAACATTCCTGCACATACCGCTGGGTTTCGGCAAGGTGATGGTGAAGACCACGGAGAAGATCAAGGCAGCCGATGCCCTGCCACCGCAGCCGTTGATGCTCTACGATGACACGTCTCTCTGGGGAGCCGACCTCTACATCGCCGTGAGCAAGGATGTGCCCGGAGCCAAGATGGAGACGATCTCCGGAGACTTCCTCAGCAAGGTCTTCGAAGGACCGTTCAAGGATGCGGGCAAATGGCTGAAGGAAATGAATAGCTATGTCAGATCCAAGGGCAAGGAACCGAAGAAGGTCTACTTCTTCTACACCACCTGCCCCAGTTGCGCCAAGGCGTACGGCAAGAACTATACCGTGACCCTGGCCAGAGTCTAGGTGTCGCACGCGTCTCACCACCAGCAGCCTTAGATATCTCTCCTCTGGCGGCATGCCCACACCTTGCCGGGCGAGGGACCACCTCTGTCACGGCAGGCTCTCCCTCAACACAGTCGTCCGAGAAAGAACCACCAACCACGTTGGATTGCCTGGAATCGTGTGTTATCATGACAGACACTCAGGGCAAAGGGTGTTCCGTAGATCATCGGTAAAGAAAGGTGGAGACTGATGATTCGAAAGGTGCTCATAGTGCTTCTGCTTCTCGGCGTCGCAGTGCTGCCCAGCATCGTCGGTTGTGCTTCGGGGCCCGAGTTTCCCGGCGGCATAACGGGCATAGTATTTGAGGATGCCAACGCCAACGGCATTCGGGACGACGGTGAGCAGGGCGTCAAAGGGGTCCTGGTCTCCAACGGAGTCTACTGCCGTCCGACGAACAAGGCTGGCGAATACAATCTACCTGCAGAAGGGTCTCTTGTCTTCATCACTACCCCCCGGGACTACACGCCCACCGAGCGATGGTACGCCAGCATCTCCAGCGGCGAGGTCGACTTCGGCCTCAAGCACACGCCGGAGAAAGACTCTTCCGACTTCACTTTCGTTCAGATGACCGATATACACCTGGACCAGGAACATGCGGCTGCCTTCAGCGGAATCACCGCTGAGTTAAATGAGCTAGCTCCCGCCTTCGTCGTGGCTACAGGGGATCTCATCGCTGAAGGCAATGCGGCTAAGGTCGCAACAGCAGAGGAGTGGTTCGATGTCTACGAGAACGTTACATCCGCACTGAGCATGCCCCTCTACAATGCGGTGGGGAATCACGACGTCATCGGCATACACCGCAAAGATATAGCCCCGACCGACCCTGGATATGGTGAGGGAGCTTACATTAGCCACTTTGGCCCAACATACTATTCCTTCGACTGGGGCAAGTATCACTGTATTGTCCTCGATCCGAACGACCTGGTTGACGGGCAACAGATTTACCAGATCTCCGATTCCCAGCTTCAATGGCTGAAGGACGACCTAAGGCACCGAAAGACGATCCCCGTGCTGGTATTCTTCCACGAACCAACAGCGAGCTGGAGGAATCGCACTGAGGTGCTGAAAGCACTGAAGGGCCATTCAGCAAAGCTCTTCTGCGGGCACTTGCACCAGGACATAATGACGGATGCCGCAGATGTCTCCGAGCAAATCACCGGTGCGGTTTGCGGCGAATGGTGGTATGGTGCTAATCCTGATGGAAAGCCTGCCGGCTACCGACTGGTCTCCGTGAAGGGCGATGAAGTCGACACCCTCTACAAGGGAACGGGAGATGAAAGGACTATCGATGCCGGTTTGACGCCAATCGTCAACGGAGAGGTCGAATTGGCGGTCAAGATGTACAGCAAGCACGGCTTCGTAACCGAAGCGAGTTACCAGGTCGATGACGGTCAGCCAGTAGCCATGACTGTAGAGAACGGCCAGCCCTGGGCTGTGGCTGCTGCCACTTGGGATACCACCTCACTGTCAGAAAGCTACCACCAGATCACTCTGAGAGCGACCGATAGCAGCGGCAGTTTTCAGAAACAGGTGGAGGTGAAGGTTAGTGACAATGAGACGGTGTCCGTGTCCGAATTGACCTCTCATCTGCGGACCTACCAAGGATCATATGTCTCACTCCTAGGGACTGCCGCAGTCGCAATGACTGGGCCATCGGCAACCCTTGGGATCCCAGAAGGGATGGGGCTTCTCCTCATCTCGGACAGCAAGGATATGGCTGTCGTGATCGCCGGAGAGTGTTTTTCGCCCCCTCTTGCCGACTACAAGCCCCGCCTCAACGACCAGGTGATCGTTAAGGTTGTACCGCTCAGACTCACCATGGACTTCCTGACATCGACTAGAGAGTACGACGAGTACTATTCCAGGATCCAGGACTACATCAGTTACCTGCCCTCTTCGGCAAAGGAGAAAGACGCCAAAGGGAACTGGGTGGCAGTATGGGGGGCAAGATGGTTGAGCGCTGATGACCTGACGGACCTGTCTAGCTGAGACTCACCCGGTCCATGCAGTGCTGACAGAGGAGACGCAGCAAGGCATTGACTACGGGCTTAGAACGACAAGTGGAGGGGACAAGAAAATGGGGAAACTGGATGGCAAGATAGCGATTGTGACTGGTGCGGGGCAAGGCATTGGCCGCGGGGTGGCTTTGGCTCTGGCTAAGGAGGGCGCCTCGGTCGTCCTTGCAGACATACAAGAGGCCGCCTGTCAGCGGAGTGCCAACGACATCAAGGCGATCGGTGCCCGTGCTCTGCCGGTGACCTGCGATGTCAGCCGGCGCGATCAAGTGAAAGCCGTGGTGGCTGCAGCGGTGAACGAGTTCGGAACGGTGAACATCCTGGTGAACGTGGCACAGGCCATGCGGAATGATGTTCCTTTTCAAGATACCACCGACGAGGACATGGCACTGGCGCTTGGCACTGGCCTGATGGGGACATTCTACTTCATGCAGGAATGCTTCCCCTATCTGAAGAACCACGGTGGCAAGATCATCAACTTCGCTTCAGCCGCCGGACTGGAGGGCCATAGTAACTGGACCGCGTACGCTGCCTCCAAAGAGGGCATACGTGCACTTACGCGGGTAGCCTGTCACGAATGGGGGCAATTCAAGATCAACGTCAACGTCATCTGTCCGATGGCCGGTTCCCCGCACATGCTGGAGTGGGGCAAGTCCAATCCTGGCATGCTGGACCTCATAGTGGCCATGATTCCGCTCCGCCGCATGGGGGATTGCGAGAACGACATAGGCAGAGCAGTTGTCTTTCTGGCCAGCTCGGATTCGGACTACATCACCGGGCAGACCTTGATGGTAGATGGCGGTCAGGCCATGCTGCGCTAGCTTAGGAGCTAGGGCAAAGGACTTCGCTTCAGAAACACAGAGCCGGTTACGCTTCGTGGAGAAAGCAAACGGGGGAGTGAACACTCCCCCATCGTTGAGAAGCCAAACCTGTTGGAGCCGCGCTGACAGCCTAGCTCTTCTGTCTCGCTTCAGATCTCTTCTTCTTCAGTTCTTCAATGCGATCCCGTATCACGTAGTAGAGAACAAACGGTGCCGCGAGGTGTAGAAGGAGAATCATTTCCCACTGCATCTCCGCTCCTCCTTTCTTCGTCTCTCAGGCGTCCCGAGACGATCCGTCCCCCACGCTGTGCCCGATATAATGAGCTCCTAGAACTCGCCGGGATGCTGTGCTTCCCTGAACCACCTGTTGGAGAACATCAGCCTCAGGTTCGACGGCTTCATCACCGACTTAATCACCGTCCACATGTCCTTCAGGCTAATGCCGGCCCGTATCTTCCACTTCACCGGCTCTAGTGTCTCTACTTGCAGTATCAGGTAATCTCCTTGGCGCACAACACCGTTTACCTTGGCCTTGAGTTCCGTCTTTCCTAGCCCCGTTGATCTGAACAGCATGTTCGGTCTACCTCCTTACCAGCCTCCCATATCAGTTCCCTTGCTGATCTTCTCCGCTGCCGCTTTGGCTATCCTTTCCGCTTTAGATTACCCATACGGCTGACTGATATGGTGCCTTCTCCAGCTAATCTATTAGCATCATGCTAACAGTTAGCATAGTATCAACATTACGACGATTTGTCAAACCCTTGGCCGATAGATTCAGCCTGGTTCAGACACCGTGTGCGATCCTGCTCATCCACGCAACGGAACGCCAACACTTGTGAAGAAATTGAGAAGTCCGCAGAGATGGTCGTCGCCCCGATGCTTTCAGATGACCTTGCCACACTGGCAAATCATAAGGCACCGATCGGCACAAGCGTATCTGGTTGACAGGGAAGTGCCCATCACTTAGTATGCCAATCACCGCTGAGATTCGGGCTGATGCTGCGCAGAAGGTTCGGTTATGCTTGATGAGAGACTAATCGCCGATATCCGCGAGAGCGGCATTGCCCAGGGGGCTGCTGGGGTTGATCAGAGGGCCAAGCTCCTGAAGGACATCGGGTTCTGGAGCGGAGACAAGGCAGAGTATGCGCTCATCGCCAGCTGCTTCTTGCCTTCGCTGGTGCCTGAGGGTATGAAAGCCTTCAGGCTCATTATCGAGCATTACAAGGTCGACTACACCCTCCTTCGCAAGGAACACTGCTGCGGCAATGTTCTGCTACGCCAAGCCGCCAAGGACAAGACGGGTGATGAGATAAGAAAGGCCGACGCACTCGCCCGCGAATTCCTGGAGAACAACCTGATCCAGGCCCGGCAGGTTGGTGCCAAAAAGATACTTGTCTTCTGCGTAGGCTGCGACCTGGTCTACAGTCGTTTCAAGGCCTCTGTTCCGGAGGAGATGCTCTGGTACCCTACCTTGCTGGCCCGCCTCTTCAAGGAAGGCCAGTTGGAGATGGAAGCCGATTACTACGCCGGATGTCACTACTACTATCAGAGACTAAATGACACATTGCCCGATCTGGACTCAGCCATCGAGGTATTGAACCGCATCGAAGGGCTGCGACTGAATCACCTTGACAGCCGCCTTTGCTGCACCCGGCCGCAGCAGTTGGAGTCTCTGTTGGGCAGCATCAAGAGCAAGATCGTAATAACGCCCTGTGGGGGCTGCGCCATGGGTCTAGAGCAGGCTTTGAGGACCAAGGGTGATTGCCGCGTGGTCATGCTCCCTGAGGTCGTCTGGGCCGCCATTAGCAATCAGCCGCTATAGTTTTTCCCTGAGGGCATTCGCCAAGACCGATCAGAAGTCCTGGCGCATGGCCAACTCCTCAAAGCCCTGAAACTCAGTAGGCATGTCTGTCCATCTTGCGTGTTCCCTGCCCGTTTGGTATCCTCTCCACAGGTGCAACATGGACCTCAAAGCAAACGCCAGCGAAGTGATTGAGGCAATGGCCAAGAATGAAGAGGCCGTTAGCCGACTGTACCAGGCATATGCGGACAAGTTTCCGGGACAGAAAGCCTTCTGGTCCAGCCTGGCCGCCGACGAGACATCCCACGCTGGCTGGATACGCAGCCTGCAGGCCAAGATGAGAGATGGTTCTCTTGCAGTCAACAGGGACCGATTCAAGGTTCAGCCCGTGCGCGGCTTCACGGCCTATCTGGAGCGTGAGCTGGCCAGTGCGCGAGAGCCGGGGATGTCGCCGGTCAACGCTCTGTCGGTCGCTCTGTACATTGAAGAGAGCATCATAGAACAGCGTTTCTTTGAAGCGTTCCAGCCAGACGCCCCGGATCTGAGGCGCGTACTCGCCGACTTGGTTACTGCTACTAGGAGTCACCTCGAGAAAGTGCGGGATGAGTGGGGCAAACAGAGACCATCAATGTCTCGTTGACACAGGACCGTTCTATCAACATCCGACGGTGGCGGCCCCTACCTTACAGTGTCACCAGCAGATTGCCCTGATTGGTCTCTACCTGATGGAGCTTCAAAGACTCCTTGGCCGGACCGCTGAGCGGCTTCCCATCATAATCGAACGTTGAGTGATTGACGCTGCAGCAGCGCAGCTTTCGCTCTCCGGCTATGGGGTCAATCTTCCGCTTGGCGTGAGTGCAGCGGTTGGTGAAGGCTAGATACTTGTCGAGACCGTCGCTTACTGAGTGGCACGAAGGATCAGCGAACCCAGCGACACGTTGGCTCGTATCGTCAGCGCGGGCGTCTTGCCCGCCAGCGCCGCTTCTGTCAGGAAGGCCCCACCCTTCTTCGTGAACCCATCGCCTAAGTTCAGACTGGCTGCTACCGTATTCTCGATCACCCTCGCCGCCATCGATGAAGGAATGCGTATCTCCACCTGCGCCAAACTCGTTGATATCTTGGCCCAAGAGTCGCGCCGCAACGTGCCACCAAAGTCGAACTTGTAAGACGCCGCCCCTCCATCAAAGATCATCTCGGCGAAGTTGGCATTGGCCAAGTTCTTCATTTGCAGACCAACAGCACCTGAATTGACGAGAAGTGAAGTCATCTCCTGTGGGTTGGGTGCGGAGAAATCGGACTCGGCCCTGCCAGCACCGTGCTTGATGACCAGTTCCTTTATCGGGAGACCTCCGAGATCCACAGCATGGTCGCTGGCCCCAGCCTCCAGTGTGAGTGCATACGGCCTAGCCTTGCCCAGCGCCAGTTCAAATCTGGGCGTATAACGGAAGAGTCCACCCAGGCCGGCCACGTCGTAGTCCTGAGTGATGGTGACCCTCCCACCCTTCTCGTCGATCTTCAGCGGAAGCGCCCCCTTGGGATACTGGTAGGAACCGGTGACCCACGCCTTGCCACCCCCGGGAACAATCTTGAGACGACAGGCGCCCACTCGGATTCTCAAATGGAGGTCAGTGGCCTCAGGATAAGCAACGTTGATCTCTGCCGTCTCGGTTTCCGCCCCGGTACCAGATGAGGAGAGATAGGCGCCACAAGAATGACAGTAGTGGCTGCCCTCCTTGTTTGCCGCACCGCACTTCGAACAAGACTTCTCCACTCCCCACCTCCGGGCGAATCTGCTGGCGTCAGATAAACCGCTCAAAGCGGTCTTTCTTGGCCTTGCAGATGGGGCATACCTCAGGAGGCCCATCTCTGGCGCACAGGTAACCGCAGACCTTGCATCTCCACACCGGCAGAGGCAAGTTGCCCAGGCCGGCTGGCGCTGGCTTCGCCTTCTTGCGCTGCTCGGGCGGCGGACGCCGTTCCGGTATGGAACCTGCCGACTTCTGGCCATTCACGACGGCCTGCGAGACATAGAGCGCTCAATAGCAGGCATCGAACTCAACAACATCGGCGTCCCGGTAATCACAGGGGCAGACGATGTCCAGGTCTTCCTCTTTCCTGCCGGACGCTAGGCGGCAGGGACAGGCCTGGTATCCGTACCTCTTCTCATTGGTCAGCAGCCCTCTCACCAGCGCTTTGGTGAATTCCACATCGGGATTCAGATGGTATCCCCCAGCCTCAGCTGCCTTCTTGAGTTTCTCGTACAGTCTGTCAACTTCCTCCGGGGTAACTGCAGGAACGCTCATTTTTTCAGCGCCTTTCTGATTTCTTCCTCTTTGAATCCGATGATGCACTTCTTGTTATCTAACACCAGCGTTGGGAAGGAACACGCTGGATTCCATTTCTTCACTTCGTCCAGAACTTTGTCTTTCTCCGCGCCATCCAGATAGTCAACGTCTATGTAGTCATACTCCACACCCAGCTCATTCAGCAGTCTCTTCGTCTTCTGACACCAAGGACAGGTACTCAGCGCATACAGCATGGCATGACCTACATTCTTGCCCGCGACATGTTCCACTTCCATCGTCCTGACCTCCTTTCTGGCGTAACGCCTATTATACAGCCCGAAAACAACCTCACAGTCAAGTGGGCGATCATAGCTGATGACAATCGGCCAGCACTGTCACTTCGAATTCACGCGAAGTTGGACAGCCTCACCGGACAACTCCCGGAGCGCATCTGAACCGATCCATCTGGCACTCTTCGAGTCAGCTTGCTGCAACTCCAGCGCTACTTCAATGGCCTTCTGCCTCAATCTGGCATTCCGTTTTCCGATCTGTCGGAGCGCCCAGTTCACCGCTTTTCTGACGAAGTTCCTGTCATCAGCGGCTTCCCTCTTAATACTGGAGAGAAACCTCTCGAACTTGCTGTCTGATGTTTTCTTATCGTGAATGGCCAAGCTGGCCATCAGCACAAAACCAGCCCTTTTCACGAACTCTCTCTCGTTCGCACTCCATTCTCCGGCTTTCCTATAGGCATACGCGGTCTTCCAGAAGAGGTTCAGGCAGCACTGGTCGCAGATATCCCAATTGTCGAAGTCATTTGCCCAGCTTTCCATCTGCACCCCAGTGACTTCCACCGGATCATCAACCATGCTGGCAAGCGCTCTTGCTTCATGTACGCCCGATGCCCAGAGCTGATGCGCCAGTTCATGGTCCTGGCCAATCTGCCGGGCCAGCCTTCTGAGAGCGGGCTTGGGAACACCAAGAGCCACCGCCGGCCTGATCCCAAAACGTGCCATGCCTTCCACGTTTCTCGGGTCCCCCAGGTTCCTCAGGACATTCAGGACTTCGCCGAAAGGCATTTCTCTAATCCTTCATGATTCAAGGTGGTGTGCCAGGTAGCGGTCATGAGCGAATCGACGACTGCCCTCTAAACCGTTGAGCGATTGAGGAACTACGTGGATTCTTTGGGACTGGTATCCGGCTGGTCTGGCTGCTTCGATTCGGCTGGCCAAATGGAGGCCCCGCACTCGGCACAGAAGTTGCGAATCTCTACCAGCTTGTGACCGCATGCGGGGCACACCGTCGGCTTTCGCTTCGATTCTGACTCTGCAGTTAGGCGTGATACTCTGTTCACATAGGCAATGATAAGGACAAATGCCAATGCTCCCAGGACAACCAGGGGCACCAGCAAGATAACGATGAGCGTCAATGTGCTCACTTCCCCGACTTGGCCCCTTTCGGAAAACGCGAAATCGCGGACTCTCGCGTGGAGGCGAGAAGGCGGATAGCCCAGGGGATTGCCTCGTGCTGTGCTAGACATGGGGTATACTTAGTCCAGCACTATAGCACAACCCTCTAGGCAATTCAAAAGCGCTTCTGTTTCAGGCGGGCGGTTTCTTGCCCCGGAGATAGTCAATCATAGGCTGCGTCACCAGTGGCACTACGTCGCCGATCATGTGCGGCATCAGGTTATCCATCACCTTCGGCATCATCTCCGGCATCTGTTCCTTCATGTAGTCTGGCATCGGGATGCGTTTGGCCACACGTTCCAACATCGCCGGCATGACCTTGGGCATCATCATCGGCAGCAGCCTGGGGAACAGAATAGGGAACATGGGCTTCATCAGCTCCAGCGTCCCCGGTATCTTGCCCATCGCTCGCATCATCGCTCCCATCCCGAAAGGCATGGCGTCGATCATCTCCGGCCACATGGTGCCCATCAAGTCCGCGAAGCCCTGCGGCGTCATAAGAGCGATCATGCCATCGAAGACGGCCCACTGCTTCTGCACCTCAGGTTTGGGGTCAGGGAAGTCATAGCCCAGCGACGAGGCCGCGAATCGAGCCAGGTCGATCACCTCCAGCGGTACCTTCTTCTTGTCCGCTGTGACACGGAACTGGAACTGGCAGCACGGGCAGAGGCTCAACACCTTGGTGGCCCCCGTCTCCATCGCCTCGTCCAGCCGCGTCTGGCCTATCTCAGCCGCCACTGGCGGCTCCTTGATCAGGGTGAGAACACTGCCGCAGCAGTGCGCTTCCTCACGGTTGTGAGACATCTCCACGAGGTTGACATTGGGCATGGCCTTGATCAGCTCCCGAGGCGGTTCAAAGACATGGGACACGCGTCCAATGTGGCAAGAGTCGTGCCAGGTCACCGTCACCGGCTGGCCACTCTTCTTGGGGAAAACGAATTGGCCTGACTTGATCTTCTCGGCTATGACTTCGCTGTAGTGCCTGGCCTTGATGCCGTACTCTATGTTCAGCTTCTTGGCCCATATCGGATAGACCTGCCGCCACATCATGTCACAGGCTGGACATGAAGAGATCACTGTGTCAGCGCCAGCTTCTTGTACCGCCTTGATATTACGGCGCATCGTTGCCTCAAATACATCCCATTTGCCACACACCAGCATGGGTATGGCACAGCAGCTTTCCTTTTCAGCCAGATAGGCGAAGTCCACATTGGCCGCATCCAGCAATCGCACCGTGGCCATCCCGATGTCGTTCTCCACATAGCTGGCGGTACAGCCCGCGAAGTAGACTGTCTTCGACTGGTGTGATGGCCCATGCTTCTCCCACAGATCCTTGGGGAACCATGCAGCCCGGTCCTTTCGATAGCCGGCCCAGATGTCGCCTTCGCTGCTAGTAGCCGCCGCCATCATCTCGAACGGCGGGATGGTCATCTTCTTTTCCTCGTTTATCAGCTTTCCTCGCAGCTTCATCCACGATTGCTCGATAGGCAGCGAAGCCGAACAGCGCAGGTTACAGAGTTCGCAGGTCGTGCACACCAGCATGGTATCCACCATGGATTGGTCCCATTGCTCACGCCCCTCCATGTACTCTCGCAGCCAGTACCACTTGCCCCGCGGACTCTGGCTCTCCCAGCCCCGGCCATAGAACTGATCGCATTCATCGACACAGTAACCGCACTGCGAGCAGGCGTAGGCGTACCAAGCCACGTCTGCTGGAATATCACGCACCGGCCCGCTTGGCCGTTCGCCGATCCTGGCAGCCACGCGATTGCCCATGGGCCGTACGAGCCACTCAAATGTCCCAGCCAAGTTGACAGCGGTGCTCATGAGACCATTGCCGATCACCTTGCCAGGGTTGAGGATATTCTTGGGGTCGGTCTTTGACTTGAACTCCTTCAGTCTCCTGACCTTCTCTTCACCCAGCACTCTTTTCGCCTTCCCGGAGAAGTAGAGGCCGGTGGCAAATGGTCGCCCGCCATACTTCTCGGCGACTTTGGCAATAGTGAGCGACAAAGGGAAAACGAAATTGTAGCTGAAACGGCGCTGGTCGCTGGGAATGAAGCCCAGGACGACCACTTCGGGCTGACCGTTCTTGCCATCGCGAACGAGAACACTCTCCTTGACCAGCGGCTGGCTGACCTGTCGCTCGATATCCGTCATGAAATCGCCAAAGGTCTTGAGAGGGACCACCACTTCGGCAGGCACCAGGCTTGGACCCAGGCGTTTCACCACCATCAGCTTGAAGCGATTCTTCCATTCGTGCTGGGCGATCTCATCGCTCAGCCTCTCGCCATGGGAGGCTTCCATCATCTTATGGAGTTTGCCGGCCACGTCCTGAGAGTCCTTGGCACGAAAAGTGAGAATAATGATGTACGAAATCGGGAGAATCACCTTCTCTTCGTCGTAGTGTCCATAATGCTCCTGTCGTGGAGCCTTGTTCCTCAGTTCCGCCATCCGGGGATTGATGAAAAGCACAGACCAAATAAGCAGCTTCTCGTCGATGATTGACTGCATCAACCGTTGCACGTCGTGGGCGTTGGGGCAGGAGATGGCTACTACCTCCAGCTTCTCCAATGGCTGGACGCGGATGGTCACCTGGCTGATCAGCCCAGTCGTACCCTCGGCCTCAGCAATGAGATCGAGCTCCGGCCCGCTGAATTCCTTCACACTGCCGTCGGGCAGCACTGCACGCGCACTGACCACGTTGCTGCAAAACCAGCCCGCCTCATAGGAGCCAATGCCAGCGCCACCCTGAGCCAACCAGCCACCGACAGTGGATGAAGGATAGCTGCTAGGGTAGAGACGCAGTGTCAGACCGTGCCTAGCCAGCTCCTTGTCCAGCTTTTCCCAAACGACACCGGCCTGGACGGTGGCCGTCCGGCCGTCCGGGTCAATGCGGATGACCTTGTTCATCCGGTAGAAGTCGACCACTATGCCCTTCTTAACGGGGATCGCGCCGCCGTAGCCGGAGGTAGCCTTGCCACGCGGGGTGAGTGGCACATTGTTTTCCATCGCCCATGTGGCTAGTTCCGCCAGCTCTTCCTCGGACTGCGGCTGGACAACGGCGTCCGGGGTGGTGTCGCCTATCAAGGGCTTGATCAAGCCTGGGATTTCGGCGATATCGTGTCCGTACAGTTTGCGCTCTGTCTCACGAAAGCTGACCCGGCCACCAAACTTGCCTTCAAGATACGCACGCTGAGCGACTACTGTACCGGCCATACGCCATCTCCATCGATATCCATTCGTGAGCCAACACTCCGTTCTGCTGGCCACATGATGAGGCACACGGCCTCCATTTCCCTACCTTCAGCCGAAGCGCAGTCCACTGCGTACCCTGTCCACCCAGCTCTCCGGCAACTCCACCTTCTTGATATTGGTGCTCTGGCAAGTGGGGCACTTCACCTCGGTGTCTTTCGGCTCGCCGCAGCACTGGCTATCCGTGAATGTAGCCCAACACTGCTGACATTGGTATCCTGGTACTGACATCTCCGACCTCCCTTGCTAGCAACTCTGAGTCCGCATGTACTCCATTTCTAGATAATCTTCCCCAGGGCCTCATTCCTCTGGATTTCCTCCGCAATGACCTGCCGCACTATGTCGCAGGCTGCGGCTATCTTGGGTGTCACGAGGCTGTAGTAGACGGTGTTTCCATCCCTTTGAGCTTTGATTACACCGGCTCTCCGCAGGACGCCGATGTGCTGTGAGGCATTCGATTGTTTCAGACCGGCGATCTCCGCCAGTTCACTGACCGACTTCGGTCCATCCTTCAACCCGTTCAGTATCATGAGTCGCTTGGGGTCGGACAGCGACTTGCACAACTCCGCCTGGCGCCTGAAGATTTCGGTCATTTCCTCGTTGTCTATGTTTCTCGCCAATTCGATCCCTCACCATCGGTGTATTGATATATTAGTATATATTAATATACTAACAACCTTTCCGCTCTTTGTCAACAGAATATGGAGCTTGTCCCCTCTTTCAACCCCCTGGCCCCCATTCTTGGGGGATGAAAAAGGGAGAATATCGGGGACACCCCGAACCCCGGCAGCATTCTGCTGCACCGTGACGGCGTAGCCCTGTAGGAGCGCATTGGATGCGCCCAGGACACCCCAAAACCTCGGCAGGGATTTGTCGCACCTCTTTTGAGACAGGCTCTGTGCAGTGCTCCTACGACCCCGTGGACTCGCCAAGTCAGAGCAGCCGCTTCTCCTCTATGATCGAACCTACGAACCTTGTATAATAGCCCCGAAACAATCGACCACGAGCTAGAATCATGCCAAATCTCAATCTCAAACCTAACCACCAGGCAGTCAAAGACTACTATGATGCCCTGAGCAACCTGGACACGCTGAGGGCCTCGCATGAGGGAGCGGTTTCTCCGGCGTTTGCGGCACTGCTGCGCCATTGTGCCCGCCAGTTCGATTGGACGCTGCTGGAACAGCACTCAGTCAAACGCAATGGCCACCCGATTCGTGTTGACGGCGCGCTGGTGGACACATTCAAGCTCCCTCACGGCTACTGGGAAGCGAAAGACTCCAGTGACGACCTGGATAAGGAGGTCAAGAAGAAATTCGCCGCCGGATACCCCAAGGACAACATCCTGTTCCAGGCTCCTGACCGCATCATCATCTGGCAGGATGCCAGACAGGTCTTCGATGAAGACATCACCCAGCCGGAACGTCTCATCCAGGCTCTGGCTTTGTTCTTTGCCTACCAACCACCAGCCTATGAGCAGTTTGGGCAGGCTGTCGAAGAGTTCAAGATTAGAGTCCCGGAACTGGCTGCTGGCCTGCTTCAACTGATCGAAAAGGAACGCAAGGGCAACCAGCGCTTCATTCAGGCCTTCGAGGGTTTCTCCAATCTCTGCCGCCAGACCATCAACCCCAATATCTCCACTCAGGCGGTGGAGGAGATGCTCATCCAGCATCTGCTCACGGAGCGCATCTTCCGCAGCGTCTTCAACAATCCTGACTTTGTGGAGCGCAACGTCATCGCTCACGAGATCGAGAAGGTAATCGTAGCCCTGACCTCGCAATCCTTCAGCCGGCACGAATTCCTGAAGTCGCTGGACCGCTTCTACGGTGCCATTGAGACCACCGCCGCCACCATCGACGACTTCTCCCAGAAGCAGAGCTTCTTGAACACCGTTTACGAGAAGTTCTTCCAGGGCTACTCGGTCAAGGCTGCTGATATTTATGGCATCGTCTATACCCCGCAGCCTATCGTGAATTTCATGGTCAGGTCGGTGGCGGAGATCCTGCACCAAGAGTTTGGCCGCTCCCTTTCCGACTCAGGCGTGCACATCATCGACCCTTTTGTCGGCACCGGCAGCTTCATCGTCCGGATCATGCGGGAGATGCAGAAGTCCAGGCTGCCGTACAAGTATGCCAACGAGCTTCACTGCAACGAGGTCATGCTGCTGCCGTACTACATCGCCTCCATGAACATTGAGCATGAGTACTACGAACTCACCAGCTCCTACCAGCCTTTTGAAGGCATCTGTCTGGTAGATACTTTTCAGCTCTACGAGCCAGCCGAAAAGCAACTGTCATTCTTGACCGAAGAAAACGCGGCGCGGGTAGAACGCCAGAAGAGATCGCCCATCTTTGTCGTCATCGGCAACCCACCGTACAACGCCGGACAGGTAAATGAGAATGACAACAACAAGAACCGTGCGTATCCCGCGATTGATGGACGCGTTTTCCAGACCTATGGGAAGGCATCACAAGCAACTCTTCAGAGAAGGCTAAATGACCCGTACGTCAAGGCGATTCGCTGGGCATCAGATAGGATTGGAGATGAGGGAGTTGTGGCCCTCGTAACCAATAGCAGCTTCGTGACCGAGATAACCTTCGACGGCATGAGACAGTACTTGGAGCGCGACTTCGACGCCATCTACATCTTGGATTTGGGTGGCAATGTGCGAAAGAACCCCAAGCTATCCGGCACGACGCACAATGTGTTTGGAATCCAGGTTGGGGTGAGCATCAACCTCCTCGTCAAAAGGAAGACGAAGCAGCCCAAGCGGGCGAGGATCTATTACGCTCGCGTAGACGAATTCTGGCGCAAAGAGGAGAAGTGCGATTTCCTCGATCAAAAGGAGCACTTCCGCCAAATTGTGTGGGAAGCAATTGAGCCTGACGAGAAGCATAATTGGCTGACAGAGGGAATAAGCAAGGAATTCGAGTCATTCCTGCCGATGGGAATGAGAGACGCCAAAAGCTCGAAGACCGCCGAGATCAAGGCCATTTTCAGACTGTTCAGCCTCGGCGTAGCCACAAACCGCGACCCGTGGGTGTATTCGTTTGATCTTCCATCTCTTGAGGAGCGAGCAGCTACGCTTGTGGAAGTCTACCAATCCACGCTTGACCGTGTGAAGAGATGTCAGCCGGAAACTGCAGAAGAAATCATTGACACGACGGACCCTAGAATCAAATGGACAAGGCAGGTCAAAGCTGCCCTACTTCGCCATCAAGCGGCATCAATACATCCTCGCCGCTTCCGCAAAGCTCTCTACCGACCATTTACAAAGCAGTATCTGTACTATGATCCATTCTGGAATGAAGAACAATATCAAACACTGCATATTCTTCCTTCCGCGCAGATAGAAGCCGAAAACCAACTCATCAGTCTCACTGACAAAGGATCGGAGAAGCCTTTCATGGCCTTAGCCACTAACTGTTTGGTCGATTTGCACCTTGTTAGTCCTGGGTGTGGCTCTCAATGTTTTCCCTTCTACATCTACGCCGAAGACGGGAGTAATCGGCAAGAGAATGTAACCGACTGGGCGCTGGAGCAGTTCCGAACGCATTACCACGATGACAGCATCTCCAAGTGGGACATCTTCCACTATGTCTATGCCCTTCTCCACCATCCGCAGTACCGTGAGAAGTACGCCGCCAACCTGAAGCGGGAGTTGCCGCGCATTCCATATGCGCTAGACTTCCGTGGATTTGCCCAAGCCGGGGCTAGGCTGGCCGACCTCCACGTCAACTACGAGAAGCAGCCCGAATACCTCCTGCAGAGGCTGGAGAACAAAGACGCGCCGTTGAACTGGCGAGTGGAGAGGATGAAGCTCTCCAAGGACAAGACGCAGCTTATCTACAATGATTTCCTAATCCTCGGCGGGATTCCACCCGAAGTCTTCGATTACCGTCTGGGCAACCGTTCGGCGCTGGACTGGATCGTCGATCAGTACCAGATCAGCAGCGACAAGCGCAGCGGCATCGTCAACGATCCGAACCGCACGGATGACCCGGAGTACATTCTGCGCCTCATCGGCCAGGTGATTGCGGTCAGCCTGGAGACGGTGAAGATCGTGAAGGGCCTGCCCTCTCTGGAGTAGGGGCTGCTATGAGTGACATGATGAACAGCAGGAATGCATATGACTACGCCGCCATCATAGCAAGAGGCTCGTTTGGGCCGATTCCGTATGTCGGCCCACTTCTAGCAGAAATCATCGGTACGCTCATTCCTAATCAAAGGTTTGAGAGACTTGCAGACTTCGTCAAGAAACTCGAGGAGAAGATAGCCGTCCTTGGTTTGGCGCAAGAAGAATTGAGAAAACGGTTCACTAGTCCTGAGAGTGTTGACCTTTTTGAGGATAGTGCTTGGCAGGCAGCCAGGGCCTTGTCAGACGAGCGCAAAGGTCACATTGCGTCTTTGATGAAGAATGGGTTGATGGCGGAACAGGCCGAACACCTTCAGTACAAGCGGCTCTTGTCAATGCTTGGCGAGGTAAACGATGTTGAAATCCTGGTTCTAAAATACCATTCGTTTCTTTCACACGCAGAGAAAATGGAGTTCTTCAATAAGCATGATAAAGCCCTACATCCTCACCATGCAGTTGTCGGATCATCGCGAGATGAAATAGACAAGGCTACAGTACAGGAAAGCTATGAAGATCACCTCGTGAGGATGGGTCTGCTCCAGGGTGAAAAGAGAGGGCATAGGGATATTGCTTCATTGGGCAGGCTTTTGCTCCGAAGCATAGATGAGTAGATTGCCTGACTGCGTTAGCAACGAGAATTGCGAGGGCACGCCATGCCGTGACCCTACTCTATCACCTAGAGGTCACGTACGTAGCGTATCATGCCCGGAGAGCCGAGGACTCTCTCGAAGTCGGGGTGGCGCTTCTCGTCCAGATACTTGAAGCCCGCTTTCTGGTAGGCGCGCTCACCCGGCGTATTGCCGATGTAGAAGCTGACCTGAGCCTGCTTGAAGCCCTCCTTGCGTCCCTGGTCAAGGACTGCCTCGAGCAGCTTGCTGATCGCCCCCACACGGCGGTACTCCGGTCTTGTGGCTACTTGCTCGACAACCCAAGCACCCTGAAGGAAGTCAGAATGGCAGGTCATGAAGGCAGCCAGTTTCTCCACGCTAGGCGCCATGTCATGCTCCGTAAGGCCCATCTTCTGGATCACATTGACCATGGGGATGGTGACTGTGTCCTCCCCGTTCTTCACCGGATCAAAGCCCTCAAGAGCCGCTGCCGGGTGTCCATCGACTTCAGCTACCAAGAATTCAGTGTAGTAGCACATGTGCCGCGGCCCCTCCAGGGCCAGCATCTCCAGAAACTGGAGACACCTCTCCTCCGGTTGAGAGATAATGAAGTCCCAAATGCCAGTCTTCAAGTGCGACCGGCCCGCCATCAGCATGCACCAGGCGAGCAACTTGGCATCTTCGGAACGTGCCTGTCTGATATTGATATTCATTGTGTCTACTCCTTTCCCGTGGGATTGACCTCGCCCAGAGCAACTTGCCAAAATCCCCTTTGTGAAGGATGACAAGACTGCTTCAGGAGGCGAGGGACTGCGGTATGTTCTCGTCGTCCTGCATCTTCTAACATATCAGGAGACTCTGTGGGAGGCAAACTAGATGGTCAAAGAGATGGTCATGTTGAAGAAGAAGGAAGGCATTTCACGCGAGGATTTCGTCTGCAAGTACGAGGGGGAACTGGTGCCCCTAATCCTCAAACTATGCCCCTCGATCAAGAAATACGCACGAAACTACGTGCGTACTCCCCTGACCGCGCCAGATCCCAACGCGCTGCCGTTCGACTGCATTTCCGAGGTCTGGTACGAGGACATGGAGGCTTTCAAGGCTTTTGCCCAGCTGGCCATATCTGAGAAAGGCAGGTCATCCTCGATCTGGAGGGGACTTTCATGGACACGAGCCAGACGGTGGCAGTGCTGGTCAAAGAGGTGAGCTGATGGCAGCTAGACAGAGCTGCCCCCAGGCATGGTGAGGCCTCATGAAAGCCTAGCCAGCCTCGCCGACGTAAATAACCTGGTCCTTGTTGACAGCGACAAAATCGAACTGGGTTTCGCCGGTAGGCAATGCCGGCGATATCTGAACCTTCGTCAGCGGAATGAAGAGCTCCTCCTGATGGAGGCTGGTGACCAGTTCAGTCCAGGCTATGCTGTGCAAGCGCCCCACCAGAATGTATGGAGCCACGCATACCTTCGCTTCAACTGGCTTCTTGGCAACGACCACTTTCCCGACCCTGCTGATGTCATCATCAGGTTGTCCTCCGCCCTTCTCGGCAACGAAGACTATGTTGGCCTTTCTTATGTGGACCGAGGCCAAGGCCTGCCGTCCGCCTTCGGGAAAGTGCATTTCCACCTCAGTCATTGGTATGTAGTCCAGCGCAATGCGCATTCCACGGGCTGCAAATCCTTTGTTCAAGACATCCAGAAGCCGCAGTCGACTCGTACGATAGGTGTGGCCAACAAAGATGCCGGCGGTGGTGCAGACCACAACATCCACTTGCCTCAGATCAGGGTTGTTGCGCCAGTTCGCGGGAGACTCTTGATGGGACGGTGCAGTAGACATTCAGCAGAACCTCTCTTTACTCGGCTGGCTTCCTCACGCTATGACCAAGGATTCCTATTTAGCAGGAAAGCAGTGGAAAGTCAAGCGGACGAGGGGTCACAAGAACTACTGTCCCCCGCTAGTGTCCCATGGACACGGCGCCTGAGCACGATCCACACGTCGGTGCGGGGCATGGCTCCCGCGGAGCAAGATAGTACCTGGGTGGCCCACTGTCTATCAGGGATTGCCTAACACCCAGTACTCACGCGCTGTGGTGATCTGGCACCGATAGACCAGCCTGTTTGTCCCGTCGCCACAGGGAGAGCTACAATAGGTGAGTCCAGCCAAGAATCCAAGCCGGACGGGCATCGAAGGGGGATTCTCATGACGCCTGAGAAGCAGAGCAGCCTGAAGCTGTTCTTTGAGCCTCGCAGCGTCGCTGTGTTCGGCTCGATGAGAGAACCTGCGGGCGAAGGGCTCACCGTCATGCGCAACCTGCTCAATTTCGGCTTCTCGGGCAGGATCTACCCCATCAGTCGTTCCGCCACTCAGGCCTCGGGCTTGAAAGCGTATCCGACAGTGAGCGACGTGGATGGCCCCATCGACCTTGCCATAGTTGTCACGCCGCCGCCAACGGTGCTCCCCATCATAGACGAGTGCGGTCAGAAGGGCATCATGGCCGCCATTGTAGCCACTGAGGGATTTGCGGAGACCGGCCCAGACGGAGCCAGGCTCCAAGATCAACTGGTAGAGACAGCCCGGCGCTATGGTATGCGCCTTCTCGGGCCAAATACTCTGGGCGTTCTCAGTACGGACTACGGTCTGGTAACCGCGCCCTATTCCATGGGCCATAACAAGCCTCAGACCGGAGGTATAACTTACTGTAGCCAGACTGGCTTTCTCACCTTCGGAGTGCATCCCGTCAAAGACATCGGCTATCCCATCAGCAAGATATGCGACTTCGGCAACAAGTGCGACGTCAATGAACTTGATATCCTTCCCTACCTGGCAGACGATCCGAGCACGAAAGTCATCTGCATGCACCTGGAGGATGTGAAGGACGGACAGAGGTTTGTAGAGGTGGCTCGGCAAGCAGTGGCTCGGAAGCCGGTGTTGATACTTAAGCCCGGCCGCACTGAAGCCGGGGCGAGAGCAGCCTCCTCCCACACTGGGTCAATGGCAGGAGACGATCAGGTCTACGAGAGTGCCTTCAGGCAAGCCGGCGTCATCAGGCTCAGAACCTGGCGCGACTTCTGGGACATTCCGAAGGCCCTGTCGCTGCAGCCGCTGCCGAAGGGTAATCGAATCGCTATTGTCACCGCCACCGGTGGAGCAGGCGTTATGCTGAGCGACGCCGCCGCCGAGTTCAAGCTGGTTCCAGCCACCTTTAGCACTGCTACCAGAAGTCAACTGGGACGACTGTCGCCGAGGTTGGGCAATAACCCCGTTGATGTTGGCCCAATGATGTCCGTTCGGGAATTCCCCTTCTCAGTGTATGAAGACGTGGTTCCAGCGGTTCTCTCCGATCCCAACGTGGATTGCCTGACTGCCGTGTGCCATCTGGGGCCTCCGATCCTGAAGGTATTCACCGGCCTGGCACCCCTCATATCTAAAATTGGAAAGCCAGTGACCATCCTGGGATATGGCATTGATCTACCTGAGATGCAGGAGTCGGTAGGTCAAATGGAGGCGCTGGGACTGCCCACTTACTTTGACCTGGAGACTACTGTGAAGGCGCTCGGTGTCGGCGCAGCTTATTCCCGGATCGTGGCCCGACTGGGAGAGAACGGCCGGTAGAATCGCTAACTCTACTTGGTTACCAGATGCTCCGGCATCCTGACCGCCACGACTTCCCCCCTGCACACACGTTCTCATCCGCCGATAGCGTCGCCGCCATGGTGACCTTGCGCCCTTTGATCTCTTCACCGATGCCCGTATCTCCAGATGGGCACCTCTTTCGGAGCATGGTCGCAATCTGGCCTCTGGCCTCAGCAGTTCCGCATGGCATGTGGAACCAACTCTGGATGGACGGGGACTACCTCACGGATGTGGCCATCTTTCAATAGGTAGCACACTGTCTGCTCACTATGCACCACTGCATAACGGAATAGCAATGGTGTGACTGCCGGTGCCTATATATCATGTCCGCTAGTCTGCGACGCGGTCAAGCCGAGCCGCTCTCAGGAAATCCAGGACTTCACGGTTGAACCGGGACGTCATCTCCACGTTGAACCCGTGAGACCCGCCTTTCACCATGACCAGCTTGGCATTGGGGATCCTACCGGCCAGCACCTCTGAGGAATGAGGCGAGACAATCCGGTCTTCAGCCCCGGTTATCACCAGCGTCTGGGCCTTGATCAGGTGAAGCCGATCGACGGTGTTGTGTCCAGAGATGGCTCTGAGCTGATCCGACAGGCCATCGAACATCTCCGGCTTCACGAAGAACCTGGACAAGGCCTGCATCGCCGTTCGGTACAGCCTCCTGCTAAAGGAGAGCTCAATCAAGACAGTCATCGTCTTGCGAGTGTTCACTTTGGAGAAGTCGATATCCTTGTCTTCCCCTCTGTAACCCAATGTCTCCATTAGCGCCGGATTGGTCGGATTGGTGTCTCCTCCGGCCACGATGCTGCTGACGAGAAGGAGCTTGAGCACCCGGTCCGGATAGTCAATAGCTACTTCTTGTGCCACCAGCCCTCCCAGGGACTGGCCAAGGATGTGCGCCCTACTGATACCGAGCTGATCCATCAACCCGACCACGTCATCGGCTAGAGCCTTGAAGCTATACGGCTGTTTCGGCCTGTCGCTCCTCCCGATGCTTCTGGGGTCAAAGGTGATGACCTTGTGGTGCTTCTTGAAGGCAGAAAGTTGGCAAAACCACGCGGTGTGACCTGCACCGAGGCCTGGTATCAGGACCAGGGCTTCTCCCTGCCCATAGGCTCTGTAGTACAGCCTGATCCCGTTTACGGTGGTATGAGGCATCTCTGGAAGACCTTTCAGTTGTTAGAGGCTCGTCCTCGGCAAAGGCTATCACTGGCAGACAACGGCTGTCAAAACAACTGGGGCACCAGGCAATGTCTTAGCGTTGCGGAAGCCATGCCCTTGAGCTGTCCTGGGGGTCTGAGACCTACTTGTAATGGAAAGCTCACATCTCGTGAGCTATTTGAGAACACTTCCCCTAGAAGAGCATATTCCTCTATGCTACGCTGTCTTTCAGTGAGATTCCTGCATTAGCCATCGCCACGCGAGTCTGGCTCGGACTGCCTAATAATCTGGAACCGAGCTGTAATCGATAAGGAGCGACATGGTGGTAGCGACTAAAAGACGGAAGCTTTCTGAAAAAGGTGACAAACTCTTCAGCGAGAGCAAGTGGGAACCGGCTGTCGAGGCCTATGACAAGACGCTCAGCGTCAACCCTGCGGACGCTGCTGCCTGGAGGAATCGTGCCTCAGCTTTGGTTCACCTCCAGCGATATGAGGAGGCTGTAGAGAGCTACGACAAGGCCCTCGCACTGGACCCAGATGACGCCTCAACCTGGTACAACCGGGCCAGTGCCCTGGATGAGCTGAAGAAATGCGCCGAGGCCGTAGAGAGCTACGACAAGGCCCTCGCACTGGACCCCAATGATGCGCAGGCCTGGAACAACCGAGCTAACGCCCTGTACACTCTGAAGCGGTACCTGGAAGCGTCCGAAAGCTACAACAAAGCATTATCACTCGATCCAAACAACGCCTCAGCCTGGAACAATCGCGGCAATTGTTTCTATATTCTGAAGGGTTATCAGAAGGCCACTGAAAGCTACGATCAGGCACTCACCATAGATTCCAGCAATGCCGGAGCCTGGCACAACCGCGGCAATGCGCTGATCCGCCTGGAGCAGTACCAGAAAGCGGTTGAGAGCTACGACATGGCGCTCACAATTCAGCCGGAGAATGCTTCCACCTGGTGTAACCGCGCCAACGCCCTCTACATGATGAAGCGGGACCAGGAGGCAGTGGAAAGCTATGATGAAGCACTGGCACTTGATGCTACGCTGGTAGCAGCCTGGAACAATCGTGGCAATGCCTTGGTCCAACTGGAGCGTTACCAGGATGCAGTCGAAAGTTACAACGAAGCCTTGGCACTGGACCCAAACTGCGGAGATGCCTGGAATGAATGCGGCACGGCCCTGGCCTATCTGGGACGTTATGAAGAAGCCGTGGAGAGCTACGACCGAGCTCTTCTCGTCAACCCAAACAATGCCTCCACCTGGTACAACCGCGGCAACGCCCTCGTTCATCTTGAACGTCACCAGGAAGCCGTGGAAAGCTATGATAGAGCAAAGGCGATCGACGCCACTCAGGCCGACACGTGGAACAACCGCGGCGCTGCTCTGAACAACCTGGGCGCACTTGAAGAGGCCCTGGCTAGCTATGAGAAAGCAGTGGCGATTGACCCGAGCAACCCCAGCTATCGATTTAATGTCGCCTCCGTTCAGTTCACTCTGGCACGGGACAAGACTGCGCTTAATGCGATCGAGCACTATCTGAAGGCAAAGCCAATGGACGCAAATGCCTGGGACATGAAGGGGTGCCTGCTGCTTCGGTTACACGCCAATCGGGAGGCGCTGGCCGCTTTCGAAAGGGCCAGCACCATAAGTCCAGCCAATGCAATGTACCAGTACCATACGGGAGTAGTGCTGCAGCGTCTCAAGAGGAAACAGGAAGCGGTGCGCCACTTCCGGCTCGCCCTGCAGCAAGACGAGGATTTCCAGGAGGCGGCAGAAGCATTGCAGCACATGGAGTCGGAGCGCCCAACTTGGTGGGATTGGTGGTTTCAGGATTCTTGGACCAGGCGGACGGTTGGCATCGTCCTCAGTGCACTGCTTCTTACCTATGTCGTCATGCCCCTCTTTAGTGGCAAGGTAGTCATAGCGGGCGGTCTAACTCTGAACGTCGGGCAGAGTATTCAATACTACATATTGCCAGTTTCTCTTATTGCCGTGATCCTTCTGCTGCCCAGCATCCTCAAGTGGGGCAGACACGCAGCAGAAATCGACCTGCTCCCGTCCAGACAGGAGCCGCAACTCGCGCCCATCTCCACCCCTACCGAACCTAGCGAGGAAGGTCGCGTTCGGACGAACTGAGAGTAGGCAAAGCCGCTGTCTTGGAACCCCCAGCCTTTCGTCAGCATGTGTTGACAAGGATCGCCAGGTGCTAAGGCCACCCTATCTCATGACCTTGTAGCGAAGCCAGACTACATCCCGTCTCAGTTCCTCCACATGGACCGGCCACAAACCGGATCACGCCCTCCTCCGAACCAATGCTTGAGGCCCGAAAGCTCGATCCCGCCTACCTACTGTCCACTAGGCATTGACTGACCACGATACCTGCCTCATCCACTGGACCAGCGCGCAACGAAACGCAGCATCAAAGGGCCTGCCACTCAACCGCGTTCAACCCAGTGCCCGAGTCCGCAGAAGAGAGATCCAAGTAGCAGCTGAGGGAAACCAGACGTCATTGAATGAGCATCGGCACTAGATGTGATCAACGGTGTCACACGTTTCGGCAGACTAGACTGTGTGGACAGGGCCGCTTCTTGCTGACACAAGGGGTAGCCGGATGAGAGAATGGAGACCCCCTCCGGGCCACCAGTGAGGGAGAAAGTCCACTCGCGCAGCAGAGGGGGCGCAGCGGCCCGGAGAGGGGGATGCACAGCACTAACAATGGGTCGGGTGGTCGCTTGCTCCAGCACACCCGTCACCCTGCTTGTTTCCCCACAATGCCGGAACCACTCTGCATACTCTATCTGGCAGAGAACAACCATGCGGGAAACGGACAGCAGTAGACAGGGCCACCCCTCAATGCCCTCCAATCCCCTTATAGGGACTTCGCATGTGTGCCGCGATGTCTGATTATATCACACCGACCCTAGTGCTCTGTCAATACCCCGCTCTATTCTCATATCGTGCGCCCTCGATCGGCCTTGTCCCGGTTTGGACAGGTGAGCCGCTCGCGCGAAGTGCCCTACTCTTTGTCTGGACTGGCCGTCGAGACGTCGCGGAACCACTTGTGAATCTGGTCCAGCGCCGGGGGGAACACGCTGAAGACTTGTGTGTCGCCGGGGAACTGCAGAGAATGCCCTTCGGTGATGAAGAGTATCCCCCTCTCTCCCGGCCCCAGAGTCTCGTCTATCCTCTTGGCCATGTGCTCATATCTCTTCCGGGAAGCCTCCACATAGAACTGGCTCACCATCCTGGCCACCTTTTCGCTGAGGAACCCGGCCAGCAGCATCCTCTCCCAATCCATGCTCTCTTCGGCTAACTCCCTGTCATCGGTCGCCTCAAGCCTGGCGCCCTGCTCACATCTCTCCTTGACTATCGAGCAACTGCTGGTGTTCATCTTCTCCATGATCTTCAGGCCGTCTTCGCCTCCAGCAACAATGGCCTCATGATATATGCATTGCACCGGGCCGGTCTTCTCTTCCAGTTTGGCCAGTTGCTCTCTGACCTGCTGCCAGTACATATCGAACTTCTCGCTGTAGTCGGCGGGAGCATCGTTACCCCGCAGCACAAGGGGTACGACAAAAAGCTTCCTCTGCCCTCCAAAGGACTCCACCGAAGGTCTCTCTATGTGACCCAGTTCCTCACCCACTCTCTGTGTACCCTCCTCTTCTGTAGACTCCAGTTTTGCGGTCAGTCCAAAGCCTCATGCACATCGCTACCCCATCGACAACGCTCTTAGGCGGCTCCAGATACCAGATACCCAGTTCCAGTTGGCGAAGGGCTGACCAGTGACAGCAGCCTCACAGGGCTCAACCTTTCTTGTCTTTACCATGTTTGCCGCTATCGGATTTCTCTCTCAGATTCTGGAATTGCCTGAGCAACTCCTTCTCTTCACGGCTGAGGTTGGTCGGAGTAACGACCCTGATCACCACATACTGATCTCCCCTGCCACGCTTGCCCAGACGAGGCATGCCTTGCCCCGCAACCCTTATCACGGTGCCGGTTTGGGTACCATCAGCTATGTCAATCTTGAGGTTGCCGTTGAGACTGGGTGCTTGAACCTCGCCCCCCAAGGCTGCCACAGCAAAAGAGGTGTCGTGCTGAAGATAGATGTCATCACCGTGCCTTTCGAAAAGCGGATGTCGTTCCACATTGATGACAACGTACAGATCGCCAGGAAGCCCATCAGCATTGGCTTCGCCCTCACCCTCGATCCTAACGCTGTAGCCGGTGTCAGCACCAGCAGGGACGCCGATCTTGAGCTCCTTCTTTGTCTCGACCACGCCCTTCCCTTGGCAGTCCTTGCAGGCCTTCTTGATAATCTTCCCCTGACCATGGCACTCACCGCAGACAGTGATTTGCCGAACCACGCTGTAGCCTGACCTTTGCTCCCTGACGATCTGGCCCTTCCCCTGACATCTCCGACAGGTCTCCAGTCCGTCTGCCTGCGCCCCCGTCCCGTTACATGACGAACAGGCGGAGGCCTTGGGCAGTTCAATGGTCTTCTCTACACCAGAAGCCACTTCCTCCAGAGTCACACTGAGGTCGTAACGTAGATCGGCCCCCCTCCTCGGACCCCTCCTGCTTGAGGTACTCCGACCAAAGAGGCCGTCAAAGATGCTATCACCGAAACCGAAGCCGAACTCTCGGAACAGACTACCGAAATCGACGCCGCGGAAGATGTCTTCCTGAGTATAGCCTTCGAGGCCGGCATGGCCATAAGTATCATAGAGGCTGCGTTTCTGCGGATCACACAGGACGGCATAGGCCTCGTTTACCTCTTTCATTTTCTTCGCAGCCTCGCCATTGCCTGGATTCCTGTCGGGATGGTACTGCATGGCCAAGTTGCGGTAGGCCTTCTTTATGGCGGCCGGATCGGCGTCTCTGCCCACGCCCAGAACTTCGTAGTAGTCCCTCTTTGCCATCGCAATCTGCTGTCCAATGGGTCCAATAATGATGCGGCTTCACACGAAGGAGTGGCCTCGATGTCCAGAGCACCAAGAGACGGGTGTCAGATGTCTCTTGACGTGGTTGCTTAAGAGACCTTGATTTGCCAGCCACCCGGGCGGCAGATCCCCGGCCACGCTATCATACCTTGACTTCGTCTGTCTTGGTCTTCGCGGGCTCCGCCTTTGACGTCTTTTCGACGGTCTTGTTCTTGGCAGGTTCTGCCTCCGACGCTTTTTCTGCTGGCTTGTCTCCATCTCCCTTGCTGCTGTTGTATCCGTTTCTCCCCTCGGCCGCGTTGTCAGTGACATAGAACCCAGGGCCTTTAAAGACAATGGGCACTGGCGAGAAAATGCGCTGTGCTTGGCACTGACATTTGGGGCACTTGGCACCCGAGCTTTCGCTGAAGCCCCTCTTGACCTCGAACTTGAGGTCGCACGCCTTGCACTTGTACTCGTAGATCGGCATGTCAAGTCCTCCTGTCGCTAGCCAATGAGTCCATAAACAAACGAAGATCCCGCATTCTCTCATCCGGGCCTTTGAGTTCTCCCGAAGAGTCGACAATTATTCTCCACCGCCTGGCCAGCCCGGCTTGGCACTCGCGTCGATCAAGGCTGGGCGTCCACTCGCGGCAGCTCAAAGGCTTGAAGGAGTGGATTCCACAAAGCTCGTCGCCGTTTTCGCCAGAGCGCTCCAGGAAGGGACAGCAACCATGCTCCTGGCGCACAAGGAGGCTTCTCTCGCCTGGCCACCGGCGATCCGCATACTTGTCCCGGAAGTCCTCCCCGGTCAACCCCAGTTCACCGGCAATCCGCTGTGCTTCTGCCAAGTCCAGGCGAACCTGGTAACGGCGGCAGCACTCACCGCAGCGAAGACACGGGATAGCACGCTTGATCTCAGCTTTCGTTACCACCCCCGTCTTGAAAACTGTCCGTACAGAAAGAGAGGGAAGCGCCTCTAGGGGACTACTTCTTGGCGATCTCAAGCGCACTCTTGGCCTTTACTTTGATTTGCTTTGGCTTCACAGCCTCGGCCTTTGGCAGAGTCAGGGTGAGCATGCCATTCTCAAAAGTGGCCTGGGCCTTTTCACTCTGAATGGCAACTGGGAGCGTTACCGTGCGGCTGAAAACGCCGTAGCGGTGTTCTCTGCGAATGTAGTCCTGCTCCTTGATCTCCTTCTCCTCCTTGTGCTCACCCTTGACGGTGAGGGTGTCCCAGTAATGGAGATGTCCACTTCCTCAGGTTTCATCCCCGGAAGCGCCGCTTTCACCACCACATCATCCTTGGTTTGATAGATGTCCAAAGGCAGATTGCCTCCGGCCATCTCATACTGGGAGCGCGCGGGCCACATGAAGGTGTCCTCAAAGAGCCTGTCCATGGCCTGTCTTAGACTAGTCATTTCTCTATAGGGATCCCAACGTATCATGGTCATGACACTCCACCTCCTCTCAAGAGATTCGACCAGCTATCTTGGCACTTCCCTCGTCAGAGGGGGCGGTTTCCCTTCAGAAACCGCCCCCGAGTTTGCACTTCGCTACCTGTGGCTTAGTACTCAGGCGGCATAGCCGGCCCTGCTGGACCCTTGTCCTTTTCAGGGATATCAGTGACCAGTGCCTCAGTGGTCAATATCATCACAGCCACACTGGAGGCATTCTCCAATGCCGTCCTGACCACCTTCAGCGGGTCAATGATGCCCTTCTTCACCATGTCTCCGTATTCGTTCTTCTGCGCATCGAAGCCAATGCCGGGTTTGCTCTTCTTCACATTGTCCACCACCACCGATCCCTCGACACCGGCGTTGAAGGCAATCCATTTGATCGGCTCCTCGATGGCCTCTTTCAAGACCTTGACGCCAGTCGCCTCGTCGCCACCGTCCTTGATGTACTGATCGAGAGCAGCGGAGGCATTGAGCAGAGCTACTCCGCCACCGGGCAGGATGCCTTCCTCGACAGCCGCCCTGGTAGCTGATAGAGCGTCTTCAACTCGATGCTTCTTCTCTTTCAGTTCGGTTTCGGTGGCTGCGCCAACCTTGATGACCGCCACTCCACCGGCGAGTTTGGCCAACCTCTCCTGCAACTTCTCGCGATCGAAGTCAGAGGTGGTCTCGTCAATCTGAGCCTTGATCTGCTTCATTCTGGCCTTGATGGCCTCTTCCGAGCCCTTGCCTTCGACAACAGTGCAGTTGTCCTTGTCGGCCACTACCTTGCGGCACCGGCCGAGGTCAGCAGCGGTTACGGAGTCGAGCTTCCTGCCGACTTCCTCGGAGATTACCTTACCGCCAGTGAGGATAGCCATATCCTCCAGCATGGCCTTGCGGCGATCGCCGAAGCCAGGGGCCTTCACGGCGAGGCAGTTGATGGTGCCTCTTAGCTTGTTGACCACCAGGGTAGCCAGCGCTTCGCCCTCGATGTCCTCGGCAATAATGACCAGGTTCTTGCTGACCTGGAGTATCTTCTCCAAAGCCGGCAGTATGTCGGCCACAGCAGAAATCTTCTTGTCCGTGATCAGTATGTACGGATCATCGATGACGGTCTCCATGCGATCAGGGTTGGTGATGAAGTAGGGGCTGATGTAGCCACGATCGAACTTCATACCTTCGACAAACTCGGTCTCAAAGAGGAGTCCCTTGGATTCCTCTACGGTGATGACTCCATCCTTACCCACCTTCTCCATCACATCGGCAATGAGGTTGCCGATCTGAGCATCTACGGCAGAGATGGTGGCCACCTGGGCGATCTGCTCCTTGCCAGAGACAGAGATAGCCTTCTTCTTCAACTCCTCCACCAGGATGCCAACGCCCTTCTCAATGCCACGCTTGATGGCCATAGCATCAGCCCCGGCAGTGATATTCTTGAAGCCGCCGGAAACGATCGCTTGGGCCAAGAGTGTGGAAGTGGTGGTACCATCGCCACACTTGTCATTTGTCTTGGCGGACGCCTGCTTCAGAAGCTGAGCCCCCATGTTCTCAAACGGATCAGGAAGCTCTATTTCCTTGGCGATGCTGACACCATCGTTGATGACCGTGGGCGGACCCCACTTCTTATCGATAGCTACTGGACGGCCCTTCGGTCCCAGAGTAGGTCTAACGGAATCGGCCAGAGTATCCACGCCCTTCTTGAGGGCTCGCCTGGCTTCCTGACCGAAGATAATCTGTTTTCCTGCCATGTGTTACTCCTCCTTCCCTAGCTCTTCTTAGCCAGAATGTCGCTTTCGCGAACGACGATTAGTTCTTCTTCATCAATCTTGAGCTCGGTGCCGGTGTACCTGGCGTAGACAACGATGTCTCCAACCTTCACATCCATAGCGATTCGCTTCCCATCGTCGGTCATCTTGCCCGGACCGACGGCGACTACTTCGCCCTCCTGGGGCTTTTCCTTGGCAGTATCCGGCAGGACAATTCCTCCCTTGGACACTTCCTCACGCTTGGAGGGTTTAATCACCACCCTGTCTCCAAGCGGCTCCAGCTTGCTGGTCTTTGCCTTGCTTGCCATCTATTCCTCCTTCCTTTGTCTTGTATCCTATTTCTTCAGCTATTGTTGTTCACTCAATGAACTGCATTCCCACACACGACCACATATGCAAGCCGTGTTGCCAAGAACACTGCATCTATAAGTATAGGGAGGGCTGTGTTAGAATAACGCTGGAAGACTGTTAGAATTCCATTAGAATTTCGGGGCCGTAGCCGCACCCCAAAGCTAGAGATTGCTCACTTATGGACTTTTCCGATGCTATGCCACAGGAGGCTGACCTCCGGGCGACGCTGAGAATGATCCTGAAGAACGCCCTAGAGGCTCTGGGGGGCAGCGCGGGCGTGGTAGCCACGTGGGACGAGGAGGAGCACAGCTTCGTCGCCACTGACTCCTATGGTCTGGATGACAGGGCCCTCGAACAGCTCTTCCCCCTGCTCGACGAGGCCATACCCGACCTCGCAGTTAGTTCTCGGAGTTTCAATGTCCTCTCCGCCATTCTGGGACCACCATTGCCCAAGTCTGATCAGGGCCTGATCCTGGACCCGATAGTCGCCCTGCCGCTGCAAGTCGGGCGCCGGTCCTTGGGACTGATCTACGTGATGCGTCCCCGGGGTGCAGCATCCTTCTCGGGAATAGACCAATCGACATTGAATGCCTTTGCCCGACAAGCAGCTATTGCAGTGGACAACGCCAGGCTGGTGCAGAACCTCGTCGACGAGAAGACGAAGATGGAGTCCATGCTCGAAGGCAGCGCCGAAGGCATCATGAGCATAGACGCCCGGCGCCGCGTCGTCGGATTCAATGCCGCGATGGAGAGGATGTCCGGACATCCTCGAGAACAAGTGCTCGGCCTGCCTTGCTACCAGGTCTTGAATCTTCGTGACTGGGAAGGCAGGTCGATCTGCAACACCACCAGATGCCCCATGGTCACACGTCCGGCCGGCGGCCCTTCGACCTGCGAACTCCAGGGCAGGATTCAATCTGCTGATGGGCAAGACATCGAGGTGGCCATGGTCTACTCGGTGACCCGCTCCCGAGTCACCGGCCGGGCGGACAGCGCCGTCATCAACGTCCGGGACATCAAACGTTTGCGGGAGATCGAGAACCTCAGATCTGCCTTCCTGTCGATGCTGGGCCATGAGCTGCAGACACCTCTATCCATCATCAAAGGTTATACCAGTACGCTCGCCCGAAGTGACGCAAAATGGAACAAGAAGACGCTCCGTGAAGGGCTCCAGGTGATTGAGGAGGAATGCGATCGACTCAGCAAGCTGGTGAACAGACTCCTGCTTGCCTCCCGCATTGAAAGCCGCACTGTGACCCTCAAGAAAGAGCCTGTTCAATTGTCGGCCATGGCGAGTAAAGTGGTTAGACGGCTAGAGTCGGTGACCACAATTCACAAGTTAGAAGTGGACTTCGACCCTGACTTTCCAGAGGTGTATGCCGATCCAGATCGGATGGAGGAAGTGCTGACCAATCTGGTGGATAATGCCATCAAATACTCACCGAAGGGCGGAAGAATTGCCGTGACTGGGAGGGCAAACGGAGAGAATGTAGAGGTAACAGTCACCGATGAAGGCATCGGCATACCGCGGCGGGAATTGGGCCGGGTCTTCGAGCGCTTCCGACGCGGAGAGAACAGCCAAGTGCAAAAGGTGCGGGGAATGGGGTTGGGACTGTACATCTGCAAGTCGATCGTTGAAGCTCATGGCGGCAAGATAGAGGTATCCAGCGAAGCGGGCAAGGGTTCGGAGTTCACGTTCACCCTGCCACTGAATAGGGAACGATGAGGTCGTAGCAGGCCATTATGGTTTCAGGGTTCTCCGGTAAGACTGTCCTCGTGGTCGATGATGAATCGCGCATGGTGGAGTTCATAGCCATGAATCTGGAGTTGGAGGGCTTTCGGGTCGTCAGGGCAGCCAACGGGTCGGAAGCACTGGAGAAGGCGTCCAGGGAACACCCGGACTTGGTGCTGCTGGACATAATGATGCCGGAAATGGATGGTTTCGAGACACTGGAGGGACTCCGTGGGACCTCATCAGTCCCGGTCATCTTTCTGACCGCCAAGAGTGAAGAGGTTGACCGCATCAAAGGGCTCGACTTGGGTGCCGACGACTACATAACCAAACCTTTCAGCCCCAGGGAATTGGTCTCTCGCATCCGGGCAGTACTCAGGAGGACAGAGCCGGCAGCCGTGACCAATTCTGAGATCGTGGTTGATAATGAACTGCGGGTCAACTTCGACCAGAGGAAAGTCATAGTGCGAGGGCAGGAGGTCCGTCTCAGGCCGACGGAGTACCGCCTTCTCTATCAACTAGTGACCAATGCCGGCAAGCTGCTGACGCACGAGGTACTTCTCTCCCGGGTGTGGGGGGCAGAGTACCGCGACGAAGACCAGTACGTGCGGCTGTACATTACCTATCTGAGGCAGAAGATAGAGAAGGATCCCAAGAACCCCAAGTACATCCTGAGTGAGCGCGGTCTGGGCTACCGCTTCAAGGAGTTCGCCAGGTAGGGGCATATGCCCACCCCCGACTCAACGTAGGCCACACATCACCCCAGACCCAGAGCAACAGCGCCGCCGTGGGAAGACAACATCTCCCCGGCAGTTGCAGCGGTGGACTGATGGCAGCGCTAATCCCGGCTGCTGCCTTTGTGACATTCCTGTGACATTTTTCGACTATTCTGAGAGAAATCGGTGAGGCCTGTCCTGTCTGCCGAGACACAGCGGTGAGTGCACCGGGGTACACTACTTCCTGACGATCCCATCGTCACACCCCCCAGGGGAGGAATGGGGAGGAGGATCAACTAAATATATTTCGGGCTGAGCCATTCCGAAGCGCAAGAGTGACCCTGACCAAGTCACAGAGGACCTCCTTCCCCATTCCTCGCCAATAGAGTTAGTGCAACACCTCCAGCGATAGCCCTTTCCGTTCATGTCGTCATCTGCAATGCGAGCACTGACCTCTCCTGCATTTGAACCCACTTCCCTGCAATAGGCAGCCAGCCAGTTACAGTATCAGAGGCTGCGCAATCACTCATCAACTGATGCGAGAGTGGACAGCAGGTTCGATGTCAGCGGCGGCTTACAGCTGGTGCACCACGCACTTTGGTCCCGAAGGCAGTCCCACCACAGCTAGTCTGCTCTGCCAGCCCCGGATTCACGGGTGCGGCCAACTCATCGGGGTAATCCTGAATTACACGGAACACACCTGCGTGGGATGCAAGGAGGCCGTACGAACAATAGAGGTCAGAGAGACCGAGGTTCGATCACGGCGAAGGAAGTGCCAGGGGTACCAACGGAGGGATAGGGAGTCCAAAGAGACAACGGACGATTTGGATCGCTCTGCAAACGCCTCAGGCCAGCGGGAACCCGCCAGGAAAGAACTTCGGGTTTCCCACCGCCGTCTCATCAACAGGCATTCTGGACATCTTTGAACTTGAATCCCCCTTGATGAAACACATGCAGACAGGCATCCACAACAGCAGAATCGAAGAGAGTACCGTTGCCCTTTGAGATTTCCTCAAGGGCCTTCTCCGTTCCCAAAGCTGCTCTGTATGGCCGGTGTGATGACATGGCTTCCACTACATCAGCAACCCCTAGAATCCTCGCTTCCAAGTGGATTTGATCACCACGCAGGCCAGAGGGATAACCTGAGCCATCTATTCGTTCGTGATGTTGAAGCACAATATCAGCGATCGGCCATGGGAACTCTATTTTCTCCAGGACATCATATGCGGCCTTGGGATGCTGCTTGACGATCTCGAATTCGATCGGTGACAGCGGAGCAGGTTTGTTCAGAATCTCAGTCGGAACACAGACTTTGCCTACGTCATGAATCAGCCCAGCAATGCGGATTATGGGAAGACGCGATTCAGCCACGCCCATTTGCCTGGCAATTTCGCAGGCAAGATCAGCAACACGAACTTGGTGACCAGCGGTGTAACGGTCCCTCGCCTCCACCATCGTGGCCAAGGCCTGGATAGTGCCCTCCATCGCCCTGCCCAGCTTGTCAAAGCTAGTCCTCAGTTCGGCAGTCTGTTCCCGTACCCGTTCCTCAAGAGAGTCAAATGCCGTCTTGATGGCAGCCTCGGCCCTCTTCCGTTCCGTAATGTCGCGGAACACCATAACCGCTCCGGTCAGCACGCCCTTCTCATCGATCATGGGCGCTGCGCTGTCCTCAACCGGGACTTTATCCCCGTTCTTGGTGACCAAGAGAACCGGTGCAGTCAAGTTCATCACGACTCTCTGCTGGATGGTCTCAGCCATTGGGCTCTCGACAGGGATAAGAGCCTTCTCATCCACGATCTTGAAGACTTCATCCAGCTCTTTCCCGACTGCCTCTTCCTGCTTCCAACCAGTCACGCTCTGAGCGGCAGGATTCATTAGCGTTATCTTCATGTCCGTATCGGTGACAATGACGCAGTCAGCTATACACCTGACTGTAGTAGCATACCGCCGCTCACTCTCTCGCAGCTTTGCTTCCATAGAGTGCTTGTAAAGGGCCGTTTCAATGGCGGCATACAGCTCTTTCTCAGAGAAAGGCTTTATCAGATAGCCAAAAGGCTCAGTCAGCCTGGCTCGCTCCACAGTCCGGTCGTCAGCGAAAGCAGTGAGATAGATGACGGGAATCTCGATCCGATCGCGGATCTGCTGCGCTGTCCGAACACCATCCACCTCCCCCCTTAACTGAACATCCATCAAGATCAAATCAGGGTGCTTCGCAGTGGCAACAGACACGGCTTCCTCGCCGCTGACGGCCGTACCGCATATCGAATGTCCCATCTTGGTAAGCCTCTCTTGAATCTCCATGGAGATCACGGCCTCATCTTCGACCACCATTATTCGTGCCTTCTCCACCATTTCTGCTATCCTCCTCCAACCTTGGCGCTCGCAGTTTGTCCCTGTTGCGATGTGCCTGCAGTTGCCTGGTCTTTCTTCCTGGCATCAATGAATTTGAACTTGAACTCCGTGCCTTTGCTTCTGTTCGTTTGCATATCTGCGCCCAATTGCTGCGCCAACATCCTCACCAATCGAAGGCCAAGAGACGACGACTTCTCCAAGTCGGTATCAGGCGGGAGGCCGACTCCGTTGTCACTGACAATCAGGGTGATCCTGCCATCAATGTCTCTGTAAAGGGTGATGCGTATTTCACCGGTTCTGCCACTCGGGAAGGCATACTTCAGCGAGTTTGAGACTAGCTCGTTGACTATGAGCCCACACGGGACCGCGGAATCCAGGCTGAGGAAAGCATTGCTGGTATCGAGTACCAGGCGGATAGACTTCCGGTCGACACCGTATGAAACTAACAAGGCATCTGTCAGGTCACGAGCGTACTCCCCAAAGTCAACATCTCCTTGCTCGTTATGGGGCTGCACCTTCTCTTTGTACAGCTTCTCATGTATGAGCGAGATGGACTTGACCCGATTCGAACTCTCCTCAAATATCTGCATGGTCTTCGCGTCATCGAGTCGTGTCGACTGTAGGTAGAGCAGGCTGGCGATCACCTGGAGGTTGTTCTTGACCCTATGATGGATCTCCTTGATGAGTATCTCCTTCCTCTGTGCTTCCGCATGACGCTGGCTCACATCAAAAACGACGCAGAGTAGTTCGCCTTGTTTTGCGCTGGCCATCATACGGACCTCGTAGAAGAACTCCCGGCCATCAACCGGTAGCTGGAATTCAAATATCTGCGCCTCACCCGTCTGCACAGCTCGATCCATATGATCCAACCCTCTGGTGATCACCTCTCTTGTCAGATCGCTGTATTGCTTCAATGGGTGATAGAGCATCTTCCCCTGGATCTGCCTGTATGGCTCTAGCATGTTTCCGCCCTTGGCTGATCTGCCCTCCAGCAGGGTGCCGTCCATCGCTATGCGATACATGTAATCCGGAATCCCCTTGACCAGAGCCTTGTTTTGAGCCTCGCTATCGCGCAGCTCCTTCTGTGATTTCTCCAAAGACGCCAGCATCGAATTGATGGACATTTCGAGACTCGTCAGTTCGTCATTCCCCGTCACGTCAACTCGCTGTGACAGGTCCCCTGTTGTGCGGACTTTGACCACCCCATTACTCAATCGCAACAGACGCAGCAACAGGGCTCTCTCCACAGCGTAGTTGCCAGCTATGCCGGTCACTACGGCAATTCCCGTAATGGCGCACAGAAGGTACACTATTGTGGTTTGCCCCTGGTGGTGTATGTCCCTCGGCAGGTCAATCTCCAGAACCAGCGCCGGCTCGCCGCTTATGTCATCGAGAACGCCGTACCCCGCGACAGTACTCGAGCTCAGCGCCCGCACGTAGGTCGGAATGCCATCCTCGGTAATCGGCTCGGTAGTGCTAACCTTGTCCGGCACTTCTGGATCGCCAAACCGATACAGAATGAGCGGCAAATGGGTTACCTCAGACAATCTCGCCACTTCGGTTGCGTCCAGATATCGCGCAAAAACGAGCCTGCCTTCGAGGGGCACGCCACTAACCGAGACCACAGTTGGATATGAGGCAACGAGAATGGGACCTTCAGAGAGCATCAGTAGGCCTGTCACTCCAACTTGACCTTCCGGCGGCTGCATAACTGGACTGTCCTGTGAGAGTTGACTTGCCAGATCGGCCGGTACAGCCAACGGAGTCCCCTGGTCCAGGTCGAATCCATAGCCAAGTGGAAGCTGGCCAGGCATGGCAAACAGGATGAAGTTGAGTCCGAGAGTGGTGAACGTGGTCTGGTCGATGTTCAGCCTCAAGTACGTTTCCCCACCGTCAACGACCACCGTGCTAGCAGTCAGTTGGTCTCCCGAGGTAATGCTTATCTTAGAGAAATCACTGTACAGCGCGCTTACCGCCCGGCCGACATTCTGGCGGGTCTCCCTCCTCTCAAGTTCGTCAAAGCGCCTCATCAGGATGGTTTGTGAGACAATGATAGAAATGACGATGGCTGCAGTGATCGCCAGAACGATCGCGAGTATCCCTTTCCTGCGAAGCGTCATTTTCTCAGCATTCTCCCAACATAGCCGGACATGCCTTGCGCATCGTGCGGCATAAACCCGCCTGCCATTCGGTGCTGCACTCCGTGCTCCATCGAATCACATTGGAGCCGAGCGGACACCAGCGTGACAGATACTGGTACGCGGTTCTCGGAGCACACAACATCATGTCCAAGCCGATAACAGCTAGTCTGCAACAAAAACTTCACATTTGTGTCTCAATGAGGGAGTCGAGCCTCTCACGATCTTCACCACGTCAGTTGAGACAGACATGTCAGATGGGTGCACTATGTCCACTGCTGGGTGTCAACCGGTCCGCTGGACCTGCGGGCGGCTGCACCCCCGACTTCCACCCCAGGCCCGGTTCAGCCAAGGCCACGCCCTGCGGATGTCATCAAAACGTATGCCCCCATGGTCGGCAGCCTTGAATGGTTTAGAGCTTGTTGACTATGATAGAGTCAGAGGCGGGCTGTCATTAGGATGAAATGGTGGGGATATTGGCAAGTCACTTGATAACATCGATTGTGCTGGCGGGTGGCAAGGGGACACGTCTGGGAAAAGACAAGCTCCTGGAAGTGGTGGGGGATCGGCCACTGCTTCAGAGGGTCATCGACAGCTTGAGCCCGATCAGCGAGCGGATCCTGGTGGTAACTGCGCAGGGACAGAAACCCCCCGCCATTCAGGCAACACAGACTACGGTGGCCTCGGTGCCAGACATCTACCCAGGGAAGGGCGCCCTGGGCGGTATCTATACCGGATTGACAGCCACCAACTCCCAGTACAGTCTGGTTGTGGCGGCAGACATGCCCTTCTTGAATCCTGATCTATTGCAATACCTGGTTGGCGTGGCGACTGGTTTCGACGTCGTGATGCCCCGGATTAATGGGGAGATTGAGCCGCTTCATGCTGTCTACTCCAGGGACTGCCTTCCCTCAATCCAGGAACAGATAGAGAGAAACCAGCTTCAGATCAGAGTCTTCCTAGAGCAGGTTAGAGTGAGGTACATCGAAGCGGCGGAGATCGACAGGTTCGACCCCCGGCACCTGAGCTTCTTCAACGTCAACACGCCAGAGGACTTGACGAAAGCCCAGGAGATCGCGGCCGAAATCGGGAGTAGCTGAGTCACTACCGGGGATCAGCAGTCTCAGACAGACAGGTCACGGGTAAAGTTGGCGCCCCTCGTCGTCCTCCAGGATAATGGCATTCTCGGAACAGCTCTCCGCAGCCTCAAAGAGTCGGCTGTCATCCACGGAGTGAGTGTCTATCACCACCGCCTTGCCAGCCTCATCGAGCCTGAAGACCGTGGGCGCCAGGACTGCGCAATTCCCCAGCCCGCGGCAGAGATCTCTATCCACACGTACCTTCATCTTGACTCCCTGTGACCCAGTGCCAAGGCCGACCTCGAAGTCGTGCAACCCTAGTCTACACCTTCTCCGCCACAGCTTCGAACCCGGCATTCCAACCGAGGCAACGGTCTGCCATCTCCGAAATAGGACGGCCCCCGTTGCCACATCCTGCTAGGACTATCCCTATCCACCACCTCACCACATTCGGCTGGCAACACTCAGGTACAGATAGTTCTCAAGGTTCAGAGCTTGGGCATAGGATATTTGCAGAGAAGCGTTCGGGTTCTCATTAGCGTTCGGATTGTATCTCCCATTGGGCGACAGTACCATGAGATCTTTGTATGTCGCCTGCCTTTTGAGCCTCAGCCGCCGAGTCAATCAAGTTGTTTGGATCTGCCCCTTCAACTCCTAGCGACGCCAGACTAACCTGTTCCGCACGCACCTGGTTCTTGATGAAATTGGCCTTGGATTGCCCCTCGACAACAAACGCTACCCCAGGACCAAAGCCGCTATCCCCAAGCCGATTACTGCGATACTAATGAACCGAGCCAGGCGTGACATGTTTCTACCTCGTCTTACTCTCCTTCTTACTTATGTGGGTGTGGCACCAACTTCCTTGCTTGCCTGCAGGTCGGCCACATCCTGCAAGGTAACGGAGTCCAGCGCCTTTTTCATGCATTCACCCACTTCGACCCAAATCTGTCGTACCGCACAAGACACTGATCTCCTTGTACCTACCGGCATCACTTGCACACCCGATCAGGTCAATCGGCCCTTCGAACACCGCCGCTATTTCGGCCATCCTAATGTCAGATGGGGACCTTCTCGGCACGAATCCACCACCTGCCCCTCGCACGCTCCTCACAAACCCAGCAGCCCTGAGTTGCATGAAGATCTGTTCGAGGTAGCTATGTGATATCTCCTGCCTTTGAGCGATCTCCTTGAGCGCCACCGGGCTATCGCCAGCCTGCATTGCCATATCAACCATGGCCCCCATCGCATATCTCGTCTTCGCAGATGCTCTCATGCTTTACCTAACTATGTTGATCAGTGTGATCAGGTTGGTGATCATTATACCAGTGCCTGTCAATACCTACCGGGCTTATTGACAGGGGTCACACGCCGAGTTAGACTACGCGATACAGCTGGTCGCACTGCAGCCTTCACTGCTAAAAGCCCGGCTCCACAGCGACCCCCAGTCAACTGAAACGGTTCCATACAGATTGTCCTGGCAGTGTGCGCAGAGGAACACAGATAGGTTGGGGGATGAGCATATCATCTGAAGACGTCAAACACCGATCTACGGTGGCCTATTTCTGCATGGAGGTCGGCCTCGATCCGGCCATGCCCACTTATGCTGGCGGTCTCGGGATGCTCGCCGGCGACACTCTGTCAGCCGCCGCCGATCTGGGCGTTCCCATGGTCGGCCTGACCCTTCTCCACCGAAAGGGCTACTTCCGCCAGCACTTGGACGGTGAAGGCAACCAGACCGAGAGCCCTGCCATCTGGTCCCCAGAGAAACTGCTGGAGCCGATGCCCGAGCGCGTATCAGTGACTATAGAAGGGCGAGCTGTGCAGATAAGGGCATGGCGCTACAGACTGACCGGTATCTCAGGCCACATTGTCCCTGTTCACTTCCTGGATACGGCGCTTCCCGAAAACACCTCCTGGGACCAGACGCTCACTGACTACCTCTACGGCGGAGATAATCACTACCGGCTCTGCCAGGAGGTCATATTGGGGCTGGGAGGCGCAGCCATGCTCTCCGTCCTTGGCTATCGCAAGGTGCAGGTTTACCACATGAACGAGGGCCACTCTGCTCTCCTGACCCTTGCTCTGGCGAAAGAACTGTCCGGAGAAAACGGCCTGCGCGACTTGTCTCCGGTGACCAAAGATGCGGTGAGACGGCGGTGCGTTTTCACCACTCACACCCCAGTCCCTGCCGGCCATGACCGCTTCCCTGCATCGTTGGTATTACAGGTGCTGGGCGATGAACTAACGTCCGCTCTCCAGTCATGTAAGTGCCTTCTTGACAGCACACTGAACATGACATACCTGGCATTTTCCTTCTCCCACTACGTGAATGGCGTGTCCATGCACCATGAAGAGATCGCGCACAGTATGTTTCCCAACTACCCCATCAACTCCATCACCAACGGAGTGCACGCGGTCAATTGGACAGCGCCGTCTCTCAAAGAAGTGTATGACCGGCACATCCCCGAGTGGCGCTGGGACAACCTTTACCTGCGCTACGCCGTGAGCATTGCCCTCGAAGAAATCAGGCAGGCCCACCAACACGCCAAGAAGGGACTGATAGCCGAGGTGAATAAACGTACAGGGCAGCGCCTGGATCCGGAAGTCCTGACCATCGGCTTCGCCAGGCGGGCCACTGCGTACAAGAGAGCAGACCTTCTTTTCTCCGACCTGGATCGCCTCACAAGGATGGCTCAACAGGTCGGCCCTGTGCAGGTGATCTACGGCGGCAAAGCCCATCCGCAGGACGACGGTGGCAAACGACTGATACGCAGCATCTTTGGGGCAGCTGCCGCCCTGAGAGACACTCTGAGAGTCGTCTATCTTGAGGAATACGACATGAGCCTGGCCAAGTACGTCTGCTCTGGGGTCGACTTGTGGCTCAATACGCCACAGAGACCATTCGAGGCTTCCGGCACTAGCGGCATGAAGGCGGCGCTTAATGGCGTACCCAGTCTGAGTATTCTGGACGGCTGGTGGATTGAAGGCAATGTAGAGGGCGTGACCGGCTGGTCTATCGGCGACAGTTGGGAACCCGAAAGCGATCCAGCAAAGGAGGTCTCCTCCCTATACGATAAGCTGGAGCACGTGATTCTCCCAATGTTCTATCAGAAATCGGACGAGTACTCCCGCGTCATGCGCTGGGCCATCGCCATTAACGGTTCGTACTACAACGCCCAACGCATGCTTTTACAGTACCTGAACAACGCGTACGAGGCGACGGCCAGTGCAGTCTGGGCCCCGAAGTACCCGCACGAGTACGACCACGGGTAGCCCGGCCATAGAGCAGCCGATCCATGTAGGAAGAAGCGGTTGCCCCAATCTGCATGGAGGCAAGCTCACCCAGTGTCATTCAGCAACTGTTCCCCCGCTACGTTTTGCATGCCCTGCTGAGTTGGCCGCGATCTCATCCAGCGCCCTCTTCATTCGCTGCCAATGGGTGCCCTGCCAGTAGACCCGGCTGCAAGAGGGACACTGCATATACTGGGTCTGTGTACGAAAGACGTACGGAGGCACAAGGTCTTTCACCTCCTCCTTACCCCTGGGCACCAGTCGCTGGTTGCACTCCAGGCAGCGCGTGAACTGCAGTTGCCGACAATCGAGGTTCAGTTCCTTCAACACCTGCATAAGCTGCTGTTTTGGGTCATCGTCTCGGCTCAGGATCACCCTCAAACTGCCGTTGGCCGCCACGCGCCGCTTGGCGATCTGAGTGTCCCTGGTGACGACAACCCGTCCCTCTTTCATGGCCATGTCAACCAGATGACCATCCTCGATATCGTTGAAGAAGAGGGTATCGTACCCCATCATCCTCAGCCATCGGGCCAGCTTGCCGGCATTGCTGTCGACGATGAAGGTGATCTCCATTGGCACCTCTAGACGGAGACTGTCATCCCTTCTCGCCCCAAGGTAATGCTCGCACCCAGTTCTTGGGCGATCTCAGCTACTTCTGCAGCAACCTCGGATTCGTGTGCTGGGTCGAGGTGTATGAGCACAGTCCGGGGCACATACCCCTTCAGTTTGCGGAATTCCACTAGCTCTGTCCTTAGCAGTTGAGGAGAAAGGTGCGTCGTTCTTCTGGCCCAAGCCTCCATCTTCTGCGGCCAGCTCAGTTCAGTTATGAGCAGGTCAGGAGAGACGTGTTCCCAGCAACCCGACAGGCCTCCGGCTGTATCGCCGGTGAAGAACAGACTCTTCCCTTCGGGAGAGGTGACCTGGAATCCCACGGTCGGCACGCCGTGCGGTACCGGGAGGGCCATGACGCTGTACCCCTCAATACTCATACGCTCATGTTCCTCTACCGTAATGAAGTTGAGGGCTGGCTGAGACTCAGGCCATTCCATGAAATTGGGATAGAGATCGCCGTCGAGGAGGTGAGTCGAGAGAGCCTCGAATACCGCTGCAGTGCCATAGACGTCCAAGCACCCGTGGTAGGCGAAGTTCATGCCTATCATTGGCAGGTCCTTCACGTGGTCATAGTGGTAGTGCGTTATCAGGATGGCCTTCAGCTTCCGCTGATCGTGCAAGGTCAAGCCTGAGCACAAGCTGCCCGCGTCGAGAGCCAAGATCTCGTCAATGACCAGTGCCGTGGGCTTGGCGCTGGCCATCTCCGTTATGTGAGCTCCCAGAATCCGGACTTCCATCAGCCCTTATCCATTCGGTCGTCGCCTTACCGTCATCGGTCGAGCGTCGGTCCCCAGAAGCCCTTATACCACAATGGCTCGTTTCGGGCAAACCTCCCATAGGACACAGTATGAGGGTTCGACTGCAGAAACGGCGTTGATCGGTTTGCTTTTCGGCACTCGTCATGATATACATGAATTACTCGCGCTAAGCTGAGTGGAAAGGTCATGCCTGGCTGGTCGTGAATCTTGATTCTGTGCCCTGCAACTCAACTCCGCACTCCGGTTTCTCCCAGGAAATGGCCCTCAGGGTGAGACATGCTGTCACCCATGAGTTCTTTCAGTCGCATGTGTTCCGGAGGATTTGCCTTTGAGCAGACCTGAACTGATCCTGCTGCATGCCCCTAGCAACTACGATTTCCGTAAGCGGTCCATTGTCTATGGTCCTATAAGTGATGTCATCCCTTCCACACCTATATTTGAGATGTATCCGATCGGGTTCATCAGCATCGCCGGTCACCTGGAGAAGGCCGGTATTCGGACCCGGATCGTCAACATTGCCAACCGGATGCTGACCGAGCCTAGCTTCGATGTCGAACGGTTTCTGAGCAAGCTCCACCCGGTGGCATTTGGCATCGATCTCCACTGGTTGCCTCACGCCCAGGGCAGTCTCGAGTTGGCCAAGGTGGTCAAGAAGCTCCATCCATCCGTCCCAGTCATCTTCGGCGGCCTCTCGTCCACTTTCTTCTATGAGGAGTTGATCGGGTATCCGCAGGTCGATTTTGTCGTGCGCGGTGATTCTGCCGAAGAGCCCACGCTGCAGCTTATGCGTCGGATCAAGGCCAAGGGGAGTTTCGACGACATCCCGAACGTGAGCTGGAAAGACAAGGACGGAGTGCCGCATCACAACCCGTTGTCGTGGGTTCTTACAGATCTGAACGGCATTCCTTTGGACTATGCCTATCCGGTCAAGTCCGTGATCCGGTACCGGTCTCTTTCGGGCATGTTGCCCTTCAACAATTGGCTGGACTATCCGGTCACCGCCGTCTTCACCTGCCGAGGCTGCACCCTTAACTGCCACTCTTGCGGTGGATCAAGCTCCGCTTTCAAGAGCATGTGTCGCCGCGATGAGTTGGCTTACCGCAGTCCGGCGCTGCTGGCCGATGATATCCACAGCATACAGCGCTATCTCAGGGGCCCGGTATTCATCATCGGAGACATCCGTCAGGCTGGCAATGGGTACGATGACGAACTTCTCCGGGCTATGAGTCGCCGCGGCGTGAACGGGCCAGTGGTGCTGGAGCTGTTTTCTCCCGCAGGAGACGATTTCTTCAAGAAGGTCAGCCAGGTCATTCCCCACTACAACATCCAGATGTCCACAGAGTCACATGACGAAGGAGTGCGGCGCGCTTTTGGCAAGGGCTGGCGCAACGTCGATGTCGAGGAGACTATCAGGGCAGCGATCACAAACAATTGCCGGAGGTTCGACCTCTTCTACATGATCGGTTTGCCGAAACAGGATCGCAACTCGGTGATGGGCACTGTCGACTATATGGGAGCACTGCTGAGAGAGTACGGCAAAGGGAACATCGTACATCCTCACATATCTCCATTGGCGCCGTTCATTGATCCGGGGAGCCAGGTTTTCGATCGGCCGGAAGAGTTTGGCTATTGCCTGTTCTACCGTACACTCGAGCAGCATCGTCAGGCGCTGATTTCCCCGGCCTGGAGCCACATGTTGAGCTACGAGACGAATTGGATGAGCCGCCAAGGTATCGTGGACGCCACCTATGAGGCAGCGATAGGTTTCAACCAAGCCAAAGCGCAGTTTGGGGTCATCAGGCCAGAGGAGGCCAACCAGGTCGAGGCCAGGATCAGGAGGGACATGGGGTTGATCGCGGCACTCGACCGCCGAGTTGCGGAGCACGGGGAATCGTCATCGGCTCAGGACGAGGACGAACTGGCTTTGGCAGCGACATGCTTGAAGCGAGAACTCCAGTGGCCGGCAAGATCCTTCATTCGCAGCATGCCTCGCATACTGTGGAGTCTCTGCAGACCATAGGCTACTGACACGTTTCCTGTTCGACGGCGTGTTGGCGCTGTATTGAAAGGTGCTATAATCTCAACTGGAGAAGCAGCCGTGCAGAGAAACAGACACCTCCTCGTCATTCTTGTGCTCATCATGAGCCTTCTGGTGTCAAGTGCCAGCTGCACCCTCTTCAAGACAAGCCATGGAACCAAGGCGTCGGACGAGCCCATCAATCCCAACTGGGAGCCCGCATACGTGCAGCCTGAGGCGCTGGCTCCGCTGAACACCGACAACCTGGTGGCCATACTCGCTCCGACCGTGGTCTCAATCATCAGCGAACACATTTCTTATGACCGCTTCTTTAGGGCGGTTCCCGAGAGGGGGGCGGGCAGTGGGGTTATCATAGACCCTCAAGGCTACATTGTGACCAACGCCCACGTCGTGAAGGATGCTGACAGTTTGACCGTGGTTCTCTACGATGGGCGCACGTTTGATGCAGTTGCCTGGGTCATGGATACACAGACGGACCTGGCCGTGGTAGAGATCGAGCCGCGCGAGGAGCTTCCCTACGCCCATTTTCTCAGCGACTCTCTGCATAAACTGAAGGTACTTGAAAAGGTGGTGGCCGTGGGCAATGCCCTGGCTCTGCCTGGAGGTCCCACCTGGACCGATGGTACTATCAGCAGCGCCGGGGGACGTTCTATCACGGAGCCAAACGGTGTGGTGCTCTACGACATGATACAGACGAGTGCAGCCATCAACCCAGGTAATAGCGGAGGGCCATTGGTTAATGCGGCTGGCCAAGTCGTTGGCATAAACACGGCCATAGCATCGAATGCTGAGAACATCGGTTTTGCCGTAAGCACGGACACGGCTATTCCCGTAGTGAACTCCCTGATTAAGAAGGGGTTTGTATCTTGGGCCTGGCTGGGTGTGAAGATGCTGACGGTCACCCCGGCCATCCAGTCGGAGTACGGCCTGTCAGTTGACTACGGCGCCCTCGTCGTCGAGGTGATCTCAGGCAGCCCGGCAGACAAGGCCGGTCTGGAGCCGGACGACGTTATCATCAAGTTTGGTGACGTGGAGACAAAGGATTCTGATCAACTCAGAGCGGCCATTCGAAACCACGTTCCCGATGACAAGGTGACCGTCACTTACATTCGTGGTACCAGCACCGTCACCACTGACGTCAGGTTAGTTCAAAGACCATCCTCATGATGGGGACGTTTCCGAATCTGGCCTTGCTCGTCGAACCTCGCCACAGTGTGCCCCCTGAATTCCTGCAGGTCTTCCTGGGCGGAGTGAAAGCTTTCAACCCAGTGGACACTGGTGTGGCTTTGGCACCGGCGTCACTTGTGGACACTGCTCAAGAGAACGGGAGGACGCGGCAACATAGAGAACGTCCTGCATAAGAGTAAGGTCAAAGAGCTGCGCCCGATCTTCTACCCGAGATCGATTGCCGTGGTTGGCGTTTCGAGTGACGAGGCCCGAGTTCCCGCTTTGTGGTTCAAGAGCCTCATGTCTAGCGGTTTCAAGGGCGACGTCTATGCCGTGAACAAGAAGGGAGGCCAGTTCCATAGCTACAGGATATCGTCCAGCCTGACTTCTATCCCTGGACCGGTCGATCTGGTGATCGTCTGCATCCCCCGCTCGTCGGTGATCGACCTGCTACGGGAGTGCGCCGAGAAGAAGGTCAAGTGCGTCCAATTCTACACCGCCGGATTCTCGGAGGCAGGAGAACCGAAGTGGGCTGACGCAGAGCAGAAGATGGTGCGGATCGCGCGAGAGGGCGGTTTCCGGATCATCGGGCCTAACTGCTTCGGTGTGTACAATCCGAGGTACAACATTCCGTATGGGCCATTCAACGTCATGCCGTCTCTGGGGTCAGTGGGACTCATTGTCCAGAGCGGCGGGATTATGGGCAAGATCCTGGAATATGGGATGGTCCAGGGCCTCGGGTTTGGCAAAGGCGTCAGCATAGGCAATGCCGCCGATATCGGAGTCGCCGATTTTCTGGAGTATCTGGCGCTCGATGATGAGATCAAGACCGTTGGTCTTTACCTAGAAGGGCCGCGGGACACCCGACGCCTGTTTGAAGTGATAAGAGCCACGACCGAGACGAAACCGGTGGTGGTGTGGAAGGGCGGCAGCAGCCCAGCAGGTGACAGAGCCATATTCTCTCATACCGGTGCGCTGGCATCACCCGCCCCCGTGTGGTCAGGGGCTTTGCGACAGGCTGGAGCCATCGAGGTCCGCAGCCTGGAGGAGATGTGCGATACGCTGCTCCTGTTGAACAGGTTTGGGCGCCTGCGGCGAGGCAATCTCGGCGCCATTTGCGGGCTGACCGATGGGGGTGGGGGGGAGGCAGTGCTGATATCCGATGTGTGCACCGCTGCCGGCGTTGAAGTGCCGCTCTTGCGGGAGAAAACGGCCAAGGCTCTAGTGAACTCAATCGGCCAGGTTGGCAGCGTGCTGACCAATCCGGTGGACATGAGCCAGCGGCAGGCCATTGCACCAGCAGTGAAACAGGCTCTGGATCTGGTGGCAAATGAACCCCAGATCGACGTCATCCTCGTATACGAGAACGCCGGAGTTCTGCTGGACGTCTACCCGAGAGAAGTCACCAGAGACGTTAATGAAGTCTTTCTGGATTTCGGCCGCAAGAGCGCGAAACCTCTGGTGCTGGTGCTGCCTCCGGGGCCGGCAGAGGTTCGCCGCCGGGAAATCGAGGAGAAGTTCAAACAGGCAGGGGTGCCCATCTTCCCCAGCGTCGAGCGCGCCGCCAAGGCCATCGGGAACCTGAGCCGCTAGGCAACGTATCCACGACCACTCCACCACCCACGCTTGGCTCATAGACAGAGAGGAGCCTGACGTGAAGAACTAGTCAGGTGAGAGACTCTAGAGCCCTTCAGAACCTTCCGGCTTGACGGAGTCCCGACGATGCCTCCAGGTTTGAGATACTCGTTTCGTTATGGCACACTGGGTTGGTGGCAGAATTGGACTTTGGCTCTGTACTGCTCATAGCTATTGGGCTGTCTGCCGACTGTTTCGCCGTCGCGCTGGGAGCCAGCACCTCAGCGAAGGGCTCCTCCTATCTCCAAATGCTCCGCGTTTCTCTGGCTTTCGGAGTATCCCAGGCCCGTGATGCCGGTGCTGGGATGGTTGGCCGGAAAGACACTAGTCAATCTGATATCAGACTACGATCACTGGGTGGCTTTCGCCCTGCTCCTCATCATCGGCGGCAGAATGATCTGGGACTCATTCCATTCGAACGATAATGAGGGAGCGGACAGGGATTTCTCCAAGGGAGCGGTGCTGCTGACTCTGGCTGTGGCAACAAGCATCGACGCTCTTGCCGTTGGCCTTAGTTTTGCCTTCCTTTCGGTGAACATAGTGATGGCTGTCTTGACCATTGGAGGAGTCGCTCTTCTGATTACTGCTGTTGGCTTCCTGGTGGGCAGGAAGGCAGGGCAACTGTTAGGCAAGCGAGCCGAGACCATCGGTGGGATTATTCTGATTGGCATCGGGATCAGAATTCTACTGACCCGCATGATCTGACACTCGCATCCTCTCGTGCACAGAGCGAACGGCGGCGACCACAGAGCCAGCAGGATGTCAATCCTTTCCTAATCAAAAAGGAAGGGACCCCAACAGGTCCCTTCCCTCACTAGACTGGTCAATACAGATTAGGGCATAGTAGCGCCAGGGTATATCTTGCGAAGCCCCGCAATGTCTCCACTCTCCAGGGTTCGAGCCTTCAACTCGCCCGTCGATCCGTAACCGTACATTGTCTGCTCGCTGGCAGCCTTGCTGTACAGATCGCCAAGCATGAGCCAGTGGCCAGCTTCGTGAGTCATGATGTCCTGTACATCGTAGTATCCTGCAATTCCCGTCTGCGTGTCGGGATCTCCAGCCACCGCATTCTGTGTCCAAGGAAGGTCAGTATTCATGGCGGTGTCGACCTCAACAATACGCTTGTCTTTTCCGTACCATATCATGGTCACCGCGATGGCGTTGGGATAAGAGTTGCTTAGAGACGCCCAGCCAACTTCGTTCATGTTGTTACTGAATCCACCGTCAGCGAAGCTGCTGGGTGTACCCGTCCAAGACGCGCTGTCGCATACAAAACTAATGTAAGACTGCTCATCAGCTTCCCATGTGACAAGTGATGCCTGCAGGCCGCGCAGAAAGGCGCTATCGCCACCGCCATCGACTACGTAGTGGACAGGGATTCTCGAATCAGCCCAGTGTATCCCGCTGTACTTGTACAAGGCCTTGCCAGAATTGGCTGGCCGTGCAGGGGACCCGTCCTTATCTGCAGATACGCCTGCGTAGTGGACGAAGGTAATCTTGTTCAAGACCGGAGGTCCATTGCCTCCTATCGGAGCAGCCACTGCACTACTCACCAGCCCAAAGGTCAGTGCCAAAACCACGCAAAGTCCAATCACCAACTTGATCGTTGTGTTCATTCTGCCTTGCCTCCCTCCAGACATGTTATCTTCTTGTAGAACGGATACAGTAGTGAACAACTAGAGATTATAGCACGAGCCTGTGGGAATCGAATTGGCCCCACCCTGAAATTGCGAACTACCGGTGCCTACACGCGACGCCTTAACATGAAGATGGCTGGTCAGCCAGTCTCAAGTGACTCCCTGCACAGAGTCACTCACACCCCCCAGTTTGAGACTGACTGACAGCCATTCGCTTCCTACCGGCATGATCGTGGACACCAGGAGAACAGAGAACTACTAGATATCTTCACTGGCCAGATCGCCCCGAACAGTAACCACCCCTTCGTCACACCCCTCAGGGGAGGGTCTTCAAAGACGACAACGCTTCCCCAAAAACGGAAACCGACCTGGACAGGTCGGTTTCACTATTGACTCCCCGCTGCCCAAGTGACCACATGCAGGCAGCGGTTCAGCGTCCCCGGTTTACGTTGTCAGTGTCTTCTCTAGTCTCTGCTGTGCCCCCTTTGCCCAATTAGTCGCTCAGACTGCTCCGGTTCCCTCTTCTCGTTTGCGACGCCAGAGAGAAGTAGCCACCTGCATCAAAGAGCCCCGTTGAGTGAAAATAGGCAGCAGCAGACTAGGCAGCCATCGCCAGAATCCAGACGAGCGGCACTACTATCGCGGCGGTGCAAGCCGCCAGCAACAGGAACCAGCCGAAGTAGGACGTCGGGAGCCAGGGTCTGGCTGACGCGCCCGTTTCCTGGCTAGACGTCCGAGTCTCAGGCTCGGCAACCCTTGCAGGCTCCGTGGGCCGATCCTCAGGCCAAGGTCTGACAGAGGATGCTGGCGACCATGGTTTGGCAGAGATCACTATTGGCTCGTCGGCCAATCGAACGTCAGATTCCGCGGCCTTTGCTGGTTCGGCAACCCTCTCCTCTGGCCAAGGCCTCACGCTGGGATACTCGATTCGCTGGTCAACCCCTGGAGCATAGTCGATTGAGCCCTCTGCAGGCCTGGTGCTCAGGATTTCTTCGAGGTATCGCAGCCTCTCGGCGGGTTCCGCGTCCTGGTCCTCTCTGAGATATCGCAATATGGAGGCGATACCCCAGTTGTGTATGAACCAGATGTTGCTCCCGTTTGGCTGGGACTCCAGAAGCCATGACATCTCAACCGCCAACGACTCCTGCTGACCCTCAACCGGTGGATGAGTCTCGACGCCACCATGGGTGGCCGTTGCCACTGCTACGCTTCCTGAAGGCTCCAAGCCGGATTCAGCCCTGAAAGGCGTCCCGGATGGCTGGATATAGGAGCCGGTCTTGGATCCAAACCCAGACACCAGTCTCCAGGCCTTCCCGCCACAATTAGGGCAGTCTGAATACTCGCTGGCCATCTGGGTTGGACGAAGGACTTCAAGCTCCCTGGAACAATGTGGGCAGAAATACTCATACACTGGCATCCTACACCTCCCCTTTGGCCCCACTGCCAGCATATCTAGAGGAATCAACTCTAGCATTCGAGTATCGGCTGAGTCAATAGTCGTAGCCGTGCTCTCGAGGTTCAACAATGCCAGCAGCAATGGCTTCCGGTTCAAACAACATCGCTGGAGCGAAGACCGAAGTAGGATTAAGGCGGGTGACCCTTTCCACATTCTACGTCCGTTGCCATACATTGGCGCTAGCTGCAGTAGGTGGCCTCGCTTGTGCCGCACTATCGGCGGAGATCAGCCGCTCCGGCCCCAGCCTGCTCCATCGTGTACCTCCTTCGCACAGTTATTGGCCCACCCGTATCCACCTATTCTACTGTAGAACTCCAATAGCCAGTGGCCTGGTTTGCGGGGAAGTGTCACACGCAGCACGTTAGCGCAGCCGCCTCTAGGCTGATGAGCCGACCGGTGCAACGGCGCAGTACTGGTACCAGATCTGCCAGAAGCGGCTGACAACGTTTGGAGGAAAGATGGTCAGGGCCTTGCCATGCCATTCTAAGGAGACCCACTGCTTCGCCTTTGCATAGGCTGACGCAACCCCACTGACCTCGATGGCTGACCCCCCATATTCTGTGCCAGCGACCTCACAGCTTATTCGCGATGGCAGCCCGCTACAGCCACGAACTCGTCCAGCGCCCTGCCTCTCTGTTTCTTCGAGCCCCGCGAACACCTTCACTCTTAGTGCATCGACATATCCCTTGACACGGAATCAAGTGACATGCTATCTCCTATTTTGGTAGCAGTTGTTGTGACTCAATTCGCGCTATAGACAAAGCACTTACACCATTGGTATTATGTTAGACAGTATCTCTCTGATCCCCCGCAGTTGTGCGCAGCAAGCGGGCCTGCCAGTGAAGGAGCAACAATTGAACATACTCTTCGTATACCCACGCTACCCAGACACATTCTGGAGCTTCAGACACGCTCTCAAGTTCGTCGGGAAGAAAGCATCTCATCCTCCCTTGGGATTGTTGACTGTGGCTTCACTTCTGCCACGAGAGTGGGAGAAGAAGCTCGTCGATATGAACGCCGATGTCCTCAAGGATGAGGATATTGCCTGGGCTGACTACGTGTTCGTCAGCGCCATGGATGTGCAGCGGCAATCAGCCCACGAGGTCGTCGGGCGATGTCGTCAGTTGAGTACGAAAGTAGTCGCCGGCGGGCCTCTGTTCACCACGGGCCATGAGGAATTCCCGGAAGTGGACCACTTCGTTCTAGGCGAGGCTGAGATGCTGATATCTCGCCTGGTGGCAGACCTGGAGAGAGGAAACGGAGAGCGTTTCTACAACTCGGACGAGAGGCCTGACATCCGGAAGAGCCCGATCCCAGCCTGGGAGCTTATTGACACCAAGAAATACGCTACCCTCAGCCTCCAGTACT